>Ga0194058_10000680_pt1 | contig 16853 bp, 17 predicted proteins | sample SepL4417m_MetaG_FD_155490 | JGI IMG/M metagenome (GOLD analysis project Ga0194058, IMG submission 155490) | Anoxic zone freshwater microbial communities from boreal shield lake in IISD Experimental Lakes Area, Ontario, Canada - Sep2016-L442-17m | ecosystem: Environmental > Aquatic > Freshwater... | reverse complement strand
GCTTTAATGTCTGGTAGGCGCGATTGGACTCGAACCAACGACCCCCACCATGTCAAGGTGGTGCTCTAACCAACTGAGCTACGCGCCTGAAGTTTAGGTAACTTCAAGAGTCGACTATTATACCAACAGATTTTAGTTACGCAACCCTTAGCCGCTTACAATATCAAATTAGCTTAAAAAACTTCATGTAGATTGATGGCATGAAATAACGCGCAGCATTATTTATAAATACTTTCTTTTAATTTCAGCATACCTAAAACAATCGGTTGTGTGGTCATTTACCATGCCGGTCGCCTGCATAAACGCATAACAAATAGTACCGCCGACAAATTTAAAACCACGTTTTTTTAAATCTTTACTCATTATTTCAGAGACGCGGGTAGAAACCGGAATGTCAGCAGCCGTCTTAAAGGCATTATGAAAAGGCCGGCCATCTACAAACAGCCAAATATACTCGTCAAAACTGCCAAAGCTTTCTTGAACCGTCAAAAAGGCTTTGGCATTAGTGATAACGGAATTGATTTTTAGCTTATGCCTTACAATACCTGGATTAGCCAATAGCGAGTTGATTTTGCTATCATCATAGGTCGCGATGATACCCGCTTCAAAATTATCGAAGACTTTTCGGTATTCTTCGCGTTTTTTTAAGATAGTGATCCAACTTAAACCGGCCTGAGCGCCTTCGAGTGTAAGCAGTTCAAATAAAAGCCGATCATCATGAACAGGCACACCCCATTCAACATCATGATAATGTTCTTGAAGCGGCTCTGACAGAGCCCAGTTACATTTTTTTTTCATCCTTACATACACGCCCAAAATTAATTAACACTTTTCTCACAGAAAAATGATAATAATCTATCTGGCCGTAACCACACAAGCACTTCGATAATGGAGCAACCAATAGATAATCGGATTTGGCTAATCTAATGGTTATTACTACCGGAACTGGTTTGACTCAAGATAACACAGAAATGGATTTTTGAACTGTAAACGAAGCGAATGTCTGCCGGGAGGATAGTGATTTTTTTGTTCGGCGTAAAAAAAGTGCTTGTATAGATGTCCATGCCGTTAAAGCCTATCTATCTATACAAGTGGTGCCTTTATACTCTTGAGAGAGATTAAAGCGAGTATGCCTGGCTAGGATGAGGGAATTTTAGTATTTTTATTTTATTCTCCTCAGCACACCGTTATGCTGCTCCTATATTGCTCTACCTCCTGCCTTCATGCAGTCATTATCACAACCCTCTATAAAGGAGAGCGGGCTTGTTGCTACTGCAACTTATTATTTTTATTATATGAAATCTTATAGATACCTATGCGTTGTGTTACTGTCGAGAACCAGCTACTCTCATTATTTTACTGGCTGGTTTTATTTAAATTATCATAATAAGAATTACTGATCGTCGGTGACAGTGCAGTAGCAATAAAAACAAGCTCATGTTTGATGGCATTTATTTCAATGTAAATAGCATCGCTTTTAACGGACTCATATTGACTGCCTCGTAACATCTCTTCCAATCGCCGCACCATTCCTGCCAAGTTATCAATCCCCAGAGTAGCCGCCGAGCCTTTGAGAGAGTGAATCAGAAAATGTGCTGCACTGTCATCGCCATCGGCCAGACTTTTGACCAGTAGCGTCATGTCATTGGCATGTGATTGGATAAAAAGCGTCAACAGTTCCAAATATTTATCGGCATTACCACCCAGCAATGACTGGCAATACATCACATTTAGACCCGGTATTCTTGCCAGACGCGCCCAAGCTGCTTCGCTACTTTTTTCTTGCTCAGAGTCCGATGCGGCATTAAACTCTGAATCGTAAGAAAACCCGCTGCCTGGCTTCATGCCGTCCCCGACACTGACAGCCATTTTAGTAAAGTACTATAGAGCAAAACCGGATTAAGTGGTTTGGCGATAAAGTCATTCATTCCCGCTTCAGCGCAGGCAAGACGATCCTCGGGAAAAGTATTGGCCGTAAACGCTACGATCGGTTTTGTTTCCCACGCTATCAAATCGCGTATCGCCCGGACAGCTTCCAAACCATTCATGTGGGGCATCTGGACATCCATCAAAATCAAATCATAGGTATTGGTTAAAACCTTTTCGAAAGCTTCCAAGCCATCTTCTGCCAATTCAACAACAATACCTGTATCACGCAGCAGCTCCAGGACGATTTCACGATTAATAGCACTGTCTTCTGCCAACAAGAGTCTGGCACCTTGGTGGCGCAAGCGTAACTGTATTTGCGCATCGGTTGCATCCATAACACCTTGACTCCCAAGCAGGTCACTTGGGTAATTGCCACCCGTGCCAATTGTGTTGTCTGTAGCCTGATAATGTTTCATGATTAACTCCGGAAAAATGATATAACATTAAAAGTCGAAAATTAAAAAAATGAAACTTATTACGCTAAAATTGCGGTAATTAAATTCAAGAAATTAAAAAAACGACTCATTAATTAACCTCCTTGTGAGCCAGAAAACATATAGTGCCTGTATTCCACACCGCCTTAACTCTTATCCGTTGGGCTCTGCTCGCGTTAGGGAGTATTTTTTCATGATTCAACCATCACCACAATTCGTATAAATACTTACGTATTACTACGTATAGACAGGCTTACAATATTGTGATTTTAAAATAGACATTTCTCTGCTGACTACCCACGCTAAGGATCGTACATGAAATAACTTCGGCATCTTGCTCCCTCTCCCTCTGGGAGAGGACTGGGGTGAGGGAATATAAATGGTCAAGTTATTTCATGCACGTCCCTAAGTTTAAGGCCGCTTTCAATGATTGTGATAATATTGTCATGCCACTTTAAATCCACGCCTCTTAACTTTATAAAAACTTTGCCACTCGTACTTATGCCCCAAAAACCGCCATCATTTAAAGTGTCTTTGTCATTCCAAAATCGGACAATGGCCTATTTTTATAGTCAGATTGAACAACAACAGCGGATTTTACAGCGTGTTCAGGCGGCTTTACCTGACCCCTTAAAAAAACAGGCCAGACATTGCCTTATAAAAGATAAAAAATTGCTGATTTATACGGATTCGGCGGCCTGGGCATCACAACTGCGTTTTTATAAAAGCGTAATTATTGCCGCTATTGCACCGTTAACAAAAACGCCCGTTGAAATAATGCAAGTAAAGATTATTACGGATCAAACAGGGGGGCAGGTTAAACGGAAGGCAAAAATACCTTCAGCAGAACAAATAGAGGTTATCCGAAACGATAGCCTGACTGTTTCGGATGATCAACTGAGACTGGCATTGCTAAAATTAAGCACCACACTGGAAAGGCTGTCTGGCAAAACTTGAGGCGATTTTCTGCAAAGAAGGCAAATAGTCAAGCCCCTCTTTTTCAAAAAGGGGGACTGAATAATGACCCTAACATCAGTGTGAAAATAACACTATTCAGGGGAGCGAACCGTTTCTGCAGAGCGCATAAAAGAAATCGGCGCTTCTTCTTCATCTGTAAAAGTAACCATTTCCCAAGCATCTTTGTCAGCCAATAAAGTACGGAGTAATTTATTGTTCAAGCCGTGTCCTGATTTATAGCCGGTAAATCCACCAATCAAGCTATGTCCCAACAAATACAAATCGCCAATCGCATCAAGAATTTTATGTTTAACAAACTCATCGGCACAGCGCAAGCCATCTTCATTGAGAATTTTATCATCATCAACCACAATAGCATTATCCAGACTTCCGCCCAGTGCCAAATTGTTTTCTCTCAACATTTCAATATCTTTCATAAAGCCAAAAGTTCTGGCGCGACTGACTTCTTTAACAAAAGTCGTTGAAGAAAAATCCATTGTGTGTGTTTTTACATGCTCTTCAAAAGCCGGATGTTCAAACTCGATCGTAAAAGTCACTTTAAAGCCGTCAAATGGATCAAATGACGCCCACTTATCACCCTCTTCAACTCTAATGCTGCGTTTGATTCGAATATACTGCTTTGGACAATCTTGCTCCTCAACGCCAGCTGATTGAAGTAAAAACACAAAGGGCCCGGCACTACCATCCATGATGGGGACTTCAGCCGCGCTCACATCAATAAGGGCGTTGTCTATCCCTAATCCGGCAAAAGCTGAAAGCAAATGCTCGATGGTTGATATTTTCACATCGCCGGCAACCAACGTAGTCGAGAGCACTGTCTCACCCACATTTCCAGGTGATGCCTGAATGGTAACGGGTTCGTCCAAATCCACCCGGCGAAATCTAATCCCTGTATTGGGCTCGGCAGGACGTAAAGTTAAATGGACTTTATCGCCAGTATGAAGCCCTACGCCTGTAGCTCTTATAGTGTTTTTTAAAGTTCGCTGTTTAATCATAAAATAAATAACGCCGAATGAAGGGGCAAAAATAGCCCATTGTATCATGATATATACCCAAAAAAGAGTGTGATTCGATATTACTTTTAGTGAGCGCCATGTTATGAGATTATTTTCTGCTCAAAAGCAATAAGGAATCAATCATTACAGGTAATTTGATGTAGCTAAACCGGGCTAATTAATGCTAGTCTACGTATCATCTTTTAGTGATTGTGGATATGTTAAACAAAATTTTTCAACGAAAAACTCCGGAACAACTACCTGATTTTTCAGGGATTCTGAAAAAGCAATATAACCATCAAGTATCTCAACACCATATCCAACACGACAACGCACAATTGTCCGCTTTACGGCATTTACAAACGCTCCTTGATTATGTGGGAGCCTGTTCCCGTTATGATCAAAAATCCGTCGTGTATAAACTCCTGTCATCGCCTCCGGAAAGATGTCAAAGCGTGTACCTGTTTGGTGATGTAGGTCGCGGCAAATCCATGTTAATGGCGCTATTTTATGAAGCGTGTCCTATTGAACAAAAAAGACGCGTGCATTTTAATCTGTTTATGCTGGAGGTTCATGCCTTTACCCATGAATGGCGACAACATAATGATACCGATGCCATTATTGCCCTGGCAAAAAAAATAAGGGCAAGTGCTGCGCTTCTTTGCCTTGATGAGTTTCATGTGACCGACATAGCGGATGCCATGATTCTGGAAAGATTGTTTAGCAAACTCTTTCAGCTAGGATTACTGGTTGTTATAACCTCTAACCGGCATCCGGATGATTTATATCGGGGCGGCCTGCAACGGGAACAATTTTTGATCTTTACCAAGCTCTTGCAAAAAGAATCCAAGGTTATTGAGCTGGTTGCAAAAGAAGATTATCGCTTGATGCACCTGCATGCACTTGAAGCGACTTATTATTTTCCATTGGATGCCCATGCGGGTGAGTTTGTGCAACAAAGTTATAACGAGTTTACTAATTTTGCCGTACTACAAACCGGATTTTTACAGGTGTTAGGCAGAAAGGTTACGTTATCCTCCGTGCAGGGCGACATTGCGCTCACATCCTTTAAAGAACTCTGCATGCAACCTTTGGGTTCGGCTGATTATAACGAGATTGCCCGTGAATTTAGCACCTTGATTATGGCCGACATTCCGAAATTATCAGCCGATAAACGTAACGAGGCCAAACGTTTTATGACCTTGATTGACGCGCTTTACGAGCATAAAGTAAAGCTGATATGTACCGCTGAAGTCCCGGCCCAAGAACTTTATACTCAAGGTGACGGGGTCTTTGAGTTTAAACGTACGGTATCAAGATTAATTGAAATGCAATCAGAAGGTTATTTACGCAGCAAACACATCGGTCACTGATGAGATTTTTTATTCACCACGAAGGCACGAAGAGCACGAAGAAAAGAAAAACAAGATCATTATTCAAGCCGCCCAATGTCGTTAACTTAAGTAGTCAACTGGAGTAAAACCGCTTTAGGAATGCGCATGAAATAACTTGGGCATCTGGTTCCCTCTCCCACTGGGAGAGGGCTGGGGTGAGGGAATATAAATGGCCAGGTTATTTCATGCACGTTCCTTAGTTGTTGTGCAGGCAATAGCTGAAGCGATTGCACTCCAGTTTTTTAAACAACTTGCGCTTAACTTAACGGCATTGCATTACCCCTCTTTTTTAAAGAGAGGGACTGAATAATTACAACTTCGTGTTCTTCGTGTCTTCGTGGTGAAATTTCTTTAACGACGGCTCTATCAAATTATTTATGAGGAATAATCATGGCATTATTAACAACACCGGCCTGTGACTTTGGTCAAAAAGCACTTGATTTTACCTTGCCTGGCATTGACGGGCGTACTTGGTCGTTGCAACAATGTATGGGTCAAAAAGGGCTATTGATTATGTTTATTTGTAATCATTGCCCCTATGTCAAAGCCGTGCAAGACCGAATAGTTAGAGATACCCGCGAACTTAAGCAGTTGGGTATTGAATCGGTCGCCATTATGTCCAACGACCCGACTGAATACCCTGAAGATTCCTTCGACAACATGGCGTCACTGGCTGAAAAACTGAATTTTGGTTTTCCTTATTTATTCGATGCAACCCAACAAATTGCCAAACAGTATAATGCTGTCTGCACACCCGATTTTTTTGGGTATAATAGCAACTTTGAATTGCAATACAGAGGCAGGCTTGATGCCAGCCGGCAAGAAGCCGCACCGGCCGATACCAGGCGCGACCTGTTTGAAGCCATGAAGCTGATTGCAGAAACCGGCTGCGGCCCGCAACAACAGATTCCAGGCATGGGTTGTTCCATTAAATGGAAATAAGTCACACTAAATATACACTTAAACTGAGAGCGTAAAATATGTCAATTCAAAGAATGGTTGATCTGGATTTATCAGGAAAACGGGTATTAATTCGTCAGGATCTTAATGTTCCTGTAAAAAACGGCAAAGTGACCAGCGATATTCGCATTCAAGCCAGTGTTCCAACCATTGAAAAAGCCTTGGCCGCAGGCGCTGCGGTTATACTGTTATCGCACCTTGGTCGTCCTGATGAAGGTCAGTATGACGAAGCCGCTTCTTTAAAACCGGTTGCCGAACGCTTGTCGATCTTGCTGGGAAAACCTGTCAGAGTAGAAAAAGATTGGCTGGAAGGCGTTGTTATTGCACCGGGTGAAGTGGTACTGTGCGAAAACGTGCGCTTTAATGTGGGCGAAGAAAAAAACAGTGATGAGTTGGGCAAAAAAATGGCCGCTCTTTGTGATATTTTTGTGATGGATGCTTTTGGCACCGCTCACCGTGCACAAGCGTCAACTCACAGTGTAGCCAAATTTGCACCGATAGTTTGTGCCGGCCCTTTACTGGCCAGCGAACTGGATGCATTGGGCAAAGCCCTCGAAACGCCCGCCAAACCCTTGGTGGCTATTGTCGGCGGCTCTAAAGTATCGACTAAATTGACGGTATTAAAATCACTATCAGAAAAAGTAGACCAACTAATTGTTGGCGGCGGCATTGCCAATACCTTTATTGCGGCCGCAGGCTTTCAAGTGGGCAAGTCACTTTATGAAGCTGATTTAATAGAAGAAGCACAGCGCTTGATTGCCGAGGCAAAAAAAGCAGGCTCTGCCATCCCTATTCCGGTTGATGTCGTTTGTGCCAAAGAATTTTCTGAAACAGCAATCGCTACCATAAAGAAGGTTGAAGACGTTGAAGCAGACGACTTGATCCTGGATATTGGCCCCGACACGGCAAAATTGTATGCTGAATTGATCAAATCTGCCGGCACTATTGTTTGGAACGGCCCGGTCGGTGTCTTTGAAATCGAACAATTCAGTCACGGCACCCAATCATTGGCAACAGCCATTGCTCAAAGCAGTGCTTTTTCAATAGCGGGCGGCGGCGATACCTTGGCGGCTATCGATAAATACGGCATTAATGACCAAGTTTCGTACACGTCTACCGGCGGTGGTGCGTTCCTTGAATTTCTTGAAGGTAAAGAATTACCTGCCGTTGCCATATTAAAATCACGCGGCTAAAAAAAATAAAGTGTGACGGGGTTTAAATCACGTCACACTTTAATAAATCACACGGATCGCTACTTTCGTGCCAAAATAAAAGCTATTCCTTGCATGCATGATTTTTATTTTTTACCTCGCTGAAGATAGTTAAAAACCGCTCTGTGGGTTTATTCTTTTTAGAAATCACCTAAGATTTAGCGTTAACTGTTTAAAAAAATCTTGTACCTTGATCTTACATCCTGTACCTTGTACCTTGGATTCACCTTCAGTCTGGTAAACAGGCTGATTGCTTTTTACTTAATTTAGGTTTAATAATGGCTAGAGTTACTATTGAAGATTGTTTGGAAAATGTGGAAAACCGTTTCAAACTGGTTTTATTGGCAAGCACAAGGGCACGCCAATTAAGTCACGGCGCAACTGAGTTTCTTCCTCGCGGAAAGGATAAGGATACCGTTCTTGCCTTGCGTGAAATCGCAGCCGGTCATGTCACCACAGAGAATATTAATCTTCTCCATCGTGTCGGTGATGCGCACGACCACAACCCAATGTTCTAAACCCCCTTATGCCCATGTCGAAAATAACCGACACCTTCGAAGCCAAACGCCCTCAGGACGAACTGATTCAGCGTTTATGTGAGACCTTGTCCGGCTATTTAGATCAAGATCAAATAAATGATTGCGTCCGCGCTTATGAATATAGCGCGGACGCACATTCAGGCCAATTTCGAAAAAGTGGTGAAGCTTATATTTGCCACCCTGTATCCGTTGCCATCACGCTTGCCGAGATGCGCATGGATGCCAGCGGCATTATGGCAGCCATTTTGCACGATGTCATAGAAGACACCCCCATCAGTAAAAAAGAACTGGCAAACCAGTTCAGTGTAGAAGTTGCAGAACTGGTTGATGGCGTTACCAAGCTAACCAAGATTGACGGCAAATCTCAGACCCGTGCCGAAGCGCAAGCCGAAAATGTCCGTAAAATGTTTCTTGCGATGGGCAAAGACTTACGGGTTATTTTGGTCAAGTTGGCAGACCGATTGCATAACATGCAAACGCTAGGTGTCATGCCCCCTGAAAAAAAACGCCGTATAGCGCGTGAAACGTTGGATATTTACGCCCCGATTGCCAATCGACTGGGCATGAATAAAATTCGGCATAAATTGGAATCGCTGAGTTTTCAGGCAATGTATCCTATGCGTTTCGCTGTTTTAACTAATGCCATGAAAAAAGCATTTGGTAACCGCAGCAAAGTTGTCGACACCATTGAAAGTACCATAAAAAAACGCTTGGAACAGGTCGGTCTGCATTGTGAAGTTTCAGGACGGGAAAAAAACATTTATAGCGTTTATCAAAAAATGCTCCAGAAAAAAATGTCTTTGTCGTCGATTTTTGATCTGTACGCTTTCCGGATTTTTTGTGACAATACCGATGCTTGTTACCGTTCACTGGGGGTTATTCATAATCTGTACAAACCTATTCCCGGTCGCTTTAAAGATTATATTGCCCTGCCCAAAGCCAATGGCTATCAATCTCTGCACACCATAGTTATTGGTCCTTATGGCGTTCCCATTGAGATCCAGATCAGAACGCACGAGATGCACCGCATGGCTGAATCCGGTATCGCGGCACACTGGCTCTATAAATCCGATGACGATAAAACTGAAAAATTTCAGGCGCGTGCCAATGAATGGTTAAGAGATTTATTGGAGATTCAGAAGACGGTCGGCGATTCTCTTGAGTTTATTGATAATTTAAAAGTTGACCTGTTCCCTCAGGAAGTTTTTGTATTTACGCCCAAAGGCGGGATTATTAAAATGCCCCGAGGTGCAACGATTATCGATTTTGCCTACGCCGTTCATACTGATATCGGTAATGCCTGCGTTTCTGCCCGCATTGATAAACAGCTGGTGCCGTTGCAAACCAAGCTGGAAAACGGCATGACCGTTGAAATTATTACGGCAACTTGGGCAAGACCTAACGCACTTTGGCTAAATTATGTCACTACCGTAAAAGCGCGTTCCAGTATCCGTAACCATCTGAAAAATTTTAAGCAGCAGGAAGCGATTAGTTTAGGGCGGCGCTTATTGGAAAAAGAACTGCAATCCATGCATGTGCATCTGGAAAGCATTGAGGAAACCCGAATACAGACATTGCTTAAAGTCATGTCGATAGCATCGATGAACGAATTGCTGGAAGACATTGGCTTAGGTAACAAAATGCCGTTTTTAATCGCAAAACGACTCACCCAAGATGATATCAATGCCAATATTAAACTGAATGACTCCGGTAAAATACGGCAAACACCGCTGATTATAAAAGGCACAGAAGGCATGGTGATTACCTTGGCCAAATGTTGCAGACCCATTCCGGGTGATTCAATCATCGGTTACTTTAATCCCGGCAAAGGCATTGTGGTTCATCATCACGAATGCCGTAACCGCTCTGTCGTCAGAAAAAAACACACCAACTGGCTGGATGTTGAGTGGAGCCTGGATGCGACCGGTGATTTTCCGGCTGAACTTCGCATAGAAATACTTAACCAACGCGGGGCATTGGCAACCATTGCCTCAACCATTTCAGACCAGCGTTCAAATATTGAAAATGTCACCGTTATTGATCAGGATGATCGTGTTTGTGTTGACTTAATCACCCTGACAGTTAAAGACCGTGTGCATTTAGCCAGGATTTTGCGCAGTTTGAAAGAATTACCCATTGTTTTAAAAATTACCCGGGTTAAGGGGTAATTACCAAAAATAAAACAACCGCGTTATTTTTCAATAACCATAAGATTAGGTAACTCGCAATAAACAAAACCTCCAATCATTGCCTGACTCTGGGAGCACCACCGACGTAATGATCCCTACAACGCTGTGTACGAAGCGTGTGGAAACTATAAAGTGGAAGATTATTTATTGCGAGCGGCCTAAAGGCCGGAGTACAAACCTGGGTTTGCACTCCAAATTGGAGGCTTATTTATTGCGAGTTGCCTTACTTGGTTTGTTCAGGCGCTTTTTGATTATTTAAGCCCTCATGTTTAGATTGCCGTTTATCATGGCGCTGTTTTTTCAACTCATCCAATTTTGTTATTTGTTCTTTGGTCAGAATTTCCTGCAAACGTGCCTGGGTTTCTTCATGGATGCTGTTTAATTTTTCGTCCTGAGCCTTGAATAAAGCTTCCACTTTGGTTTTTTGCTCGGTCGTTAAATCCAAACGTTTCGACAGGTGCTCAACCCGATTGGCATGATGCCCCTCAAAACCGCCTTTATCGCCAGGAAATGCAACGACCGTTAATGGGAGTGCCAAAGCCAGTAAGGCAAGGGTTATAATTTTCTTGTTCATGTTTTATCTCTCGTAAATTAAAGGTTACAGAACAGAGAACTTCTGTTCTTGATGCTTACTTTACCGATGAAAAGCGCAAATATTTTGAACAAAATGTGTAAATAATGTGAAATTTTAATCGGCAACTTTGTCCTGGGGCTCATACCGATAGCCCGCCCCATAAACTGAATGAATCAATTCTTGACCGGGCAATAAGTCAGTCAATTTTTTTCTCAGTTTTTTGATGTGACTATCGATGGTTCTGTCAGAGACAATACGGTGATCCTGATAAATCAGATCCATTAGTTTTGAACGGGAAAAGATACGGCCGGGTTGCTGGTACAAAGCCTGCAATAATTGAAATTCAACGGTGGTCAGCTCTACTTCCTGCCCCTCTGCAAGCACCCGAAAACTGTGCGGGTTAAGCGTCAAAGCGCTAGTGAGGGCCGGCATTGTCGTTTGCGCTTGCTGCCTCCGTAGCACGGCTTTAACACGCGCGACCATTTCACGCGGACTAAAGGGTTTGCAAATATAATCATCAGCGCCCAGTTCAAGCCCAAGCAAGCGATCTATTTCTTCAATACGCGCTGTTATTATGATAATCGGCACGGCACTGAAGCTGCGAATTTCCCTGCAAATATCCAAACCATCACGACCGGGCAACATTAAATCCAATAATATTAAATCAGTCGGATTTGCTTTAAGCCACGGCAACACCTCCAAACCATCGCTTAAACAGTTCGTGTCAAAGCCGGAGTTGTGCAGATAGTCCACTTGCAGACGGGCCAGTTTTAATTCATCTTCTACTATCAAAATATGTTTCATGAGCTAACCGGTAATTCAATGCGGATACTCAGCCCGTTTAAAGGCGACGCTTGTGCCTGTATCGTGCCATTATGCGCTTCGACAATATTGCTGCAAATAGCCAAGCCAAGGCCGGCTCCGCCATGGTGGCGATTACGCGAGCTTTCTACCCGATAAAAACGGTCAAATAATTTGGCTAATTCGGGTTCGGGTACGCCCGGTTCACTGTCAGAAAAATTGAGCACCAGCTTGTCAGATTCCCGAGCAAGAGTGATGGCTAACTGTCCCTTGCTGTCTGTGTAGTTTACGCTATTGGTAAGCAGGTTTCGGTACAACTGGGATAAGCGATCTGGATCAGCGTAAATGCTGACAGAGTCGGTTAAGTTGTTAGTCCACTGGATAGCCATTTGTTTGTTTTGAAATTCCGGCTTTAACGCGGCCAGATCCTCTTTTAATAACGCTACCGGATCAAGGTGTACCTTGCGATAACTTAGCGCACCTTGATCAGACAAGGATAATTGATAAAGATCGTCTGTTAAACGATTCAGGCGCATGACATCACCCAACAAGGAATCAATAGCATCTTTAGTCAGTGGCCGTATGCCGTCTTGCAAGGCTTCCAACTCTCCCCGCAATACCGCCAAAGGCGTACGCAGTTCGTGGGAAATATCCGCTACCCAGCGTCGCCTGGCTTGTTCTGACTGTTCCAGAGCTGCCGCCATATCGTTAAAGTTTCGGGCTAACTGACCCAACTCATCGTTTGATTCAACAGGCAGACGACTATCATAATGACCCACGGCAAGCGCCTTTGCGGCTGTGGTAATACGCTTAAGCGGTCGCCCCAACGTGTAAGCCAGTAACCAGGCAAGACCGGCCGACAACACAATCATTAACAAGGCAATCCAGATAAAGGCTTCAGACTGCCGCTCCATAAAGCGGATTTCACTGACTTGATTAACGGCTTTTCCTGGCAAAAGTCCAAGAAAACCGACTATTTTTTCTTGATAACGGATGGGCTGTAAAGATAATTGCTGAAACGCCTCTTTACGACCAAAAATAATCGACTTGTCCGCATTCAGCAGCATCGCTCGCAGCTCAATCGGGATAAATCGCCTGTTAACAGGGGGTTCTATTACTATCGGAGGCCAAATGTCATTGGCTTCGTCAGGGGATTGTTTAAGCCATAAAGGGGGGCGGTGATGGCCGTGTGGATTAGACTGCCACAATAAATCAATCCATTTTTGCTTGTCACCGGTCAAAACGCCCCACCCCTGATTACCGGCATAAGATTCAGTCAGCCCTTCAATGAGGTTGGTTACCTGTTCCTGCTGACGCGTTTCTACAAATTCAGTAAAGCCTCGATCCAAAGACCAACGCATAAAAACATACATCCCTAAAACAATTAAAAGGGTCGTTACCAAAAAAGTTAAAAATAATTTGACTCGAATTGTTTTAAGCATTGATGTACGCCTCATAACAAATGTCATATTGTTATCATCAACTGTGCAAGAATTATGAAACGCGAATATCTAGCTATAAAGCGACTACATAAATCATTAAATACCTTGATCTAGCCTGGCGGCCAAATCATTTGCCGACCGCCCAATAAGTGCAAATGCAGATGGTAAACATCCTGCCCGCCCTTTTTGTTGCAGTTAAATACAGTTCTATAGCCTTCTTCAGACAAACCTTCCCGCTTGGCCAGCAGAGCTGCGGTTTGTAGTAAATGGCCGGCAAGCAACGCATCATCCAAATCATTCAAGGTGGCAATATGAATTTTGGGGATAATCAGTATATGGGTAGGAGCTTGAGGATTAATATCCCTAAATGCCAAAACCGTATCATCTTCAAAAACCACATCCGGTTTAATTTCGCCGGCAACCATCTTGCAAAACAAACAATCAGTCATATTTTCACCTTTAAAAATTAACTATCCACCACAAAGCCGAAACCGGAAAATCAGGTGAAGGTTTAAGGGAAAAAGAAAAGGCGAAAGGGAAAAAGCGAAAGGCGAAAAAAACAATCGTCACACACTCACCTTTAGCCTTGTACCTTGAACCTTGAACCTTTAGTGAACCCTAATCACAACTCTTTTCGTCCTTTAAACGCATGTGACAGGGTACCGCTATCAATAAACTCAAGCTCACCTCCCATCGGTACGCCGTGGGCTATTCTGCTGGCTTGTACCTGATGTTTTTTGGCTATCTCGCCAATAAAATAAGCGGTTGCTTCGCCTTCTACGGTTGAATTAGTCGCTAAAATCAACTCTTTGATCGTGCCCGTTGCCAACCGCTGTTCCAGTAAATCCAGGCCGAGTTCATCCGGGCCGATGCCGTCCAGGGGCGATAAACGCCCATGCAACACAAAATAACGCCCTTTGAACAAGGTTGCCTGATCAATAATCCAGACATCGGCCGGGCTTTCAACGATACAAATGAGCGAGTCGTCTCTTGAATTGTCAGCACAAATTTCACAAAGCGCATGCTCAGTCAGTGTTCGGCACTGCCGGCATTGCCCCATAGTAGCAATGGCGTGTAGCAGCGTTTCGGCCAGTATTTTTGCGCCATTGCGATCGCGTTGAAGCAAATAAAACGCCATGCGTTGCGCCGATTTAGGGCCAACGCCTGGCAAGCAGCATAAGTTTTGTATTAACTGCCCCAACAAGCCTTTTTTTTGCATACTAAAAAGGTAGTTTAAATCCGGGAGGTAAAGGAATTCCGGCAGTGACGTCTGACATTTTTTCTTTTTTCATTTTTCCGACTTTATTAACGGCATCATTAATAGCCGCCGCCACCAAGTCTTCCAGCATGTCTTTATCTTCGCCCAGTAGCGAGTCATCAATCGTTACTTTTCTGGCTTCGCGTTTGCCAGTCATTACGATAGTCACCAAACCGCCACCTGATTCACCCAATACTTGCATCAGAGACAGCTCTTCTTGGGCTTGTTTAAAGTCTTCCTGCATTTTTTGGGCTTGCTGCATAATATTACCTAATGCATTTTTCATTTTACTTCCTCTCTAGGTTATACGGGCTCTATGGTACCGGGTAAAACCCGCGCATCAAAGTGGTCTTTTAAAGCTTGAATGTTATGATCCGAATTAATGGCATCAACAGAAGCTTGTTGTTTGTCTTCGCGTTCTTTGGTCAATTGAACGGCTGGCGTATCCATAGTGGTTTTTTTAGCTTTGACAACCAGATTAACCGGTGTGCCACGATAAGCTTGCAAGGCTTTTTGCAAGACGTCTTCTGAGCGGGCACTCCTGATATAATCAGGATCGATTATCAAAGTGCAGACTTTATCATCAATACTTTCCAACACGCAATTATTGGCAAATTCGCGGGTCATGCCATTCAACTTCATGGCGACAATCATTGACAACCAATCACTCTCGCCGGCAACAGCAAGCGGGGCTTCCCTGCGAGGCGCTGTCTCCACAACAGATAAAACTGTTTTTATGGGCGGCTTAGGCGTTGCCTGTTGAATGTTAACGGGTTTAACCGATTTAACGGGGCTTTGTTCCAAGGTGACGGGTTTAAATATCAGCATGCGTAACAGGACCATTTCAAAGCCGCTACGTGGATCGGGCGCTAAACTAAGGTCTCGTTGACCCACCAGGCCAATCTGATAAAAAAGCTGAACATCTTCCGGGCTCAGTTGGGATGCCAAAGCTGCAATCATGTCAGTATCAAAATCATGATCAACTGCCGTCGGTATTTGTTGAATTAAGGCGACACGATGCAGGATTTGTAACATCTGCTGTAATACATCGCTAAAGTCAGGGCTTAAATTGGCAATTTCATTGATTTTATCCAAAATGGCCGCAGCATCACCCTCAGCCAAGGCGATTAACAGATCATCAACCGGTTGCAATGCCACCGTACCCAGCATGGCTCTGACGTCTTCTGTGGGCACTTTACCATTGCCATAGACGATAGCTTGATCCAACAAACTTAAACCATCGCGCATACTGCCGTCAGCAGCACGGGATAATAATTTTAATGCAGCGGCTTCAAATTCAATGTTTTCCTGTTGGAGTATAAATTCCATTTGGGAAAAAATCTGGGCAGGCAATAAGCGCTTTAAATTAAATTGCAGGCAACGGGACAGGACGGTAACGGGAATTTTATGGGGATCGGTGGTCGCCAACAGGAATTTTACATGCGGCGGGGGTTCTTCCAGGGTTTTTAACAACGCATTAAAACTATGCCCGGACAGCATGTGAACTTCATCGATGATATAAACTTTATAGCGGCCATGACTGGGCGCGTATTGGGCGTTATCGAGTAAATCGCGGGTATCTTCTACTTTGGTACGGGAGGCGGCATCAACTTCAATTAAATCTAAAAACCGGCCTTCATCAAGCTCCCTGCATACGCTACAGACGCCACAAGGATTAAAGTCCTGAAGGTTTTCGCAATTAATGGCTTTGGCAAGGATTCTGGCTATGGTGGTTTTGCCTACGCCGCGAGTTCCGGTGAATAAATAGGCGTGATGAAGTCGATTATGTTGTAAAGCGTTAATTAACGATTTGACGACATGCTCTTGTCCGACAACTTCTGTGAAATTATGAGGGCGCCATTTTCTGGCGAGTACCTGGTAATTCATTGCAGGCTCGCAAAGTAGTGACTATATTGGGCGGTAATCGTACCAGCCACATCCCGGCACACGAATCTGCTGCTACCGTTGCTTCCTTCCGGACCTGGCGGGGTTTACAGCGTATCGTTGCGAGAGGACCGACACGATCACCATTATGCTTTAGCCGTACTGGCTAAAGAGCGCTATTATCATGGAAAATAACTGATAACACAAGCCATGAAGTGATATTTTTTTAAAAAAACTTTATTACAGCGATTTCCACAAAGAATAA
>Ga0194058_10000679_pt1 | contig 16865 bp, 22 predicted proteins | sample SepL4417m_MetaG_FD_155490 | JGI IMG/M metagenome (GOLD analysis project Ga0194058, IMG submission 155490) | Anoxic zone freshwater microbial communities from boreal shield lake in IISD Experimental Lakes Area, Ontario, Canada - Sep2016-L442-17m | ecosystem: Environmental > Aquatic > Freshwater... | reverse complement strand
CACCCGATCTTGATCATCAATAACCACCATGGCAATGGGTGACGAATTAATGACCGACTCGATTAAAAGTTTATGATTAATAACCTTTTTTTCAGATTCATAAGGCTGGGTAATATCTCTGTGCATGCCTATAAAATGCGTAATGACGCCGTGCTCATCCAGCATGGGTGCTATCGTCAAATCAGCGAGATAACGATGACCGGATTTATGTCGGTTACATAAGGTGCCATGCCATGTTTTCTTGGCAGTGATGGTATGCCATAAATCGTAATAGACTTCTCTGGGTGTCGATTTGTCTGACAATATGGATTCATTTTCTCCCAAAATATCAGAGGAATGGTAACCGGTGACTTTGGAAAATGCTTCATTAACATACAGTATGTTGGATTTTTTATCGGTAATCGAAATCGCGATCGGCGCTTGTTCAACCGCCTCAACAAATAAGCCATAGGGCACTTTGTCATCATTATCATGAATAGTCCCTTTCCCCAGAAAATTGGGTGCCAGTTCATCAATGACGCTTTCCATATTGGTATGCATCCGTAAATATTGCAATGACTTCTTTTTCATAGATTTATGACGGGGGCTAGGGTTTAACTTATAGTTATAAGAAGCAAAAATTATGCCGATGTCGATATGGATGCTTTTTATGCTTTATCAACGACAGGCTATAGATCGATCAATCGTGTGCTACTTTAGGAGTGCGCATGAAATAACTTAGCCATCTTGCTCCCTCTCCCATCGGGAGAGGGTTGGGATAAAGGGTCAAGTTATTTCATACACGTTCCTTAGTAGTTATTTACCTCCACCTTTGAAAAAGGGGGAGAGCATAGCGAGGGGGCGGCGGGGGATTTATCTAATAAAATCTTCCCTAACCCCTCTTTTTCAAAGAGGGGGACTGAATGATTAGGTGTCGGTTGGTTTTGCCGTTTTCCTGATGTTAATACTCGTTGTCCCAGTTTTTTTAGCTTGACTGCGGCAATCCCGGATAAATCAAGATGTTTTCGTTAGTCGCGACGTGGGCGTCGCTCCCACGGTGGGAGCGACGCCCACGTCGCGACTATAGTTCGTCATTAGGGCAGCTATCTGGTCTCAGCTATTATTTGATAGACTCACCCGCATCATTTTTTAAAACCAATGAATAAAAACTTAAACACCGAGTAATAGAGTAATTATTTTTGTAAGAATTACGACATAATTATTTTTATCGGTGCGGGTATGTATTACTTGCAACAGTTTTGTAGCCCCCATCTTGCTACTCTTGACCGTTAAACCGGCTGTTACTGCGTAATTATTTAATTGGCATAATTGATGCTGTAAGGAATTACAAAGGCTTGTAAACAGCAACCCCACAGCGTGGAAAAAAAATGAGTGAATATCTTTTGCTTTTATTAGGCACAGCTCTGGTGAATAACGTGGTTCTGGTGAAATTTTTGGGATTATGCCCGTTTATGGGCGTATCCAAAAAACTGGATTCTGCTTTAAGCATGGGTCTGGCAACAACGTTTGTGTTGACCTTGGCAGCCATGACCAGTTGGATACTGGAGCATTTTGTACTCGCGCCTTTTAATATCCAGTTTTTGCGCATACTCGCCTTTATTTTGGTGATTGCTGCGGTGGTGCAGTTTACCGAAATGGTGGTTCATAAAACCAGTCCGGTACTGTATCAAATACTGGGTATTTTCCTGCCATTAATTACCACCAATTGCGCTGTTTTGGGTGTCGCGTTATTGAATGTGCAGGAACACTACGGCTTTATGCAGAGCATGATTTTTGGTTTTGGTTCTGCCTTGGGTTTTACGCTAGTGATGGTGCTGTTTGCAGGTTTGCGCGAGCGCTTGGCCTTGATGGCTGTGCCTGTGTTATTTGCCGGGACACCGATTGCGTTTATTACTGCCGGTATTTTATCGCTGGCATTTATGGGTTTTGCCGGTCTTAATACTAAAACGTGACAGGAAAGCAGCCATGTATGTTTTATCTGCGATTATCAGTTTAACTTTGTTAGGGCTGCTGTTAGGCTTTTTACTGGGTGTAGCGGCCAAGTATTTAAAAGTCGAAAGCAGTCCGATTGTTGACGAACTGGAATCTTTATTGCCCGGTTCACAATGCGGTCAATGCGGTTTTCCTGGTTGCCGGCCTGCCGCCGAAGCACTGGCCGATGGTAAGGCCGCGCCTACCATGTGCCCGCCCGGTGGCAGCGCATTGGCAGAACAAATCGCGGCATTGTTGGGCTTGGATCTGGATTTAAGTGCTGTTAAAGAACCTGAATTATTGGTCGCCAGGGTCAGTGAAGCCACCTGTACCGGTTGCACCCGTTGTTTTAAAGTTTGCCCTACCGATGCCATTGTTGGGGCTCCCAAACAAATTCATGCCGTGGTGGCCGATGCCTGCATAGGCTGTAAAAAATGCGTGGACGTGTGTCCGACAGAATGTTTGCAAATGCACCCTGTTGAAGTCACCTTGCGAAACTGGCGTTGGACTAAACCTGCTTCACCCGTAGCGAGTAACGCCGTATGTTAAAAATCTGTTTAAACGCTGTTGCGCCTGTCCATAACGGTATTGTGAAAGGCTTAAAAGGCCTGCTGGTCACGCCGTTTTTTCGCCCGCTTGAGACGATAACAAAGCCGGAAAATGAGAGCGACGTTTTTAAGCTGTTTCTGGATTTTTTTTCAAAACCGCGCATTCGGGGTGGCGTTCATGCCGAACAAAACAAAGCCCAAACGGCAACACAAAACATTGTCTATCAGTTTCCTTTACCCAAAAAACTGTATATCCCCCTGCAACAACATGTCGGTAAGCCTGCCGAACCGCTGATTAGAGTCGGTGACAATGTGCTTAAGGGCCAATTGTTGGCCTACAGCCAAGGCCTGATTTCCGCCCCCGTGCACGCCCCCAGTTCGGGAGTGATTCTTGATGTTAATGATTATCCCGCTCCGCATCCCTCCGCCTTGCCGATTCGCATGATTGTGCTGGAAACCGACGGCAAGGATGAATGGCTGGAAACGCACCCGGTTGACGACCCGTTTCAGCTAACGCCTGAAGATATTAGTTTGCGCGTGGGGGCTGCGGGCATTGTCGGTTTGGGTGGCGCCACTTTTCCGACGGCGGTTAAGCTTAATATGGGGCGTGAAAATCAGATAGATACGCTGATCATTAATGGCGCGGAATGTGAACCTTATTTAAGTTGTGACGACCGTTTGATGCAGGAACGCGCGGAACAAATTATCGACGGCGTGCGTTTGATGCTGCATGGTATGGTGACAGAAAGCGCAGTCGTGGCGATTGAAGACAACAAGCCGCAAGCTTATCTTGCCATGCAAGCCGCTGCACAGCCTTATCCACTGATTAAAGTGCTGCAAATTCCTACCCGTTACCCGATGGGTTGGGATCGACAATTGATTCGCTATGTAACGGGCAAGGAAGTTCCTGTGGGTTGTCGCTCCTCAGAAATCGGTGTGACCATTCATAATGTCGGCACCGCTCATGCCGTCCATAAAGCGCTTCGGTATGGGCAACCTTTGGTGAGTCGTGTGATTACGGTATCGGGTGGTGCGGTTGCCAAACCGATGAACGTGGAAGTGCCGCTGGGGACTTTAATCTCTGAACTGTTTGATTTTTGTCAGGTAAATATGGAGCAAACCGCACGCGTCATTATGGGCGGGCCAATGATGGGCGATGCTTTGCCGCATGCCGGCTTGCCAACCGTTAAGGCGACCAGCGGCGTTCTGGCATTAACGCAAGACGAATTGAAAAACACCGATGAACAGCCGTGTATCCGTTGCGCAAGTTGTATCAGCGTTTGCCCGGCGGGATTACGACCTCTGGATATGGCGAACAATATACGCATCAATCAATTGGATGTGGCGGTTGATTTAGGTTTAAAAGACTGTATCAGTTGTGGTTGCTGTTCTTATATCTGTCCTTCCAATATTCCGTTGGTACAGTATTTTAAATATGCCTCGGGTGAGGTTGTCGCCAGACAACAAGCCCAGCACAAATCCGAACAGACCAAACGCTTGATTGATGACCGCAATGCCCGAATGGAGCGCATCGCCCGGCAACAACGAGAAGAAGAACTGATCCGGATAGCGGCAAAAGCCGAGCGCGAACGGCTAAAAGCCCAACAGGAGACACTGGTATGATGGCAAACATGAAACCTAACAGCGGTGCGCATGTTGGCGTTAAGGCCAGTGTCAGTCTTATTATGTGGCAAGTCATGTTGGCGATATCACCGGCGACTGTTTATGGATTGTTTTGTTTTGGCTGGCCGGCGTTAAACCTGTTTATTATTACCGTGTTATCAGCGGTTTTTTTTGAAGCCTTTTGTTTGCGACTGGGTGGCAAGCTTGCCAAGCCGGTGCTTATGGATGGCTCCGCTGTCTTGACTGGTTGGTTGTTGGCTATGACCTTACCGCCTTGGGCACCGTGGTGGATTGGGGTGGTGGGTTCGGGAATAGCGATTATTTTAGGTAAACAGGTTTATGGCGGTCTGGGACAAAACCTGTTTAATCCGGCCATGTTGGCCCGAGTTGCTTTGTTGATTTCTTTTCCTATCGAAATGACCACTTGGGCCAATGTGTCGCCGTTGTTCTTTTCACATTCACCGGGGCTTATTGAAAGTTGGCACATCACTTTTATCGGCTTGGAAAATTTGGATGCTACCACAGGTGCCACCACCTTGGGGTTTGTCAAAACTGAATTCTCGCAAAACCGGGTGTTGGTCGACATCTTAAAAGACTACTCCGGGTTTTTAAATTTTATCGGCTGGACTCGCGGCAGCTTGGGCGAAACCTCAACGCTGTTACTGGGCTTGGGCGGTGTTTGGCTAATCAGGCAAGGTGTCATTAAATGGTATATTCCGATCTCGTTGTTACTGACCGTAACCGTGTTGGCCGGTTTTTTTCATACCCTGGACGATCAACATTATGTCAGCCCGTTTTTGCATTTAAGCTCGGGATCGCTGATGTTAACGGCATTTTTTATAGCGACTGATTATGTGACCTCGCCCAACACGAAAACCGGGCAGTTGGTGTTTGGTGCCGGATGCGGACTGTTGATCTTCGTGATTCGTACTTGGGGCGCTTATCCCGAAGGAGCCGGGTTTGCCATGTTGCTGATGAATTCAGCGACACCGCTGATAGATTATTACATACGCCCCAGAATTTACGGTCGTGATCGCAAAGGCAAGCCCCTTGAAATTCCAAAATCTTGACTCGGCCGGTTCGGGTTTGCAGCCCAAATCTAAAAGCATAAAGGCTTCATGGGTATAAATTAACAGATGTTTCAATGTCTTAAAATCCTCCCCAAACCTCCTTTGCTAAAGGAGGGAGCAGATTCCCTCTTTGAAAAAGGAAGGAGCAGATTCCCCCCTTTGAAAAAGGGGGGTTAGGGGGGATTTTAAAATCCCAAAGAATTAATACTCAGGTACTTAAAGCTGCTTTCACAAGGATTTACAATGATTAAGCCAGAGCGAAACTCATGAAAATTGACCCGGTTATACTCCAACGCTTGCAAGATAAAATGGCCATTTACAGGGAGTTTGTAAAAAACTGGCTGGAACCGTCCAATCTGGCACGCCTTAGACCCAAGCTGGAATTTCAAACGGGGATTTTAGCGGGCTTTGCCTTGCTTGCCAGTATCTTGCTGGGTGTTACCAATTGCAGTACGCAAGGCACCATTCAACAGCGCCTTGATGAAGATTTAAAAAAATCGCTGCAAGAAGTGGTTCCTGTTACGCTTTATGATAATGACCTGCTGCAAGACACGTTAACCATTCCTTCTGCTGATTATAATATCGGCGCTAATGAGACCACGGTTTATCTGGCTAAAAAGTCCGGCAAAGTGACGGCTGTTTGTTTTAAATTTATTGCCCCGGATGGTTATTCAGGGGCGATAAACATGATTATCGGCATCGATCGGGACGGTAATATTTTAGGTGTGCGCGTGTTGAGCCACAAAGAAACTCCCGGTTTGGGCGATAAAATTGAAGTCGCTAAATCAACCTGGATATTAAACTTTGTGGGTCGTTCCCTGGACAATTTAACACCGGCACAATGGGCGGTTAAAAAAGATGGCGGTGTCTTCGATCAATTTGCCGGCGCAACCATCACGCCGCGCAAGTCGGTACAAGCGACTTATCGCAGCTTGCAATTGTTCAAAGCCCATCAAGCACAACTCATTAATCCCTAAGGAAATCGACATGTTACTATCAGAAACTTATCGTAAAATCGCTATTGACGGTATTTGGAATAATAATATCGTCTTCGGTCAAAACCTCGCGCTGTGTCCCTTGTTGGCAGTCACAGGAACCGCGACCAACGGCTTGGGAATGGGTATTGCGACACTGGTGGTTATCACAGCATCCAATGGCCTTATTTCCTTAACGCGGCATTTAATCCCCAATGAAATCCGTATCCCGATTTTCGTCTTGCTTATCGCCGCACTGGTTACTTTAGTTGATATTTTAATGAATGCTTGGGCGCATGAACTCTACAAAGTTTTGGGTTTGTTTATTGCCTTGATTGTGACCAATTGCGCACTGTTAGGTCGCGCCGAATCTTTTGCCTCCAAACAACCGGTAAAACAGGCCTTATGGGATGGCTTTATGATGGGTTTGGGATTTACCCTGGTTCTTGTTGCCCTTGGAGCGGCCAGGGAAATAAGTTCTGCGGGCACGCTGTTTGCCAATGCTTCCTTGTTGCTGGGTGAGTCATTTAAGTTTTTGGAAGTGACGGTTATTCCAAATTACAAAGGATTTTTGTTAATGGCGCTGCCACCAGGCGGCTTTATTATGCTGGCTTTTTTGATTGTCGGTAAGCGCTTGATAGACCAAAAACTCGCGCTGAGAAAAGTACAACACGCTGTATTAAGCGAACCACTAACTGAATGAACGATGAGGGATTGTTATGAACGTCGGTGTTTGTTATGCAGAAGTCGATAGACAATTATGGATGCGCCTGGAAGTGCCCGATAGCAGCACGATAGAGGAAACCATCAATTTGTCCGGTTTATTGAAACTCTATCCTGAAATAAATCTGGCCAACCAAAAGGTCGGCATCTTCGGTAAAATTGCCGCCTTAAATACCCCGGTTAAAGAGGGCGATCGCGTGGAAATTTATCGGCAAATCACGGTTGACCCGTTAACCGTAGAACGGCGTAGACGTTAACAAACGGCAAAATAAAATGGATGCAGGGCAATGGGCGGTTAAATCAGGAGCCACTTGCCGAGCGTTTTGTCATCGCCATTATGCAGGATCCCATTGACGCGGCCGGCGAATTTTTTAGCGAACAACCGATTCTGTTTGACGCCTCTGCACATTTAGCGTTGATGGACAGAATCATCTCAAAAGAACGTCGTGTAATAAACTGATTTACAATTTTTACTTAAACTCATCTGGAGAAACAAACAATGTTACTAGAAACTTATCAAGCTAAAGGCTTACTGACTGTCACTTTGGTTAATGGTCAAACCAGCGATGCGGGTGTTTACGCTTATCGTGGTGATCTGGTTTTAAAAGAAGGCACTCTACGCGAGGGCTCAACAACGGATCGTAAACCTCCTGAGGCGTTGTTTATTCATTCAGCGTTGATTGTTGAAAACGACAAAATTAAATTTATTAACGGTCTGTTGCCGACACTGGATTTATTGCCTGTTTTTGTTGAAAAATATAAAGACGATATAGCGCCAGACTGTATCGCGCTGATTTATGTTGAAAATATCGGTAAAGGCTTGCAGGTTGAGCTGGAAGGTGTGACGTATAAATTACTTCCTTTCAAACAAGGACTGGTATGGAATGAATTGCTTGAAGAATTGTATATCGAAAAAAGCGAGCTAAAAGGGCAATCTGCGGAAGATAAAGTCGCTATCGCTTATGCGGCCGCCAAAACCTATAACCCAAAAACACCGTTGCTTGCCTATGCAGAAGCTGAAGACAACACCATCGTGGTGGTTAAACAAGCGTCGGTCGGTGCCATTTAAGATTTCGGGGAATGAACTTGGAAAAACTGTTGGAAAATGCACAAAGTTAGGATACTCATCATGCGTTGATGCCCATTGTTTGGGCAAAGGTCAGGTATCTAAAAAGTGAAATTTAATAAGTGATTGAAAAATAGTGGTATTAATGTTTGGCATTGATAATGCTATATTTTATGTGTACATACTTTTGCTTTGTGTTGCTCTCTCTTAGGTTTGATACTTTTGGCGTCCTACTTTCTCGGCTAGGACGCCTTTTTTTTGCCTGGCAACCTTGTAGACTCTGAAAATAGAGGTGATTCAAGAGGTTGGCAAATAATTTGCTTGTTAATTCAGTATGCCGGCTTTATACCCTAAGCGAGTATTCAAAATGACTAAAAAACAAACACCAAACAACAAAAGCTGTTTTTTTGTCAGCTTTATAACAACTTCCGATTTTTGAGGGATGACTTTCTAAAGTCATTAATAATACGATGAAATACAAAATCATTTCCATTACCGATTCTGAAAAATTGATTAAAGAAGCTAAACCGATGATCCTGGACTGTCGGGATTTGAAAGATTATCGCATCGGACATTTAGAAGATGCCCTGCATGTTCACGAAGGTTTAAAAGAGTCTTTAATTAAACGCGGCGACAAGCAGCGCAGTTTGTTAATTTATTGTTATTACGGCCATGCCAGCGAGCATCTTGCCGAATTTTTCTTTGATTTTGGCTTTACCGATGTTTACAGCCTGGAAGGCGGTTATTCCGGTTGGAAAGATAAACATCAGGAAGCCCTGAATGAAGCCTGAAACAGGGGCCTGTGGTTGAGCAATTATTGGCGGCTGGCGCTGATCAAGCTCTTAAAACGCACGACGATTTTACGGCGCTGGATTTGGCGTCTACCCGGAAAATACTTAAACTCTTATCAAAGTCCGTTAAATCAGGAGATTAAAATGGAAGCATTACCCCGCGAACTCGCTTTACGCATTGCCTTGGCCTCACGCATTTTACCCGGCATCGACATACCGAGGTTGCTGGAAATATTACATGAGCGGGTAGGCTCACCCTTGGATGATGAAAAACTAAAATCCGTCACTGTTACTAATCTTAAAACCGGCTTGGGCAGTCTGGATGGTGAAGAAGATGGCGAAGATATTGGCATCGGTCTTGCCAACATCAAATTGGCGGTGCGTTATCTGTGGGGTGACGAGGCCGAGGATGAAGACCTGCCGGAAATATTACCCTATAAAGACGGCGAGATGCCGGATTCAATTCGTGTCGCCATTGGTTCAAACAGTGGCGCGTTGATTAACGGGCATTTTGGTTCCTGCATACGTTTTTTGGTTTATCAGTTAGCGCAGGATGCTTACAAACTGGTCGATATACGCTCAACCATTGAAGCCGACAGCAGTGATGACAGAAACCTGTTTCGTGCCAATTTGATTAAAGATTGTCATGTGATGTTTGTGCAATCTATTGGCGGCCCGGCAGCGGCAAAAGTCATACGCGCCGATATTTACCCGATCAAGATTCCGGAGGTAACCGAAGCCGTCGAGCAGTTAAAAGAGTTTCAAAAGGTATTTGACGCACCGCCGCCGTGGTTTGCCAAAGCCTTGGGTCGTTCAGCCGAGGAACGGGTCAGGTTTACTCATGATGATGGTTGATAATCCGTAGCCAGGTAGGGTGCGCATCGCGCACCTAAAGCCTTTTCCATGGTAAATGGTGCGTGATGCGCACCCTGCCTGGCTGGAGCTTGGGAACGAGTACAAACCGGCACCCGTGTCTTTCCGGGAGCGCCGAGCCCCAGCTCGGCACGGGATAATCAGGCCGATTACGGTACGGTAGTGACTCCGCCGAGCTGGGGCTCAGCGTTCCCGGAATCAGGATTTATCTAACAAAATCTCCCTTAACCCCCTTTTTTCAAAGAGGGACTGAATATTTAAGAAAAAAGATGTATGGCGATAATATCTATAACTTGATCCAGGGTCAGGTTTTCATTTTCACCGACAATATTATGGGCAGTAATGGGGTATCTCAGGTCTATGCCATAGCGTTCTGCATGTTGGCCAAAGGTGTAAATATAGGCGGAAAGGCTTGGGTCATTAAGCGTGGATAGTTCGATGGCTTGGTAGTGAGACTCCTGATTATTGAGTGCCAGTCTGTTTTCACCGTAACGATGTACCAGTTCCAATAACAGCACCTTAAGCGGCAGTGCTTTTTTAATGGCCCAAACATTCATGTGGGTATCAAGAGTCAAACTTTTCTGATGACGACAGGTCGTGCGTAATAGTTGAGTATCAACAGACGTTGGGCTTTGTTGATTAACCACAGTGACAGTAAAAAACCCAGTAACGCGCTGCCCGCAATCCACAAGTCTGCGTATTGGCCGTTATCCGGCAGCATCCAATCGGCAATGCCGGCACCTGTAAACAGGGCGATTAAGGGCATTAGATATAAGAGTAAAGACGCGCGTAACAACAGGTTTTCATCAATGGCCACCACGACTTCATCACCGGTTTTTAGTTGAATGTCGCAATCTACCGGCACTGACTTTTTTTTAAGAACGCTGCCGATGGCATTGGTTGTGCAGGATGCTTTTTGTTGACAGCCGCCGCAGCCACTGGATTGTCCACTTTCGACCCAGACTTGATGGTTGTCTATTTTTACCACGACCGCTAATTCTTCCATCATGAGCACACCTTTAATCGCTAAGGGTTAGATGTTTTTCGGCAAAATAAAATGTGCCATCAACTTCTTCCAGACGCAGTGCCTGTAAGCGTTGCCCAAAACAAACCGGACTTTGGCATTCACCTGTTTTGGGATCAAAGATAAAGCCGTGCATGGAACAGCGCAGAAATTTTCCGGTTTCGTCAAAAATGGCATCCTGCTCGCAATTTAAGGGTCGGTGCATGTGCATACAATGATTGATGTAGGCGTAAGTCGATTCTTCAAAAGCGAAAATAATGACCGAAACAGGCTGTTTTTTATAATCAACATGACGAATTAAAAAACGTGCTTGTTGTAGTTCATCACGCGTGCAGGCCGGTTTTTTGTTGTCGATTGCCATATTTATCCTGTTTTAATCATTGGCAGTTTCGATCTGTTGGGTTACGGCTACCGCCTAACCCAACCTACGAAATCTAATCCCAAGCCTTTACCAGCATTTTTAACCAGGTATCCAGTCTGTCCGGTGTCAGGTCTTTTTGATTTTCCTGGTCCAAGGCCAAACCGACAAAGTGACCATCAATAACAGCTTTGGAGGACTGGAATTTATAACCCTCGGTAGCCCATTCACCAATGATGGTGGCACCACATTGTTTAAACTGTTCGTATAAATAAAAGACCGCATCAACGAATTCGGCAGGATAGCTTTTTTGATTACCCAACCCATAAATAGCGACTTTTTTACCGTTAAAATCCTGTCCTGCCAGTGTCGGTAAAAATTCCTCCCAACTTTCCGTGGCGTTGCCGGTGGACAGTCCGGGTAATAACCCTTCGCCATAAGTCGGTGTGCCTAAAATCAGGGTGTCATACGCCAGCAAATCGGTCACGCTGGCATTGCGTATATTCACCGGTTTAGCGGCAATCGCCGGACCCAATATCGTAGTAATATCTTTGGCAATACGTCGGGTATTACCGGTATCAGTCCCAAAAAAAACACCTACTTTGGCCATGACTTCCTCGCATAATAAAATAAACGCCTGACGTTTTAATTTCAGGGCGGGTTAATCGGTTGTTAGCTTTTCAAGCATATCATCACCACGAAGAACACGAAGAAATTGATCGGTTAAGGAATCGGTATGAAATAACTTGACCACTTATATCCCCTCACCCCAGCCCTCTCCCGGTGCGAGAGGGAGCAGGATGTCCAAGTTATTTCATGCGCATTCCTGACTGGAAGCGTGCATCATCAACAGCTTTTTATTTTTTAAATCTTCGTGTTCTTCGTGTCTTCGTGGTGATTGCTCTTAAGGTTTAAAGTTTTATTTGCAGCAATCCGGTTTCTTTGTTGGTCTGTAACGCCTGCCATTCATCCGGGGTATAAGCTTTTACACTGACGGCATGAAGTTTTCCTGAAGCCAATGGCTCTTTTAACGTTGCCATAACCAATTGCTGTTTTTTAACCAAAGCCAAATCAATAAATTGTTCACTGACAACACTAATCAATAAATCACAGCCTTCACCGTCGACTAGCACTATTGCATCAGGCATACCTTGTTGCACCAGTTGTTCAATTTCGCGGATGGATAAGGTCTCTTTTCCGGCTTCTGCTTTTTTGGGTACAGCCGTTGTTAATAGGGACAGCAAACTGCCGTTGTTTGATAGTTCTTCGATAATGTCGCAACCACCGACCAGTTCACCGTTAACAAACAGCTGCGGATAAGTCGGCCAATGTGAAATGCTCGGTAACTTTTCCCGAATAAAGGGCGCTTCCAGCACGTTTACATAAGCATAAGGAATGTTGGTCGCGTTTAGAATGCTTACTGTTTTGGCTGAAAATCCACATTGCGGATTAGTCGGTATGCCTTTCATATAAAGTATGATGGGGTTGGTTGCCAGTTGGTGGTGAATTTTGTCTTCGGTTTTCATAAGGTTTCCGTTTTTTGTTAATCTAAAAATGTAAGAAAGTTAAATAATCACCACGAAGACACGAAGGACACGAAGAAAAAACCAAGTAAAAACATCGTGTCTTCGTGGTGTTATGCTTTAAATTGTCATCTCAAGCGTGACGTGTTTGTTAATCTAAAAATGTAAGAAAGTTAAATAATCACCACGAAGACACGAAGGACACGAAGAAAAAACCAAGTAAAAACTTCGTGTCCTTCGTGTCTTCGTGGTGTTCTTGTAATAAGTTGATGTCTATGAGCTAAATTCAGCTCTACCCCGCCTGTTGCCTGAGTTTTATTACGTCTTTTTTAATCAGTCTAACGTCACTTTTTCCAGTGATAACCGCCGCATCGACAATGCATTGCTCAATATCATTACAGGAAGGAATGTCAAACATGGTTCTTCTGAGTATTTGTTCCATAATACTCCGTAATCCGCGTGCTCCGGTTTCACGTTCGATGGCTTTTTTGGCAATTTCAACCAGGGCATCGGGTTCAAATGTTAGCTCTACACCTTCGTAGGCAAACAATTGTTGGTATTGGCGAACCAAGGCATTTTTGGGTTCGGTTAACACTTTAATCAACGATTCTATATCCAGAGGTTCCAGCGGTGCCAACACCGGAAAACGGCCAATAAATTCGGGAATCAAGCCAAATTTACGTAAGTCACTGGGTTGTGTGGCATTAAGCAAGGCTTCCAGTGCGGGTTTATCAGCCGGATCATTGACTTCGGCATGGAAACCGATAGCAGAATTGGTCGGCACCAAGCGTTTTTCAACGTATTTTTCCAGCCCGGGAAATGAACCACCGGCAATAAACAGAATGTTGCGGGTATCTATAGTCGTTTCGCCGTCTTTGTTGCGTTGACCTTTTCCGGACACTTTAACGTGGGAACCTTCGACTAATCTAAGTAACGCTTGTTGGACGCCTTCACCGGATACATCACGCGTGCCGGTTTGTTGTTCGGGACTGCGGGCAATCTTGTCAACTTCATCCAAATACACAATACCCCATTCGGCATTGGCTAAATTGCCTTCGGCAACATCCAGTAATCTGACCAGAATATTTTCAACATCATCACCCACATAACCCGCCTGAGTCAGGGTTGTTGCATCGGCAATGACAAAAGGAACGCCAACAATTTTAGCCAAGGTACTGGCTAATAAGGTCTTGCCGGTACCGGACGGGCCAATCAACAGAATGTTGGATTTACCGATTTCCACATCTTTATCAAATACGCCCAGTCCGGCATCACCGCTTTCATGCTTGAGCCGTTTGTAATGATTATAAACAGCAACAGCCAGGATTTCTTTCGCCAAATCCTGACCAATAATGTATTGATCAAGATACTCTTTTATTTTTGCCGGAATAGGCAACGGCCCCTGCATTTCAGAGAGTTCTTTTTTCCGGCTCCAGTTACTGACAACCTGATTGGCCAACAATACACACTCGCCACAAATGTAACCATCACTACCCGCAATCAAAGGTACGGCAGGGGATTGAGCTATACCGCAAAAGGAACAGTGTTTGATTTCTTTATCGCTCATGGATAACTCCTTAAGGTTGCAGGGATAACTGATGTTATGCCTTGTGAAAAAATGGCTATTACCCGTTGCTCCAGTTTTTTTAGCTTGACTGGGGCAATCCCGGATAAATCAAGATGTTTTCGTTAGTCGCGACGTGGGCGTCGCTCCTACGGTGGGAGCGACGCCCACGTCGCGACTATAGCTCGTCAGTCAGATAAACTCGCCAACCAGGCACGCTGGCATGTTCGCCGCGAACGATCACTCATTATTTGTCGTATTTTCGGTGTCGCTTTTTGCAGCGATAAGGTTTCCGCTTTTTGTATTTGCTTACACAAAACGAGGTGAAAACCTATTTCCGATTCGACAATCTTACTCACTTCGCCTACTTTTATGCTAAAAAGCACCGCGTCGATTTCCGGATAAAGCTTACCGCGCGGCACCCAGCCCAACACACCGCCTTGCAGTGCAGTCGGACATTCAGAATGTTGCAAGGCCAAATCGGCAAATTTATAGGGTTTCTTTTGCAGTTTTTCCCTGACTTCCTGCATTCTTAAAAAGGCGGCTTCACGGGTATTTTCCGGGTAATCCGGATTTATACTCATATAAATATGGCAGGCTTCGCGCAGTTCAGGGCGATTAAATTGTTCTTTATGCAAATGGTAATAAATACCTATTTCTACTTCATTGATATCGGGTGCGCGTGAGGCTATCAGTTCCATCACCACATTGACCCGGCATTGACGATAAAGCGCCGCTTCCAGACTGGCTTTGTTCAGATGATTTTTTTCCAGATCACTAATAAACGACTCATCATCTTCATATCTATCGCGGATTTCCTGGTAAGCGGCCTGTAATTCCCGGTCGGAAATAATAACGGCTCCCGCTTCCGGCGCATTCAGGATGCGGGTTTCAATGGTAAACTCGTTAGCGGCCTGAATTTCTGCTTGTTTTAATTCTGCGGCTTGCAATTCATCAGGTTTTTTTTTGAACAGCGCCAGAGCTGCCCTTAATAAGGCATACGGATCAGCTTGTGCCGGATGGGTAGACGGATTCATATTACGCCTCCGGTTCATTAAACGATTCAGGGTGTGCAGGTGCCAGCGCTGATTCAGGTATTTGCAACGTTCTACCCTGAAAAGCAACATGGTATTGAATCTGTTCATGGTCTCTGATCACTTTAAAGACTTCGCCTTCCGTGCCTTTTTCAAACAGAACGGTGCCCTGTATCCCTAAATCAATAGTACAAACAACCCGATCCCTAAACTCAAAACGACTGGGATTCCAGGGTTCATCTTCACCGATCAACTCTTCCAGCCGACAACCGACCATGCGGCCATGATTTAAAAAATGCACGGTAAAAATAACCTGGTCCTGCAGAAAAGTGCCCACCTCAACAACATTGCCGACACTACCCCGGCGAATTAACAGGGTACCCACATCCATCCCGGGATAAGTGCCGTCATTGCGGATGTTTCGGGTGACCCGAACCGATTCCCCATAGTCAAACCGGCCCTCGTCGAAACGATCGGGTTTCATGTTTTTATATCGCCCAAAGAAACGAACGCCGTTTGCGGTTCGCCCATGGAAAATACTTTAAACACTTTTTCTGTTTGCGCATTGGATTCGACAAAATCCTGATAGGCACGCTGTAGCAGTTTGCTGTAAACCGCTCGTTTTGCCGGTTCATTTTCGGGCATGTCAGCAGCGGCTTTTTGTAAATAATCATGAAAACGTTGCAGGATATGCAAGCGGTTGACATGCACGACACTGGACTCATAGTCCAGTTGAAAATACTGCAAAAAGTCTTCTGCGGACTCCAGTTCTTCCATCTCGTCTTCAAAATTCATGGGCTTTCTCCGGTTATATTTAAAGGGGACCAACTAAAGAGATATCCTGAGTTAACAGGTAGATTACCAGCAAGATAAATAGAACCAAGCTCACCATACCCAGTATTGATGCGTTTTTATCTTTTAACATAATCTTGCTCCCAAGCTTTATTATTCAGTCTTTCGTTTAACAACCAATTCCAGCAATCCCTTTGCTCCGATCCGGTCTTTACTGTCCAAACCCACCAGTTTTTCAAAAATATGCTGACTCACATCCAGGTTATTCAAACGCATGTTTAAAAAACCGACAGCTTTCAAGGTAAACAAATACAACCTGACTTGCGTTAATAAATCGGCCGGAGCATTGGTAATATGGCTTTGTTGCAATTCCCGCCAATCATCGGGAAATGCTATCAACGGCCTGATGACTGCCAAGGCTTTAAGGGTTGCACACAACGCTTCTTCCAAGCGATGTTGGTAATAGTAAAAACGGTTTAAGGCAACCAATACGTTCAACGATTCAGGCGCAAGAAAATACGCTTTTAGTAACGGTAGTTCGGCGTCGCCCGTCGCATAATTTTCTGCGGCAGTGGCTATCATTTCTTTAACGCCTTCGGTATCCGGTTCATCAAAATACAAACCTTGCGCTTCAAAATCCAGGAGATCCATTTAAATCCTCATTGCCAGTTTTACCGGACTTTCATTGCGGGGAGCACAAACACTTTCTGCTTCACAATGATCACAGTGTTCATCAATCGATGTTTTGTTAAGCTGATTTTGCCGGGCTTCCAGTTCATCAATCCGTTCAATCAAACAAGAAATCGCCTTGCCAACGGGGTCGGAAATTAAATTAGGACTTACGCATTGACAGAGACAATATAATATGCTTAGTATATTTCAGTCAAAAACCAATATGGTGACATAAAATGAGAAATATAACTCGCCCACC
>Ga0194058_10000674_pt1 | contig 16890 bp, 13 predicted proteins | sample SepL4417m_MetaG_FD_155490 | JGI IMG/M metagenome (GOLD analysis project Ga0194058, IMG submission 155490) | Anoxic zone freshwater microbial communities from boreal shield lake in IISD Experimental Lakes Area, Ontario, Canada - Sep2016-L442-17m | ecosystem: Environmental > Aquatic > Freshwater... | reverse complement strand
GCTCGGCACCACACGCTCCGAATTCGGCGGCAGCCACCTGTCGATGGTCATCGGCGATCACCAGTCACGCGCAGTGCCCGCACGGCAAACGGCTTCACCCGCGCTCTACAAAGCACTGCATCGCTGCATCGTCGACGGCCTGGTCTTGTCAGCGCACGACTGCAGCGAGGGTGGCGTCGCCGTTGCGGTTGCCGAGATGGCCATCGCAGGCCGCCTCGGCGCCAGCATCAGCCCTTCGACAATTCATCACGACATCGTCTCCGCGCTGTTCAGCGAAAGCACCGGCCGCATCGTGTGCGAAATCGAACCCGGCAACGTGTCCCGGTTTGTCGAAGCAATCAACGTTGCCTGCGACACAACTCTTGCCGAGGTCATCGGCAGCGTCTCGGCTGACCACCTCGTGCAATTCGGAGCTCAACTCAACCTCACCGTGCAACAACTGGTTCACGCGTTCAACGGAACCACGGAATGAACATGGCCACCAACCGTCCACGCTCGCTTGTGGTGCGCGCTCCCGGCACCAACCGCGATAGCGACGCAGTGTTCGCTCTCGAGCAAGCCGGAGCCGATGCGCAGGTTGTGCTGCTCAGCGAAATCCTCGAATCACCTTCACTGCTTCATCACGCACAGATGCTGTTGCTGCCCGGCGGCTTCTCATTTGCCGACGCACTCGGCGCTGGCCGACTCTTTGCGCTCGAACTGTCCACCCGCCTCACCGCCGAGCTCACCGCATTCGTTGCTGCCGGCAAGCCGGTTATCGGTATCTGCAACGGGTTCCAGGCACTCATCCGCACCGGGCTTCTTCCAGGCGCGAACCTCAAGGCCGCACTCGGCCCCAACGATCATGGTCGCTTCACCTGCGAGTGGGTGCAACTGCAACCCATGTCGCAACGTTGCATCTGGACAGCCGATCTTGATACCGACATCCACTGCCCCATCGCTCACGGCGAAGGTCGCTTTGTGTGCGACGACACCACGTTGGCCGCGCTGCGCTCAAACGATCAGATCGCATTGCGTTACTCAAGTCCCAACCCCAACGGTTCAGTTGCCGACATCGCTGGCATCTGCGACGCCACCGGCCTCGTGCTTGGGCTGATGCCTCACCCCGAAGATCACATCGTTCAGCGGCAACACCCACAGTTCGTCCGCGGTCATCGCGGCGGCATAGCGCTCGATTTGTTTCAGGCCGGCGTACGACACGCGAGTCAACTCTGATGAACTCCCCACTGCCCGCGCCGTTCACCGACATCGATCTCGATCTCACCGACCGCCGCGTAGGCAAGGTGCGCATCTCGTATGCATTGCCCGACCACGAGCGACTCTTCATCACCACTGATCGCCTCTCGGCGTTCGACCGCGTGGTCGCCGCTGTTCCCTATAAAGGTCAGGTACTCAACGAGCTCGCTGCATGGTGGTTCGCGAACACGGCCGACATCATTCCCAACCATGTGTTGGGCGTTCCCGATCCCAACGCCACCATCGGCGTCGAGGCATCGCCCCTACCGATCGAAGTAGTTGTTCGCGGCCACATCACCGGCGTCACGTCTACAGCGCTGTGGCATCGCTACAACCAAGGCGAGCGCACCATCTACGGCTACCGATTCCCCGATGGTCTGCGCCAGCATCAGCAACTCGCCACGCCACTCATCACGCCCACTACAAAGGCACACGCTGGCGCTCACGACGAACCCATCTCATGTGCCGAGGTCGTGAGCGACGCTCACGTATCAGCCGAAATCTGGGCCCAGGTCGAGGCCGCTGCTCTCAGCCTGTTTAAACGTGGCCAACAGATTGCTGCAAACGCCGGACTCATCCTCGCCGACACCAAGTACGAGTTCGGAATCAACCCCGACGGCACGCTCATCCTCATCGACGAGATGCATACCCCCGACTCGTCAAGGCTGTGGGTTGCAGCAACCTACGACGAGCGTTTGGCACGCAACGAAGACCCCGAGAGCCTCGACAAAGAACCAATTCGCCGAGCCCTCATTGCTGCCGGCTACGACGGCAACGGCCCGTCGCCCGACCTCGGCCCCGAAGTGAGCGCCGAAACAAGCGCTCGCTACATCAACGCTTTCGAACGGCTCACATGCCGTCCGTTTCAACCGGGTAGCTACCCCGTCGAGCCACGGCTCAATGAGGCGCTTCACCGAGCAGGAGTCCTATGAACAACGTGACCAACAGCCTCGACATCGAGATCGGCGCCGGTTCGCCCAACGCCGGTTCCCTCGACGACGACTCACCCAAAGACGAATGTGGTGTCCTCGGCATCTCCACGCCTCACGGCGAGGGCGTTGCGCAACTCGCGTTCTTTGGATTGTTCGCTCTGCAGCACCGCGGCCAAGAAGCAGCAGGCATTGCTGTGAGCGACGGACAACGCGCTCGCGTTCACAAAGATGCTGGCTTGGTTTCCACCGTGTTCACCCCCGAGGCTCTTGCCCCACTCGCCGGCTACCACGCCATTGGCCACACCCGCTACAGCACCACTGGCAGCTCGAGCCTGCGCAACATTCAGCCGTTCTTGGTCGAGACAATGCACGGCACGCTCGCAGTTGCGCATAACGGCAACCTCGTCAACGCCGGCGACCTTCGCGACGAACTCTTGGGGCGAGGATTCGGACTCACCGCCACCAGCGACACCGAAGTCTTCACGCTCATGCTCGCCGCAGCGGGCGGTCGCACGTGGGAAGAACGTATCGAGCGCACGATGCCCGCATGGAAGGGCGCTTACTCGATGGTCATCTTGGCCAACGATCGCGTGCTTGCGGTTCGCGATCCGTGGGGATTCCGGCCGCTGTCGGTTGGTCGCCTACCCCGTGGCGGCTTCGCAGTTGCCTCCGAGACATGCGCGCTCACCACGTTGGGTTGCGTCGAGATCAGCGAAGTGCAGCCCGGCGAAATCGTCACCCTGATGGGCGCCGAGATGCACCGCCGCCAAGCAGTTGCCCCCGCCGTGAAGAGCGCCCTGTGTTCGTTTGAGTTTGTCTACTTCAGCCGTCCCGATAGCGAATGGGACGACCGCAACGTGCACCAAGTTCGCCAACGTCTGGGCGAAGAACTCGCCGACGAATGGGGTGCCGAAGCCGATGTGGTGGTGCCCGTTCCCGACTCGTCGATCCCGGCCGCCATTGGTTACTCACGGCGCAGCGGCATTCCCTACAACGACGGCCTCATCAAGAACCGCTACATCGGACGCACGTTCATCGAGCCAACGCAGGCAATGCGCGAGCGCGGTGTCGCCATGAAATTCAATGCACTTGGCGCCAACTTGGCGGGGCAGCGCGTTGTGCTCATCGACGACTCGCTCGTTCGTGGCACCACCGCCGGGCCACTCGTTGCGCTGCTTCGCGAGGCTGGCGCCAGCGAGGTACACATGCGCATCACATGTCCGCCCATCACGCACGCTTGCCACTTCGGTGTCGACATGGGCCACGAAGACGAACTCATCGCTGCCAAACGAACGGTCGAGGAGATACGCGCTCACATCGGCGCCGACTCATTGGCCTTCTTGTCGCTCGACCGCATGATGCGAGCCATCGACCGTGACTCGGGTTATTGCAACGCCTGCTTCACCGGCAGCTACCCAATCAACATCGGCGAGACCCGCGGCAAGCTCAAGTTCGAAGGCGTGCTTGCGTGAGCCGATCTTCGGTTGCACCTCTCGACATTCTCATTGTTGGCGGCGGGGCCCGCGAGCACACGCTCGCTTGGGCGGTTCACCGCTCGTCGTTGTGCGCCAAGTTGTTCGTTGCCCCCGGCAACGACTCCACTCCTGGCGAGCGCGTGGATATTGCAGCGCACGATGTTGATGCGCTCACGGCATTTGCTGTCGAGCGCAACATCGCACTCGTCATCATCGGCCCCGAAGTTGCCTTGGCGGCTGGCCTCGCCGACAAACTGGCGGCCGCAGGCATCGATGTGTTCGGCCCATCGCGTGCCGCTGCACAGCTCGAGTGGTCGAAATCGTTCACCCGACAAGTCGCCTCTATCTTGCAGTTGCCGTCGCCGGCGTGGGCAGCATTCGAGTCGCACGCCGAACTCCCCGCGGCAATCAGCTGGTGGCGCTCTCTCGGCGACAAGATTGTCGTCAAGCAAGCCGGCCTCGCTGGCGGCAAAGGCGTGGTGGTGCCACTCGACGACGAAACGTGCGAGGCCACCATTCGTTCGTTCTTCACCACCGGCCCGGTGGTGCTTGAGCAACGGCTACGCGGCCCCGAATGTTCGTTGCTCGCCTTCTGCGATGGCTTCACCGCTCGCCCGCTGCCCTTCGCCCAAGACCACAAGCGCCTCGGCGAAGGCGACACCGGACCCAACACCGGCGGCATGGGCGCATTCGCACCAGCCCCCGTGCCATACGACCTCAACGCACTCACGGCACAGTTCATCCAGCCCGTCGTCGACCACATGCGCGCCAACGGCACGCCGTTCGTCGGCATGCTCTACGCCGGTTTGATGCTCACTGCCGACGGACCAAAGCTGCTCGAGTTCAACTGTCGCTTCGGCGACCCTGAGGCCCAAGTTCTCATCCCGCTCATCGAGACCGATCTTGTCGAGATCATGCTTGCGTGTTGCAGCGGCCAACTCGCCGCAACGCCAATCGCTATTCGCGATGCAGCGGCCCTCGGCGTTGTCATCGCTGCCCCTAACTACCCATCAAGTGGCCCAGCGCTGGGCGCGCTGAGGGGCGACGTTTACGACACCGACCAGCAGCTGCTGTTTCGCGGAAACGCGGGCGGGCGCGAATACACCGCCGTCGGTATTGCCCCCACGCTCGCCCAAGCCCGTACCGCCGCCTACGACCTTGCCGACATCGTTGCGCCCGCTGGCAGTCGCTATCGCCGAGACATCGGCTGGCGCGCTCACGGCGCAACGCTGTCGTCATACGCCGCCGCCGGCGTCGACATCGACGAAGGCACCCGCGCCGTCGATCAGCTCAAAGACAGCGTCGAAAAGACACACACCAACTCGGTGCTCGGCGGCATCGGAGCCTTCGGCGGCACGTTCGATCTCAGCGAGATCATGGGTATGCAGCATCCGGTGCTGGTGGCGTCCACCGATGGTGTCGGCACCAAGGTCGAGCTGGCAGCACGCGCTGGCCGTTACGACGTGCCCGGCCAAGACATCGTGAACCACTGCATCAACGACGTGCTCGTGCAGGGAGCACGTCCGTTGTTCTTCCTCGACTACTTTGCGTCGTCCGTTATTCGAGCCGAACAAGTAGCTGCAGTGGTCAACGGCATGTCCGTCGCTTGCGCAGCGTCTGGCTGCGTGCTGCTTGGCGGCGAAACCGCCGAGATGCCTGGCGTGTACATGCCCGGTGCCTTCGACGTGGCCGGCACACTCGTTGGTGTCGTCGAGCGCGATCGCCTACTGCCGTTGTCCACCATCGCTCCCGGCGATGTGCTGTTAGGCATGGGCTCGAGCGGCCCGCACACCAACGGATACTCGCTGCTGCGCAAGCTCTTCGACTGGTTGCCCCTCGACGCACAGCCCGAACCGCTCGACCGTCCCATCGGCGATGCCTTGCTGGTTCCACATCGCAGCTACCTCAACTCACTGCGAGCAGCCCTCGAAGATCACGGGCTCATCAAGGGCCTCGCGCACATCACCGGTGGCGGCCTCATCGACAACGTGCCGCGCATCTTGCCATCGCACTGCGATGCCGCTATCACGCTTGGCTCATGGCCGATGCCACCTCTGTTTCAGCTCGTCTCCGAGGTAGCAACCGGACTCGGCACCGACGAGCTGTACCGCACACTCAACATGGGTGTCGGCATGGTCATCGTGGTCGATGCTGCTCGCGTCGCCGAACTTCAGGCCGCCATTCCAGAGCCCACCTACATCATCGGCTCAATCGTCGCGGGTACCAAGCGGGTGCAGCTCGGGTGACCGCGCGCATCGTGGTGCTGGCGTCGGGCAACGGCAGTAATCTCCAGGCTCTGCTCGACGCATCGGCTGATGGTCGGCTCAACGTAAACATCGTTGCCGTTGTCTCCAACAACGCCGATGCATTCGCCCACACCCGTGCCGCTCGCAGTGGCGTGCCATCGTTATCGATCACCAAGCTTGCTGGCGAAACCCGCGAGCAATACGACACTCGCCTCGCCGACGCCGTGGTTGCGTTTCACCCGCACTTCGTAGTGCTTGCCGGATGGATGCGAATCCTCACCATGTCGTTTTTGTCGGCATTCCCGCACCAAGTGATCAACCTGCATCCAGCGTTGCCCGGCGAGTTCCCCGGCACTCATGCCATCCAGCGCGCCCACGCCGAGCACCAGCAATCAGGCTTGGCTCGCACGGGCGTGATGGTGCATTACGTTCCTGACGAACGTGTCGATGAGGGCGATGTCATCGCCAGTGTCGAGGTGCCAATCACCCCTCTCGATTCGCTCGAAACGCTCGAGGCTCGCGTTCACGAAGCCGAACACGTGCTGTTAGTGCAAGCGATGCAACAGCTCGCGCACGAGCACGAGCCCAACGCTTCGACGAAACCGAATCAATAACTGCGGGGCAACCCCAGCACATGCTGGGCAATGAAGTTGCATGTCATCTCTTGGCTCACCGGCGCAAGCCGCTGCAACCGAGCCTCACGCCAGTAGCGCTCAACGTGGTACTCGGTGGCATAGCCGAGGCCGCCCAAGGTTTGCACTGCCTGATCGGCTGCAAAGTAACTGGCTTCGGCCGCCAGATACTTGGCCGTATTGGCCTCTTCGGCACAACTGAGCCCGTTGTCGTAGCGCCACGCAGCGAGCCTCATCATTTGGTACGCCGCACCAAGCTCCATATGCGCTTTCGCCAAGGGATGGGCGATGGCCTGATTTGCCCCAATGGGTCGGTCGAACACGATGCGCTCATTTGCGTACTGCACGGCTCGTCGCACTGCTACCTCGCCGATGCCGCAAGCCATCGCCGACAGCAAGATGCGCTCAGGGTTGATGCCATGCAAGATGTGCTGGAACCCGCTGCCGCGCTCGCCCACGAGTCGCCAACCCTCTACCGGTAACTCGTCGTAGGCAACTTCGCATGAGGCCACCGCGTTGCGGCCGGCCTTCGGGATCGGACGAATGTCTACATACTTCGGATCAAGGTCGGCCAAGAACAAACTCAATCCATTGAGCCGATTCGTGTCGTCGTGATCGGTGCGAACCAAGAGCAGCACGACCTCTGACTCAAGCGCCTTCGATGTCCAGATCTTGCGGCCGCTGATGATCCATCCGCCCGCGCCATCTTCAACAGCGCGAGTCGTGATGCGCCCGGTGTCGGTGCCAGCGTCGGGTTCGGTAACACCAAACGCCACATGCAGATCACCCGACGCGGCTCGCGGCAAGAAGGTGTTCTTGAGCCGCTCGTTGCCGAACTTCACCACCGGATTCAGCCCGAACATCGTGAGGTGCAGCGCACTGGAACCGTTCATCGCAGCACCCGACGCGGCAACGCGGTTCAACACCAACGCTGCTTCGGTGATGCCGCGGCCTCCACCGCCGTATTCCTCGGGGATAGCAATGCCAACCCAGCCCCCCTCAGCCATCACACGATAAAACTCCCAAGGGAAACGGTGCTCGATATCGCATTCAGACCAGTACTGGTCGTCGAACGCAGCGCATGTCGAATCGACGGCCTCGATGATTGCCAGATGATCTTCGTCGGGAGCGAAATCCATGCCCCAATCTGTCATGTCCACGCGTTGAGCCCGCAACTCGCAGGCATCAGCCAACGCCTCAGCAACTAGCCAGCAGCCCGACCCGAACGACGCGACGACACGAACTTGTCTGTCGCTGGCGAGGCGATGCTTGCCTGCCACAGTGGCTGCACTTCGTGCCACACCCGCGCCGCAATTTCGTCGGGATGACCACTGCCATCCACGCGGCGCAACAACGACCGACTGGCGAGCAAGTCGAGCACTGGCGCAGTCTCGTTCTCGTACAGCGCGAGGCGCTGGCGAACTACTGCGGCGGTGTCATCGACGCGACCTCGGCTCGCGAGACGACTCATCGCCAACTCCGGAGGTACGAGCAACTCGACTGCGAGGTTCGGTGCTAAGCAGCTGTGCCCCAAGAGCGTCGAGGCCTGATCCACCGTTCGCGGAAACCCATCGAGCACATATCCCCCAGCATCGACGCACCCCTCAACGATTGCCACCATCAACAACGTGGGTATGAGCCCACCCGAGTTCACCACGCGAGCAACCGCCCGTCCGAGCGCAGTAGATGATGCAATGTGCCGCCGCAAGAGATCGCCCGTCGAAAGGTATTGCACCTCAAGACGCTCGGCCAATCGTTTGCCTTGCGTACCTTTACCCGATCCGGGTCGGCTCACAAACACAACACGCGGCTCTTGGCCACTCACGCTTTGTTGGGCAACCGCTTCATTGCCTGCGGTCACTCCGCTGCTGGCCTGGCCCTGAACGATCATCATCACACCCTCAATCAGATAGAGACCTGTTTCGGGTGGCTGCTGTCTGAACCACTTGATGACACCATAAGGGATTCGGCAAATAGAGACAAGGTATTTCGGCACAAGATTCTGGCCCAAAGGCCCTGACCAGACTGCCTGCAACAGAACTACGGTCATTGGCGTCGGACCACTAGATCAGTTTCGAAAGACGAGGCTTCATGCCACAAGTGAGCCACGCCCTCGCCCAATCCTTCATCGCGCTCAGTAGCCCACTGGACCAAGACGACAACCTTGACAGAGCCCTCGTGCGAATTGCCCAAGCCGCTTGCGCTGCTCCTGTCGGCCACGACGAAGCAGCCGTCACCTTGGCTCTCAAGGGCAAGCCAGAGGTGGTTGTGGTGCAAGGCCCAGCGTCGTTCGCTCTTGAGCAAGCCCAACTCGCCTCGCAAGCTGGCCCAGCGCTCGATGCCCTGCGCAACCGCCGCGTCACGTTCGTCGACCCGATCTCATCAACGACTCAACGATGGCCCGAGTTCGCCGCTGCAGCGGTTGAGCATGACGTGACCCACTCCCTTTCATTGCCGTTGATCTGCGACAACTCGTTGTTCGGCTCGCTCACGATTTACGGAATGGATTCGGAGCATTTCGATCGCAGCGACCTCGATCGAGTGCAGCGATTTTCGCAATATGTGGCCACTGCGATCGGCAACGCCCAGACGTATTGGAGGTCGGTCGAGATCAGCAAGAACCTCTCGGTCGCCCTAGAGACACGCGATGTGATCGGACAGGCAAAAGGCATCCTGATGGCAACGAGCGCGATCAACGCCGATCAAGCGTTTGCAATGTTGCGCGATGCGTCTCAGCATCTGAACCGAAAGCTGCGCGACATCGCCGTAGAAGTGACGCTCACCGGTCGGTTGCCCCGAGACCCAGAGCAACACGACAAAGCGCTGTAAGCGCCATGGCAGCCCCAACGGGATTCGAACCCGTGCCGCTACCTTTGAAGGGTGCGTATACAGGACTTTTACGCTTTGTCCCGCCAGCATCGGCGTCCGGGGACGAGCACACTCAACACAACGGTCCCCTTTCGGGCACCCACAGCCTGAGACCGCCGCCCCCGCCCCCTCGGAGGTATAGGGTCAGCCCATGCGTGCCAAACGATCCGCTCCTGCACCGGTGATCACGGAGTTACCCGAGATCGGCGTCACCGTGATCTCGAAGTGGCTCTACAACTGCTACGTCATCCACGACGGCGGCAACGGACAACCGTTCGTGGTCGACCTGGGTATGCCATCGCAGCTCCCGTTCGTGGCGGACGTGTTGTCAGGCCGGGGGTCGGACTTGTCCGAGCTCGGGGCGGCAGTGGCCACCCACGGACACGCAGACCACGTCGGTGGCCTCCCACCGCTGCGCGACCAGCATGGAACCGCCGTGCACCTCCCAATCGCGATCGCAGAGATGCGTGCAGGGACACGGGCCCTGCGCCCGCCGGGCATCAGGGAGGTCTCGCAGATCCTCCCAGTGATGGCGAGCCAGCCCCGTGACCTGGAGGCCAGCAGGGAGATCGCCGGCACGGCGACGTCGATTGGCTGGAGCGGCAAAGGGGTTCGGCTCCCGTTCGAACCGGACTCGTGGCTGTCCGACGGCGACCACCTCCCCGGGCTCCCCGACTGGCAGGTGCTCAACACTCCTGGCCACAGCGACGACTCAACGTGCCTCTTCCATGCACCCACCCGCACCCTTCTTTCAGGCGATGCGGTCCTGTCGGCCAACGGACGGGCATGGTTCAACCCCGAGTTCGTCGACCACGGGCTGTCGGCAACCAGCGAGGCCCGACTCCGCGCCCTCGACGTGGAGCACCTCCTGCCCGGTCACGGCCTCGTGGTCACTGGCCCGCGTGTAATGACCGAAGCGCGAGCCCATACCGACCAACCGTCGATCGGTGCCAAGGCCTCAGCATTGTGGCAGGTCCTGCGCAACCATGCCGGCAGCTCAGAAACATGACCCTGAAATGGGCTTATGTTGGCAGCCCCAACGGGATTCGAACCCGTGCCGCTACCTTGAGAGGGTAGTGTCCTAGGCCACTAGACGATGGGGCCGTGCAAGTAGCCCTCGCAATCTAGCGTCAGCGCAGCGGCAGGCCAACCGGCGGGCGCAATGGGTCTCAGTTGCTTGGCACAAACATGTGCCGAAAACGAACAATGTCGGCCACTGGAGACCAGTAGACCGACCGTCGTTGAGCTGGGGAGCAAGGAATCGAACCCTGAATAACAGTACCAGAAACTGCTGTGTTGCCAGTTACACCACTCCCCATCACGATTCCCCGTGAGGGCAACGAAGTGTACCGCTCAGTAGCGAGTCGCCAACACTCAACCGGTGAGAGAGAACAACCTCTTGAAACCAATCACACGGCCGATCGAGATGCCGAGCGCTTCCTTCAGTTCTTTGATCACAGCTGTCGCGCCGCGCACCGGGCTTGTTCTTGTGGGAGACACGTAGGCCGTGAGTCCCAACTCTTGAGCCACAAGCCGGATTCGCAGCGAATGAAACGGGTCGCTGACCAATAACACCCGGGTGGCGCTGCGTTGGTTGAGTAGCTTCGCCACGCCAGCCAACGACTCCCAACTCGAGTGACCGCGGTTCTCCTGCAAGATCGCAGCAGCGGTCACGCCATGTTGCTCAAGGTAGGCGGCCGAAGCACTGGCTTCGGTGAAGCGATCGCCTGGTTGATTGCCGCCAGTGACAACCACGAGTGGCGCCACGCCGAGTTTCCACAGCTCGACCACGTGATCGAGACGTGCCCGCAGCTGAGGCGACGGACGGCCGTCGTATTGCGCGGCGCCGAGCACCACGATGGCATCTGCGGCGCGGACCTGGTCGCTGTTGCCCACCGACCACACCTGATACAGGTTGACGCAGTAGTACACGCCTGCGAGACAAACAACGGCCGCCAATGCTTCGATAGCCCGACGCCTCCAGCGTGGGCGCACCGTGCGCTCAACTGTGCCAACGGCATCGGAGGCCTCGCTACTCACCCCGGCAAAACTCCGGCGCGCTGCACGGCTGCTTGCAAGCGGCGCAAGGTTTCTTCGCGACCGAGCAGCACCAATGATTCGAACAATGGTGGGCCAACAGTGCGACCAGTGACCGCCACTCGAATCGGTGCCTGCGCCTTACCGAGCTTGAGTTGGTAGCCCTCACCGATTGCTTCAAGCGTTTCTTTGAGCGCCTCGTGTTCCCACTCGGCAGTGCCGTAGGCCTCGATGACTTCGGCGAGAAGTTCGCCGGCGTTGGGGGCGCCCATGGTCTTGGTGAAGGCGACCTCGTCGATAGGAGCGTCGGCGAGGAACAAGAAGTCGACCATCGGTACAACCTCGTCGAGTCGCGTCACACGGGTCTGAGCCAGCGGCGCCATTGCCGAGAACACCACCGGATTGAAGTGCTCCGGGTTCCATGGCACATCGGGCGCAAGAACAAACGGAGCACAGGCTTCGATGAACGCATCGAGGCTGAGCGCCCGGATGTATTCGGCATTGAACGCCGACAGCTTTTTGAGATCGAAGAACGCTGGCGAGTGGTTCACGTCTTCGAGGCGGAAGTCGGCCACGACACGTGACCACGGAACAATCTCGGTGTCGCCGCTGGGAGCCCAGCCGAGTGTCATCAAGTAGTTCACCATGCCGTCAGCCAGAAAGCCTTCGGCTCGGTACTGCTCGACCGCCACCTTGTCGCGGCGCTTCGAGAGCTTCTTGCGTTGCTCGTTGACCAGCACGGGAACGTGCGCCCACACCGGCGGCTCTACGCCGAGCGCGTTCCACAGCATCTGTTGCTTGGGCGTATTCGGAAGGTGTTCTTCGGCTCGCACCACATGGCTAATGCGCATGGTGATGTCGTCGACAACGTTGGCCAACAGAAACATAGGCGAACCGTTGCCGCGCAACAGCACGAAGTCTTCGATGTTGGCGTTGTCGAACGACACCTCGCCACGAACGAGGTCGTGCACAATTGTGGTGCCCTCGGGAACGCGGAACCGGAGCACACGACCCGGGCCTGGTTCGAGACCGCGATCACGCGAGTAGCCGTCGTAGCCGGGCTTGCCATTGGCTTTGGCGCGCTCTTGAACTTCATCGCCCGTGAGGTCGCAGTAATACGCAGCGCCGGCCTCGTAGAGGCGCGTGGCGGCAGCGATGTGCGCATCGGCATACGTGCTCTGAAAGTAGGGGCCCTCGAAGTGCTCGTCGTCGGCAGAAATACCGATCCACGCGAGGGCATCAATGATGCCCTGAGTCCACTCAGGCTGGTTTCGCGCTTCATCGGTGTCTTCGATGCGCAACACGAAGGTTCCGCCCTCGCGCTGAGCGATCGCCCAGTTGTACAGAGCAGTGCGGGCGCCACCAACGTGGAAGAAGCCCGTAGGCGATGGAGCGAAACGAAGACGAAGCGGACGATCAGTCATGGCTCAAGCAGGCTACCTGCCGAGCGACTCGAGGCTTGGGGACGCCATAACAGTGTCGCCCGATCCCTTGCGTCGATTGCATTGCGAGTCCATGCTGAAGACATGCCCACATCACGTCCGGTACTGACACCGCTGCCGCGTCCGATTGGGTTCGTGCTTGGTGGTGGCGGCGCACTCGGTGCCGTGCAGGTGGGCATGCTGCGCGCGTTGCTCGAACGTGGCATCACACCCGATCTCGTGGTTGGCACCTCGATCGGCGCGTTCAACGGGGCGATTCTTGCGGCCGACCCCACCTCGGCTGTCGACAAGCTCATCAATTTCTGGACCAAGACGTCGCACATCAACCCCGTCCGCTGGCGCGGGGTGACTCCACTCTTACGCTGGCGCCGAACCCGCCTCAGCCTGTTCGCGAACGACGCGCTGGCGTTCAACATTCGCTCGCAGCTCAGCGGCTTTCACCTGATTGAGGACCTCGCGCTGCCGTTCGGGGCGGTGGCCGTAGACCTGCATCGTGGCGTGCCCGAGTTGTTCACCGACGGCGAGCTTGAGAGCGCGCTGCTTGCGAGCAGCGCGATTCCTGGACTGTTTCCACCCGTGCACCGTAATCAACGCTTTTACTACGACGGCGGTCTCGCCGACAACGTACCCATTCGTCATGCGGTAGCGATGGGCGCGCGCAGTTTGGTTGTACTCGACACCACCAACCCATACGTGTCGCTGGATCGGCCGAACTCTGTGTCGTCGTTAGCGGCCTATGTCACCGAGGTGTATTCGCGCCAAACAGTGCTGCGCTATCTCACCGACTTTGCCGAGATACCAATGCTGTATCCGCGCAGCCCAGCCTCGGGAACCATGTCGGCGCTCGATCTCAGTCGTACTGGCACACTCTTGCAACAGAGCTACCACGACACCGTTGCATACCTCGAGCGAGTGCTGGAAAGCGCCTAGAACGGGGTGGTCTTGAGATGCGTGCTCATGTCGCCGATGAGTTCGATGATCATGCGCCGCTCGGCGAACTGCCACTGACCGCCCACGAGATGGACTCGATCGTGATACGTGCCACTGACCACTGGCGCGAGCGCGCAGCCAGGGGCCTGATGCATCACCGTGATGTACGAGCGGGCAGTGCCGCTTGTCTGGTTGTCGTGCACATCGATGACCACGTTGGTGACCACATGACGGGTACGCGGCAAGCCGTCGTACGTGCGAACGCTGGCGTGAAAGGTGGCCAATACCTGCTGAGCCCCTTTGGCCGCTCCCCCACCAACGAGGCCATACAGGCCGGCTTCGCCGAACAGGTTGGCGGTGGATTCGAAATCGCCTCGATCGATGCCGTCGCAATAGGCAAACAACAATCGCTCGATACCTTCACGTGGATTCATGGGTGACGCGCTCCTCAGGATGTGGCCAGCGCCAAGTTACGCAACTGACGCACGCCGACCGTCAGCGTGGTGATATCGAACGTGTCGCTGCGCCGAACCTCATGAAACATTGTTGACACTCGCGCCACCGATCGCTCGTTGCGCGACAACCACGTGTCGACATCGCTTCCCGCACGAAGCACATCTTCGGTGAGCTCGGCAAGACCAATCAGCAGATCGTCGCGGAGCGCGGACCGCGCTTGGGTTTCCCAACGCGTTGAGCGCGGGAGGCCGCCGATGCCTTCCCAAAGCCAGAGCACATCGAGCGAATCGAACAGCTGCCAATACATCGAGGCAACTGCCTTCGATGGATGGTTATGCCGCGCAGCGATCTCGACCACATCGAACGCCGTGTGCAACAGCGGCCAGAGCGCAGAACGTTCGGCAAGCTCGTCGGGCACCCCGGCAGCCAAGCGGCCGGCCCACGTAGAGTGCGTGATGGCGGCAAGACGGCCACGAAGAAACTCGTCGTAGTGCACCACTACCGCCTCGAACACTGAGGCCAGCTCGCGAGTAGTGGCACCGATGTCGATTGGCGGTCGACGATGCCGCAACAGCCACAGCACACCGCGTTCGGCCATGCGACGAGCTTCGAGTAACAGGTCGAGCTGCACATCGAGTTTGATGGTCGCACCAATCGCCTCAATGTCTTGCCACAACTGCGGAAGGTTCGTGACCTCACGCATCACAACCCAGGCTCGAGCAATATCAGTGACGCTGGCACCGGTCTGCTCGGTCATTCGATGATCAAACGAAATACCCGAGAGATTCACCATCTGGTTCACCAACGTTGTGGCCACTATCTCGCGCCGGAGCTGATGCCCCAAGATCTCTGTTACGAAACGCTGGCGCATTGGCTCGGGAAAGTAATGAATGAGGTCGTTGTCCAGAAACGAGTCGTCGGGGAAATCGCTCTGCAGCAACTCGGTCACGTTGGCGTTCTTTGTGTAGGCCAGTAGCACCGCAAACTCTGGCGTTGTAAGGCCCATTCCGGCTGCTTGCCGCTCGGCGATCTGACGATCTGTGGGCAAGAACTCGAGGGCCCTGTTGAGCCAGCCTTCGCTCTCAAGCAACTGCAGATATCGCGTGTGCACGTTGACCATCGTCAGGGCCTGGCGACGAGCGATGGTCAAGGCAAGTGTCTGTGCCCTATTGTCATTGAGCACCAGTTCGCCGACCTCGGTGGTCATCTCGCGCAGCAACTGATTGCGGTCGGCAACCGACAGCTCGCCTCGCCGAACGCACCCGTTGAGCAGAATCTTGATATTCACTTCGTGATCACTGCAATCGACACCGGCTGAGTTGTCGATGGCATCGGTGTTGATCAATCCACCACCCAGCGCATATTCGACGCGACCAAGTTGGGTGAAGCCAAGGTTGCCGCCCTCACCCACGATTCGACAACGCAACTCGCCACCGTTGATACGAACACCGTCGTTCGATCGGTCGCCAACATCGGTGTGGCTCTCATTGGCGGCCTTCACATACGTACCGATGCCGCCGTTCCACAGCAGATCTACCGGGGCGCGAAGGATTGCAGTAATCAGTTGGCTCGGGGTCACTTCTGAATCTGCTACCCCCAGCAGTTGGCGAACTTGCGGTGACAACGTGATCGACTTTTCGGAGCGGGCGTACACGCCACCGCCATTGCTGATGAGCGTCGAGTCGTAGTCGGCCCAACTGCTTCGAGCGAGGCCAAACAGTCGCTTCCGTTCGGCAAATGAGGTCGACGGATCAGGGTCGGGATCTAGAAACACATGACGGTGGTCGAACGCCGCCACCAACTTCACATATGGAGATTGCAGTAGGCCGTTTCCAAACACATCACCCGACATGTCGCCGATGCCCACAACGGTGAGTGCGTCAGTGTCGGCGTCGAGACCAATCACTTGTGCGTGACGACGCACGCTCTGCCATGCGCCGCGCGCCGTAATGGCCATCGCTTTGTGGTCATACCCAACGCTTCCGCCCGAAGCGAAAGCGTCGCCCAACCAGAAGTCGTAGGCAGCAGCAATCTCATTCGCGATATCGCTGAAAGATGCAGTGCCCTTGTCGGCGGCCACCACGAAATACGGATCGTCGCCGTCGTAACGCACGGTATGAGGCGGCCCCACAATTGCTGCGCCAACGTAGTTGTCGGTGAGATCGAGCAAACCACCAATGAAGTCTCGGTAGCAGGCCACGACCTCAGTGCGAAGGTCTTCACTTTGCGCTGGCGGCCGCTTGACCACGAAGCCACCCTTTGCGCCCGCGGGCACGATCACTGCGTTCTTTACGACCTGAGCCTTCATCAAGCCGAGCACCTCGGTGCGGAAGTCTTCGCGCCGATCGCTCCAACGGATTCCACCGCGGGCAATGCGTTGGCTGCGCAGATGCACGCCCTCGATCCGCGGCGAGCACACCCAAATCTCAAACATCGGTTTGGGCTGAACGAGATCAGCGATCAGGCTCGGCTCGAGCTTCAGTGCAATCACGGCGCGATGACCGCCTGCAGCGGCTGGCCTGAATGCATTCGTACGCAAGGTCGCTGCGACGAGGTTGGCAAGGGTTCGACAAATGCGGTCTTCATCAAGACTTGGTATCGCTGCGAGTTCGACATCGAGACGATCGCGAATATGC
>Ga0194058_10000673_pt1 | contig 16898 bp, 14 predicted proteins | sample SepL4417m_MetaG_FD_155490 | JGI IMG/M metagenome (GOLD analysis project Ga0194058, IMG submission 155490) | Anoxic zone freshwater microbial communities from boreal shield lake in IISD Experimental Lakes Area, Ontario, Canada - Sep2016-L442-17m | ecosystem: Environmental > Aquatic > Freshwater... | reverse complement strand
GAAGCGCACGACGATGGCGGAGCCCTCAGCCGATACCAGCGCCGCCCGCACGGCGACTTCTCCCTTCCGGGTGAACTTCACGGCATTGTCCGCAAGGTTGAGGAGCACCTGCCGGAGACGGCCGGGGTCTCCGCAGAGATAGGCCGGCACGTCCGGATCGGCGGAGCAGAGGAACGCGAGGCCCTTTTCCTCGGCGCGCAATGCCAGCATGGCTGAGGTTTTCTCCAACACGTCGGCCAGCTTGAAGTCCAGAGCCTCCAGCTCGAGCTTGCCCGCCTCGATTTTTGAGATGTCGAGGATGTCGTTGAGGAGGTAGAGGAGGGATTCGCCGCTGGCGCGCACGGTCTCCGCGCAGTGCCGCTGCTTGCCGTTGAGCTCGGTATCGAGCAGCAGCTCCGTCATGCCGATCACCCCGTTCATGGGCGTGCGGATCTCGTGGCTCATGATGGCTAGAAACTCGCTCTTTGCGACGTTGGCCTGCTCGGCGCGGTCCGCCATCTCGTGGAATTTTGCCTCGCTCATCCGCAGGTCCACGGTCAGCCTTTCCGCCATCCGCTGCGCTTCGAAACGCGTGCTCAGCAGCGCGCGGATCAGGGTGAAGAGCAGGAGCGAGATGACCACCCCTCCGACCATGGTGAGCCAGACCTTCGAGTATTCCACCGTGAAGAACCCGCCGCCGGTTTGGGTGAAGTCCAGCGTCCAAAGCTTGCCATGGAATGTCAGGGCTTCCCGGTGGGCGAAGCGGGCCGGCAAGGCGGCGCCCTGCACGGGATGCCAGTCGTATAGGAGGCTTTCGGGGGACGCCTGCGCGCCATCATAGACCTTCAGGTGGAGATCCTTCTCCGAGCTCGCGCCTCCAAGGATCCCCTGCATCAGATCGTTCATCCGGTAGGGGCTATAAACCCAGCCGATGATCGCGGCCCGGCGCTGCGCGAGGGAATCTGTGGGCAGCCCGCGGCGGTAAACCGGAACATACATCAAGGTTCCGGCCTGCACTTCCTTCTCGGTTTCCTGAACCAGAACCACTTTCCCGGAGAGCGCGGCAGAATCGGTATCCCTCGCCCGCTCCATCGCGTCCCGGCGCACCGGCTCGGAGAGCATGTCATACCCGAAGGCCCGCAAGTTCCTCCTGGAAAACGGCTCGAGGTAGATGATCGATGAGTAGGCCTCCCGTGGGCCGGCCGGCCTCACCGCATATTCCGGAAACCCTTCGCTGCGGATCTCCTGGATATGCCGGGCAAGATCCTCGGGCGGGATCAGCAGAGAAAAGCCAATGCCCTGGATCCCGGGAAGCTGGGTCTCGACCTTTTGGGACTGGTTGAAAATCCGCCATTCCTCGCGCGTGACGTGCTCGGAGGCATTGAAGAACGCCTCCCCGCTCAGGAGGATGCGAGCATGGTCATCGAGCCGGTTTTCGATCGTATGGTAAAGCCCGTCGCAGCGGGAGCGGAACGCGCGCTCTGCGCTCGTTTCCACGCTGTCCTTCATGTGGAGGGTGGCGGCGGAAAAAAATGTGAGGCTGGCCGCCAGCACGATCCAGGCGGCGCGGTGGCTCTGGGCTGCCGGCCGGGCGGCGGGAGGTTGCGCGGTGCCATTCATTTGCTTGAGAGGTTCTCCCTCAGCCTGATCTCGCGCCGGATCGCATTATTCAGCGCCGCGAATTGCTCGTCCAGCTCAGCCGCGCGGGAAGAAATGCCGGGGAGATCGCCAGACTTGCCGGCTTGCTCCAGCTCCGCAGCAAGCGCCGACAAAGCCACGCCGCTGACCGCGCCGCAAGCGCCTTTGATCTTGTGGGCACAAAGCTCGACCTCATAGGCATCCCCCGCAGCCGCGCAGCTCTTCAGCATCAGGATTTGTCCGGGAAGATCCGCCAAGAACCCCTCCAGCACAAGCTGGGCCAGATCCTCGTCGCCCATGACGCGCTCCAGAAATGCAGGCCGATCGAAGATCGGCAGCTTGGCTTGAGGTGCCCGAGCGGGTTTCGGCTCGCCCGCGACCGGGTCTCCGCCAACGAATTTCCCCCACTTTTTCAGGACTGCAACCAGCGCCTCCACCATGACCGGCTTCGGGATGTAGTCGTCCATGCCGGCCGCCAGGCATTTCTCCCGGTCGCCCTGCAGCGCATGCGCCGTCATCGCAATAATCGGGATGCGGGGAATGGAAGGCGGAGGGGCTGCCTGCCCGGCCGCCGAGCCCGGATCTTCGATCTCTGATTTCTGATTTTCCATCTCTAATTTTCTGATCTCCCTCGTCGCGGCAAATCCATCCAGATCCGGCATCTGGACGTCCATGAGCACGAGGTCGTATGGAAATGTGTTGAGCGCCTGGATCGCCTCGATGCCGTTGGCGGCGACATCGGCCCTCAGCCCCAGCTTTCTCAGGATGCCCACCGTCACCTGCTGGTTGGTGATGTTGTCTTCGGCGACCAGAATCCGGGCCATGCCGAAGCTGGGGGGGTTCTGCAAGGTGGCCGGCTGCTGCGGGGCAGGCATCAGCCCGGAGGGCGTGGCAAGGCGCGCGGTGAACCAGAACTCCGACCCCTGGCCCGGGGCGCTCGTCACCCCGATCTCCCCGCCCATGAGCTGGGCGAGCTGTTTCGCGATGGCCAATCCCAAGCCGGTGCCCCCGTAGTGGCGGGCGGTCGAGGAGTCCACCTGGGTGAATTTCTGGAACAGCGCCTCCTGCTTGTCAGCCGGGATGCCGATCCCGGTATCCCGCACCGAGAAGCGCACGACGACGGTGGAGTTCGCAACCGATAACAGGGTCGCCCGCACGGCGATTTCTCCCTGCCGGGTGAACTTCACGGCATTGCCAGCAAGGTTGAGGAGCACCTGCCGGAGGCGGCCGGGGTCGCCGCAGAGACGCTCCGGCACGTCCGGATCGGCGGAGCAGAGGAACGCAAGACCTTTCTCCTTGGCGCGCAGCGCCAGCATGTCCGAAATGTCGGCCAGCATGTCAGCCAGGTTGAAATCCACGGCCTCCAGCTCGAGCTTTCCCGCCTCGATCTTTGAGATGTCGAGGATGTCGTTGAGGAGGTGGAGGAGGGATTCGCCGCTGGCGTAAACGGTCTCGGCATACTGCCGCTGCTCGTCGTTGAGCTCGGTATCCAGCAGCAGCCCGGTCATGCCGATCACCCCGTTCATGGGCGTCCGGATCTCGTGGCTCATGTTCGCCAGAAACTCGCTTTTTGCAGCGTTGGCCTGCTCGGCCCAGGCCGCCTGCTCGTTGGCTCGGGTCGTGGCGGCTTCGAGCTTGCGGTTCGCCTCCTGGAGCTCCGCGACCAGCCGCCTGCTCTCGGTGAGGTCTTCCTTGAGGGCAACAAATCCGGTGACAACCCCCTTGGCGTTCTTGATGGGCGATATGGATGCCTGCTCCCAGAAGAGCTCGCCATTCTTCTTTCTGTTGTGAAAGACACCACGCCAAACCTCGCCGGAAAGGATGGTTTTCCAAAGCTCCTTGTATCCGTGGGCCGGGGGGGCTCCCGAATTGAGGATCCGGGGATTTTTTCCCTTCACCTCGGACATGGTATACCCGGTCACCTGAGTGAACTTTGGGTTGACATACTCGATAGCCCCCTCGATGTCCGTGATGACGATCGAGATCGGGCTCTGCTCCATCGCGGTGGAGATCTTGAGGACGCTTTCTTCGGCCCGCTTGCGCTCGGTGATGTCGTGGATAATCGAGTGCAGAATGATGCGCTTTCCAAAAGCGATCCGGCTCTTCGCCACCTCGACGTCGCGCAGCGAGCCGTCTGCCAGGCGGTGCTGGAACTCGAACCTCTGGCCGTGCCACTCCCGGATGGAGCGGAGCGCCCGCCGGACCTCATCCGCTGGCAGCGTGTGGATGTCGGTGATCTGCATGTCCAGCAGCCGCTCCCGCGGATAGCCGTAGAAGCTCAGGGCGGCGGCATTGGCGTCAAGGATCGCCCCGTCAGCAGGATCAATCAGCATCATCATCGCGGAGTTGTTGACGAACTGGTTGCGGTAGGCCTCCTCGCTCTCCTGGAGGTCGGCAGCGATCAGATCGGCCCGCCGCGCCTGGGCGCGCGCTTTCAGCAGGGCGAGCGCAAGCCAGAATACGAGCAGGCTGATGAACGTTCCCCCGAAGAAGATCAGCCAGACCTTCCCGTAATCAGCCATCGAAGCGCCGCCGCCCAATTGCGTGAAGCGCAGCGTCCATCGCCTCCCGGAGAAATCGATCGGCGCGAGCAGCACCGCGCCCTCGGCGGGGCGCGAAGCTTGGTCCCCGGCGCTCCGGTTGTCGTAGAGCAGGGCGCCAGCAGAGGTCCCCTCGCCATCATAGACCTGCAAGCGAATCCTCTTCTGCTTCGCATCCCTGTCGCTCAGGGTCCCGCGCATCAGATCCGCCATCCGGTAGGGGCTATAGACCCAGCCTTGGATGGCGGCGCGGCGCTGCTCGACCGTGGAGATCGGCAGCCCATGGCGATACACCGGCATAAACATTAAGGTTCCGGCCTGCACGTCATCGCCGTCCTCTTGCTGCAGTGTCACCTTCCCCGAAAGCGCAACATCTCCCGCATCCCGCGCCCGCTCCATCGCCGCTCGGCGCACGGGCTCGGAGAGCATATCGTATCCGAAAGCGCGCAGGTTGCGGCCGGAAAACGGCTCGAGGTAGATGATGGCGGAGCAGGGATCCCGCTCGCCAGCAGGCTTCACCTGGTAGTCTGGAAACCCTTCCTTGCGAATCGCCAGGACGTGTTCGGCCAGCTGCCCGCGAGGGATCGCCTGCGCGAAGCCGATCCCCTGGATGCCGGGAAGATACAGATCGGTATTCAGGCCCTGGGTGAAGGCCCTCCACTCTTCGCGGTCGACCGACTCGGAGGCATCAAAAAGCGCCGAGCCGCTGTGCAGGACCTGAGCGCACGCGAAAAGCCTCGCCTCGATATTCAGCCGGATCTCGCTGCACTCAAAGGCGAACTCGCGCCGCGCGGATGACTCGACATCCGACTTGCTGCCAAGCGATGCGAGCACCGTGACGGCCAGCCCGAGCGCCAGCAGGAACCCCGCAAACCAGAGGTTCCTTGGAGATTCCACCCTCTTCGGATCTTCGGGCTTTGATACCCAGGCGATGGCTTGGTGTTCTGGATTCATCTTCTGAATGCCGCTTGGCCGTTCCGCGAACGGCTGAATAGCTTCCTCCATGGGCCCGCTGAAAGCAAGCCTCAGGGGCAGTTCGCACCCTGCCCCGCTCCAATACCGTCGCGGAAGGCGGCAAATATTGCCTCAAACCTGGTGGCTCGCGACAGGGATCCTCGAGAACTCATGCCACTTTCAGAATTTACAAGACTTCAGAACCTGCCGGAACCTCACCCGCAACAGCTCGAGGGGATAGATTCGCAATGCGCTTAACAAGAGTCACCTGCATATATTCGTGGCCCGTTGCGAGCCAGTGCGCAGAGCTTCGATCCGGGCAGCCTGCCCGCACGCCACGCCACGCCAGCCCTCTCCGCTGGCATGGTTTCTGCTTGCAAAAATGAAACCTTTCACACTCTCCTCACTATGTTTCCTATCCTTGCCATTGCCGCCGCCAACGTAGGGAGAAATTTGATCCAAAACGCATCGGCCCAGATCAACAAGCCTCCTGCCCAAGCAACCGATCCTGCGGCTTTTCAGAAATTTCTTCTCAAGGCGGCCTCGTCGCCCGAAGTGCAAAAAGCCTCATTTTTTTCTTCCGAGAGGATCCACAATACTGCGGACGCGCAGCAGAGGCTGTCGGATTACGGTAGCCGGATCATGCAAGATCCAGAAGTGCAGAAAGCCGTGGCCGGGAATAGCGGCGCTGTGGAAATGCGGTTCTCTCCCGACGGGGTTGTCTCCATCAAAACATCTGACGGACGCCAACGGACGGTGCATCTCCAAGGTGACGCAAAAGCGGCAGCCCAGAAAGCCGAGATCGTCTCCGCGAGCCTGAAAACCGCAACCCAACCAGCCTTGGCTGCACCCCTTTCCGCCCCTGCCCCCAGCGGGGTGCCGCAGGCATCGGGGATCCGGATTGTGCCCGGCTCAGGCACCTCAACGCTCCTGGCCTGAGGCTTCGAGAGAAAGCCTTCCCAGCTGGCGGGGCAATCCGGCCGCAAGGGGTGCATGACAGGAAAGTTACCACCATGGGCGGAAAGGTAGGGTCAGACCTCCGGGCTGACCTCCTGCGGCGGGCCGGGGACGTCCCGCCCTACCCCGGCAACTTGCGCGTCATGCACCCGACGCCGAGATGCCGACGCAGTGAGGTCTTGTCATGGCGGCATGATCGTGCCAGGATCCCTCGACCAGCCCGGAGAAACCACAAATGATTTCCTCCCCACAAGCCACCCCGCCCGAGCCGCAGAGCCTCTTGGAAGGAAAACGCGTTTTGCTGGTGGATGACGATCCGCATTTTCTTGGTTTTCTGCGGCATCTTTTGCAAAGGCATGGAGTCGAGTGCCTGGAGGCAACAAACGGGCTGGAGGGATTGAAAGTTCTGGCTGCGGAGAAGGTCCATTTCATCCTCAGCGACATCAACATGCCCGAGATGGATGGCTACGAATTTCTTTCGGCCGTCCGGCATCAGCCGCAATTCGAAGCGCTGCCCTTCATTCTTCTCACGGGGAGGCCCGCCTACAGCGGGCTGCTGTCCGGGCTGCGCCATGGGGCGGACAGCTATTTGCCGAAGCCGTTTGATGAGCCGACGATTCTAGAAACCATCAACAACTGCCTCCTTCGGCAGCAGCGGCAGGAGGACAAAGCCAGCACCAAGTTCAACGAGCAGAGGGTGAATGTGTTGAAGATGCTCCCTCATGAATTGCGCACCCCGCTCAACGGGATCCTTGGGGTGGCCGACCTGCTGGAAATGGGGGAGACCAGCCAGGAAGAGCTCCAGCAATACGCAGAGATTTTGCGGGTCTCCGGCGAGCGCATGCTTCGGCTGACGACCAACTTCCTTCTGTGTGCGGAGCTTCAAATGCAGGCAGACAACCCAGGCCGGGCATCCCCGCTCTTCGATAGCGGGCTGCACTGCGGCGCGGAGGAGATATCGGAGGCGCTGGAAAAGCGGGCGCTTGCCCATGAGCGGCAAGGCGACCTCCACCACCAGATTGCCAGCGGGCAGCTTGCCCTTCCTGCGGAAGCTCTCGCCAAAGTGCTCGACGAAATTCTGGATAACGCCTTCAAGTTTTCCAAGCCCGGCGATCCCGTCACCGTCACAGGAGAAGTAGCTGGAGACGTCTATTGCTGGCGGATTGAGGATTGCGGACGCAGCGGCGCCCCGATTTCCATGCTGGAATCCCGAGGTCTTTTTATCCAGTTTGATCGGAAAACCAATGAGCAGCAGGGCGCGGGAATGGGGTTATACCTGGTCGAAAAGCTCTGCACGAACTATGGAGGACAGCTGAATTTCTTTTCTGCGCCTGGCGGGGGCATCACGGCAGAAATCCGCCTGCCCCTTGCCGCCGAGACGGACCAGCCCGGCTGCTAACCTGGAAAATCCTTGATGAATTCGATCAACCTGCCCCCGCCAGAGTTCTGGTTCTATCGGGTTTATTCGGAATTGACCCTGTCGCTGCTCCACCAGGTCAACAACGAGCTGACGGGGGTTGCTTTTCTTGCCGAGCTGATCGAGGACGACGTGGAGGGAGGGGTTCCTGCGGGAGAGAAGTTTCAAGACCTTCGCGCCTCCATTGAGAAAGTGATCCAGCTGACCAAGCAGACGATGGATGTCCACATGCCCATCGAGCTGGAGCTTGGGGGATCCTCGCACAATTTAGGCGACCTGCTGGACGAGGGGATCTCGATGCTGCGTCTCGTGTTGCCCAAGACGGTAGCCGTCCGCATCAAGCCTCCCCCGCTCTCCCTCCCCCGGGCGACCATCACAAAAAAAGACTTCCTGCAGGTTCTGGCGGCACTGGGCATGCTGCTCGCCCCGCCCTCGTCGCGCGCGCCTGGGGAGCTGGTGATCGAGATCGAGCCCTCAACCGGTGCCTTGCTTTTTTTCCCGAGCTACCCCATCGTCGGGCTGGCAGCAGCAGCCGCCAGCGACCCGGAAGACGGCTCGCCCACGAAAAATCACAAGAGCCAAGCTCCGCATGCCGGCCCAGGCGTCCCCACGCCCTCCCTCTGTGATTTGTTTTTGGCAGCAAACCACCGGGTCGGAAAATTCGGCGGAAAGATCGAGCTTTTTCAATCCTCCGACGAGCCTGCACGGGAAGGCCTCCGCATGGCCCTGGCAGCCACGATCTCATGAGCGCGCGTCTCCCGGTTTTGATTGTGGATGACGACCCGGTCATCTTGGGGATCATGAAGCAGCTGGTGCAGCGCGCCGGAGGGGAGGCCGTCCTCGCTGACAACCCTGAGCTGGCGCTCGAGCTCGCAGCGGCCACCCCGTTTTCCGCAGTCATCGTCGATTACCAGATGCCCCGCATCCTCGGGCCCGATCTCCTCAAGCGCATCGCCGGCATCCAGCCGGCTGCCTCGCGGATCATCATGACCGGCATGCCATCCCTGGAGGCGGTCCTGCGCGCGGTTAACGAGGGCGAGATTTTCCGCTTCATCACCAAGCCTTGGGTCAGCCAGGAAATGACGGCCACGATCCGCAGCGCCATTGATCGCTTCGAGCTCCTTCGCGCCAATCAGGAATTGACCGAGCAAAGCGTCGCCCTCAACCAACAGCTCTCCGAAACCAACAAGCTGCTCGACAAAAAAATCGAGGAGTTGAAGGAGCAGAAGGACCTTCTCACCGAGTCCCAGTCAGCCCTCGATAGCAGCTTCCACAGGACCCTCGAGCTGTGCCGGCGGATCCTTAACACCTTCAACCCGCTCCTGGCAGCTCAGAGCAAAATGGCGTCCGACCTCTGCGAAAACTTTACCGCTCAAGGGCAGTTTTCCGCAGAGGAGCGCCACTCCCTCCAGGTGGCTTCGAGGCTCTATGACATCGGGCTCACGGGAGTTCCTCCCGGACTGATCGCAGCAGTTCAGGAGGGCAGCCAGGAGCTGGATGAAGCCACGGAAAAGGTGGTCCGCAACCACACCATTTATGGCCAGACCCTCGCCGCCTATGTCGATCCCTGCAAGCTGGTGAGCGAAACCATCCGCTCGCACCACGAGCGCTTCGACGGGTCTGGATACCCTGACGGATTAAAGGGGCAAGACATCCCCTGGACGGCCCGATGCCTTGCCGTGATCGTCGATTACGTCGCCAATATCAGCTCCGGCCTCACGCACGAGAACGCGCTGGAGCAGATCCTGCAAAAATCCGGCAGGGACTTCGATCCGCAGGCTCTGCAGCTTTTCCTGGCATGCACCCGACAAATTCCTCCCGCTGGAAACCTCCGGGAAGTGCGCGCCGAGGAGCTTCAGCCAGGAATGCACCTGGCAAGCGATGTGACCACCCCATCCGGGCTTGTCCTTTATATCAAGGGCCAGAAGCTTGATGCCGAGGCAATTTCCCGGCTCAGCAAACAGGCGCGTTCTCCGGCCTCCGGCAGCCGTCTGACCGTTTACGGGTAGCCTCAAAAACGCGCCGAATGGCTCCGGATCAAGCGTAGGTGCCAGCGAATCTGGCGCCGTGCCCTTCCGGAGGCCGCCACGCCTTTTGCCAGTCGTGCAGGCGCTTGGACGACTGGCGCAGGCGGCCGAGCTCCCGGCTGATTTCCCCCAGCAAATCCGCAACCCGCTTCTCATGTACCAAGCGCGCATCGGCAGCCACCTTCAGGCGGGCCCAAAGCAAGCCCTCTCGCGGTTGCAATTTCATCTGGCGCAATAGCTCAGGCAGCAAATCTTCCTGCTCGCCCAAAATCTTGACCAGCGAGTCGCGGTCGCTCTGATCCAAAAAAAAGTTTTCGAGCGAGACGTTCTCCTCGAATTTTGCCAGTAAAAGCTCCGCCTTGTTAGCAGCCATAGGGCGACGGGCTAAGCCACTTCAGGCGGCTTCGACCCCTTGGGTCAGCAGCATTTGAGCCCACGTTTCGCGAATTTCTCCGACGAATCTGATCACGTTTTGAAGTGGCTCCTTCGATTTGTTGACATTGGCTTCACGCAATTGCTCGAGCAAATAGTCGTAGATCCGGTTTAATATGGGCGCAAGCTCACCGCCCTTTTCAAAATCCAACGTCCCCTGCAATTCGGTGACGATCGCCTGCGTCCGAATGATGTTGTTGTTCGCGATTTCGTGGGCGCGAATGAAATCCGGGTTGTCCAACCCTTCTATCGCCTGTCCTGCAAACCGCACCGCACCGTCAAGAAGCATCAAGACCAGCTGGCCAGGGCTGGCGCTCGTGACTGCTGCTTTTTGGTAGATTTTTGCTCGAGGATTTAATGACATAACATGAGGCTGAGCCCCAGTCATCATTATGGCTCACCATCCAGTTTTTTCAAGAAAAAGTCATCAATAAATATCGAGGCGATCCCGTTCATGCTATCGAGAGGCGGGTAATTTGGATCGGCGAGGAATGCGGATCCCTTGTCGAGCATGTCCGGGCGGATCTGCTCTTGCTGGGAGGCGGCTTCGCGCAATGAGGCCACAATGCCCGGCTGGCCGACGGATTTCACTTCCACGATTTCTCCGGTGAGGGCAGAAGCTTTGGCCTGGACGTTTGGCGAAGGGTTGTACTGTACGACAGCCACGTTGGCTTGCGTTCCTGATAAATTGGGGATTCCAGTGATCATGGCATTTGTTTCCGTTAAGTTTTTTCTTTTGCCTGAGTAAAATATGGCTGCGCGCTGTTATCCCTAGCCGAAGGCGGCGGTTAGCTGTGCGGCTTGTGTCTGAAACGCAGAAGAGGCGGTCTCCATGGCGATAAACGAGGATTCCAGAAGAGATCGCTCCGAAGCAAGCTGCAGGTCCAGGGCGGCCATCTGTTTGTCTAAGTCGGCGTTCTGCTTCGTGATGTTTGTCGTCTGGATCGTCAGCGAGCCAGTATCGGCAACTTGCGTCTTGAGAAAATCGCCCAGGCGCTTGACCAGCCCGGAAGTCGAGTCGCTAAAAAACGAACCCACATCCTCCCCATAGCTCGTGAGCATCGAGGTGAGGGTCGCGCTATCGCGGACAGCCAGGCTCGACTCGGTGCTCGAGAAGTCGATCCCGAGGTCGCTCAGCCGCTGGACCTCTCCGGTCTGCCCGCTCCCCGCCGCGAAAATGATGGAGCGCAGCTTTGACGAGATGGACTCCACGTCGCTGTTCCCGCTCAACGGCCCGGAGGTCACCTTGGTCCCGTTGACTGTGACTTTTGTATAGCCCTCGATGGCGGTTTGCACGGCATTATACTTGGAGATCAGCGTATCGAGCTTCGTGCGTGCGCTTTGGATATCCGAGCTGACTCCAATCGTTTGCGTGCCGGTGCTGTCCGCCGTCACCGACAGCCCCGTGATCCCGGTGATCGACTCGTCCAGCGTGTTGCTCAGGCTGGTAATCGAGCCGCCCCCATTGACGCTAAACTCGGCGTTGACGCCGGATTGAAAGCTGCTGCCCGCGCCGATCATGCCGGTGGCTGCCAGAAAACCGGCCCCCGTTTCCTCGGCAAACATGCTGACGTTTCCTGTGGTTTTGTTGGTGAGCGTAAAGCGATCCGAAGCGCTGTCGTATGAGGCGGTCACCCCGGCGGCAGAGCCGTTGATTCGTGTCATCACCGCTTGGAGGCTGTCGGTGTTGACGTTGTAGGCAATCTCCGCGCCGTTGATGGTGAACTTTCCATTCCCCGACCCATCCACGGCCGTGATGGCGGATTTCAGGCCGGAATTCACCAGAGGCACGGTGAGCTTGGACGCCCCGAGGGTGCCCGAGCTCGAAACCGTGCCCGTTCCGTTCTGGAACAGCTTTAAGGCGGACAGAAAATTGCTTGTGTCCGCCGAGCTTCCTAGGGAAAGGCTGGCGCCGGTGAGTGTCACCCCGTCGGAAACGGGATCGTAGGCCGCCGTAACGGTTCCGCCGGTGGCGGTCGAGATGCGAGAAAAAACATCTTGGAGCGTGTCTGTGGTCGCCACGGCAATCCGGCTGCCATTAATTGTAAACTCCCCAGCCGTAACGGTTTGCGATGTCCGCATCGCGCTGATCAAAAGCCCGGAGACATCGGAAGTTGCGTTGAGTCCTCCGGTCACGTCCGAGGCCCCGGCCCGCTTGGCTGCCGTAGCGAGCGTGGTGACGTTGAAGGCAAAGTTTCCGATGGTGCCACCGGAAGCCGAGCTGGCCTTCCATGCGCCTGATGTGGTGGTGGATGCAGCTAATCGCTGCTGGAAACTCGCCTCGGTAAAATCCGACGTCAGCGTGGACTGAAATGCCGTGAGCAGGTTCTTGACGTTTGTCAGAGCCGAGGAGCGGGTCGAATTTGTCGCCTGCTCCTTCGCCATGGTCGTCTTGGGAGTGCTGCTCACCGAAATGAGCTGGTCGACGAGCGACTTCCAGTCGAGCCCCGATGACAGTCCTGATAGTTGAATTCCAGCCATAAAAATTTTCCCTTGGCGTCTATATCGCCAGGTTTCCCGGAAACTTGAGCGGTTTTACTGGGAAATGTTTGGCGGGGGCGCGGAAAAGAAAAGTCGGGCCTCGACTTTCCCATGGCAAAGTTTCTACGCTGAGCCAAGAAATGAAACGCACAGAAATGTTCTTTCGAGGATTTGCTTGGCTCGCCACTCTGGTTATCGCGACATCCTCCGCCGGACATGCGGGAGAATCCCCGAAAAACATCATTTTCATTATTGGGGATGGGATGGGGATTGGGGCGATCACAGCGGCTCGATGCATCGGGCCGGGGGAGAATGGCGGATTGACGCTGGATGGCATGCCGGTCACCGGGCTGGTGAAGACGCATTCCGAAAGCGCGCTGGTGACCGACTCCGCCGCTTCCGGCACGGCGCTCGCTACCGGGCACAAGACGTTAAACGGGCGGATCGCGACCGACTCGCAGGGCCGGCCGCTCGAGTCCCTCGCGGAGCTGGCAGGAAAAATGGGCAAGTCGTCGGGCATCATCACAACCGATTTGTTGACCGGCGCAACCCCGGCGGTTTTTTTTTCCCACGCCGAGGGCCGCAGCCTGCAGGATGACATCGCCCTTCAGCTTCCCTCCAGCCCGGTGACGGTGGCGATGGGCGGAGGAAAAGAAAATTTCATCCCCCCGGCTGCCGGCAAGGGCGGTCGGAAAGACGGGGCGGATGTGGTCGCGATGGCGAGAGGCAAGGGGTTCGACGTCTGCTTCGACTCCGCCTCGATGCGAGGCAGCAAGTCGGATCGCCTTCTCGGCCTTTTCTCATTTTCTGCCGATGGGCCGACGCTGGAGGCGATGCTCCGCTCGACGCTTTCGATCGTCTCGAAGAACCCGAAAGGGTTTTTCGTCATGGCGGAATCCTGCCTGCCTGACAAAGGGGGGCACGGCAATGACATCGCAACATCTTTCGAGGGGGTGAAGGCTCTCGATGACGCACTGCGCAGCGCTTTGGAGTTCGCAAAAAATGATGGCCGCACGCTAGTCGTGGTAACGGCCGACCACGAAACCGGCGGCCTGGCCGTGCTCGACAGAGATGCGATGAACCCGAAGCTCAAGCCCGGCTGGCTGTGCGGACACCACACGGGAAATATGGTGCCGGTTTACGCCTTCGGGCCGGCATCGGAAAAGTTTTCCGGGACGCACGACAATACGGATCTCCCGAAGATCATGGCTGAGCTTTGGGGAAAGAAGCTCGGCGCGCAGGAAGCGGCCCGCTAGACCGAACTACACGAGGGGCCGCGCTCGACGCAGGCGCTGGCAATGGCGGCGATGCCCTCGCCTCGCCCGAGGAACCCAAGGCTTTCGTTGGTCGTTGCCTTGATGCCGACGCGGCCGGTCGGGAGGCCGAGCGCCGCGCCGACCTTCTCCTTCATGGCGGCGAGGTGCGGTGAGACGCGGGGTTCCTCCGCGATGACCGTGGCGTCCACATTGTTGACCGTGACCTCGAGGTCCTTGAGCCGCGCGCGAACCCTGCGCAGGATCTCGAGGCTGCTCATGCCTCGGATCGAGGGGTCGGTGTTCGGGAACATGTGCCCGATATCGGGCTCCCCGGCGGCTCCCAGCAGGGCGTCCGCAATCGCATGGCAGAGCACGTCGGCATCGGAATGCCCTTCCAGCCCGAGCGGATGCTCGATCGTCACCCCGCCAAGGACGAGCGGGCGATCCATCACAAGCCGGTGGACGTCGTAGCCGATCCCGGTCGCAATCATGCCGGCAGCTCGATCTTTCCGCTCGTGGCGACGATCGAGAACTTGTCCGGCTGCTCGGGGTGCGGGGCGAGCTTCACCGACCCTCCAGCTCCCTCGACGAGAAGGATGCCGGCCGCCACGTCCCAAAGGCTGATCGAACCCTCAATGTAAGCGTCCAAGCGGCCGCACGCAACATACGCGATATCCAGAGACGCGCTCCCCATCATGCGGCACTTTTTTGCGCGGCGGACCATCGTTTCAAAGAGCGGGAGGCTGCCGACGATCGAATCGATGGATTTCGACACGCCGACCGAAACGATCGCCTCGGCGAGATCCGTGCGCGCGCTGACCGCGATCGGGCGGCCGTTCAGGGTCGGGGAGCCGCCGCGGACGACCGACCACATCTCGTCCCGCATCGGGTCGTAAATCACGCCGGCAATGATCTCGCCCGCCTGGCGGAGCGCGATGCTGATCGCGAAGTGCGGGATCGAGTAAAAAAAGTTCACCGTGCCGTCGATCGGGTCGATCACCCACTGGAACTCGCTGCACTGGTCGCCCCGGAGCCCTTCCTCCCCATATATCGCATGGTCGGGAAACCGACCAAGGATCAGCGACTCGATGAGCGCCTGGCTTTGCTTGTCGAGCTCGAGCTTGATGTCATGGGCATGGTTCTCATCCACCTTCAGCGGATGCCCGAAGTGGGTTTTCAGCAGCTTCCCCGCCGCGCGGGCGGCCTCCTCGGCCGTCTCCAGAAATAGGTTTGTCATCGCCGCCTAGAGAACCATGAATGGGCGCGAGGTTCAACCCGCAAACGTTCCGCCCTGATTGATCCGGACTACCGGTGGCCTGGACGGCCGGATGGCTTCGCGCTGCCGGGCGGCTTCTGCCCGGCGCCAGCAGACAGCTTTTTTTCTGCTTTGGAAAACTCCGCCTGGCTGCGCTTCGTCGCGTTGAGGACGTCGGAGTCAAAGGAACGTGCGGAGGGGGGGTGCGGGGCAGATTGTGCGACCCGGGTGGGCTGGCCTGCGGCAGCCGGGCTTGAGGGCGAGGCGGATGGCTTGTTGCTATGGCTGTAAGACGCTCCGGAGCTGGAGGAGATTTCCGTGGAGCGATCGACATCGTAGCCGCTGCCTGTGCTCGTCACTTCGGACGTGTGTTCCGCCGAAACCGTCTCTCCGCTTCTGGTGGCAACCTGAGTGCTTGCGGAGCGTCCGGCCGAGTCTGCCGAGACATGGCCGCTGGTGCTCCGGCTCCAGGTGCCACCTGCGCCGGAAGCGCTCTGCACGGTCCCCTGCCCATCGTGGGAGTAGGAACCTTCCCCCCATTGCGTTGAGCCCGAACGGGCGGCACCGACAGCCTGTCCGTTATCGAGGACGACGGCGGCCCCCTGCGCGGAAGAGGCGGAGCCTGGACTGATTGCCGAGGTTCCTGCATGGGCAGCGGCACCGCTGACTCCCCCAGGGGTAACAAAGAGAGTGCCCCCGGCGGAGGCCGTCTTGATCTGTCCGTCTCCGTCGGTTGCCACCACCGCCCCGCCAGCGTGCGCAGCATGCTCCCCCGAATAGGCGACCACGCCGGCCTGCGCTGACGTGCCGGAGGCTGTGGGAGAAACGACGACGACACCTCCGGTGACCACCCCGCCCCCCGCCACAGCAGTCGGCGCTACCACGGCAGCCGATGGCAAAGCGTTTGCCCCTTCAACGAAAATTGGGGCGGGATCGGCCTCTGGTTGCTGGCGGACCTTGCGGATCGTATTCCAGCATGCCTCACGATCCTTGCGCGCCATCCAGCCGATTGCGCGGGAGCTGAGCGGGTGAGCCCGGAGCAATTCCAACACTTCAGGATACCTTGTCAGGTCAGCGCAGGCCGCCTGGTAGGTTCCGGTGCCCTCCCCGATCCCATTGAGCAAAACCTGAGGCTCCACGGCGACATCGAAAATATCGGTGATGATCGGGTCGGGATATCCGGCGACGGCAGCAAGCAGCGACTCGCGGACCTGCTCGGGGGCGCCCGGGTCCTCGGTCACTGCGGCGGCAAGTTTTTTTCGGAGCGGGCCGATTTGCGCGATCGCTGGCGGGGCGATGACGACGAGGCTCAGGAACAGCCCGGCAAGGAGGCGGGAGAGGGAGCTCATGGGTTGCCCGGGATCAACCGGGAAGGGTCAGCGCCGGTTCAGGTTGCTCAGGAGGCGAAGCACCTCGACATACAGCCAGACGAGCGTGACCAGCACGCCGAGGCCGGCCAGCCACTCGTAGTATTTCGGCGCGTTCGCAGCGGCCCCTTTTTCTATGTTATCGAAATCCACCAGGAAATTGAGGGCCGCAATGACGATGATCCCGAGGCTGATCAGGATCCCCATCGTGCCGCCACCGTTCAGAAACGGCATCTGGATATGGAAGAGGGACAGGGCAAGATTGACCAGATACATGAGCGCAATGCCCGCCGTGCAGGCAAAAACGACCGAGCGGAACTTCTCGGTCACGCGGATCACGCGGAACTGGAAAAGCGCGAGCATCGCGAAAAGGATGCCGAACGTGATGAAGACCGCCTGCACGACAATCCCTCCGCTCTGGAGGTTGAACATGCGGGAGATCACCCCCAGGGCTGCCCCTTCACAAATTCAGAGATCCTGATCTCACCCATTGAAGTCCCAGAAGCCACGTAGGGGAGGCGGGAAAATCATTTGGCACATTTTGGCCTGACAGAATGGGCGGCCCTGGCGCAAGGTCGAGTTGAAAAACGACACT
>Ga0194058_10000671_pt1 | contig 16921 bp, 17 predicted proteins | sample SepL4417m_MetaG_FD_155490 | JGI IMG/M metagenome (GOLD analysis project Ga0194058, IMG submission 155490) | Anoxic zone freshwater microbial communities from boreal shield lake in IISD Experimental Lakes Area, Ontario, Canada - Sep2016-L442-17m | ecosystem: Environmental > Aquatic > Freshwater... | reverse complement strand
CCACTTCCAACGGCGAAGCTCTTCAACGGGCTGTCGCTCCAGGCGAAATTTGTGGCGGAAAAAAGCCCCGATCTCGCGTCCCTGAGCCGGCGCGAGGCAGATTCCTACCAGGTGGAGGTCACGGTGAGCGCCCGGCTGCCGCGCCCCAGCCTATCGATCGAGGATTTTGCCAGCAACGATCCTCTCCTGCCCGGGGTTTTCAATAATTTCCCCGCCCTGCTTTCCGAGGCGAAGGTCTCCCCGTGTTTTGATCGCCTTTATGCGTTGAAGGTCGCCCAGGTCGAGCGCGAGATCGGGAAGCTCGAAGCCGTCCTCTCCCGCCATAACTTCTACGACTGCGAGACGATCCTTAATGTCCAGAGCCCATCTACCGGCCGTCGGGCGCTGCTCGCCGTCGGGGATATGGATGTGAACGGGGACGGGTCGGATGGCGACCGCAATGTGTCGGTGGACGGCTCATCCCAGGATTTTTTGCCGCAGACAAGCTACCGGTGGCCAAAACAGACGGAGCGGGAGAACCCGTTCCTTGCAGGCGAGAAAAAACATCTGGCCGCCCTTCAGGAAGAGCTTGCGAACGGCGAAGCTTCGGCCTCGCGGAAGGGGGAAATCGCGGAGAAGCTAGACCTCGCCAAGCGCCGGATTGTTGATTTGAAAAAATGGAGCTTCCTCGTCTCCGAGACCGACCCGTTCATCGTGCTGCCCGGATTTATGCTGAGGAATCCAGGGGGCCCTTACGCTCCCTCTATCGGAGATTTTGCTCTGGTGATTTTCAACGGCAAGGCGTATCCGGCGATTGTCGGCGATGCGGGCCCTTCGCTGAAGATTGGCGAGGCCTCCTTGCTCCTCTGCCGCGAGATCAACCCCCGCTCATCCAATGCCATGCGGCCGGTGAGCGACATCAAGGTCACTTACCTCGTCTTTCCCGGAACCGCCGATGAGGCGTGGTCCCAGCCGGACTTGGAAGCTTGGAAAAACCGCTGCGAGAAGCTTGTGGGCGAACTGGGCGGCCTAGCTGTCCCCGTGCATGCTTGGCCAAACCTCGTCAAACCATGGCCTACGCCAACGCCAACGCCAACGCCAACGCCAACGCCGACGCCAACGCCAACGCCGACGCCAACGCCAACGCCTACGCCAACGCCTACGCCGGCAGCTACATGATGATGCCGACACGGAAAGGGATGAGAAAAGAGGCGGGGCGAGTGATCCCGGACTCAAGAGGGTTCACACGGAGATCGCGGAGAACACGGAGGAAGAGAAATTCCAAAAATACCTCCGCGCCCCCAACCTCCGTGTGCTCCGCGCCCTCCGTGCGAACCCCCCTCTTCCATTGAAATGCCAAATCCTGTGAGCCCGCCAGCCATCCGGCATCTTCCTGCGATTACCGGTTTCGGGTGCGTCAGTCCGCTTGGTTGCGGGCTTCCCTCCACGCGCCAGGCTCTCCGTGAGGGAGCGGACGGGATCTCGGACGTCCGTCTGTTTTCCGTTTCCTCATTCCGCGCCAAAACTGCCGGCCAAGTTGTCGGATGCGCGTTCGAAAACCCGCAGGGGACGCGCGCTGAAAACCTCCTTCTTCCGGCGGTGCGCGAGGCGCTCGCCTTCCGGCCCGGATTTCTTCCCGAGATCGTGATCGCCGGCACGACGAGCGGGGGGATGGATTTTGGGGAAAACTTTCTTCGCGGACATTTTGCAGAGATGTCGCCGCGCGATGCGCGGCGGTGGGTTCGCGGGTATGGGCTGGAGCGGCCCGTGCTCGATGTGATCTGCAGGCTCGGGATCCAGGCTCCTGTGCGGGTGGTCTCGAATGCCTGCGCCTCCGGAACGAATGCCCTCTGCCTGGCTGCAGGGCTCGTGCGCGGGGGGGTAGTCCGGCGGGTCATGGCCATCGGCTTCGACGCGCTATCGGAATTGATCTTCGCTGGGTTCGACTCGCTCCGCGCGTCAACGGAAGAAAAATGCCGGCCGTTTGATTCCGCCCGGAGCGGGCTCGCGCTGGGAGAAGGAGCGGCATGCTTTCTCGTCGAGGAATTTTCTGAAGTGCCTGCGGCGGGAGTTTTGGCCACGATTCCTGGCTGGGGGCTCGCAAACGACAACTACCATCTGACCCAGCCGAACCCCGACGGCTCAGGCCCGCGGCTCTCGATGCAGCGCGCTCTGGCCGATGCGGGATGGAGCACGGTGGACTACATCAATGCGCACGGCACGGGCACGGCATTCAACGATGCAAGCGAAGCGGCGGCCATCCGGGCAGTCTGTCCGTCCGTCCCCGTGAGCAGCACCAAGGGTATGACCGGGCATGCGCTCGGAGCCGCCGGAGCGATCGAGGCGGCCTTTTGCCTTCTGGCGATCGAGGGAGGATTTCTTCCGCCAAACATCAACCTTCGCGAGACCGACTCGGGGCTGGACATTGTTGCAAATGCCGCCCGTCCGGCGCGGATCCGCCGGGCGATGTCGAACTCCTTCGGATTCGGCGGCGCAAACGCCACCGTTCTTTTGGAGGTCCCCCGATGAGCGCCGCGATTCTTGGGATCGGATGCGTCTGCCCGCTGGGCCGGGATTGGGAGGCCGTGCAGAAGGGCCTCTCGGCCGGCCGGCCCCCGGAGACCACCCTCCTGCCTGGCCCGCCGGGCCATCCCTCACTCCCGGCCTATTGCGTCCCTGCACCATTTGAGTTCAGCAGGCATCCGCGGCTGAGGCGGGCCAGCGCGATCTCCCACTTTGCCTGCTCCGCCGCCGCTGCCGCCGTCGCAGAGTCCGGCCCGCTACCTCCAGGGCGCTCGGCGCTCATTTTTGCGGCGTCTGATGGGTCGGTCTCCTATACGCGCCGGTTTTACGAGGAGGTGATAAACTCCGGTGCCGGCAGCCCCCTGCTGTTTCCAGAGACGGTTTACAATGCCCCGGCAAGCCATGTTGCTGCGATGTTCGGAATCGACGGGCCCGTCCTCACGATCGTCAGCGACTCCACCGCGGGAACTGATGCCCTCGCCACCGCGATGGATGTTCTGCGCTCGGGCGAAGCCGATCGCTGCCTGGTCGTCGCGTCCGAGGAGGCGGATTGGATTTCGTGCGATGGGGCCCGGCGGTGGAGGCTTGCCTCCGGGGGAGCCTCATCTTCGCACCGGGCGATCCTCTCCGAGGGCGCCGTCGCCATGGTCATCGGCGCCGGCTCTCCGGGCGATGTGATCCTGGAAGCAATCCACCCCGGGCTCACCTGCCAATCCTCGATGCAAAAATGCCTGGAAAAGATTTTTTGCGACCTCTCTGCCGGGCGTCCGCCGGATGCTGCCGTCCTTTCGGCTGCTTGCACGTTTCCTGCAACGGCTGAGGAATCCGCCCTTGAAGCGGTGTTTCCCGGCCTCCGCCGGGGTTCGCCCAAGCGGCTTGCCGGCGAAGCGTTTGCGGTCTCGTCCCTCCTCCAGTGCGCATGGGCGCGGCAGGAAATCCTCGACGGCCTGGCGCGCCGGGTTCTCGTATCCGTCCTCGGCTGGAGCGGCCAGGCCGGGGGAGCAGTCTTGACATCATCCTCGTCGGAAGGGTAAGCGATAGATGTGCCGATACCCGGCCGCTTCGGCCATCCACACCATCGCACCCGCCGAAGATTTAAAGCCATGAAAAACGAAATCATCCCGCACGCCGGCTGGGGCCGGAATCTGCTTATCGCGAACGACCACGCAGAAATGATCATCACGCTCGATGTCGGCCCGCGGGTGATTTCCTACAGGCGGCCGGGAGCGGACAATGTCTTCAAGAATTACGACGAGCAGCTCGGAGGATCGGGCGAATCCGAATGGATGATCCGCGGCGGGCACCGGCTGTGGGTGGCTCCGGAGGACGAGGTCCTGACCTATCACAAGGATAACCATCCGGTCGATTACCGGACCGATGAGTTCTCCGGAGAGATCGTTATCGACTCACTCCAGACGCAATCCGGACGGATCATGAAAACCCTCGGCATCAAGCTTGCCGAGAACAGCTCGGAAGTGACCGTCCGGCATACCGCCCGGAACGACGGTGACGAGCCGATCCAGGCCGCATCCTGGGCGCTGAGCGTGATGAAGCCCGGAGGCCTCGAAATCATCCCGCAGCCCCCGCTCGGCGAGCACCCGCGCGACATGCTCCCCAACCGCGGGGTCGTGCTCTGGCCCTACACCGACCTTACGGATCCCCGCTGGCACTTGGGAAGACGGTTCTTCACCCTCCGGCAGAGCGACGGGTTTCCCCCCACAAAACTCGGGGTCGCCCACAAAGAAAAATGGATCGCCTACATCATCGAGGACTCGATTTTTCTCAAGACGTTCGACTACATCTCCGGGGCAACCTACCCGGATGGAGGATGCAACTTTGAGACGTTCACGAACTCCGACATGCTCGAAATCGAATCCCTCAGCCCGCTCGCCTCGCTTGCCCCGGGAGAGTCGGTCTCCCATACGGAGATCTGGAATCTTTTTCCGATCCTCGAGACGCAGATCGAATCGGAGGAATCCCTGGAGGCCTGGCTCGCACCGTTTCTTTCCCGGGCAGGGGTATGAGCGGAACATTCAAAAGGGGAAATAGGAAATGGGAAGCGCGGAGCGTTGCTGCCGTATTTTTCGTCGTGGCGGCGGTCTTTCTTACTGCCGGCTGCGAGACGGTCGCCCCCGATGGAGCGGCGCGCGCGGCAATGGATGCCGCCATCTCGTCCGAGCCGCCCGGAGACTATTTCATTGGCCGGCGGATGTATAAGCAGGACTACAAGATGTGGGGTTGGGTCCGCGAGCCAGGCAAGCCGTGGAAGACCGCGCGCCTCGTCATGATGAACGAGCAGATCAAGCTCGCCCCCGACCGCGAGGCAGGAAAGCTGGGCAGCGATAACAACTACGAATACCGCCTGCTCGGCGGGTTCTCAGGGAATCTCGTTTACGAACCGGCCAGCGACTCCTTCAACCCGGAGTTTGTCCTCAAGGGATACGAGGTCAGATCCTCCGCTCCCCCGCGCATTTTCAGCACCAAGCGCCAAGAAGATCCGGCCGTCCGAATCCTCGTCCCTCCCATTTAAAAGATAAAGTTTCCAAACTGGCAGCCCACTGCTCGCGTTGAGGATTCTATGGACGACAAGCAGAGCTCTGACGAGGTCAATTTTATTCCGGAAGATTTCCCTTCCGACCGGCGGCAGGCCCTGGCGCTGGTCGCGGGGGCGGCAGTTGTCGGGCTGCTCACCGGGCTCCTGGGGACAGGGTTCCTGGTCGCGCTGAAGGCAGGCGATCGCATCCGGGGCGAGATGATCGGCGGGCTGGCATCCTGGCCGCCGGCGCTCGGCTGGCTCGCCCTTGCGTCCGCCTGTGCGGCCGGAGCGTCTGCAGCCGCCTGGCTCGTCGGGAGGTTCGCGCCGAACGCCCGGGGAAGCGGGATTCCAGACGTCGAGAACGTTCTTCGCGGAAATGCCAAGCCCCGGCATGCCTGGGTGATCCCTGTCAAGTTCCTCGGCGGGTGGATCGCCCTTTCGTCCGGGCTTCTCCTTGGGCGCGAGGGTCCGACGGTGCAGATGGGAGCGGTGATCGGGGAGAAGGTCGGGCGCTGGATCCCAGGGCTGAGAGGGGCATGGAAATCCCTGATGGCCGCCGGCGCCGGCGCCGGGCTCGCGACGGCCTTTAACGCGCCGGTCGGAGGCACGGTCTTCATCCTTGAGGAAGTTTTTCGAAAAATGACTCCGCTGACATTCACGCTTGCGGCGACAGCGGCCTCGACGGCGGTATTCCTCCAGCGCGCGGCCTTTCACATGCCGCAGGACTACTCCGTCCCGGCGCTCCCCGCGCCCCCCGCAGCCGCAGCATGGATGTTCTTTCTCTTCGGGGCCGCAGTGGGGATCCTTGGAGTTGCCTACAACCGGCTTCTCGTCCGCATTCTTGCCATCTCAGAAAATCTGCGCGGAATTCCGATCCCGGCGAAGGCTGCTGCCATCGGGTTTGTCATCGGGACGGTCGGCTGGATCGCGCCCGGCTGGATCGGCGGCGGGGATGATATCACGCAGGCGATCCTCGCGAACCGCCCCCATGTATGGCTCTTGCTCGGCATATCGTTCCTCCGATTTTTCCTTGGGCCGCTTTCCTACGCCGCCGGGACTCCCGGCGGGCTATTTGCCCCGGTCGTCGCGATGGGAGCGCTTCTCGGAGCGGCCGCAGGCGCCCTCCTCCATGTGTGGATGCCGGAGCTCGTCCCATCCCCGCTCGCCTTCACGGTCGTCGGCATGGCGGCCTTCTTCACCGCGACCGTCAGGGCTCCGCTCACCGGAATCGTGATCTGCCTCGAAATGACCGGCTGCTACTCCCTGTTTTTTCCCATGCTCGCAACCTGCCTCGGAGCCTACCTCGTCCCGACGCTTCTCAAAAATCTCCCGATTTACGACTCGCTGGCTGTGGGGCTCAGGCGGCCGGCTGGGCGGGAGGGGTTGCGGATTTATCCAGGATCGCTGGGGGAGCCATGATGATTCCCAGGGTCTGAATTTCTGTTTGGGGAGGAATTTCCTGGTAGGAGAGAACGACCAGCCGAGGCAGAGAGGGTTCGAAGAATCTCTTGAAAGCGAGTCGGAGCTCGGCGCCGATAATGACGAGCGGCTGAAGGCCCTGCTCGACGAGGAAGTTCGAGCGCTCCATGAGCTCGCGCAATAGATACTGGGCCGTCTGGGGATCCACGCTGAGGATCACTTCGAAATGGGTGCGCTGGACGCGCGCGGACAGGTATTGTTCGAGGCGTGGGTCGAGCGTGAGGGCTTTGATGATCCCGGGCTCGGACTCGTAGGCCGGGGCGAAGTAGATCCCGAGCCGGCGGCGGACCTGCTCGGCCAGCTCGTCCGGATTTTTGCTGACCGAAGCGAAGTCGGCGACGGCCTCGAGGATGACGGCAAGGTTTTTGATAGGGATCCCTTCGCGGAGAAGGTTCTCCAAAATCCGCTGCACGATGCCGAGTGTGACCAGGTCAGGGAAGAGCTCTGTGACGAGCGCCGGGTGGGTCTCCTTGAGCCCGTCAACCATGAGTTGAACCTCCTGGCGGCTGAGCACCATGCCGCCGATTTGTTTGAGGGTTTCCGAGAGGTGGGTGATGATGACAGAGACGGCATCCACGACGCTGTATCCGCGCAATTCGGCCTCGCGCCGCTCCTCCTCACCGATCCAATACGCGCTCAGGCCAAAGACGGGCTCCTTGGCGGGCACCCCCTTGAGCTCGGCTTGGCCGCCGGTCACATCCATGGCCAGCCAACGGCCGGGCATGATCGCCCCCGAAGCCACAGATTTCCCCCGGAGGAGGAACCGGTACTGGTTGGATTCCAGGTCCACGCTGTCGTGGATTGCGATTGGCGGGATGACCATGCCGGTCTCGCTGGCAAACGTGCGGCGGACGCCGGTGATGCGGTCGAGGAGGTCTCCTCCCTGGGCGCGGTCCGCCAATTTGATGAGGCCGAAACCGAGCTCTACCGCAAGCACCTCGGTGGCGGTGAGCTTGCGCATGTCATCAGCCGCCTGGACCTTGGCCGCAGCGCCCGGAGGCAAGACCTTCCCATCTTTGTCCTTGAGGGCCGGCGCGCCATCGCCGGGCGCGGCGCTGAGCCCGCCCCTCTCGCCTTTCTTCTTCTTCATCATGCCCCAGGCCACAACGCCCACAATGGTCGCCAAGATCAGGAACGGCACCCCCGGCATCCCGGGCATCACGGCAAAAAACAGAAGCATCCCAGCGACGACAACCATCGCTCTGGGATAGCCGGTGATCTGGGAGGAAATCTGGCTACCAAGGCTGTTCTCGTCCGCCGTGCGGGTGACGAGCAACGCGGCAGCCACGGAAACCACGAGGGCGGGGATTTGCGTCACCAGGCCGTCGCCGATCGAGAGCAGCGTGTATTTCTGGACGGCATCGGGGAAAGACATCCCCTTTTGGAGCATGCCGATCCCGAACCCTCCGATGATGTTGATGAGGGTGATGAGGATGCCGGCCACAGCATCCCCGCGCACAAACTTGCTGGCCCCGTCCATGGCCCCGTAAAAATCGGCCTCCTTTTGCACGCCGGACCTGCGCTTGGATGCGGTCAGCTCGTCAATCATTCCCGCGTTCAGCTCGGCATCGATCGCCATCTGCTTTCCCGGCATGGCGTCGAGGGTGAACCGGGCGGTGACCTCGGCGATGCGCCCAGCCCCTTTGGTGATGACGACGAAGTTGATGACGACAAGGATCAAGAACACCACCGCCCCGACGAGATAGTTGCCTTGGATCAGGATTTTTCCGAAGGCTTCGATGACCTGCCCGGCATAGCCGTCGAGGAGGATGAGGCGGGTCGAGGCGATATTCAGCGAAAGCCGCAGCAGGGTGACTGCCAAAAGGACGGTCGGGAAACTGGAGAACTCGGTCGGCACCTTCACGTAGATGATGACCATCATGATGAGCAGGGTGATGGCGATGTTGGCGGAGAGGAGGAGGTCGAGGATGAACGAGGGGACCGGCAGCACCATCACGATCACGATGACGAACATGCCGAGCGGGAAAAGCAGGTCGGCCTGGGAAAGCAGGGTGGAGAGGCCGCTCTTGGGCTTGTTGGAAAGTGGGACGGCGGAGGCCATGGGTTATACAGGTCAGGGCTTCGGAGCTGCCAGGCGGCGCTCCTTGAGCTTGTGAAAATAATAGCGCTGGGTGCGATAAACAAAGCCAAGAATCTCTGCCACCGCCTGGTAGAGCTCCGGGGGAATCGTTTTGCCGACTTCTCCGACCTTGTAAAGCGCCTGGGCCACCGGACGGTTCTCCACCATCGGCACGCCGTTTTCCTGAGCCAGCCGCTTGATTTTCTGCGCGAACAGGCTCCGACCTTTTGCCAGGACCAGCGGCGCAGCATCCACCCCGCGCTCGTATTTTAATGCCACCGCATAGTGGGTCGGATTCGTGATGACGACATCGGCCGTGGGGATCGCCCCGAGCATCTGCTTGACCATCAGGCGACGGGCCATCGCCCGCATCGCATTTTTGACCATGGGATCGCCCTGCGCCTGCTTCGCCTCGTCCTTGACCTCCTGGAGCGTCATCATCATGCCCTTATGAATTTTTGCCTTCTGGTAAAGGAAGTGGATGAGCGCGAGCCCGCTCATTGCCAGGGCAAGACGAAAAATCAGGGTCATGGCCGAGGAGAAGATGAACTCGCCGAGGCGGATCGGCGGCACCGGGGTAAAGAAGATCGGGTCGGAGAGGATTTCCTGCAACGAGATGTAAACCAGGGTTCCGACGATGATCAGCTTGATGAAATCCAGCGCCATTTTCACCACTGCAGAAGCGGAAAAGATCCGTTGGAACCCCTGGACGATATCAAGTTTTTCTGCGCCGTTCTCGAAGACTTTCATCGTCAGCTGAAATCCGGATTGGAGGCCGCCGGCCAGGATGCCCGCCAACATGCATGAGAAAAGCAGGGGGACGAGGAACATCGAGATCGAAGCAAATCCGAGGCCGATCGCACCGGTCACGGACTCGGAGGTCACCTGGAACTCGTTGAGATGGCCTAGCACCTGAGAGGAAAAAAGGAGCATTTTCTCTGACACAATCGGGACGGAGGCGAGGAGGACGATGTAGCCCGCGACGAGCCCCGCCACGAGCTGGATTTCCGGCGCCTGCGCGAACTGCCCCTTATCGTGAGCTTCCGACAGCTTCTTACCTGTCGGCTCCTCCGTTGCGTTTTCCGGATCCTCGGCCATATCAATGCACCGCCTCCAGCATGAGCTCCGGGATCTGCCGCATCACGACCATGATCTGGTGGGCCGTCAGAGTCAAAGTCAGCCCGAAGAGAAACAGCCCGGCCATGATCTGCACGGGAAAGCTGAGCACGAACACGTTGAGGCTCGGAGCGGCGCGGCCGAGGGTGGCAAAACAGAGGTTGACCAGAAAGCTGATGGCCAAAATCGGTGCGGCCAGCTGCAAGGCGATCAGAAAAATCTTTCCGGTGGAGAGCATGAGGACGGCCATCGTGCGGTTGCTCAAGGCGGCATCGGGCGGGATGACTTCAAAGCTCCTCGCAAACGCCTGCAGGCACCAAAGGTGGGAGTCTGTTGCCAGGAAGAGGATGGTGGCGAGAGAGACCAGCATGGTGTTGGCCGGAGACGCCCGGTCACGGGTGAACGGGTCGATGTTGGCGCTCAGCGATAGCCCGATCGCAACGGAGACATACTCGCCGGTCACCTCCAACGCGTAGAAAATCAGTCGGGATACCAGGCCCATGATGGCACCGACGGCCAGCTCGTGGGCGATTTGCATGGCGCCGCCAATCCAAGTCGTTGGCAGGGAAAAGCCAGGCAGGACGGCTGGGGCAAGGGTCAGCGCCAAGAGAAAAGCCAAGGCGATCCGCACCTGCCGCGGAATCATCTGCCCGGAAAATACCGGCATCAGCAGGAGCATCCCGGTCGCCCGGGTGAAAATCAGGAAAACCGGGTAGGCAGAGCTGTAGTCGAAGGAGTTCACCCCGTCATCTCCGCGATTCGGCTCAGGAAGAAAATGGTGAACTCCATGAGCTGCCGGATCATCCAGGGCGCGGTCATGACAATGACCGCCCCGACAGCGAACAGCTTGGGGGCAAAGCTAAGCGTCTGCTCCTGGATGCTGGTGACCGCCTGGAGCAGGCTGATCACGACGCCGACCAGGATCGCAGCCAGCAGCACCGGCAAGGTCACCATCAAGGACATCGTGATCAGCATCCTCAGAAACTCGATGGCCATTTCCGGGGTCATAAACCAAAGCTCTGCAGAAGCGACCGAACCACCAGCACCCAGCCGTCCACAAGAACAAACAGCAACAATTTCAGGGGCATCGAAACCATGGTCGGAGGCATCATCATCATCCCCATCGCCATGAGGACCGACCCCACGAGGAAATCGATCACCATGAAGGGGATGAAAATCAGGAAGCCCATTTGGAAAGCCGTCCTCAGCTCGCTGAGGACAAAGGCAGGCACGACGCTTAGAAACGGGATCGCATCAGGCGCGACGGCCCCGGATGTGCTCAGGCCGATAAAAAAATCCAGCTCGGTTGCGCGCACGTGGGAGAGCATGAATTTTTTGATCGGCTGGGTGCCCTTTTCCATGGCGGTGGAGGAATCGATCTGGCCGGCTTGGTAGGGGACGATGGCCTCGTTGTAAACGCGATCGACCACAGGCGACATGATGAAAAACGTCAGGATGAGAGCGATCCCGATGAGAAGCTGATTGGCAGGGGCGGTCGGCACCCCGAGGGCGGTGCGGACGAATGCCAGCACGATGACGATGCGGGTAAAGCTGGTCATCAGCATGACGAGGGAAGGCGCGAGCGTCAGCAGGGTCATCACGAAGACGATCTGGATCGCCGTGCTGAAGTTCTGACGTTCGTTTCCGCTGCCGATTTGGAGGTTGACCAGCGAGGAGGCGGAGGCTCCCGGAGCGCCCGTCGGCATCGTCGGCATCGTCGGCGCAACGGGAGCGACGACCACTGGGGCGGAAGGGGCAGATGGGGCAGCGGCGGTCCTTTGGCCTGAGGCGGCCCTCTGGGCTGAGGCCGGGAGGACAGCGAGAAGAAAGCAAAAAATGGCGGCCGCAAGCCGCGCTGAGGTGAGTGGGGTGCGTGTCATGGCGTATGTTGGGCGGGCGGAGCGCTCACGAGCGGAGAGAAGTCATCTCCCTCCAGGGCATCCCGGCCGAGGTGGCAGAGCAGGTCGATGCGCCCAGGGGATACCCCGAGAAGAAGGCGGGTGGATTCATACTCGGCGACAACCAGAAACTGCCGGTTTCCCAACGGGCGGATCTCAGCGACTTGCAGCTTGCGCGGCGCGCTCTTGCGCAGGATCCCGGCCGCCCAGCCCGAGCGCACGAAATAATAGGCGGCCGCCGCCAGCAGCAGCAAAACCATCGGATAAAAAATCATGGACAGCCCGAAGTTTTCTGAGCTCGGCGCACGGAATCGCGCGGTCGGAGCCGGGAGATTTGTTGCGCTTGATGCGCTGCCAGAGGGGACGACGCTGTAGGTTGCCGCCGACCCACCGCCCGCATCTGGAGGGGCGGCTGCCCGCGCCGGAGCGCAGCACAGGACCGCCGCCGCCGCGGCCAGCATCGCCACCCGCAGCAGCACAAGCCTCATGCCTTCTCCCCAAGCAAATGGGTGATTTTAATCCCGAAATTTTCTTCGACGACGACGACTTCTCCGCGTGCGATGAGCTTGTCGTTGACGTAGAGCCCGACCGGTTCGGCGGCCAGCTGATCGAGCTGGAGAACCGTTCCTTCCTCCAGGGCGACGACGTCTTTCATCGGGAGGGTGCAGGAGCCGACCCGCACGGAGAGCTCGACTCGCACATCCATAATGAGCCGGAGGTCCTGGGTATCAAGTGTGCCGTTTGTCATGTGAATATCTTTGCCTTTTCTTTATGGATTTGAGCCACCACTCGGGAGTCTTCCACCCCGACAGTGGCCAGGAACCGTGGCTTGGTGGCGACACGGATCTGTGCGTGGGACAAGGTTTCGCGCGGCAGCTCGAGCACGTCGCCGACACGCAATTGCATGGCGTCGCCCAGGCGGACCTGGCCGACGACCCAATCGACCGTGACGGGGACGGCGATTTGCTCGAAGGGAGTGCGCCAGCTGGACTTGGGCTTGGTCGTGTGCATCTCCAGCTCCCGGTTGCGGCCGGCCTGCATGTTTTTGATGATCGGCTCGATCATCGTGTAGGGCACGGCGATCTGCATCTCATCCACCATGTCCCCCGCCAACCCTTCGATGCCAAGAATGAGCATCGCGGTATCAGGCGAGCAGATTTGAAGGAAGCGGGGGTTGGATTCGTAGCCGAGCTGCCCGGCCTCGAGATTTTTTTCTTCCCTCCATTGCAGGCACCACTCCCTGAGGACGATGTCAATCAGCTCTTCCAGCAGCGCAATTTCGATTTCCGTCAGGTAGCGCGACCCGTCGGTGGAGAGCCCCTTTCCGCCAAGCATCCGGTTTGTGAGGCTAAGCGCCATGCGGGGCGGGATCTCAAAAATCCCGATGCCAGGCAACGGCTGGACTCGAAAGAGCGCGATATGCCCGGGGGTCCGCATGGTTTCCTGGAACCTGCCGAAGGTCATGGTCGTGAGCTTGGACATTTTGAGGTTCACGTCCGTGCGCAGCAGATCGGAAAATGCGACGGAGAGGGTCGCAATGTAGTCTTGGTGCACCATCCTGAGCCGGCGCAGTTCCGCCTCGGCCAAAAAGACCGGCGTGCGAAAGTCGAAGGCCTCGACCGAAATCGCATCCGAATCGGCAAACGTCTCCCCGCCGAATGTGTAGATGGAAAACTTCTGCGCCCCCCCCTCGGCAAGGAGGCGGTCGATATCGGATTGGTCGAGGAAATCGGACATCGGGGCAGGCGAAGAAGGCTATTGGATCACGAAATCCGTAAAGTAAATCTGGGTGACCAGGCTCCCGCCCAAAATCCCGTTGACCCGCGACAGCAGTGCCCGCCTGGCAATTTCCCGTCCGTCAGGCTTTTCCAGATCGGCCAGGCTTTGAGCCGAAAGAACCGTAATGATCGCATCCCGCAGGGCGAATTCGCTGCTCTTGATGATCTCTTTGATCTGGGGGTTACTGCTGCCGAACACGAGGTTGAGCCGCAGGTATCGGTTCTCCCCGGTGCTTGCGACATTCACCATGATTTTTCCGAAATCAACGGTCTGCTCCTTATTGGCGGCACCGTGGCCGCCTTCGGACTTGCCCTCGGACTTCGCCTCGGACTTCGCCTCGGACTTCGCCTCGGACTTCGCCTTGCCATCCGGCGCGCCAGCGGCGGCGGCGATCAGCTTGGGCAACACCAAAAATTGGATCATCAGGTAGCAGAGCAGCGGGACCCCGACCAGGAGCCCGATGATCATCGCCCAAGGTTGTTTTCCCGCCCCGCCCCGCGCCGCAGGAGCGGCGCCATCTTCGCCATCCGCTGGTTTTTCTTTTTCGGCCATGCGCGTCTTATCGTTTCAGATTGACGATCTCTTCCAGCACGGAATCCGACACGGAGATAATCCGCGAGCCGGCCTGAAAGCTTCGCTGCGCGGTGATCAGCTCCGAAAACTCCTGGGCCAGATCGACGTTGGACTGTTCGAGCGTGCCCTGTTTGAGCGTCCCGGCCCCTATGCCGGCAAGGGCTTCTGTGGCGCTGATGCCAGCAGAAGGCGTGGACGTAAAGAGGTTGCCGCTCGCCCGGGACAGGGAGGTCGGATCGCTAAATGTATAAAGCGTGATCTTAGCGGCCGCCAAGGCAGCAGACGAGCCGTCCTCATAGTACTGGGTGATGGTCCCGTCTTCGGCAATAGAAAAGCTTGCCAGAGGGGAGGCGCCTACGACGCCGCCTTTGGTGCCGAGCAGCGTGATCGGGATCGAAGTGGTAGGGGTAAGCGCCCCGGTCCCCCCCTGGAGAACATTTCCTTGCGCGTTCACAAGGTTGAAGCCGTCATCGAGATGGAAGTTTCCATCGCGGGTGTAAAATTGAGCCCCGGACGTTGGCTTCACCAGGAAAAACCCATTGCCGGCGATCCCGATATCTGTCGCGACCCCGGTGCTGCCCAGCGAGCCCTGGTTGAAGTTTTGGCGGTTGGATGCCACGTTCACGCCCGACCCAATCTGCAAGGTCGAGTTGAAGTCCGTGGCGCTTTTCAGCGTTTGGGCGAAGGCGTCTTCGTTGCGGGTTCTTGAGCCCTTGAAGGCGGTCGTGCTGGCGTTGGCGATGTTGTCGCCGATGGTTTCAATGCTTTTGCCGAATGTTCGGAGCGCCGAAACCCCGCTGGTAAGTGAGCCGATGAGTGCCATAAGATTTAGTAGTTTGAAGTTGATGGGTTGAACCGATGAAAATATGTGGGTTGGCTAAAGCGTTGTTGGCGCCGCGCTCGCGATGCCCGTAACCATCGAGGTTGCGAAGTTTTTGCCCCCGATCACCAGGGAGGGAGTGCCGTCCGCCAAGACCACCTCGTCCACGATCCCGGATGTGAGACCTCCCGTGCCGTTGAGATCTTTTACCGTGACATACTTGCCCAGGTAAGCAGGGGCGGAGGACATGGCCTGCTGGGCGCTGAAGCTCGTGAACGACTCCGACAGGGTCTTGCTATTTTGCAGGGCGGTGAAATTCGCCATCTGGGAGATGAACTCGGTATCCTTCATCGGGTTCATCGGATCCTGCGCAGAGAGCTGTGTGGTCAGGAGCTTCATGAAATCGGCTTGGTCGAGATTCGTTCTGCCTGCTTTCGGATTAGCTCCGGCGTAAACAACAGATCCGACAGCTACGCTGGGGGTGGGGGTGATCGCGCTTGTGCTCATCGTATAAAATCTAGTTGTAGAATTTGCGGTTGTGCGGCGAGAGTTTTCGACCTCCGGGGATCATCCCCATTGGCATGTTGGAACACTCGCTCATGAAGTCAATGACAAATGTAAAGCACATCGCGTGCCATCTCTTAATGTGTTTGTGTAAGCTGCTGGTGCAAAGATAGAAGCAAACGCATGAAATTATCGCGTCCGGTCGGCTAGGCTTATTTTTTCTGCCAGCCTCCTGGTCCGGGCAGAATTTGCCGAGGTGGCTGGGAGGCAGGATCGAAAGCCCCAAGCGGCAAGATGCCGCTTCTACGGTTTGAGATCGTATTGATTGGGGATGGAGCAAGCAGGGGAGGATTTCCTGGAGCTTATTCCTTGGCATCATCGGGCAGGGGTTTGAGCGGCCGGATCTTCGAGGAGAGGATCGGGTAGAGCTTCGTGCCGACATCGATTGCCCACTCGAGATGCCTGGCGCGCCAGGCGGCAGCGTCCTTCACGTGCTTTGCGCTGATTCTCTTCCCGGCATCCTTCGAGGCATCCTTTTCGGAGATTTTTGCATCGACGATATAGCGGTAGGCTTCGATCGCGCGCCGCGGCTCTTGGAGGCGCTCGAAACAGAGGCCGATCTGATAGACGGTCGATAATTTCCATGTGGGATCGGTATTGATATTGGCCAAGGTTTGATACATGTGGAGGGCCCGGAGAAACTCTCCGCGCGAGTAAAGAACGTTAGCCAAATCGTTGCCGGTTTTTATTTTCCAGTAGGAGGCGAGCGCCTGGTCGGCGGCGGGGTTTTTTTGAGTTGATCGGAGGAGCTCGAGGGTTTCCTGGATGGCTTCGTCCTCGTGGCCGGAGGCATCGAGGGATTGGACGATCATTTGCTGGCAGGCGAGGGCGAACTCGCTCGCCGGATATTGTGCGAGAAACTGCCTGCCGGCTTCGATGGCCGGCTCGTAATGTTTCATGCGGAAAAGCAACTCGGTTGCCCGGAACAGAACAAAAGCTTGATCCTCGGGGGAGAGATCCAGCAATTTGAGACGCGAATAAATGCTGGCCGCTTGCTCGTATTGTCCGGCCTCGAAGTGGGTGTTCCCGATTTTGAGCATCGCCTCTCGGGTGTGGCTTTCGTTTTTCGAGTCCCCGCCCGCGCGGATAGACGCCGAGAGGACTTCGTAAAGCTTGTTGAGCGATCGTTTTTCTGCGCCGAGCTGCCTGTAAATCTCGGCTAAGCGCAGATTAACGAGCGGGACCTTGGTGGAGGTGGGCGCGAGGGTGATGAAGTTCTCATAAACCGCAGCGGCTTTGTTGAGGTTTACTTTGTTTTCGTCCAGATAGGTGGCAAATTCAAACAGGGCCCGCTCCTGGAGATCATCAGAGAGAGGCAGCGATAAAATATTTTTGAAGTAGGATTCGATGACCGAAGGCTCCCCCTTGGAGATCCCATTGGCAATCATTGCGAAAAGATCTTCGGCCTGCTTCCGGTGCTCTTCAATTTCCTCGTGAAGAGCATTTTCTGTAGCGCGGGTGGCCGCCTGCGGAGGGGGATCCCATGTGCGGAAATCTTCAGGTTCTGAGGGCAGTTCGGGCTCGACCGACATTTCGGGTGCGGGGGAGATCGTGGGCGCGGGCGAGATCGTGGG
>Ga0194058_10000669_pt1 | contig 16987 bp, 17 predicted proteins | sample SepL4417m_MetaG_FD_155490 | JGI IMG/M metagenome (GOLD analysis project Ga0194058, IMG submission 155490) | Anoxic zone freshwater microbial communities from boreal shield lake in IISD Experimental Lakes Area, Ontario, Canada - Sep2016-L442-17m | ecosystem: Environmental > Aquatic > Freshwater... | reverse complement strand
ACCATAAGCAGCCCCTGCGGTGATGTCTTGACCAACTTTCAAAGTCCCGGTTTTGATGAGAATAGTTGCAATTGGCCCTTTTTGCGGATCCAAATTGGATTCCAGCACCACCGCCAAGCCATCGCGTTTGTCATCAGCTTTGAAATCTTCCATCTCTGCTACCAAAAGAATACTGTCGAGCAAATCTTCAATCCCGATGTTTTGTTTGGCGCTAATTTCGGCGCACATTACGCTACCACCCCATTGTTCAATCAAAATGCCATTGTCGGCCAGCTCTTGCTTGACGCGTGGCAGGTTTGCGTCTTGTTTGTCAATTTTGTTGATCGCCACCACTGTGGGAATTTTTTTGCTTTTCAAATATTCAATCACTTCTTTGGTTTGAGGACGCACTCCATCGTCAGCAGCTACGACCAGCACGGCAATATCAGCGATGCTAACACCTCGCTGACGCATTCCTGAAAAGGCTTCATGCCCCGGGGTGTCAATGAAAGTGATAAATTGGCCTTTCTTTTTGACTTGATAGGCGCTGATGTGCTGGGTAATGCCACCAGCCTCCTTGGCTGCCACGCTGGCTTTGCGAATAGTGTCGAGCAATGTTGTTTTGCCATGGTCAACATGACCCAAAATCGTGACTACGGGTGGACGAGGACGCAAATTTTTGCCAGACTCTTTTTCTTTTTTGCAGATGTCAATCAACTTTTCAAGTGTCAATGTCTCACTATCAGAAACTTCCAAATCAGCTTCGGTTTCAAAACCCAAATCTTGCGCAATAATCGTAGCGGTATCGAAATCAATTTCCTCATTGATGGTGGCGAGAATGTTGTTTTTGAGTAGTTCAGTGATGATTTGAGAAACTGGCAACTCAAGCAGTTGGCTGAATTTTTTGACAGTCACGCTCTGGGGGACTTTGACGAGTTTTTTTTCTGGTTGAACCATGATAGTTGATATAAAAATAAAAAAGTTAAGTTGCTTAGATGCGAGAAGGTTTAAGTGTAGTGGCCTCCTTAATGGCAGTTTCCTCTTCGGCGGTGAGGGTATATTTTTCAGAAATACCCTTAGCGACTGGTTTGGAATAAATGCGCGTGCCTTCGCGGGTGTGGAGTGAGGAAATCACCAATCCACAATCCTTGCCATCCAACAAGGCTAGGGCAAAACTTTGGTCACCCCCAAAATCTTTGAAGGGATTGAATCTTACAATGCCAACTTTGTGGATGCTTTTCAGCGCCAAGGTGTGAATTCGGTTGGAAATTTCGAACAATTCTTGAATTTCTTTGTCTAAGACTCCCAACTCTTTGCTGTGATTTAGTAGGACTGTTTCAAGATTGCTAGCATCTTTGCCTGCGAAAAAGATGCTTAGTTTGGCCTTGATTCTGCTCAATTTGACAAGGGAAATAATCCCCAAAACAAGCCCTAAAAAGCCCAAAAAAACACTCGCGAGAAGCAAAATTAGTTGCATTTGAGACATTTGATTCATGAAAAGTAGCTTAAAAACAACCTTATACTAAGCATCATATCATCAAATTTGCCTTATGTAAAGAAAAAAAGAGTTGTTAATTTTTTTGGCGGAGGGCACAGGATTTGAACCTGCGAAGAGATTTCTCCCTTACCACATTTCGAGTGTGGCGCATTCAACCGGGCTCTGCCAACCCTCCAAGTGTCAGGTAATCATATAAACATTTAAACATATAAACATTTAAACATGCAAACATTTAAACATGCAAACATTTAAACATGCAAACATAGAAACACAGAAACACATAGGCATTTAAACATGCAAGCACAGAAACACATAGGCATTTAAACACACAAATAGCTAAACACGCAATCACTTATATATTTGGCTGGCTTAGCCACATAAGCTCAAAGATACTTTTCAGGGTATCATATATTTTTTTGCTTTCGATGATCAGGGCGATATTTTCACGGTGGGCAATGATAGCGATCTTGTCTTTGGAATAAAGGTTGATTTCAGCAGAAAAAAAGAATTGATCAGATTTGATGATTTTCATTTGGCGTAGGTGCAAAGGGTCTTTTGCGTTCATGCTGTTCATGAAAGTTGATTGCACCGCAAACATGCGCATTGGAATTTTCTGGGCAATTCTTTTTTGCATGTAGTAATCCAAAATAAAAGACTTGTCAAAATAGTCAATGCGGTCGTTGGAATACCAGCCCAAAATTTCCGTGCCTTTGTATTGCAAAGTGTCTTTGTAAGCTTCTTTAACGCCTTCGACGCCTTCGAAATAGCGGACTTTGGGTTTGTGATCCATAGCATTGGCTATGGAAAGCAACTGAGGCATCAATTTGTTGATGGTTTCGGTTTTTTCCTTCAACCGATCTTCAATGCGCTTTGGATTTTCTGCCATATAGATATTGCGCTTTTTTCTTCTCACAAGGCTAACATAGCCCTTGTTTTTGAGCGCTTCGATTTCAAGATAGACGGTGGCGCGTTTGAGTTTTGATTTCTGAGTGATTTCGGCGATGTTTCCTTCGCCCAATTCCAGAATGGCCAGATAAACTTTGGCTTCTTTTTCACTGAAGTCAGCTTGGAGCAAATCTTTGGATAACATATGTTTTTGTTAAAATGATATAAAAACTGTCACTATTTTAGTATAGAGTATTTTGGCTTAAAAGTCAACTAAATTTGCATATTTTTTTCATAATAAATTTAATTATGCAAATATTCTTGATATTATTTTTCTTTAGCCTATAATAACCAGTTACGATGAATGGTTAGTTGTGACAGGTTCATTAAAAACTAAACAAGGAGAAACTATGAATATCATCATCGTTGACGATTCAGCCGCTAATTTAGTGGCAGCCAAGAAGGCCACTGAAAGATTTCCAGAACATCAGTTCACCTTTGTCAGTCGTGCAAGTGAAGCTATTAAAATGCTCGCTTCTGCGGACGCCATCATCACGGATTTATTTTTTCTGGATGAGAATCACGGAAATAATGACGCGCTTGCCGAGGTGTATGGTGAGTATTGTGCAAAAATCAGTGAAGAAAACGAAACATACTCGCAAATTTTCTGCGAGTATTACGATGCAAATATTGGGCGGGCGCAACGGGGATTAATTGGTGCTGTTGATGTAGTGACGAATGGGCTAGGTGTTTCTTCTAATAAGCAGTTTCCCTACGGGGGAGTTGTTATGCTTGAGGCTCATAAGGTCGGAAAGAGACTCTGTCTCATTTCCGATATTCATAGCCACGCCAGTGCTGCCAGTTCAGTAGATGGAATAATCCTTCTATTGCCCCTGATAGAGAGGGGCGTGCTCACCATCAAACAAGCTAAGTTAGATGGCAGAGGCTCCCTGACATATATCGGTCAGGATGAGTTAAACTTTGCTATCAGTGGATGTCGCAGGGGTTGCATCCAGAAGGAGCAACCTGAATCGTGGGCTGAGGCGATACGCAGGATTATTGCCCAATAGTGGTTTCATGTTCTTTAAAAGGTTTGCGAAGTTACCCTTGGTTAAAACTTCGCATTTTATTCTGCTTTTGTATTTGCATATTAAGTGCAGGTAAAAAACTTAAAAGACGAAAACGGTTAAAGGCGAGATGCTGGATATGTTTCGCCTTTTTTATTTGTTCAAATTATTCATTGGTTATTATAACAATAACTAAAAATTAATTATTTGTGTCATTCTTAACTTACCTGCCTGTCCGGCCTGCCTGTCCGGTAGGCAGGTAGGCAGGTTTCAGGATCTTCGTTGCAGTAAGGTTAGTGTGATTAAGCTCGGGATTCCGGATCCCTACCTGCCGGCAGGCAAGAAGTCCGGAATGACAAGACAGAAATAAATACTGCATACTTTATGTTTTGTCTTTTCTCCGTTTTTGTTGTAAACTGAAGAGAGTTAAGTCTGTCAAAAAAATATGGAAAAAACAAAAAGTGCGGCGGGAAAATTTTTGGACCCAGAAAAAATTATTGCACAACTTGAAATCGCCAAAAAATCAGTAGTGGCCGATTTTGGATGTGGCCCTGGCTATTTTACTTTTCCCTTAATAGAGGCAGTGGGCAAAGAAGGGATGGTTTTTGCTTTTGATATTTTGCCACAGGTATTGGAATCTATTGCGGGCAAGGCTAAACTGGCGGGGATTCATAACCTTGTTGCTAAGCGAGCCAATTTGGAAAAGCCTGGTAGCGCGAAATTGGAAGATAATTGCGCTGACTGGGTGGTGTTGAAAGATATTCTTTTCCAGAATCAAGAAAAACAAATTATTATCAAAGAAGCTTATCGCGTGCTTAAAACAGGTGGCAGAATGTTGGTGGTTGAATGGAACAGTCGCGAGTTTGGGGTTGGGCCGAGTGCGGAGCTGCGGGTTGATGAGGCGAAACTCAAAGAGTTATTGGTGGCGGAAAATTTTTCCATTGAAAAAGAAATTGAAGCAGGTGATTTCCATTATGCTTTGGTTGCGAGAAAATAAAATGAAACAAATCAAAAACAATACAATTGCTTGGATGAAAAACAAAAGTCGCTTTTTCTTGGCGCTGGTTTTGGCTTTGGCAATGCCGTTGTTTTCTGGTTGTGGCAATCAAACGCAGAGTTATGCGGTGCCTTTGGAAATTTGGGGACCATTAGACGAATCGATAAATTATAATGAAGTGATTGGTAAATATCGAGGGATTAACCCTTATGTGGGAGAGATTAAATATCGCAAATTCAGTCAAGATACCTATAAACAAGAACTGCTCGATGCGCTAGCCTCTGGACAAGGACCTGATATTTTTTTGGTTGGAAATGCCTGGCTTCCCTCCTTTGTAAATAAACTAGAGCCTGCCCCAACCCCCTTGGCTAGTCAGCAAGATGTTAATATGAATTTTCCTGATGTGGTTGCGACTGACTTTGTGGATAACGGGAAAGTTTATGCCTTGCCCCTGAGTGTTGATTCTTTGCAACTTTATTACAATAAAGATATTTTCAACGCAGTAGGGATTACTGTGCCACCAGTAACTTGGCAGGACTTTAGTGTGGATGTGCAGAAAACGACCAAGGTGGATGCGGTTGGCAATATCTCGAGAGCTGGAACGGCGATGGGCACTTCGCAAAATGTGAGTCGTTTTGCGGATGTGCTTAGCCTTTTAATGCTTCAAAACGGAGTTCAATTGCCGACCAGTAAAGAGTCCTTTGCTAAAATTGATCAAGGCGTGCTGGATAAAGATGGTAATGTGGTTCAAGCTGGTGAGCAGGCACTGAATTTTTATACTCAATTTTCAAGAGTTAGCTTGCTTTCAAATTCAACAAATCCTTTGTATTGCTGGAATAGCAGACAGCATAATTCAATTGACGCTTTTGCGGCAGGAGAGGTAGCAATGATGGTGAATTATTTTTCACAAAATGCCAATCTTCGAAACAAAAATCCTAAATTGAATTTTGGCGTTGCTCCTGTACCACAAGTTAATTCTGCCACTCCGGCTAGCGTGGCAAATTATTGGGGCTATGGAGTTTCGAAGAATAAAACAGTTGCAACTAGTCAAGCAGGGTCAGTTTCGACGCCAGTTTCAAATGAAATTCGGATTCATGAAGCTTGGCAATTTTTGAGGTTTTTGACTTTGAAAAATTCTGGTTCGGTAACACTTTACAACGCTGTCACAAAAAATAGCAAAGATTTTGCAATCAATTATGACCCTGCTTTGGAATATTTGAAAAAAACTGGGCAGCCAGCGGCGAGGCGTGATTTGATTGAATTGCAGAAAACGGATGCTACGCTGGGAGTTTTTGCTAGTGGCAATTTGATTGCCAAAAGTTGGTATCAAATTGATCAGGATAGTGTTTATAATATTTTTGCAGAAGCAGTTGATTCAATTGGGCGCGGAGATGTGTCTCTGCATCAAGCTTTGGTGTTGATGACCAATAGATTAAATGCTTTAAATCAAGGAAAGAAATGAGAAAGAAAACTATTATCTTGATGTTTTTTGGTTTCTTGGTCGGTGTATGTTTTTTTGTGTCGGCACAAATAGCTTCAGCTGAGGTGATTTCTAGTGGCGGGCTTGTTCCTTGCGGAAAAAGTGGCCAGCCAATGTGTACGCTTTGTGATTTGATAAAAGGTTTTTACAATATTATTCACTATATTATGGGAATCTCAGTGATTGTCGTGTTGGCAATGTTTACATTGGGAGGGAGTTCTTATGTTACTTCTTTCGGCGACCCCAAGGCTATTGAAGGGGCGAAAGGCATGATGAAAAATGCTTGCATAGGTTTGGCAATCATTTTATTGGCTTGGATATTCGTAAATACGGTGATGTTCTTTTTGGGTGCAAAGCAAAATTTGGGGATTGGCGGTGTTAGTAATTGGTGGGAGTTCCAATGCGTTGGAGCGCCTAGGTAAAAAGAAGCTGAGTGGAAAAAATTTTTTTTTAAATATCAAAAAGTTCAAAATAAAAGTATGAAAATAAAATATTTTTTTTGGGGCATTTGTTTTCTTTTACTGTCTACTTTCTTTAGTCAGTCTGTTTTTGCTGCTACAGGGGGAACTTGTAGTGGCGCTGGTAGTTCAGTGTTGGGAAATTGTAGAAAAACTTGTGTGTCGGCTACAGAAAAAGCGGATGGTATTTGCAAAGCAGGGAGTGGGGCTGCTTATGTGGGTCAATCTTGTTGCGTGCCAGTTTCGGCAACCAATACTACCGCTACTGGTGCGGTAGCATTTACCAATCCATTAACTTACGATAACTTAGTGGATATTGCAACCCATATTATGGTCTTAGTCCAAAGGAGTATCGTTACTTTCGCCTTGCTTGCCATAACAATTGCAGCAGTTATGTATGTGCTTTCCGCAGGTGATCCGAAAAAAATTGAAAAAGCAAAAGAAACAATCTCAGCGGCATTAATTGGTTTAGCTTTAGCCATCGCTGCCCCATCAATCTTGAAAGAGCTTACAGGTGCCTTGGGGTGGGCATCGAATAATGGTGATTTGGCTAAAGCAGCTTCTCTTTCAGCTATTACCGTTAGGTTGTTGAATTTCTTGTTGGGTAGTTTTGGAATTTTGTCTTTGATTATGATGATTACGGGCGCAATTTTGTATTTAACTTCAGCAGGAGATGAAGAACGCATCAAGAAAGGTAAGGATATTTTCAAATTTTCCGTGTTGGGGATTGTGATTGCGATGTCGGCGATGATTTTGGTTCGGCAAATTGCGGTCTTTTTTGCTGCAACTCCTGGAACTTCGACGGCAATTAGCGCAACAAATGGCGTTGATTCAGGCGAATTATAGCTGCTATTTAGCTGGTGAATACAATATATTGAAAAAGATTCTTAAAATAAAACGAAATGTTGATTAATGTTCCACAATATTTGGATGTAGAGGATAAGGTCGCTGGACCGCTCACAATGAAGCAACTGGGCTGGATGATTGCGCTCGGCGTGATTTTGTTGGTGCTGTGGAATATGATGCCGTCGGTGGTCTTTTTTATCATCGGGCTACCAGTGGCAGCTTTATTCACTGGCTTGGCTTTTTTCAGGCCATATGGCCAACCGCTGGGTAGTTTCGTGATTTTTGGGATCTTATATTATTTTCGTCCAAAAATTTATGTTTGGAAAAGAGCGCCACAACGCGAGCAAATTGAACATAAGGACCCAGTGGTCGAGACAGCTCATTTGGCGGATAAAAAAATGAGCTCGCAGTCCTTGAAAAGTTTGGCACAACTGCTTGATAGTCAGGGCGCGCAGTATAATAAGAATTTGGAAGAAATTTTAAAAAAGCCAGTTGCGAAAAAATAAAAAGTAAGAAAAATAACAAATGGAATCATTACACTCAAAAAGTTTAACAGCCAATGCTGATGGTGGTCTAAGCACTCAGAAGTATGTGGATGTGGAAGAGGTGAGAGATGGCGTGGTGGTGATGAAAAACGGTTCCCTGCGGGCAGTGCTGTTGGTCTCTTCGGTTAATTTTGATTTAAAAGCCACGGAAGAGCAAGATTCAATTATCAGCCAATATCAGAATTTCTTGAATTCTCTGGATTTTCCGATTCAAATTTTGGTCAGTTCGCGTAAGCTCAATATTAAGCCATATTTGAATTATCTGAAGAAGAAAGAGAATGAGCTTTCAAATGAGCTTCTGATTCTGCAATTGGCAGAATATCAAAATTTTATTCAGAATTTGGCGGAAGTTTCCAATATTATGTCGAAGTTTTTTTATGTGGTGGTGCCTTTTTATCCAGTAGAAACCAAGAGTGATAATTTTTTGGATAAAATTTTTGGGGCTACTAATTCAAAAATGTCACTGGCAAGGCGACGAGAGCTTTTTGATACCTATAAAAATCAACTTGGGCAACGCCTGGATCATATTAGTGCTGGCTTGTCTGGTACGGGAGTGAATGTGGCGGCTTTGAATACAGAAGAAATTATCGAACTTTTGTATAATTCATACAATCCCTCAACGCACAACAACACGATTATTAAAGATACGGACAAAATTGAATTGAAATAATAGTTAATGGTCAATGTAAAAAAATGTTTGGAATAAATAAAAATAAAAATACCAATGTTGAGCAGGATGAATTGTTGCAGAATGAGCAACTTTATCAACGCGGGGTGGCAACAATCAAAGATTTGATTGCGCCAGCAGCGATGAAAATTGGGTCTAATCATTTGCAAGTGGGCGAAACTTTTGCGCGGACGCTGTTTATCGTGGCGTATCCGCGTTATTTGCACACAAATTGGTTTTCGCCAATTATTAATATTGATTTTGCGATGGATGTGGCAATGTTTATTCATCCAATTAATACGGGGGAAATGCTGAAAACACTGCGGAAAACTTCAACCCAAGTGCAGTCTCAAATTCACATTGAAGAAGAAAGTGGCAAAATTCGGGATCCAATTTTGGAAACAGCTTTGCAGGATGCGGAAGAATTGCGCGATCGCTTGCAACAAGGCACAGAAAAATTTTTTCGTTTTGGAATTTATCTGACGGTTTATGGTAAGACCTTGGAAGAAATCGAAAAATCCTGCTCAGAAATTGAATCAATTTTGGAAGCGCAGTTGGTTTATGTTAAGCCAGCCATCTTGAAAGTTGAACAAGGTTTTTCTTCGACCTTGCCTTTGGCTAATGACGAGTTGGATGTGGCAAACAATTTGAACACTTCACCACTTTCAACAACTTTTCCTTTTGTGTCAGCTGAACTTTCCTCCAATGAAGGAATTTTGTATGGGATCAATCGTCATAATAACAGCTTGATTTTGTTCGATCGTTTTAAAATGGAAAATGCTAACATGGTAGTTTTTTCCAAGTCTGGAGGGGGGAAAAGTTACGCAGTGAAGTTGGAAATCTTTCGTTCTTTGATGATTGGGATTAATGTGATTGTGATTGACCCAGAGAATGAATACAAATATTTGTGTGATACGGTTGGTGGAACATTCATCAAACTTTCCTTGAATTCGCAATATCATCTCAATCCCTTTGATTTGCCACAAGTTGGTGAAGATGAGGACACGGAGGATGTCTTGCGAAGCAACATCTCAAGTTTGATTGGGTTACTACATTTGATGTTGGGCACTGTGACGCCTGAAGAAGATTCGATTTTGGATTTAGCTATTCGGGAAACTTATGCGATGCGCGATATCACTGCGCAAAGCAACTTCAAAGCTTTTAATGCAAATTCTTTTCCCACGATGTCAGATTTGTATGAAGTAATTCGAAATTCCGAAGGTGGCGACTCCTTGGCAAAACGCTTGGAGAAATACACAGAAGGGATCTTCTCAGGAGTGCTCAATCATCCAACCAATGTGCGGATTGACAATCAATTGGTGGTCTTTAATATTCGTGATCTGGAAGAACAACTTCGTCCGATTGCGATGTACACAATTTTGCAATTCATTTGGAATGAAATGCGCTCAACTTTGAAAAAGCGAATTATTGTGGTGGATGAGGCTTGGGTGATGATGCAAAATGATGACGCAGCTTCTTTTTTGTTTGGCATCGCCAAGCGTTGTCGCAAATATTACACAGGGCTCACAACAATTACCCAAGACATTGCAGATTTTATGTCTTCGCGTTATGGTAAGCCAATTGTGACCAACTCTTCTTTGCAACTACTTTTGCGTCAATCTCCAGCGGCGATCGATACAATTTCGGAAACTTTTTATTTAACAGAGCAAGAAAAGTTTTTACTCTTAGAAAGTAATGTGGGCGAAGGCATCTTATTTGCAGGTGCCAAGCATGTGGCAATTAAAGTTATCGCTTCTTACACCGAAGATCAGATTATCACTTCTGACCCCTGTCAATTGGTGGAAATTGAACAAGCTAAGCGGGATTTTGAGGAGGAGGAAAGGTAGTAGTTTGTTAATTTGAAATCAAGGCTTGTTCCTATGCTTATGCTAGAAAATACTGTTAAAAGTAAAGAAAGAGAAGAGAGACTAGCGGCGGCGAGAAGGCCAGTTTCAAGCTCTTCTGATTCTCCTAGGCCACGCGGTGTTGGGCAGACGAATAACAATGGTCAATATGGGTCAGTTTTTCCCAATCAGCTGCCAAGGCGGGAGGTTCAGCCAGTGGATAACGGGAATGAATTTAAAAATAAGGAGGAAAATCTAAGAGCAGCAAGAAGACAAAATTTAAATCCTGTTGAAAATGGTTATCCTGGGGCAAAAAATGATAATAATAGTAAAAATGATAATTACAAGGAATTTAAAAAATTAGCTAAATATGGGAAAGAGGTGGCTAAAATAGCAGCAGAGGCTGAAGAGGGTCGTGAGTTTAAGTCTTTAGTTGATGCAATTAAACTCGCAAGAGAACTTAGAAAAGATGTCAAAGACCATTACGCAGCTCCTTGGCTAATTGCGATAACAGCAGCTATTGTAAGTGACAGCGATCCAATTGGTGTTATAGGCCTACCAATAAAAGTATTTTTATTTTTCTTTTTATGGGGTAAGGGAAGGCTAAAATACAGAATAATTAGATATATTTTAATGACATTTGAGTTGATGCCCATTGTTGGTTATCTCCCGATGACAATAGGCGCTGTGCTTTTTTGTTGGCATGAATCAAATAAAAAATGCAAAAAAAGTTCTGAAAAACTTGAAAAATTGAAAAGTATCTTTGGTGAAAAACTTGGTAAATAAGCTAAAAATTTAAAGTATGTCTTCAAAAATTTTTTCAGCGGCGACAATCGGACTTGAAGGTGAGGTTGTGGAGGTGGAAGTGGATGTGCTTGGGTCTGGCCTGCACAATTTTTCCATTGTGGGACTTCCTGACACGGCGGTTAAGGAATCGCGCGACCGCGTGAGCAGTGCCATCAAAAATAGTGGCTTCAAACCTCCGCATCAATGCGGTCGCATCACTGTCAATCTTGCCCCTGCGGATTTGCCAAAAGCTAGCGCGATATATGATTTGCCGATTGCCCTGGGGCTTTTGATAGCCACACGGCAACTTCAATTTAATTACAAAAACAAAATGGTCGTTGGCGAACTTTCTTTGGATGGACGCATCAGGCCAGTGCAAGGAATTTTGTCAATTGCGCTCCTTGCCAAAGAAAAGGGTTTCGGAGAACTTTATGTGCCAGCGGAAAATGCCAGTGAAGCTAGCGTGGTTGATGGTGTTGATATTATGCCAGTGGAAAATCTTTATGCTTTGGCAGATCATTTTTTGGGCAATAAATTGATTGAAAAATTTCCAAGTCTTGACAGAGAAGAACTCTTCAAATCTTCGGAATTTGAAATTGATATGGCACATATCAGTGGGCAAGAACATGCCAAGAGGGCCTTGGAGATTGCGGCCGCTGGCGGACATAATGTGATTCTTAATGGTCCTCCTGGCTCAGGTAAAACTTTGCTAGCCAAAACGATGCCGACCATTTTGCCAAGGCTAACTTTTGGTGAATCTTTGGAAATTACAAAAATTTTTTCAGTGGCTGGCAAATTGAAAAGAGGCCAGGGTTTGATCACTGAGAGGCCATATCGCTGCCCTCATCACAGTGCCAGTGGTGTTTCCTTGGTTGGAGGTGGAACTTATCCGCGCCCTGGCGAAATTAGTTTGGCGCATCGCGGAGTTTTGTTTTTGGATGAATTTGCAGAATTTCCCAAGAGCGTGCTGGAGAATTTGCGTCAACCATTAGAAGATGGTATTATCACCATCTCAAGGGCGAAAGGGTCACTGCTTTTTCCAGCCAAGTTTGTGCTGATTGCAGCGATGAATCCTTGTTATTGTGGCAATGCGACAGATCCAGAAAAAATGTGTATTTGCACGCCGGCGCAAATTGTCAGGTATCAACAAAAAATTTCAGGTCCAATTATGGATCGCATTGATTTGCATATTGAAGTGCCACGGCTTAGTTTTGACAAACTGGAGGAGAAAAATCGCGGTGAAAGTAGTATAGATATTCGTAAGCGGGTGGAGAGCGCTCGTAAAATTCAGGCGGAGCGCTTTACTAAGCTTGGGATTATTACCAACAGCGAGATGTCAGTTGATCAGCTAAGGAAATTTTGTCATTTGGACGAACCGTCAAAAAACTTGCTCAGGGGCGCGGTGGCTTCGATGAAATTGAGTGCGCGAGGTTATCATCGGATTATTAAAATTGCGCGTACGATTGCAGATTTGGCCGGAGAGGAAAAGATTGGTCAGATGCATATTGCGGAAGCGATTCAGTATCGATTCAAGGCGGATTAAAATGGATCATTCTTAGTGGTAGTAGCTGTATATTTTTTAGTATTTTTTTTATTTAGAAATAAGGAGCATAAGTCTTTAGAAGTAGGCTTAAGAAAAAAGAATCAAGAAAGAGGATTTCTGATTTCTTCTTTCTGATTTCTTTTCTTACTTCTTTAAACCTTTGTTACCTTTTTCAAATTTTTTAAATGGGAAGTTTTTTAGTTAAATGTTTTAGATGGGGTATTATTCGTAGATTCCTATTTGTTTTGTCTGCTTGTCTGGCCTGTCTGCCGATAGGTAGGTAGTTTCGCATCGAAAATTAAAAGTATGTTTCTCAAAAGAAAATCAGCCGAAACCAAAATCATTTTCACGGTGCTACTAATTTGCTTGGGGGCGCTTTTTTTTCGAGCGTATTTTTTAAAGGAAAAGAGATTGTTCGAAATGGCTGATCAGAAAAAAATATCTTTTTCTGAGGCTGGTCTTGTTTTCGAAACAACTTCGAAGGCTGAAATCGTGGCAGATTTTTTGGAAGAGCAAAAGATAAATTTAAAAGAGTATGATATTGTCTATCCAGCCAAGCAAAGCAAGCTTTTTAATGGTACAAATATTTTTATTCAGCGCGCCAAAAAGATTACACTCAAGGAAAATAACAAAAGTCAGGAAATCTATTCTCTTCAAGACACTGTGGAGCAAGCGCTTTGGGAAAATAAAAGTATTTCCTTGGGGGATGATGATATCACACTTCCAAGCAGGCAAACACTGCTCAAAAATGAAATGGTGATCAAAGTTACGCATGTGTTGATCAAAGAAGAAATCAAAAATCAACCCATTGCTTTTACAACGAAAGCCAATGAGGACGATTCCTTGGGTTGGCGCGTCAAAAAGGTTACTCAAAAAGGGCAAAATGGAAACACAGATGTGAAATATAAAGTTGTTTATTATGACGGCAAGGAAATTTCTCGCAAAGTTTTGGAAAAGAAAGTCACGCAAGAGCCGATTGAAGAAGTTGTGACGCAGGGAACACTGGTCAAAGTTGGCAAGGTTCACACGGGCGTGGCAAGTTGGTATGCTTACACTGGCACGCTGGCAGCTGCCAATCCCTGGCTTCCAATGGGAAGTTATGTTAGGGTTACTAATAAGGAAAATGGTAAGTCTGTGATTGTGAAAATCAATGACCGTGGACCATTTGGCAATGGACGCATCATTGACTTGGACAAAGTGGCGTTTGAAAAGATAGCCCCGCTTGGTCAAGGCACAGCCGAGATTAAAATGGAAGTGATTACAAATTAGTTAAAAGTTTTTACTTTTACAGTATCCCAGCTAAAATACTAATCTTTTGCTAATATACGAATGTGTTTTAAACATCACTGGAGTTATTAGTATATTAGTAAAAGATTAGTAAATTCGTGGGGAAATAATTTTATGGATATTGTTGCAAAGAAGTCGCTTGGTCAAAATTTTTTGAAAGATGAAGCTGTGCTGGCTCATATTATTGAAGCTGCCAATCTTACAAAAGATGATGTGGTGCTCGAAATTGGCCCAGGGCAAGGGGCACTGACAGAAAAACTGGCCGCAGTTTGCAAGCAAGTAATTGCCATTGAAATTGATGAAAGAATGGTTGAGCTATTGCATACCAAATTGGTAGGCAATAATCCGCCAGCTGGCGGAGTTGAAATAATTGCCGGAGATATCTTGAAAATAAATCTCCCCGAATTGATTTCAGGTTATGGGTTTCAGGCTTCGGGTTACAAGGTTGTGGCTAATTTGCCATACTACATTACTTCGCCAATCATTCGACTTTTGCTGGAAACCAAATATCCCCCAGCGGAAATGGTAGTGATGGTGCAAAAAGAAGTGGCCGAAAGGATTGTGGCAAAAAAAGGAGCAATGAGTATCCTGGCAGTTTCCGTGCAGTATTATGCCAAGGCGCAGTTTTTGTTCACTGTTTTTCGGCAGTCTTTTGACCCGATGCCGAAAGTGGACAGCGCTGTCCTGAAGATTTCTTCCATAGCTTCTTCTCCCTCGGGAGAAGATGTCCGCAGGACAGATGAGGGGAGCGTTGCAAGTAAGGAAGAAACCAAAAAATTCTTCAGAATTGTCAGGGCGGGATTTTCTGCCAAACGCAAAACTTTGATCAACAATCTCTCCAATGGTTTGCAACTCGAGAAAAAAGAAATCGAAATGAAACTTGTCTCCCTTGGATTTTCTCCCAACACTCGCGCGCAGGAATTGGGAGTGGAGGACTGGAGGAAATTGGCGGATATTTTGAATTAATAAATTTTTGTATATAAAAAGACCCTGATAGTTACCGACTATCAGGGTGTGAACAAATGTACAAAACATGAACTTACTCTACTAAATAATCAAGAAGAGCAGCCCAATTTTTAACCCAGAGTCCATCCTCATATTTAACCCACCCAAGGTAATTAACAAGTAATACCTTACTATCTCCGACTTTGAATGCAACAGGCTTGTTTGCACCGCAAACATAGTTGAAAGAGTCGAAGCAGGCAGATGCGGGGTGGTCATGATGGTCACTATCAGTAAAAACGGCAACATAAGGAACATTCGCTCCCACCGCAGCTAATAATCCGATGAATATCCCCACTGGCATTTGTTGCCCAATTAATTCCATGGAGCTTTGATGCTGGCTTGAGGCAGGCACAAGCAGATCAGTTAAGACTACATCGAAAGCATGTTGTGGGCGTATAGTGGCATCTATCCGCAGCTTATCGATCATTGAATAATTCAAATCATCCGTACCGTCTGTGTTCTGTATGGCAATCTTGAATTTTTGTTGATCAATCCTTGGTGCAAGCGCTTTTTGTGCTTCATCATAGGTTCCCACTATTGTGAGGTCGTGGTCTTGTAATTGGATTCTGGCGGCTTCACGATTGGCTTCGTTGTCGTCAAACACTAAAATACGCATGATGTTTTCTCCTTTGATGTTTTACAAAATTGTTTGTGATCATGGCGGTTACCAACTACCAGGGTGAATTATGTAAACCATTAGTGCAATCGGTTGATTGCATGATAAGCTTTCTTTTTAATTTCCTCAGGAGTTTTATCACCTGTGGGTGTGTCGGTGTACAAATTCCAGACATCATAACTAAATTGGCGCACTTTTAAGGTGATAACACCTGATGCCTTTTTAAATAATTGTAGTTGTGGTCTAGCGGCTTTAATGCTAATCACCAACACGGTTCCATCTAACCCTTCTCCGGAATTCTCTACTGTGTATGTTTCCCCCTGGAAGACGCAAGTGCAGTCCTCAGTGTTTACAATAGCCTCGCCTTGGATATCTAGATGAAATGTGGCAGGTCCTTTGACGTCAGAAGACCGCTTTGTGACGCAAAGAATATTGAAAGTGTGTTTCATGATCGCTCTCCGTTTGTTGTTAAATTGTAAAAGAATTTTCGTTAAGATTTTTTTTCTAATTCATCTTAACAACGCAGTATAGCAGAAAAACACCAAACCGTCAATAATAAGGACTAGCACAAAATAATAAAGCCATATCTTGCTTTATTTGAAAGAATATGCTATGATAATAATGTTGACATAATCGGCGACAGCATATGAAAAACAACTTACAAAAAGACCTGTTGGAGGCAGGACTCAGTGAAAATGAGGCTGGAATTTATCTGGCGGCTTTGGAGTTGGGAGAAACGACAGTAAGCCGTTTGGCCAAAAAAGCTGGCATCAAAAGAACTTCGGCCTATTTGGTGATTGAAACTTTGAAAGACAAAGGCCTGCTCACCTCCATCAAAAAAGAAACTGCCTCGGTGTTTTTTGCGGAAGACCCCCGCAAACTGCATTTGATGCTGGAAGAAAGAAGAAACAAGATCGACAAAATTATGCCGCAACTGTTGGCTTTTTCCAATTTGATCGACAAAAAACCCGAGATTAGATATTTCGAAGGTCAGGAAGGAATCAAAGATGTTTATCGCGACAGCTTGAAATATCCCAATTGCGAAATGCTCGCTTGGTTTTCTGAAACTTTTGCCACCCATTTTGATGAGAAATTTTTTCTGGAAGAACATATTCCCAAGCGTCTCAAAAGAAAAATTCCGGTTCGCGCCTTGCTGACAGATAGTGAATTCATTCGTGATTGGACCAAAAATGATCAACAACACCTGCGACGCACAAAGCTTATCTCAAAAGATGGCTACAAGCTTTCCATTGAGCTGAATATCTATGGCGACAACAAAATTGGCGTCGTTTCCTATGAGGAGCAATTTGGAATCATCATTGAAAGCAAAAAAATCCACGAAAGCCTAAAAAGCATTTTCGAACTCATCTGGGGATTGTTGCCATAGAAAAACACTTTAGCTTAACCCTCATAGTCTATAAATAAAAAGTATTGCAAAAAGTCGCATATGCAAGAATTTGCAATATTGTAGAAAAGATTTATTA
>Ga0194058_10000668_pt1 | contig 16993 bp, 12 predicted proteins | sample SepL4417m_MetaG_FD_155490 | JGI IMG/M metagenome (GOLD analysis project Ga0194058, IMG submission 155490) | Anoxic zone freshwater microbial communities from boreal shield lake in IISD Experimental Lakes Area, Ontario, Canada - Sep2016-L442-17m | ecosystem: Environmental > Aquatic > Freshwater... | reverse complement strand
GTCAGATTAAACCCGCAGCCTCATTTGTAAAAGAGCAATGGTTAAAGCAGGGATGGCCTGTTATTAAAAATTTAATTAAAAAATAATGCCCGGCTTACGCTAACCAGAGGCCTTAACTTAAGGCCTGAAACTACGAAGAAAAAGCCAAGGTAATAATGTTTGTTTCCATGGTTTATTAAGTATTCTGTTTAACTCACACCGCATCAATATTCAGTCCCGCCTCTTTAAAAAAAGGGGAGGACTGAGTATTGATCGCACAACGCCTCACCAAGAACACACATGAGAGAGTTGCTTTCAGCACATTCTATAACATCAGCGTTAAATCAAGGTAATAACCCGACACATATTTACATAGGCTACAGCGGCGGTGTAGATTCTCATGTGTTATTGCATTTGTGCGCGTCAATAACTGACCTTAAAGACAAGATTACTGCGGTTTATGTGCATCATGGTTTACAGGCAGAAGCAGAGACATGGGCCGGACATTGCAAAATAACGGCAGAAAGCCTGGGCGTTAATTTTGTACTGCTGCGGGTAAATGCCAATGCAAGCCAAGGAGAAAGTCCTGAAGAAGCCGCCCGGAATGCCCGTTACCAAGCATTAAAATCATTAATTGGCGCTAATGATGTGCTGTTGGTTGCCCAACACCGGGATGATCAATTGGAAACGGTTTTGTTGCAACTATTTCGTGGCAGTGGTTTGCGCGGGTTATCGGCAATGCCTGAGCGCATGGCTTTTGGCCTGGGTCTTATGCTGCGACCGTTGCTAAACGTTTCAAAGCCTGCCATCAATGATTATGCGAAAATACACGCATTAAGCTGGGTCGAAGATCCCAGTAATCTCAGTAACGATTACGATCGCAATTTTCTACGCAATGCGGTATTGCCCTTATTAAAGCAGCGTTGGCCCGCCTGTGATAAAACGGTAGCGCGTTCAGCCCGGCATTGTGCCGATGCACAGCTGGTGGTCTCGGAACATGCTGAAGCATTATTCCGTGGAGTTTTTACGAGTGCCGACCAGACGCTTTGCATCAGTCAGTTAAAATTAGTTAACAATATCCAACAAGCACTGATTATCAGGGAATGGTTTCAGGCGCTCAACTTAAAAATGCCTGCGCAAGCGTTTATTGAACGCTTACAGTCTGAGGTTGTTTCGGCAAGGGAAGATGCTGATCCGGTATTATCAGGACAGGGTTATTGTGTGCGGCGTTATCGGGATAAGTTGTATTGCCTTAAAGCCGCCACACCTGAAATAGTCAGGGAAAGTATCTGGTCAGCCGGGCAAACCTCACTCAGAATATCAACGCATCAACGCCTGTTTTGGGTGCCGTCATCGACGGGGATAAGTTGCGGGCAGTGGCAAAAGGAAATAATTACTGTAAAGGCTCGTAGTGGCGGTGAAAAAATGAGCTTGCCAAAGCGTAAAGGTCATCATTCCCTAAAAAAACTGTTTCAGGAGGCAGGTATTCCACCGTGGGAACGAGATGCAATCCCCTTGGTTTATCTGAATGACAAGCTGGCCGCTGTCGGTGATTTATGGATAAGCGCAGATTTTTATAGTGAACAAGCGCAGGGCTGTATTAGTTTGTCCTTGCAAAGAGACGCTCAAGAATAACGCAATAACCGGGATCAGTGGTGCGCATCCACATCAACTTAAGATTTAATTCACCACGAAGACACGAAGTGTACGAAGAAAAACCAAAGAAAAATCTTCGTGTTCTTCGTGTCTTCGTGGTGAAATGTCTTAAGTTGATGTCTATGACTCCGCTAAACGGTAGTATTGCGAAGCTCGGCGATAATATCATTTGAAAAATAACCATTAAAGCCTTATTCTGTGTGATTTTTTTAATTATTTTAGATTTCTCGTACCAGCGAAGTTTTTCAACTTCCCACCATTGCACTTACAAGGGGCCACACGTTTTGAGTTTAGACAGTTATCAGTCGGTAGATCGCGGGCAATTAGCCAAAGACATTAGCGAAATTCACCAACAAGCTTTAGCCAATATCAGCATTGAAGATTTTAAGCATTTAACAAGAATGGAACGCTGGGGGAAAATTTGTTCCCTCAGCGGCTACGGCACTGCCTGGATTTTCCCTAATCCTGTTTCTGCGCTGTTAATCAGTCAAGGCAGCTTCACCCGTTGGACACAAGTAGGGCATCCCATTAGTCATAGAGCTTACAACAAAATTAAAGGGGTAGACGCCAATTATACCAGCAAGAAATTTGCGCAAGGCTGGCGACGATTTTTGGATTGGCCTGACTGGATGACGCCGGCCGGCTGGCATCATGAGCATGACAAACTGCATCATTACAGCTTGGGTGAAAAAAACGACCCCAATAATGCGCAACATAATATGCAGTGGCTAAGAGAATCAAACCTGCCGATGTGGCAACGTTATGTCATTGTGGCGCTTTTTTCGGGGATATGGAAGATTGTCTATTACACGCCCAGAACCCATAAGGAATTATGTTTAGATTCTGCCAGACAGCAGGGCGAGCCTGAACCTGTGATGACCCGCCTTGGGGCATGGAGTTTATTTACCGAACAAGGGCGAGGATTATGGCTGCATAGTATTTTGCCTTACACGGCTTATCGCTTTGTGTTGTTGCCTTTGCTGTTTTCCCCCTTAGGAAGTTTTGCTGTTATCAGCGTATTAATTAATTCAATTTTGGCGGAAATTTTTACCAATATGCACAGTTTTCTGGTGATGATCCCCAATCATGCCGGAGATGATGTGATGATGTTTGATGAAAAAGCCAAAGGCAAAGGCGAATTTTATCTGCGGCAAATTTTAGGATCAGTGAATTATCCAACAGGTTCTAATTTAAATGACTTTTTTTATGGCTGGTTGAATTATCAAGTCGAGCATCATTTGTGGCCGGATATGCCCTTAAGTCAATATCAAAAAGTGCAGCCGCAAGTGATGGCCTTGTGTAAAAAACATAATATTCCTTATCTCCAACAGTCTGTTTTTAAGCGTCTGTTGAAAGCTGTGGATATTATGGTGGGGAAAACATCGATGTTAAAGGCAGGTGTTGCGTAAGAATTGCAGTGGTTTTTGTATTCACGTGCGCGGATTTGGGTGTGTTGACGATAACAGCAGCAGGTGTTTTAGGTGTAGCGGTTAACGCCTGTTATTTTTTATCTCCAATGTCATTGTCTTCCGGGCAGCCGTAATTTTTAGCGGTGTAAGACAAGATTAATATGGCAACACTGAGCAGGGCAATGGCAACGGTGATGCTTAGCAGTAAATAAAGATGGAAGCTATCGGCTACTTTTTGGACATCAATCACTAAATGGCGTGATAACGCAGTAATGGCGATATAAATTAGAAACTGTACCGGTAGTCGACGTGTTTTAAAATAAGTACCCACCATCGCGCCTAATTCAAGATAGATAAACAATAACAGTATCTCCTCGAGATTGGCATGGCCTGTCTTCATCATTTCTATATAATCATGAATAGCTGACCAGACGATGGTGGCACCTATGCCAAATAAGGCCAGATAGTGAAAGCCGTCTACCAGGATGTCGCCAATTTTATGAATAAGAACGGTTTTATTTTGCATCGATAATTCTTCAATTAGTTGTAAGTATTCAAGCCCCCTCGCTATGTTCTCCCCCTTTGAAAAGGGGGTTGAGGGGGATTTATCTAATAAAATCTCCCCTAACCTCTCTTTGTTAAAGAGGGGGACTGAATAATTACAATTAGTTTAGCCTGGAATCGGGCGCTTATTTGGAAGCTCTCACCCCGCGAGAGTGCGGGGTGAGCCTTAATTCATGCCGTGTTGACTACATGGACACTGCAATTATCAGCCACTTTTTGCTATGGCAATGCTGATCAATTTATCCACTTCAAGCGCGGTAGTGGCTAATTGTTCAGATAAAGCGGAGTATTCCGCAACGCCGGTGGTTACTTCAACAACCAGGCCTTGTTGTGCTTTTACACGTTCTGCGATTGCATTTTTAACCCGTAGCGCAATTTCTTCCGCTTTTTTTAAGGGAGCTCCGGGCATGGCAATAATAAAATCCTGTTCATTCATTCTTGCCGCAATATCAACGTCGACCCTAATGTTTTCTTTAAAACAATCGACCACGTTACTTAATATCGCATCCATTTTATAAACCGCTAAATTATTTTGGGCATTAAAATCTTTTAAACTGATAAAAATAATAGAAAAAGGAAAGCCGTTACGTTTGGAATTTTCAATTTTTTCCTTTAAACGACCCAGCATCATGTCTTTGGTCATTAACCGGGTTAACGGGTCTAAAGCAATATGTTCTTTGTCCCATGTTTCCTGTGCTTCCAGTCTAAGTACGTTCATAATGCCTAATGAGCAGGCCAGTAATAAGCCAAGTATCCAGGTAAAATACCACATAACAGTCTCCTAATAAGCCGTGTGATCGTTCTGATGAATGTGTTCCAGCGTGATTTTGCCGCGCAACACACGAAACGCCCAAGTGGTATAAGCAACAACGATGGGTAAAAAAATCAACGTTACCCAGAACATGATTTTTAACGTGGCAAGACTGGAACTGGCGTCCCACACGGTTAAAGAACTGTTCATGGACGAACTTGACGGTATCAGAAAAGGAAACAGGGATACGCCGGCGGTTAAAATAACGGAAGCCAAGGTTAATGAACTGGTGATAAAGGCCAGTCCGGGACGCTCGATTTTTGATAGCTGGATGGTGACCGCGCCAGCAATAAAGGCCAATCCGGGTATGCTCCATAGCACAGGAAAACGCGCATAATTAGCCAGCCATAAGCCAGGCTCTTTATAAACTATTTTAGCGAGCGGGTTGGATGGTGCGTTAGGGAGTATTTCGGTGCTGATATGGTAACCATCAATAGTGGCTACCCATATACCAGCCAGCGCAAAAATGGCCAATGTGAGTGTTGCAAAAACAAGCACTACGGTTTTACAACGCCGATTAATGTCGCCCACAGTCTTGATTTGTAAAAATACCGCGCCGTGCATAATGAGCATGGATAAACTCACCAGTCCTGCCGCTAGTGAGAAAGGGTTTAATAATGCCCAGAATGAACCGGTATAAAAAATACGCATATCATTGTCAAAATAAAACGGCACCCCTTTTAATAAATTGCCAAAGGCCACGCCAAAAATCAACGCAGGCACAAGGCCACCGACAAATAAGGCAATGTCCCAATTACTGCGCCATTTTTGACTGGGTAATTTACTGCGGTAATCAAAGCCTATCGGCCTTAAAAATAACGCAAACAAGGTTAACAGCAAGGCAAAATAAAATCCTGAAAATGCCACGGAATAAGCCATCGGCCAAGCCGCAAACAACGCGCCGCCAGCCGTTACAAACCAAACCTGATTGCCTTCCCAAGTAGCGCCTATGGCATTAATAATGACGCGGCGCTCGCTATCATTTTTGCCTAAAAAGGGTAGCAAGATGGCGACGCCCAAGTCAAAGCCGTCGGTAATGGCAAAGCCAATCAATAACGCGCCCAATAAAGCCCACCAGATTAAGCGCATGGTTTCATAGTCAAAAATCATGGGGTAACTCCTGAAGAAATTTCAAAATGATAGCGACCTTTATGTAGGCTGCTGGGCCCTAACTTAATAAACTTAAGCATCAAGAATACTTCGATAACCAAAAATACTGTATATAAACCGATATAGCCTGCCAAACTGAGGTATAAATCCAGTTCGGTTAAGGACGATGCGCTTAAAAATGTCGGTAAAATTTCTGCAATAGTCCAGGGTTGTCGGCCAAACTCGGCGACAAACCAGCCCATTTCACAGGCAATCCACGGCAAAGGCATCATCAAAAGACTGGCACGTAATAACCAGGTCTGTCGGCATTTACGAATGGAACTGGCGATGACGGCCATAACAAATATCCCCAGCATAATAAAGCCGCAAATGACCATGATCCTAAAAGTCCAGAATAACGGCACGACTCGGGGTAGTGATGATTTTGCGGCCAACTCTATCTGGTCATCAGTGGCATCAACAATTTTATCGGTATAACGTTTAAGCAACAGCCCATAACCCAAGTCATGTTTATAGCGATCAAATTCTGCGAGAGTATCGGCATTCCGGTTACCGGTTCTTAATGTTTGTAATGCAGCGTAAGCTTTTATGCCTTCACGTACCCGCAAACGATTTTTTTCCAGAATTTCTGTTAATCCGGTAATCGGTTCATCGATAGAGCGCGTACCAATCAAGCCCAGCACCCACGGTATTTTTAGGGCATAATGCGTTTCCATGGTTTCCTGGTCAGGAATACCAATGACGGTAAAGGCGGCCGGTGGTTCTTCTGTGTGCCATTCCGCTTCAATCGCCGCGAGTTTGGCTTTTTGTACTTCGCCATCGGTATAGCCGCTTTCATCACCCAAGACAATAACGGACAGGATGGCGGCCAGGCCAAATCCGGCGGCAATGGTATAAGAGCGTTGTGCAAAAGCAGCGTCACGGCCTTTCAGCATGTAATAAGCGCTGATTCCCAGCACAAAAGCAGACGCAGTGGTGTAACCGGCAGCAACGGTATGAACAAATTTAACCTGGGCGGACGGGTTAAATAACAGCGAGCCAAAGCTGGAAAGTTCCATACGCATGGTTTCGTAATTAAACTCGGCGCCGACCGGATTTTGCATCCAACCGTTAGCGATCAGAATCCATAACGCGGACAGGTTGGTTCCTAAAGCCACCAGCCAGGTTACTGCCAAATGCTGGCCTTTGCCCAGTTTATCCCAGCCAAAGAAAAACAGGCCGACAAAGGTAGACTCCAGAAAAAACGCCATCAGACCTTCAATGGCAAGCGGTGCGCCAAAAATATCACCGACATAATGCGAGAAATAAGACCAGTTCATGCCGAATTGAAATTCCATTGTCAAGCCGGTGGTCACACCCAGCGCAAAATTGATTCCGAATAACTTCCCCCAGAACTGGGTCATATCCTTGTAAATTTCTTTGCCGGTCATAACGTAGGTCGATTCCATAATGGCCAGTAAAAACGATAGGCCTAAGGTCAATGGAACAAATAGAAAATGATATAAAGAGGTTGCTGCAAACTGCCAGCGGGATAAATTAACCACGGTTTCTGAAATCATTGATTTACCTTTAGGTTGTAGTTAGTAGTCAAATAAACGGGACAGGATACAAACTAAATACCTTGTCTTTAGCGTTAAATTATCAATCTTCCTTGCTGGTTTAAGACCTCGGCCTTTAGGCCGAAAGGAGCGCCCCGCAATAATACGCGCAAGCGATTATTGCTTTAACGGGCGCGGATTGGGGAGGGGATGCAGACCCCTTCCCAATCTTTGGCTTCATCCCAAAGGGATGTTTCCTTATTGCTTGGAAAACCGTTTTTGCTTGAGGTTGCCCTTAAATAATTAGTCTTGTATCCTAAGATTAAACTATGCTATTGTCTAGCAATATTATCTAACGCTAATATGATTTTTTGTTTTTCGGTGCTGTTGTCTGATCAATTATGGGCTAATGATTGTTTCTTTTTCGTTGTTCAGTGGTTGCACCGGTTCACTTTAACGGGATTTTTAAGCGACTAAAAGTCAATTGAAAAGACACAAGACCCACAATAAACTAATAATAATGAGGAGAGTATCATGGCTCGTATTGTAATTTTAGGTGCAGGCATTGGCGGTGTACCCATGGCTTATGAAATGAAAGAGACGGTAGGGAAAAAGCACGATGTTATTGTGATTTCCGATAGCCCGACTTTTCATTTTGTGCCGTCAAATCCTTGGGTTCCACCCCGATGGCGAACACCTGAAGACTTAAAGATTGAGTTAGCGCCGGTGATGAAAAAGAAAGGCATTGAATTCATTCAAAAAGCGGCAGCAAAAGTGGATCCGGTTAACAGTAAAGTTGAGCTGGTTGATGGTTCCGAGGTTGCTTACGACTTTCTGGTTATTGCCACAGGCCCGCGTCTGGCCTTTGATGAAATTCCCGGTTTAGGGCCGAAGGGATATACTTCATCCGTCTGCCATGTCGATCATGCCGCTGTAGCTGCCGAAGATTGGGATAAATTTATGGAAAATCCCGGGCCGATTGTTATCGGTGCGGTTCAGGGTGCCTCTTGTTATGGCCCTGCGTATGAATATCTGATGATTCTTGAAACAGAATTACGTAATAAAAAAGTGCGGGATAAAGTACCGATGACTTTTGTTACCTCGGAACCCTACATCGGACATTTAGGCTTGGGCGGTGTTGGCGACACCAAAGGTCTGATGGAAAGCGCCTTGCGTGAAAAGTCTATCAAATGGATAACCAATGCCAAGGTAGACAAGGTTGAGCCCGGCATGATGTTTGTGACCGAGGTTGACGAGGACGGTAATGACAAGAAAAAACATGAGCTGCCTTTTAAGCATTCCATGATGTTACCGGCATTTACCGGTGTTGATGCAGTGCGTAATGTTGATGGACTGGTTAATCCGCGCGGTTTTGTGTTGGTGGATGATCATCAGCGTAATACCACCTTTAAAAACATTTATTCGGTCGGTGTTTGTATTGCCATTCCCCCGTTGGAAAAGACGCCTGTACCGGTCGGGGTGCCAAAAACCGGTTATATGATTGAATCGATGGTGACGACCACCGCTCATAATATTGCCGATGAACTGGCCGGTAAAGAGCCAACTCACGTAGCGACATGGAATGCTTTATGTCTGGCTGATTTTGGTGATTCCGGAGTCGCTTTTCTGGCTATGCCGCAAATTCCTCCGCGCAACACAACTTGGTCTGCGGAAGGTAGATGGGTGCATTTGGCTAAAATCGGGTTCGAGAAATACTTTATGCGCAAAATAAGAAAAGGCATCAGCGAGCCTTATTATGAAAAGTTAATGCTTAAACTAATGGGTGTGGTTCGGATAAAAGGTGAGTAATATGAGTATCGATAGAATAGTATTTGCCGTTGCCGGCAGTTTTATCCTGATTAGTTTGTTACTGGCGCATGTTCATTCTGAAAACTGGTTATGGTTTACCGCCTTTGTGGGCGCTAATTTGTTGCAATCAGCATTTACGGGGTTTTGCCCCATGGCAATAGTGCTTAAAAAGTTGGGTGTTAAACCAGGCTGTGCCTTCTGATTACAGTTGGGTTAGCGATAGCGTAACCCGTCTGTAAATTTTCACCACGAAGGCACGAAGTTCACGAAGAAAAACCAAAGCAAAATCTTCGTAAGTATTCAGTCCCCCTCTTTGAAAAAGAGGGGTTAGGGGAGATTTTATTAGATAAATCCCCCTCGGCCCCCTCGCTATGCTCTCCCCCTTTTTCAAAGGGGGAGAGCATAGCGAGGGGGCTTGAATAATTACAAAACTTCGTGTTCTTCGTGCCTTCGTGGTGAATAAAATGGTTGGAAGACTTTTGTCTATTCCTGACACACTTACGTGAAAATTATGTTTAAAATAAGTAAAAACAGCTTGGCGCTCGGTTTATTACCGGTACTGATGGTAGCGAATTTTTCAGTCGCCGCTGAAACGGTTGCTAAAAATATGGCCAATAAAGCGGTGCCGGAAAAATTAACCAGCCAATCTTATACGCTGGATCAGGCGATTGATTATGCAATAGCCAATAATCCTGATCTGCAAATTGCCATAGAACGTATCAATCAGGCTCAAGCCCAATTAGGTGTCGCGCTATCGGCGTTTTACCCGCAAGTAACCGCCCGAGTGGGCTATGAAACCTCTAACAATCCAGCTCAGGTCTTTTCGATGATTGTGTCGCAAAAGAGTTTTGAGCCCAATTTTATCAATAACATTAACAATCCCGGTTATCGGCAAAATTTTCGGCCTGAAATTATAGGAAAACTGTCGCTCTTTCGTGGAGGACAGGATTATCAAAACAGTAAAGCGGCGGAGCTGGGTATAGATGCGGCTGAGTTTGAGCGTTCATCAGTCCATAATGCCTTGATTGAAGCGGTAACGGCTTCGTATTATGCTTATTTAGCGTCCATAGAAGCGCAAAAAGTCGCCCAGGATTCCATTGCCGCCATTACCAGCGAGCTCAATCAAACCCAACTAAAGTACGACGCCGGAACCGTCCTTAAATCAGATGTATTGTCACTGGAAGTGAAGTTGGCTGAAGCGCAGGATGCCCAAATCAGAGCCGCCAACGGCATTGAACTATCCAAAACCAATATTGCTAATTTGCTGGGTTTATCAAGTTTTCAAGCATTTACGGTAGCGCCGTCATCATCCATATTAACCAAGCCCAAGTTGACGGCATCGTTTAATGATTTGCTTGAGCTTGCCATGACGCAGCGCCCGGAAGTTAAGGCCGCCGCCAATCAGGTAGAAATCAGTCTGCGCAAGTTAAAAAGTGAGCAAGGCGCTTATTTACCCAAAGCAGATGCTTATGTAAGTTACGGACAAAATAGCCAAAACCCCGGATTTTCAAGTAGCAGGGATAATGTCACAGCGGGCGTTACCGTCGAAATGGATTTATTTTCAGGGTTTAACACCCAACAACGGGTGAGTGCCGCAGAACGAAAAGCCGCAGAAGCGCGTGAAACAGAACGAAAAACCAAGCTGGCCATTGAGCAAGAAGTAAAAATTGCTTATTTAAAACTTGAAGAAGGTTTGGCGCGTTTGCGTGTTACGGAAGTCTCGGTGCTGGCTGCCGACGAAGCCTTAAGACTGGTTAATGAGGAAAGACGCGCTGAAATAGTCACGGTCACCCGTTATATCGAATCGGAAGTCGCCAGAAATAAAGCGCAATCCAACACCATCGCAGCGCATTACGATGCCCTGAGTGCTGAAGCTGCATTAAAAAAAGCTGTCGGCGACTGGAAATAAAGGAGTTCTTATGTCACAACCCGAACACAAAAATAGTCACAAAATTATCAGTATTGCCGCCGCCGTTTTCGCTTTGATTTTATTACTGCTTTATATGCAAGGCACTTTTGTCAGCAAAGTTTCCCCCGGTTTAAGCCCGTTGGCCAGCGATGCAAACACACCGAAAAGTGACACGGTACAGGTTGAAAAAAAGCAGGTTGACGATATTCTTACCTGGCCGGGTACGGTAAGGTCAAGAACCGTTGCTAATATAGCGCCTAAAATGACGGCTCGCATTATTGAGATTAAGGTTCATGCCAGTGACAAAGTTAAAAAGGGCGATGTGATTGCCCGATTGGATGAGCGTGAAATCAGGGCTCAGGAACAGGCCGCCCTTGCGGCACTGTCCGGTGTCACTGCGCAAGCCACCCGTGCCAAAGCAGATGAACAACGTACCCAAAGTCTGTACAGTAAGGAAGCGGCGACCCGCGAAAATTTTGATGCCGTGGTCGCGCGGGCGAAAGAGGCGCAAGCGGGTGTCAGTCAGGCAACCAGTACGGTGAATGAAATCAGAACCCATTTGGCTGATACGCTATTATTGGCACCGTTTGACGGCATTATTGTCAAGCGTCTTAAAGAACCCGGTGACATGGGACTGCCCGGCGTTCCTGTGGTCTCTTTGCAAACACCCCAAGGCTTAAGGCTTGAAGCCGATGTGCCGACCACTTGTGCCGGACGTTACCGCACGGGCATGGACGTTATGGTGCGTATTGATACCTTGGGACAAACCGTCGCCGCTCAAATTGACGAGATCAGTCCGGACGTTGATCCGCAAACCCGCACCCAGTTAATTAAAGTCGCATTGCCCGCCATGGCCGGTTTGCAACCGGGATATTTTGGTTGGTTGGAACAAGCGTGTGATCAACACGACGCCTTATTAATCCCCGTCAGCGCAGTGGAACATATCGGTCAGTTGGAAGTGGTTAAGGTCTTGTCAGAAGGCAGACAGCTTATGCGTCATATCAGAACCGCAAAAACTTTTGGTGACCAGATTGAAGTTATTTCCGGTTTGCAGGCCGGTGAAGCCGTCATAGTCAACCCACAGCAGGCGCACTAATGGACGAGTTGCAAAATCAAAAGCCCAAACGTGGCTTGACCACCAAAATTGTCGAAATTTTTACCACCTCACAGCTATCCATTTTATTTCTGATCATTTCACTGTTGGCTGGTGCAGCGGCACTCACGCTGACGCCGCGTGAAGAAGACCCGCAGATTGTCGTGCCGGTTATGGATGTGCTGATTGAATATCCGGGCGCTTCCAGCGAAGAAGTTGAAAAGCTGGTGTCGACACCGTTAGAGGTTTTGCTAAAACAAATTGAAGGTGTGGAATATGTTTATTCCATCTCCAAACCCGGGGCGGCGATGGTGACTGTCCGTTATTTTGTCGGACAGGATTTTGAAGACAGTCTGGTTAAAACCTGGGATCGGCTGATGTCCAACCAGAATCTTATTCCAGCGGGCGTTACCCATTGGAAAGTAAGTCCGGTGGAGATCGACAACGTGCCTATCGTTTTGTTGACGCTTTCTGCACAAAATAATAATTATGACTCTATGGCGTTACGACGTATTGCTGATGAGCTGATTATTTCGTTAAGAAGTGTCGGCGATGTGGGTAAAAGTTGGGTGGTTGGCGGCGAACAACGCCAAGTATCCATTTATGCCAATCCGGCCAGCTTGGCGGCGCACGGTGTAACCTTGATTGAAGTAACCCAGGCGCTGGCCAATGCCAATGTTAATCTGCAAGCCGGTAGCTTTGAACGTAATAACCGTGAGATTTTGCTGGAAGCCGGCCCGCATTTTAGTTCATCAACAGAAGTCGGCGCGACCGTTATAAAAAGTGTAGCCGGCCGGCCTGTTTTTCTGCGTGATGTGGCGCGTATTGAAGACGGCCCGGCGGATGTCGATCATTACACCCGCATCGGTTTTGGCCCTGCGGTCGATGCTTTGCCTACGATTGGCAAAGCCACCGGTAATCAGCCGCAAGTCGGGCAAGAACGGCCGATGGTCACCATTGCCGTTGCCAAACGTAAAGGCAGTAATGCCGTTCACGTCGCCGAAGCCGTTATTGCCAACGCAGAAAAAATGCGCGGCACGCTGATTCCCGAAGATGTGTTGTTAACAGTGACCCGTGATTATGGTGAAACCGCTAACGAAAAAGTTAACGAACTGGTTAAGCACTTAAGTTTTGCCATCGTGATTATCGTGGTGTTACTGGCTTTTTCACTGGGGCTGAAAGAATCCTTTATCGTGTCCATTGCCGTACCGATGACCTTGGCGCTGACCTTGTTACTGGATTATATTTCCGGTTACACCATTAACCGCGTCACCTTGTTTGCCTTGATTCTATCGCTGGGCTTGCTGGTGGATGACCCGATAGTCGATGTCGAAAACATCCATCGGCACTACAAATTACGAAAAGAATCACCGCTGGAAGCCTTGTTGACAGCGGTTGATGAAGTCAGGCCGCCCACTATTTTGGCGACGTTTACGGTAATTGTGTCATTTTTGCCGATGTTTTTTATCACCGGCATGATGGGCCCCTACATGGCACCGATGGCTTTTAACGTGCCAATAGCCATGATTGTCTCGTTAATTGTGGCTTTTACCGTCACCCCTTGGGCCAGTTTCAAACTGCTACAAAGTGAATATCACAAACACAGCGACGAAGCGCCTATAGAGCTTAAACAAACGTTTATTTATAAGACCTATCGCGCCGCACTTGGCCCGTTGCTGGCGACTTCTGGCCGTGCCAAATTATTTTTAATGATTGTGCTGATCGCTTTTGTGGGCTCAACGATGCTGGCGATTACCCGCGCCGTGCCGCTTAAATTATTGCCCTTCGATAATAAAAACGAACTGCAAATCATGATTGATATGCCACGAGGCTCAACGCTGGAAAAAACCGATGAGGTCGCCCGTGCCTTGGGCAGTTATTTAGCCACCGTTAATGAAGTCACTGATTATCAAACCTATACCGGCCTGGCTGCACCGATGGATTTTAACGGCATGGTGCGCCACTATTATTTACGGAGCGGCGGCTATTTGGGTGAAGTCAGAATTAATTTACTGCCCAAAGACCAGCGGGAGCAGCAGTCGCACGAAATCGCCTTACGCATTCGACCTGATATAGAACAACTCGGTAAAAAATACGGCGCAAACCTTAAAATTATAGAAATTCCACCAGGGCCACCCGTACTTTCCGGTTTGGTTGCTGAAATTTATGGCCCGCCTGAAGCGACTATTGACAGTTTGATAGCCGTCTCCAAACGCGTCAGGGCGGATATGGAAAAAACCGAAGGCGTGGTTGATGTGGATGATTTTTCCGAAGCGCCCCATGACAAAGTACATTTTCAGTTAAATCGTGAAAAAGCTGCTTTGTCGGGTGTCAGTGTTGCCCAAGTGGCAGAAACGCTGCGTATTGCGGCGGCGGGTCAAACAGTGGGCATTGTGCATTCGGATAGGGAGCGCCAACCGCTGGAAATTAACCTGCAACTGCCGCGTGCGCTACGTTCGTCAGTCCCTGATTTATTGGCCTTGCGAGTAAAAACCGGACAAGGCGAGCTGATGCCCTTAAGTGAACTAGGCACCGCTAGCACTGTCATTGACGATCAGCCGATTTATCACAAAAATCTGCAAAGGGTCAGCTACGTTATTGCTGAAATGGCGGGGCGCAGTCCGGTAGAGGCGGTTTTTGATCTCAATGACACGTTTGCCGAACGTCCCTTGCCGCCAGGTTATACCGCCGAACTGGCCGGTGAAGGTGAATGGAAAATTACCGTCGATGTGTTTCGTGATCTTGGCCTCGCTTTTGCTGCCGCGTTGGTGATGATTTATGTGTTACTGGTCGGACAAACCGGCTCATTATCCGTACCCCTGGTCATGATGATAGCTATTCCCTTGACGGTCATCGGCATCATGCCGGGATTTTGGTTGCTTAACCAGTTTATGGCAACGCCTGTCGGCGCTTACCCCAACCCGATTTATTTTACCGCCACCGCCATGATAGGCATGATTGCCCTGGCAGGTATCGTCGTGCGCAACTCCATTATCCTGATCGATTTTATCGAACGTATCCGCGCCCGAGCCGATGTGACCCTTGCCGATGCCCTGATCGAAGCCGGTGCCATTCGCTTGCGCCCCATCTTCCTGACTGCCGGAGCCGCCATGTTCGGTGCGTTTGTGATTATCCTTGATCCGATATTTTCAGGACTGGCCTGGAGCTTCATCTTTGGTATCTTTGCCTCGACCTTGTTTTCACTGCTGGTGATCCCGGTAGTTTATTTTTTGATTAATAAGGAAGCGTAATTTTTCACCACGAAGACACGAAGAACACGAAGAAAAACAAATTGTTGTGTTGTTTCAAAGCTGGATTGGGCGTGTTACCCTCCCGCGAGAGAGGCGCACTTGGGTTTTCTATAAAATGCCTAGCCGATGGGACGATTATTAATCTATACTTAATCTGCCATGAGTAGTTGTTTCCAACGGGAAGGGTTGTATGCGCTTTGCGCCTGCATTATCCGGTTCGAATCCGGCGCTACTCATGGTTTTTTATAAATGTTTGCCCTATAATTTTAAATGTTGTCCTGATACGGGAAAGCTCCCTGCCGTAGGTGTTTTGTTATACAGAAAATAGACTGAGAGTGTGGGACATTGGGAGTCCACATACAGGGCAGCACCTATCCTTCGTTATTTCTAATGTCATTGCTAATATCCATAATTTATTTAAGGTAGCTGGCAGTTAAGCTATACTTTGGCTATAGGAGAATACGCTTCGGGCGTTTATGGTGGGGGGAAGCCTTTTTGGCTTAGCATCAAACCGTCTCCTGCTCTCCTGTCGGTTATCCATCATCTGTACATAACTTCAATGCTGTCGCCGTGGATAAATTGTTTGCATGGATTATTCATTCATCTATACTGTTTTTGGGGTTGGTTAAGGTGAAGCGCTCTTCAATACCGCAACCGATCAGTCCGCCTATGAGCGCGTAGGCGAGATCCTTACCTGCCATAAATCAAAACACCATCCCTCTGCTTGTTAAGATATTTTAAGCGTAGGTGAATAAGCGAAGCGCCATACACCGAATAGGACTTGCTACCACCTACATGAAATGTATAGCATCGCACTATTTATTATAGCTATGATTTGATTGTGTCCGATAAAACGACAATTCTTCACTTTCCATCGGGTGTATGACTCTTCGCTCATATCCTGCACTTGCTTTATGGAGCATGCCTGACAAGGCTTGCCTACACGCAAATGCTTAGTGTCGCTTTAACGATCCCGGCAAAGCATGTGCTGGAAATGAAAAGTCGGATTTATCGGTTAATGGATAAGGAAGCGTCATATCGTACATTAAAAAGATCATTGCGACACTTGTCCATGTGTCAGGAGATAAATCTTCAGGAATAGGTATTAAAGGGTTTTGATGCAATTGATTCATCTGCGCTACCAGGATGGCTTGCGTTAATCGCTCCAGCAAAACCCGCCATGCTTCAGCGGATACCCTGCTCCAATCTTTATTGTGCAGAATTTCCCCCTCAATAGCCGCATCGGCTTCTTTTTCAAATAATGAGTTATATGGGATTGAGCGAATTTGCGTGATGTTTTTAGTGAATCGATCAATCAAAACAAATAACGACTCGACCACCTCATCACCTGTTAAATACACCAGGTTCGATTGTTCAATGCTATGACCAATTGCCTTTTCTATTAACTGTCTAAGTAAATTGCTTCTCATCTTCCTGCCTATTTTGTTTGAAAATTAATCGAAGCTGCCCTCGCCGGCACATCTTAAAGGCTTGACCTGAGTGCGCGGTGCTCTATTTTTCGTTGCCTGGTATTAAGCAGCACAATTTCATCATCGATGATTTTCCGGTAATTATTCCTCAACGTTTGGGATATTTTTGCAAAACCGCCTTTTTGCCGCCAGCCCCATTTCTTATAAAGTTGCTCGCGAGCATCGGCGGTTAAATCTACATTATCATATAGACCCTGAAGCCAATCCCGCGCTTCCTGATATCTTCCAGCTAGGTGATGGTAACGTGCCAGCCTGAAATACGTTTTTATAGGCCATTCAGTTGAGCAAGTCGTCATTAACCCATAGGATCGTGAAAGGCTCGCAATTGCAGTGTCGTAATCCTTGTCATTGGCATGTATCGTGACCTGTTGAAA
>Ga0194058_10000665_pt1 | contig 17034 bp, 18 predicted proteins | sample SepL4417m_MetaG_FD_155490 | JGI IMG/M metagenome (GOLD analysis project Ga0194058, IMG submission 155490) | Anoxic zone freshwater microbial communities from boreal shield lake in IISD Experimental Lakes Area, Ontario, Canada - Sep2016-L442-17m | ecosystem: Environmental > Aquatic > Freshwater... | reverse complement strand
GGTGCGCCGGGCAATGATCGGCGATTTTGTTCGAGAAACAGACATATTGGTGAATCTGCCGGATGCCGTGCGACACCATAATCCCAACGAAGTGAACCCGGCTGATTACAAAGCATATTTGACCCTCGCCGCAACCGACTGGGCGAGGATTGAGCCTGGCTTGAAATACTTACTGACGTATCCGTACGGATGCGTTGAGCAGACGAGTTCCGGAATAATACCATTGGCGGGAATTGGATCCCTTATCAAGTCAGGAACTTTCCCTGGTATATCCGAAGGCGAGGTTAATAGGTTTCTCCTTAGCGGCCTGGATCGACTGTTGTCGATGCAGTTGGCGACCGGCGGTTTCCCCTATTGGCCTGGTCAACTTAACCCCTCATTATGGGGGACTGTCTATGCTACTTTTGCGCTCACCGAGGCAAGATCAGCCGGTTATGACGTTCCTGAAGATAGATGGGAAAAGGCCCTTCAATTTATCAAGGAGAATCTATTTCGAAAAGATAAGGATGTGCATCAGGACGCTGTCTGGACAAGAGAATGGGCGGTGTTCAACCTGGCAGCGGGCGGCATGCTCACCACCCATGAACTAGCCACTTTTTTTGAAAACTACGATTCCATCGGCCCGCAGGCTAAAGCTCTTCTCATTCTGTCGGCCAAGAGAGTGGGTTATTTACCGGATTCAAAACTTGCCGAACTCGTAGGAAAGCTTCAGCCCCGCTATGACCTAAGCCGAACTAATTATAATGATTCTACTTTTCGAGAGCTAGCCATCTGCCTGATGGCCGCGGTTGAAACAGGCTCAGCTCTGGATAAGGCTGATACCTGGGCCGGCACGCTGTTACGAGGACTCAGGCCCGAGGGACGCTGGGTCTCCACTGCGGACACCGGGTGGTGCCTCCTGGCCCTAAGCCGTTATTATAAAGGCAAAGAACCGCCCAAAACCGGTAACATCACTTATCGCATAAACTATGGCGGAGAAAAGTTATCCGAGGTCACCTCGTCAGAGAGCACTGCTTATGTGGAAATCGATGCGAGAAAGCTCCTGGAGGGTAAAAAGATGCACTTGGAAGCCGATACGACCCGATTGGTAAATTACGTCCTGCACATAACCTATCCCGAATCAACTTCCGACTCCTCACACCTTTCAAGAGGGTTCAGTCTCCGAAAGACCATGGAGAATCTGAACGGTAAAAAGGAGATAAATGTAGGAGATGTAATCAGGGTTACTCTTGACATGACACTTCTCGATACAAATAAAAAAGATCGTGACGGTAGTTTCGAATACCTGGTCCTGGAGGATGCCGTGCCTGCCGGTATGGTGCCTATCAACTCTGATTTGAAGACAGAAGGGCTTGAACGAGGAGACATTGCAGAGTCAAGCGGTTCCCGCGCCGGTTCGGCTAATGATTTCACGCCTACCTATGCGGAATTCCGCGATGACGGGGTGCGAGTGTTCAAGAACAGTGCCTTGCAGGGTAATTACCAGTATTCTTACCTTGCCAGGGCTGTGGCAGAAGGGGAATTCTGGATGCGAGGGTCAAAAATTTCACTCATGTACAATCCTGAACTCTATGCCGTGGAGCATGGGCAAGTCATAAAGATTTTTCCTGTCTCCAAATAACGGGCCGGTAGTGTTATGTTTTGGTAAATTCCGGAAAATTTCTTGACTTACTAAATTTCGAATCTATAATTACACTATTACAATTGTTCTCATGGGTTGTGATTAATGGAGGTTCTTGAGTTGATATCAGGGACTATGGTTTGTTTTATGGGGTGAATGTAATGGTATATACCGACGCCCGAGCATGGCTGGAGGCTCACGAGCTTATCGAATGTAAGCCGTTGAAGGGTCGCTGGACACGCAAAACATGTCTTGAAATAGCGAGGAGAGTACGCAAAGCCCCGCGCAATGCCAAGTCTCAAGCGGATCTGCCTCCGTTGAGAACAATTCCCTGCGCCAACTGCCCGATCCTGGCCGCGCTTGAAAAATAGCCATTGACCAATCGTACATAAAAAATTGACTTCTGCATCTGCCTGCCTGGAGGGAACCCTCATGTGGAGATGTCTGAAGTGATCTTCTCAATCTGCTCTCGAATGACCTTTTCAACAGTATCGAGCAGCTTGTGCTCAATTTCCTCGCGCAGCAAGGCCATCACCTCTTCACGTTCAGGTTCGGAAAATAGGTTCTCCACTGTTCCAGCGATCACCGCTTTGAGCGCGGAACTCACTTCCTCCTTAGAAGGCATGAGAGACACAATAGATTGGTCTATCCTGGACAAAATTTCATCTCGACTAGGGAGCGTGCCTGAAATAACACGGCTTAAATCATCAACAAAATCCTTGGTGTATGGCGGTAATGCCTGATGAGCCTCTACGAGGACTTCCCTTGTATGATCCTCGGACAGGGATAATTTCATTGAATTTGAATCCGATGGACCTTTAAGCGTGTCCTCGTTGGGAACTCCCTGTTGTTGTTGTGTCAAGCCTTGCGACTTTTTATCGTCTGGAACAATCAGATCAAGATCATAAACAACCGGGACAGGTTCGACATCCAGATCCGGTAGATTTTGAACGCTTCTTTCTAACTCATTAATAGGGATAGTCGAAACCGGCCCTGAAGAGGAATAAGGCGAAATAACGGCGTCCAGTTCATCGGGTACCCCAATGTCTTCCAGATTGAGATCAAATTCATTGCCGTAAAAATCATCGGGGAGTGTCACTCCTCTGCGCCCCGGTTCCTCCACAAGTGAGACCGGTTCAATGTCCGAACGGTGCTCCAAATCGACTGCGGGTTCGCCGGCCTGTTTGATTGCATCAGTTAAAGCTTCTGAGTCTGTTCCCGAATCTTCTGAATCATCATCGTCGAAGTCTATCATTATGTCGTCGTCATAATTTTCATTTTGATCTTTGGAAGGAATTTCAATAAAGGACTCGACAGAACTTCTTACCGCTTTTTCGTCCAAAGGTTTCCTGAGATAGCCGTCCGCGCCGGATTCTTGTAATTCAGTTGCAGAAGGACTGCCGGGGTCACCCAACATGAGCAGCACCGGCACATCCGAGTAATACCTCGATGTCTTTATACCTGACACGATTTTCCTTACCGCATGCCAGCCCGGAGTATCTTCCAGAATGGAGTTGAGGATTACCAGGTCAGGTTTGAGAGTTTTTATTTGCTGTTTAAGTTCGGTTGCACTAAGGACACCGAGTAGTTGATAATCTGAGGCCTCAAAGAACCTGGACAGGGTTTCCCGGCTGACAGGGTCTTTGTCGGCCACGATGATCCGGTAGGGCATTTCGACCTCAAGCTTTTTATGAAAAATATAAAAATTATAGCCAGATGTCAAGCTGTTTCAAGGTTACGTATGAGAGACTTTTCCGTGGAGTTTTGTAATTTAGGAACAAATAGCTTTATCTTTTGTCTATATTTCAAAAGATAACAATATGGTATCATGATGATATAGAGATAGGCACACCATGCGGTATGAAGAGGCGCTTCACAGATTGTGTCGCGGTGCAATGAGCGATTTCAAAAGTGAACATTCCTTGCTTGATGAGGCTGGGAGATACTCGGGAGAGAAGAGCCGGATCATTATTCGAGAAGAAAGTCAGTGAGGATTCTCAGCAACGATGTTCACAGCAAAAGGGTTGTGCTTGGCCTTGTATTAATAATTTACATGACATAAGCTCTTTAAAGATTGGTAAATAAAGTAATAACTTGACTAAATTGTTATTCTGGATTAAAAAGTGCCTGACTTAAAGAAAGGAGATAGTGTCCATGCCCGAGGCTTTTGCCGCGGCTTTGCCGATTCAAGCAGTTGACGATCAGAGCCTTTGGATGATCATTATGGGAGCAGGATGGGTTGTGAAAAGCGTAATGCTGATGCTCCTGATTTTCTCCATAATTTGTTGGGGTATTATCCTTACCAAAGCTATCACTCTTTCGAAGGCCAGGAAAGATACACAACTTTTCTTCGACGCCTTCCGGGAATCCCGCAAATTTTCTCTTTTGTATGCCGAGGCGAAGCAGTTTACGTACAGCCCTCTGGCACACGTTTTTAAGGCAGGATATGCTGAACTAAACAGGATATCTCGAATTCAATCCTCCAGCCAAAAGAGTTCGGCCGAAACAACTCAGGAGCCTGAATATGAACGAACAGGGATGGACAATGTAACCCGTTCTCTTCAGCAGGCGGTCACGGCTGAACGCACACGGTTGGAGAGGGGCGTAAATTTTCTCGCCACAACAGGAACTTCCGCCCCTTTCATAGGTTTGTTCGGAACAGTATGGGGTATCATGGAGTCGTTTCGGCGTATCGGGGTCATGAAGAGTGCATCCCTTGCAGTGGTTGCACCAGGTATCGCCGAGGCGCTGGTCGCTACCGCGGCGGGTTTGCTGGCTGCGATCCCGGCGGTAATCTTCTATAACTATTTTCTTGGCCGCATCAATACCATCGCCACAGAAATGGATAATTTTTTCCTCGGAACTAATTAACATTATTGAGCGAATATACTGGAAGAGAAAATAGGACCAGGGGTCATTGAGGATTACCTAACCCGGTATTTGCACGAGGAGAATTAATGGCTTTCAGTATGAATTCACCTAGGAAGACGGCCATGTCGGAGATCAATGTCACCCCTCTGGTGGACGTCATGCTCGTGTTGCTGATCATCTTCATGGTCACCGCCCCAATGATGCAGGAAGGTGTGACGGTTGAACTCCCTCAGGCCAAAGGGAATTCCTTGGCCAAGGAACAGGAAACCGCGCCCATTGTTATTGCCGTGTCCGATAAAGGCAACATCTACGTTGACGAAGCCCCTGTGTCAGAGGCAGGGCTGCCGGAGAAAATTCTTGAGGCAACGAAGGATCGCGCTTCTAAAGAGGTTTACCTGCGTGCGGACAAATCCGTACCCTACGGGACAGTAGTCCGCATTATGGGTGCGTTGAAGAGCGCGGGCGTGGCAAACCTTGGGATGATTACCACTCCTCAACAGGAATCTGCTCCGGCACAATGACGATTTCCCTTCCAAGGTCCCTTGACGCCTCCTCACCCTCGATGCTGATTCTTTCAGTATCACTGCACGGTTTCCTGATCCTTGCGATAGTTTTGGCCTCCTCGTTACTACCTAGTCGCCCCAAGTCCATTGAAGACGGTGTGAGCCATGTAAAGCTTGTGGAACCCAAAGAAGGTGCCGTCGTCTTGGAAAAAGTCCAACTTGGTCCAGTCAAGACTGGTGACCTTGAATCGGAAGAACCATATACGAATTCGGATGTGCAAAACGAGGTTTCTGATACACAGAGAGACACACTGGAACTCAAAGTCGCCAACTCTCACTCAACCGATGTCATACCCTTTCAAAAACGGAAAAAACCTCTTGAGCGAGTTGATGCTCTCAAACCTCTTCCAAAAAAGAATCCGGAAGTCGAAGCAGTCAAGAAAAAGCCCGACCCTCAGGAATTCCTGGAAAAACGACTGGCCTCAATCCGAAAGGAAGTGGAAAGCAGGAAGACGGATACGTCTTCATCGGCTCCATCCCGGGACCCTGCCACATCCCCGGCATTGGGAAATCATGGTTCCAAACACGGTGCCCAATCTAACTCTGAGGATTCGGCCCGGTGGTTTGATGGAGTGAGGACACGCATCAATTCGAACTGGTCGGTATTCAGGGACACCATCAAATTAGAGCGATTTACCATCATTGGGGTGAAGATAGCTGAGGATGGCAGACTGGTGGATGCTTCCGTAGATGAAAGCTCTGGAGACCCTGTCTTTGACAGATCGGCAATCAGAGCCATTTTCCAGGCTTCACCATTTCCACCCATGCCCCCCGAAGTGAGCGAAAAAATACGAAAAGCCGGCGGCTTAGCACTCAGATTCACCCCCAGTGGGCTCCAGTGAGCATCTGGACCTTTGAAGCCTGCGCCTCAGTGCATGCAGGCTCATTGTTGTAAAGCTCCAATAAAAAGACATGAACAACGATAACATTTTGTCTGACCTGGTCCCAATACGTTCAATCCACTACAAACCTCATTTATGCCTATTGCACTTTCCCTTTCTCACTCAGATCCTCTTCGGTTTTCTCCTGTTCCTCGTTCTTGGGGCATTTCCATGTGAGGGCAAGCTCGTCATAGATGTTGAAAATCCGAACCTAGCCAAGATGCCCATCTCTATACAGGATTTTGTCGCTGACGGTGCAAGTCCTTTGAACGGCAGTGATCTCGCCGCAATACTAAAAAACGATCTCTATGTTACCGGACTTTTTCAAATCGTCGAAGTTCATGCTCCGGTCACGCCAAACTCTACAAGCGAGCCGGACTTCGAGGTCTGGTCTCGCCAGGGAATTCAGGCCTTAATATTGGGAAATTTTCATGTCCGAGGCGATGAACTAGTCCTTGAGGCAAGGCTATATGATGTTCCGCTGCGTAAACTGGAACTTGGCAAACGTTTTACTGGCCAGATAGGAGATCACAGACGGATGATTCACCGGTTCGGAGACCTGGTCATGGAAAGACTGACCTCCGTACCCGGATGCTTCTCGACTCGAATAGCTTTTGTCGGAGATTCTCAATCCAGGGAAGTCTATAGTATGGACTTTGATGGGTACGGCTTGAAGCAGATGACCAGAAATGGAACCATCAATCTTTCTCCCGAGTGGTCTCCTGACGGCCGTAGCATAATATTTACATCATACCTGAATAAGAATCCCGATCTCTGGTTGATGGATCTAACTACCCAGCGCCTATTTCCATTGTCGACACGGACTGGTATAAACGCATCCGGACGCTATTCTCCCGACGGAAGCTTGATAGGGTTATCGATGAGCTTTGAAGGAATACCTAAGATATATATCATAAGTACTCAAGGACAGATAATAAAAAGGTTGACTGCCGGCAGAGGAAATGATATCTCTCCCACGTGGTCGCCCGATGGATCGACCATCGCCTACGTTTCCGATCAGGCAGGCAGCCCCCAGATTTACACAGTACCCGTCAGTGGGGGGCAGTCGAGGCGGCTGACGTTCCAGAGTAACTACAATACAGATCCGGATTGGTCCCCACGGGGCGATCTATTGGCTTTCAGTGCACGAATCGATGGGCGGTTTCAGGTATGCACCATCCGAACCGATGGGACGGACTTCAGAGTTTTGACGGACAAGGGCTCAAACCAGGATCCGGCTTGGTCTCCCGACGGAAGGATGATGGCTTTCTCCTCGAACCGAGATGGCAAGACGCTCATATACATCATGGACGCCAAAGGACAGATCCAGGTACCTGTATCAAGCTTGACGGGCAAAGGCCCTGCTTGGTCACGGACTTCTCAATGAAGGCCGTACCGAGTTGAGTTGAAAGGAGAATACCTCCATGTTATCCCGCTACCTGATGCATGGCATGATTGTTTTGCTAGCCACGCTAGCTCTCGTGTCGGGCTGTTCAAGGAAGATTGTGAGGCCTAATCAAGTTCCTCAGGGGCCGGTTGCTCCTTTTGGAGCGGGACAGATTTCAGAACAGGAACTCCAGGGAGTTCAGGCCGAACTAAGAATCGTATATTTCGACTATGACAAATACTCACTTTCGCCGGAAGCCCAGACAGCGTTGCAATATAATGCAGAACTTCTCAAGAGAGTTCCCAACGTCAATGTTGTTTCGGAAGGACATTGCGACGAGCGTGGAACATCAGAGTACAACCTTGCTCTTGGTGAACGGCGTGCCAGGTCAGTGGTAGACTATCTTGTCGGGTTGGGAATCGTACCAAATCGAATGACCACGGTATCTTACGGGTCAGAATGTCCTGTGGACCCGGCCCACAATGAGGCTGCATGGGCAAAGAATAGGCGAGTATTCCTAAGGGTTTCCAGGTGATAGGCATCTTGATGTCGGTAGCCCTACCTTTCACCATCAAGATAATGAAATCGGCAATAAAGTGGCCGATAGCGGGTACATTGCTTGTAGGGGTGATGGTCCTGTCCGGATGTTTGACCAGACAGGCCGGACCTTCACTGCCTTATGTGAGACCCGCAAACTCAGTCGTGCAGGTGGATCAGGCACCCATTCACCTGGCAGCTCGCATGCAGGAAATGGAAGGTGAGATCCAGCGCCTGAGGGATCAGATCGAACGCCTTCAGGCTTCGGGAGGAGAAGAAAAAGATATCAGAAGCCTTCAGGACCGTGTAGCATTCATTGAGAAGCAGCTCGGAATCGAACCTCTTCCCCAGGGAGCCGGAAAAGGCGCCTCCGTACAGCAAGGTCACCCCCAAGCCCAGCCTGAAACAAGGTCCGACAATATCTCACCCGATAGAGGAGTGCCCGCCCCGCAAGGAGTTGTAGGCCGGGCATCCCCGGTAGACATCCTCAGCATGCCTCTCCCACCTGATGAAAAAGCATATAGGGAAGCATATTCTGCGTACAAGAACGGTTCTTTTGATCAATCGCTACAACTTTTCGATGAATTCTTGGTTAAACACCCCAAAAGTGAGTTCGCATCGAGTGCAATTTACTGGATGGGAGAAGCCCGTTTCGGGCAGGGCCGCTTTGACGATGCAGTTCTTCAGTTCGATCGGGTAATCAAAGAATTTCCTGGGTCAAAGAAGGAGTTAAGCTGCTTACTTCGACAGGGGCAGGCTTTTGAAAAGATGGGAGATGCCCGCTCAGCGAAAATCATTTTTCAAAAAATATTGAGTGACTACCCTCACACTGCCCAGGCCCGAATTGCCGGCAGCAGGTTAAGAGCAATACCGCCTCAATGAATAGCGTCTAATCGGTCCAGCTAATTCAATCCCTCACAATTACAAGTCCATCCTTCAAGGCCCAAAAGGCACTGACAGTTCCCACACATTACTCGTTCTGGGGAGTCTCTTGTTCATACTGATATGACTGGTATCCTCCACCACGTGGTGCCTGCTGATACTGCTGAGGACCCTGTTCGTAACCTTGGGGCGGACCCTGATATTGCTGCTGAGGACCCTGTTCGTAACCTTGGGGCGGCCCTTGATATTGCTGCTGAGGACCCTGCTGATAGTAAGCTTGAGGCGGGGCCTGTTGCTGCATCTGGTAGGGTTGAGGTGCAGCCTGGTACTGCTGCTGCTGCATAGGCTGCTGCTGGCCCTGATTGTAGTTGTACTGCTGCCCCTGGGGAGGATAATACGTCACACTGGGTTGCTGATTCTGCTGGTTGTAAGCTTGGGGTGGTGCACCCTGGTTTTGTCCACCCCCTGTGCCCTGATTGTTCTGGCCTGGCTGATTGCCTCCACTGTAATAAGGATTGAAGTTATAGACCGGGTTACCTGACCACCATGATCGCAAATCGCCAACTACGTTATTGCCTATTGCATCGCTGGTGGCCGAGCCCCCAAACAAGTAGTCAATAAAGCAGTCGCCTGGAACAGCCAACCACGGGATAAATGCAAGAGTCAAAAGGATTATTAATTTCTTCATGGGCAGTTCCTCCGCCTAAAATTACTTGTACGTCTGCCGACATATTCATAATACCTCAATTAAAGCAATCAGTCAAGAATTCAGGTGTGACAGGGTGTGCCTGGAAAGGCGATAAGCAGAAAAGGGATGGTCTCAGCGAATTCTTGATTGCCTCGTTTGATCTGATCGCTGACTTAATACTAAGCCGCCGAGACAAAAGAGTCCCTGTTCGGCCACCGAAGCAAATCTGGTCTTGAGGGGGTCGGGAACGGTCCGAAGGTCTTTGACCATCTTTACTCCAAGGGGATTCACGTGCTTTCCGCCCGCAAGTAATTGAAAATCTAAGTGAGGGCCGGTTGCTATTCCGGTCATACCAACTACACCGATTCTTTGCCTTTGCTTAATTCGTTGTCCTTTTTGGACAAAGAACCTTTGCAAGTGACCGTAACGGCTTTCATAACCGTTTTCGTGCTTGACACACACGTAGTTGCCGTATCCATTGTTCCAGCCTGCAGAAGTCACTACTCCGTTCGAAATAGCCCAAACCGGAGTTCCTTGCGGGGCTCCGTAATCCACTCCACTATGTTTACGCCACACTCTCAGGACCGGATGAAAACGGCTACCGTACTTTGACGTAACTCGCACCACGCTCAAAGGCGACCGAAGAAAATTCTTTTTCAATTCAAGGCCGTTTTCGTCATAGTACTCATTATTGAAAAGGATGGCTGTCTTCTTACCGGTTTTCTTCCCTTCATATATTGCGCACAAAATGCGCCCGTAACCTGAAGGCCGATCATCTGCATATCTTCTCTCAAACAGAATCTTGCAGATGTCTCCCCGCATGGACTCAGACCGGAAATCTATGTCCCACCTGAAAATCGTGGTCAGCTTGAGTGCCAACTCAATTCCCTCTCCTGCGTTAAGGAGAGACTCGGTTACGTCTCCCAGCAACGGGAAACTGACTGTTTCGGTTTTGAAATCCAGAACTACCTCTTCCCTCCACGACCTTATGGCACCGTCCTGGACCGATGAGTGGAAAACCTGAGCAGGTTCTAGTTCGAGGGTCGCCTTCACAAATTGACCTTCACGGTCAACGGTTATGCTGTATCTCTTGCCTGGTTTAAGTGGGCTGCGAGCGTCAATAGGCGTATTTAGAGAATTCTGGATGACCGAAGCCAAACTGGTGGAAATTTCTTCAGCCACCGACCCATCGGCGAGGTTGTCGTTCAACAAAGAGAGGAGTGTCTCACCATAACCGGTAACTTCGTCAATTTCCTGAAAACCGTTCACAGGCCCCGCTGTTCTGTCAGTGACAGGGTCATCAGAGATCGCAGTTGATGCCGCCGGGTTTGATTCAAGGGTCGCTGAGGGTAGACTACAGGAGAATGGAAATTGGATGGAAAATTTTGGTGCAAAATAGAGGTAACCTACACCGGCAACACCAAGGATAGCAAGTATGGCAGTAATGGCCATTGTTGGAGGCAATTCATACCTGAACCCAGGCTTTCGACTCATGTAGTGCTTCTCTGGTCTCACGGTCCGCTATCAAAACCTCTAATTACAAATACCTAGCATTAATCTAGACCTCAGTCAATGGTTAATTGACCGAGGGGTGTATGAACACCTCTGAAGGCCCTTTCCAATCGAGGAACATTTTTACCCACAAGGTGTCCCAACCTACAAAACATTCAGAGGCAAATCTAAACATTTTCATAATTGTCAAGTGAAGCCGTAGCAATTAGGTCGTTGTGCTGAAAGAGGGGTCGCCATGGAGAGTGACCAGGACCTATGGCTCGATCATCATGCGGTGACCTGTAGAGTGTTCAGAGGACGTTGGAGCATACGCCATTGCATGAGAATTTACAGTGACATCAAGGACCTGAAAATTAACATGTCTTCTAGGTCCAGTGGCAAGGTAGTGCATTACCAATCCGCCTATAACCCTTGCGAGCATTGTGAGAACCTGGAATATTTCATGCAGATCTCGCCCGATGCAACAATGGAGTGCAACCGTAATTCCTACCGATTTTATAATCAAGCCCGTGCCTTATGATGGGGATTGTCTCGCCTTTCATCCCTTACATTTTTTCACAACCATTCACATCTCTATAAATATCGGCTCAAAGTGGGTTACACTGGGCTGGTCAAATCAAGGATTTGTATCCTGAGATTACATATCAATGGGGTTAACACTGGATATGAACACTGCTCTGGATTTCGAACAAGGGCCCATCCGGCCCCCTAGCGAGGCTGGCAGCCTGCTGATAAGGGCAACGAGGAACTGCCCTTGGAACCGTTGTGCCTTTTGCAGTACCTACAAAGGAAAAACTTTTTCCAGAAGGACCGTAGAGGAAATTGAGGGTGATGTTGATGCAGCCAAGGCTGTATTCGACAAAATAGCCGAGATTTCATGGAAACAAGGTGAGGGAGGACATCTCACCAGGCGTGTCCTGGCACATGTCCTTAGTGATTCATCGCTTCCGGATTCTTTTCGTTCCGTAGCCTATTGGATCGCCTCGGGCGGCAACACAGTATTCCTGCAGGACGCGAATTCCATGATCCTTTCTACGGATTCGCTGGTAAATATTTTGAATCACATCCGGAAAACATTTCCTCAGGTCGAAAGGGTCACCTCTTATGCCCGCGCATCGAGTCTGAAAAGCAAATCGGTAGAGGAATTCATTCGTTTGAGGGAAGCAGGGCTATCAAGGCTTCACGTCGGCATGGAATCAGGGTCCGACAGGGTCCTAAAAATGATAAACAAGGGCTCCCGCGCCCAGCAGGCCATCGAAGGGGGAACACGCGTTGTTGAGGCAGGTATCTCCCTCTGTTTGTATATCATCCCTGGGATAGGTGGAATCGAACTCTCCTATGAACACACTAACGAGACGGCAAGAGTTATCAACGCAATCAACCCTGGTTTTGTCAGGTTGAGGTCGCTACACGTCAGGCGCGATACCCCCTTGATGGAGATGGTCAAAGCCGGTACCTTTCATCCTCCTGACGAGGATTCGATGGTCCGAGAAATAAGGACCATCATCGAGAAACTCGATGGGATATCGTCCACCATTATCAGCGACCATATCCTGAACCTGCTTGAGGAAGTTAACGGGACACTCCCGGGAGATAAGCCGTCCATTCTTGCCGTAATTGACCGCTATCTAAACATGCCCGAAGAAGAGAGGCTACTGTTCCAGTTGGGACGTAGAGGAGGCGCAATTAGAGATCTGGACGATTTGCTGGAACCTTTGACACGGACCCGCCTGGAAGCCGCAAAGCTGGAAATCGATGCGGAATTGCCGGGTGGTATCGCACAATACATTCAGGAGATGAAGAAAAGATTCGTGTAACCAAATGGAACTATATAGTAAATTCGGTCAAAGCATTTTCGTCCACTACCGAGCCACGAGAGACGTTTATGAGATATGACGAGAGCTTCATGAGATCCACCGAAAAGATTTGACATGGTTACTCAAAGTGTGTAGACTAACGCCTCCATAGAAGACCCCTTAATCAGCCTTAGGGGAGAAACATCAGAGTACTTTGAAATCATATTGGAATCATCACACCGGTTGGATTTCGCCTCGGTGAAGCCGGAAACATTCTGAAATAAAATCGGTTGGCGGGCCTTTGCGAAATTCTATGGCCTTTTGCGCACAAACGGCGCTTCTTGCATTTTAAGAGCATTGCGCGCAAGCCTTTGAATGATTACCTACGCGTACGAAAGCGTTGAATAAGGAGTACGTAGTAATGTGGATGACCCGCGAGGAGATATCGTCGACGCTGGGCATAGTGCCTAATAGCGTCAGGGGCAAAGTACAGAAAGGCCAGATCGAAAGAAAAGTCGAAGGTGGAAAGAACTTCTACCGGCTCGCTGATTCCGTCGATGAGAGTGCTCAACCTATTGTCGGACCTTCTCAGGCCCCCCGACTCAACGCGCATGTCCAAGAGGCTAAAAAGATTCAGACTGAGCGACCGCGCGCCTTTAACCCAAAGGAGGTCCTCCTGGGTCAATTAGCTTCCATTAAAGTGGATCGAAACATCGCCGCGATTGAAAAGGGGGACGAGATAGATCTGGCCACGGGAGAAATTTCCCGGGAACTGGACGCAAAGATTTCCATGAGACAACACAGGCAACTCAAAGAAATCGAGGACGCCCTAGAGAGATTGAAACTCGGAGATTACGGCAGTTGCGAGGATTGCGGAGAGCCCATACCCGAACAACGCCTCCGCCTGTTCCCTGCAGCCAGGCTCTGCGTAAGATGCCAGGAGGAGATGGATCATTACGAAAAGATGAAGGATCATCAAGGATTGCGTGGTGGACCATGGAGAGAGGAGTCTGGGGAAGGCGGTTTTATCAAATCTTTTGAAGATTAGACATTGTTTGTGAGTGAGAAGTGGTTATGGGAAAAAGTATGTAGCAACAAATAGAATTGTCCTGTTTTGTAGCAAGTTAATTGTCCGCTTTTGGGAGATGCGGGTCTAGGTTGCCATTAAACTCGATCTTTCTTCAGAAGCGGATGCACAGACATAAAGGTCTCTAAGATTGGTTGGAAAACCAGATGAAGGATGGTGCCTGAGGACGGAGTCGAACCGTCACGGGGCAAGCCCCAAGGGATTTTAAGTCACTTGTGTCTACCAATTCCACCACTCAGGCAGCACGACGCGGGTGGACAATAATGTGTCCTACCATAACAATACACCTCCCTACTTTCAACCTCTAACCTGTAGGATTTCTATTTCGGGTTAGTGGTGGGAGCGTGAATGGCCTCCAGCCATTATATAGACAACCGGTCGGTCTGATTGATTGGATATAAAGAAAGATTCCTGTTCCTTGACATGGACCGCATGGCCACCCTCTAGTATCTCGTTTCCACTTTGACCGCTTATTGCCAGCGGCCCGTTAACGGCACACAAGATTTCCTCGTGGCCCTCCCCTGGTTTTACTAATCGCCCTGTTTCTCCGGGCTGAAGAGTTCCATAGATAAGATAGCACGCGTGGGTGTGCAGATCCTTCATTCCCAGAACATATTCTCCACCCTGACTGGTGGCCAGTTGCATCAAGTCAAAGGTTTTCAATCCAGCGGCTCCTTCAGGGAACTATAGTCCGAGAAAAGATTATAGAATGTTCCCTTGTTACGCTTTTGAAAAAAAGTTTGTCCGTGTAATACATCCGATTCTTGGCCCAAATTGATCCCGATAGTAATTTTTCCGGTATGAACAAGGAGATGGTAGGGATAGTTACGATAATGTGCTGCGCCGATGGCTTTGAACTGTAGCACATAGAGGACATGAAGATCGACTTCCCGTAATAGATCTTGTGAGTTTGCCCAACACAGATCGGCTATTGATGCCATTGATATGATTCTCCTTGACCTGAGAGACACAAGGCTGGTGAGAAAACTGAAGGACGTCGCCGGAAACGTCGCCAAGCCAAGTTACCTCTTTCAGGACAAAATGGTATCAGGCGTCACGGCAACGGAATCAAGATCCTGCTCACACTGCTTCTAAATATCCCCCGGTAATCTGTCAAGCAATTTGTTCGAATTCATCATGAGTTCAAGATTCATGGGTATCGTCATCGGCAGACATTTCCACTCTGTTGTCTTGCTCTTTACGGCGTGTATGAAATCCCCTGCCACGAGTGGAATCTTCCCAATGAATCTTCCCTTGACAGGAATTCGTCTCAAGTCTAGTATTGCGCGATATAGCCGGGACGTGTGCTCGTATCAGGTGTTTAAGGGACAGTCACCTTGAGATCGGGTGAGTCCGAGGGCTTACTCTTGTCGATATTCAAGATAAATACCAACGCCTATTTCTTCGACTTCCAGTCGACCGCTGTCTTTGACAAGGGGGCTGAACCTGATCTGCTCCTGGCTCAGGCTATCCAAAAGAAATAAGCGAACCTTAAATAACCCTAGAGGATCTACTATGAAATTCAGTTACTACCCCGGATGCACACTTAAAGGTTCCGCCCAGGAACTCGATGAGTCTTTCCGAAGCGTTTGCGAGAAGATAGGGGTGTCGCTCAGCGAGATTCCTGACTGGACTTGTTGTGGGGCTTCCTCGGCTCACATGGTTGACGCTTTCCTTGAAGCAGCTCTCCCTGCTCGGGACCTCATGACTGCGGAAAGAATCGGTAATGATGTTGTAGCACCCTGCGCGGGCTGTCACGTGAGGATGAAGGCCGCCTCCAAGCGAATTATGGAGGAAAAAGAGCTTCGAGATAGATTTCCTTTCAAGGGTCAGATTAAGATCATGTCCGGGATGGACATGTTGCACTTGACTGAACTCCGATCACGCATCAAGGACCGTATGGTAAAGCCTTTGGAAGGTTTACGGGTGGTGCCATATTACGGGTGCCTTGCCGTTCGTCCTGTCGAGGTTGTGGAACCGGAAGACCCTGAAAACCCTGTTCAGATGGACCACCTTTTGGAAGCCATTGGTGCGGAAGTTTTGAGCTGGCCCTATAAGACAGATTGCTGCGGCGGCTCACTTGCTTTAACTCGCACGGATCTCGTCCTAAAGTTGTCACGTAAGATATTGGATATGGCGCTACTGGTAAAGGCCGATGCAATAGTGACTCTGTGCCCCATGTGCCAGGCCAACCTGGACACCCGCCAGGCGGATATTTCCCGAGAGACCGGCAAAGTTTATCAGGTTCCCATACTTTATTTGACTGAGCTTATGGGCTTGGCATTCAATGATTCACGTGCTTCGCAATGGTTCGACAAGCACATGGTATCTCCTGAAAGCGTGCTTGCCGGAAAGGGATTTATGAAAGCATTTTAGTGTTTTGTAGCTAACCATTCGGATTGCTGGAACAAACTTAGAAGCCATTTTTTTTTACTTTACGGAGCTTCATCGTGGTGGACAAGAAAATTGGAGCAATATTGACGGTCGGCGGAGGAATCGGCGGCGTTCAAGCGTCACTGGATCTGGCCGAATCCGGTTTCAAAGTATACCTGGTAGAGGAAAAACCCTGTATCGGGGGGGTAATGGCGCAGTTGGACAAGACGTTTCCTACGAACGACTGTTCCGCCTGTATTTTCTCACCTAAATTACAGACCCTCGCTCAGAACCCGAATATAGAAATTTTTGCCTACAGCCGCATAGAGGCGATTGAAGGCGACGTGGGAAGTTTTAGGGTAAAAGTGCGCAGGAAGGCCAGGTATGTTGACCCTGAAAAATGCACATCTTGCGGCACGTGCGCTGAGAAATGCCCGATCAAGGTCCCTAACGAATACAATTTCGGCCATGATTCCCGGAAAGCCATTTACAAAGACTACGCGCAGGGTATCCCATCGGTTTACACCATTGACACTGAGCACTGCCGTTTGTTTAAAGGCAAGAAATGCGGCGTTTGTAAGAAAGTGTGCCCTGCGGGTGCAGTTGACTATGAAGAGCAGGACGTATTGGTTGATTTGGATGTCGGATCGGTCATCCTTGCCCCAGGCTATGAACTTTTCGATACGGCACGTGTATCCGAATTCGGTCACGGTCGAATGCCCAATGTCGTGACGAATCTTGAGATGGAGCGGATACTTAGTGCGTCAGGACCCTTTGAGGGTGTAGTCACAAGGCCTTCAGACGGAGCCCATCCCCGCAGAATCGCGTGGATACAG
>Ga0194058_10000661_pt1 | contig 17065 bp, 12 predicted proteins | sample SepL4417m_MetaG_FD_155490 | JGI IMG/M metagenome (GOLD analysis project Ga0194058, IMG submission 155490) | Anoxic zone freshwater microbial communities from boreal shield lake in IISD Experimental Lakes Area, Ontario, Canada - Sep2016-L442-17m | ecosystem: Environmental > Aquatic > Freshwater... | reverse complement strand
TCCTGGATGACATCTCGTTCTTCGTAGAAGACATTCCCGACAAGGGGGAGCTCATCACCGTAGTCGGGCAGTCGGGGTGCGGGAAATCCACGCTTTGCAAGCTGATCGCCGGGCTGGAGCCCCACTACCCTCCGACCAGGGGGGAGGTTCTTGCCTTTGGAACCCGAGTGGAGGGCCCCTCGTCCGACCGGGGGGTTGTCGATCAGAAATACTCGCTCCTCCCCCACCTCACGGTGCTCGGCAACGTGGCGTTCGGGCTCAAGCTCCAAGGCGTCCCGCGAAGGGAGCGCGAATCGCAGGCGCTCGAATGGCTCAGAAAAATCGATCTGGGCGGGGCAGCCGCACGGTATCCCTTCGAGCTTTCTGGCGGGATGCAGCAGCGGGTCGCCATCGCCGCCACCCTGATTTTGCATCCGCGGATCATTATCATGGACGAACCGTTCGGCGCGCTGGATCCAAAAATTCGCATCCAGATGCAAGCCCTGCTCGTCTCGCTTTGGCAGGAGCAGGAGTCGACGGTATTTTTTGTGACCCATTCTGCCGAGGAGGCGGTCTACCTCGGGGATCGCGTGCTGCGGATGCGCTCGAACCCTGGCACGATCGCCGAAATCATTCCCGCCCCGCGCCCGGACCGGCCGCTGAAGGAGATGCGCAAAGAGGCCGGTTTCCGCGAGCTCTGCGACCACATCCGCGAAAAGCTTGAGCAGCCCTAGCAAGTGAACGACCCGAATTACTACAAGGAGTTTGCCGTCTCCAAAGCCCATGCCGCCATCGGCGTCGGGCTGGCGGCCGCCTTTGCTGCCGCCAGCCCGCTGGTCCTCATGCTGGCGGTTGCCGGCTATGCGCTCAGCTGGGTTTACTTCCCGACATCCCACCTCTTCGTGAAGAGGATTCATGACCGGCTCAAGCTCGCGGAGGAGCTCGCAAAAAAAGATCAGGTGGGCGGCTTTATCAAGCGGCGCGACTCCCTTCTCGAACGGCTTCAGGAGGCCAACCGCGCCCGCTACAGCAGCCTTTCAAGGACGTGCGCGGAGGTCGCAGGAAACAACCCGGGGAACTCCCTGATCAACGGGAAGCTGCAGGAGCTGCTCTGGGCCTATTTAAAGATGCTCCTCATGCAGCAGGGGATCGAAACCTACCTCTCGGAGACGGACGGGGCGGCGCTGGAGAGCAGCCTGCAAGCGGTGGAGGAGGAGATCAAAACCCTTTCCCCGGAGCAGCAGCGCCTGCGCGCGTCGAAAGAAAGCCTTCGCAACACGCTGGTCCAGCACAGGAAATCCCTCGCGGATGCCCAGGAAAACCTCCAGGTCCTCAACAGCGAGCTCAGCCGGCTCGAGCACGAGATCCAGCTCCTCCGGGCGGATGCCATCGCCAACCGCAACAGCGACTTCCTCTCGGCTAAGGTCAATGCCAGCGTGGAGAGCCTCCAGGAAAGCAAGGCGATCCTCCAGAGCATGAGCAACGCGGAGGAGCTGTCGCTGGACCTGCCCGCCCAAGCCTCCGAGATGGGGTTTGAAACGCCCGCCACTGATGAGGCGGGCGCCACGGCTCACCGATCAGCGGGGCGGGAGGCCGCAAAATCATGATTTCTCCGGCCTGGACAAAAGATCTTGCGCGGGCGTGGAACGCTGGCACCCACGGGGTCTTCATCCTCCATGGCAACATCTTCGACCTCTTCCCCATCGCCGAGCCTGACGGGCTCCCCCTCTTCGTCAACCTCAAGTCCCTGCTGGCTCAGCGCATTTTCCCCAACCGGCGCATGCTGCTGTTTTTTGACGTTGCGGACGGGCTGACCTTCGCCACCAAGGACATGCAGGCGGAGTTCATGAAGTGGATGGAATCCTACGCGGAGGCCGCCGGAATCCCCTGCAAGGCGCCCGCCAAATTTGTGGAGGCGCTGAAGGCTGTCCGCGCCTACACGTCCCAGCACCGCGACGAAAAGGGGGCGGGAGCCGGCACGACGCTCGTCGTGGACTTCGCTGAGAAAATCATCCCCGCGCCCAGCAGCTCCCTCAGCGAGGGCGAGCGCATGGCGGAGGTCTCGCTGCTCAAATTCGCAGCCTGCCAAGCGCAGGAGGATGCCGGCATCTTTCTGATCACGGAAACCCCCGCGAACCTCAGCGAAAGCCTGGCGAACAACCCGTATGTGGCCCAGGTCCGCCTCGAGATGCCGGATGAGGCCGAGCGCGCCCAGTTTCTTGATTCAGGAACGATCGCCGCAACACTGGGGGGGCAGGACGCGAGCGCATGGTGCGGGATGTCGCCGCAAGACGTTGCCAAGCGGACCGCCGGGCTAAACCTGCGCCGGCTGCAGAATCTCGTGGCATGGGCATTCCAGTCGAAAATCCCGTTTGACCTAGCCTACATCGCCCAGGGAAAAAAGCGGCTGATCGAGGAGTTCTGCCAGGGGCTGGTCACGTTCAAAGAGGTTGATCCTAAAAAAAACCTTGATTCCGTTGCCAACCATGCCGCAGCGAAGGCCAAGCTGCGCCAGATCGCCCGGCTCGTCCGCGAGGGCAAGCTCCATGTCATCGAGAAGGGGATCTTGCTGCCCGGCCGGATCGGCGTCGGGAAAAGCTATCTCGTTTCCTGCTTTGCGAGCGAGTGCGGGATGCCGATGCTGGAGCTCGGAAACTTCCGCTCCCAGTGGGTTGGGGAGACCGAGAAGCAGCTCGCAAAAATCCTCATGATCATCCGGGCGCTCGGCCCGGTCATCGTGGTCATTGACGAGGCGGATGCCGTGCTCGGCAATTCGCGCGAGGGCGGCGCCAGCGATAGCGGGATCGGGAACCGGATCTTCGCGGCCCTCGCCGCGCACATCGGCGACGATAAAATGCGCGGGCGGGAAATCTGGATTGCCATGACCTCCCGCCCCGACCTCCTCGCTATCGATATGAAGCGCCAGGGCAGGTTCGGGCTCTGCATCCCGCTGTTCCCCTCCCAGAGCCCGGATGAGACGAAGTCCCTCTTCCAGACCGTGGCAAAAACCCGGGCGATCCCGCTGGATGACGAGGCGCTCGCCGCAGCCTGCCGCGCGTTCGAGGGCCATCCGATTACCGGCAGCGATGCCGAGGCCATGCTCGTTCGCGCCCAGGAGGCCGCCGAGCTCCAGGGAAAATCAGTCCCTTCCAAGCAAGATGTCGAGGAGGCGATCGGCAGCTTCATCGACCCGCTCGACCCCGCGCTCCTCCGCCTGCAGGAGCTGGCTGCCGTCCTGGCCTGCTCGGATAAACGGTTTCTGCCGGCAAGCTATGTCGGCGCCGACCGCAGCAGCCTCCGCACGGAAATGCAAAGGCTCCTGGATCGGCCGTAGCTCCCAGACTTTCAGCGGGTCTCAAGGTGCACGTCGTCGAGCAGTCCAATGAAATGTCCGAGGACCAGGGCCTTAGGCGCTTTCTCATAGAAACCCTTTGCGGGAGTCATCCGGGCAGCTTCTTTTCGGTCAACCGTGACGGTGGCTGTCCCGGCGCTGAACTCAATTTCTAGGAAGTGCCAGTCGCCGAGGGTCAGAATTGGAGCGAGCTTTTCGGTGGGGATGGCGGTTTCGTTTCCGATGCGGATTCTCGGGCGGGAGACCCCTCCGGGGTAGAGCACCCATTTGTCCTGAACGAGTCCGTAGGTATTGTCGCGCCCCTCTTCGATCGCGAGGAGGGTGGGAGAAGCGGTCTGTGCATTTCCGTAGGGAACCTTTCGGATCTTGATCCATGCCGAAAGTTTGAAGCCGGTCGTGATGCTGTCCGGGAAATGGATTTTGACCCTGTCGTTGAAGCTGGTGAGTTTGAGTGCCGCGCCCGAGGGGGATTCCATCCAGAGCAGATCTTTGTCGCTTGTGGTCGGGCTCCCCGCGATTTCGGCCTCAAAGCCGGCGGCCGCCTTGATCGTATCCGCAGTGAGCGGCTTGTCGAAGTCGAGCAGCACGAGGGTCGAGGGCTGGCGCAAGGCCGGCTTTCCGCCTTCGCCCTGGTGCACCCGGCCGCCGATCGCGGCAAACACGCGGCGTCCGTCAGGCAGTAGCGCGTCGGCCTCGATGAGGAAATCGCCGGCATTTTTCGGGGTGAAGACGAACTCCGCTCCCTCGAAAATCTCGTGCCCACTCGCCTCCCAGATGATCCGGGCTTTCGAGAGATCGACCGGGGATTGGATTTTGAGGGTTATCGGGGTTCCGGGCTGCGGTTTTTTCGGCATCCCCTCGATCGTCGCATCGACCGGCTTCCACGGTTGATCCGGCCCCATTGCCATGAGCATGGCGGATGCCGCCATGCCGCGGGCCTGGTTGAAGTTGACGAACTCGATGAGGGTGTTGAAGGAATCGCCCCACCGGTCGTAGAGCGCGTAGGCGTCCTTCCCGCCGTCGGGCGGCCACGAGAGCTGGCCGAGCTCGCGCTGGTATTGGTGGATCCACATGAACCCGCCCTGGAGCGCGCCGAGCGGAATCCCCGGAACAGGGAGTTCACGCCAGTCGTTTTGAGAATGCTGGTGGGTGATGTCGCGCTGTTGATACGCGCCAATGCCGGTCATGCGGGGCATGTTGATCGGGTTCGCGCCGGATTCGAAGCCGAGGTTGCTCGCGATCGCGCGGAGGTATTCCGGCTTCGGTGCGAGCGCCTGGCCGACAGCCAGGTCCAGGCAGCGGTCGCCCGCAAAAAACCATCCGGCATTCATGAACGCCTTGGATTGGCCAGGAAAGCTTAGCCCGTAGGCGCTCTCATCCGCCCGGCGCATCTCGTCTTCCGCACCGGCGACCAGCTCGGCCTTGCACTTCTCAAGATAAGCCGCGTCGAATTTCTCCGCAGGCAGGAGCCCGTTGCGCGCGCCAAAGACGTAGCTGCGAAGGGCGTTTCCGTAGGACTCGGGGAGCCGCCACCAGCCCCACCGCTTCACGTCGCGGCTCTCCGGATCAAAGGTGGCGATCAGCTCCCCCTGGATCTTTGCGTCGCCGGTCGCCAGGAACATCTGGACCGCCGCCCAAGCGAGCTCGTCGTCGTGCATGAAGAGATCCCCGTAGTGGGTGATCTTCTGGTAGGCTCCATCCCGGCCGTGCTTGGCGATCGCGTCCCGCAGGAATTTCCACCCCTTCTTTGCGGCCTCAAGATATTTAGCGGCCTCCTGCGGATACGCTTTCTTGAATGCCGGCGACGTCCCCGCCTGGGCGAGCGCGGCGACGGCGGCGGCCGTGCCTGCCGTGTTCTTCGGATACACGACCTGCCGGTCGCCATCGTCGGGGGTCACGTCGTCCTCGTATTTCCGCTTCTCCGGATAGACGATGAAAAAGAACCCTCCGTCGTCATCCTGCATCTTCACAAGAAAATCCGCCTCCCATTTGGCGAGCTGAATGACATCGCTGATCCCGTCCCCGCTTTCTGGAGTCCCGAGGTTATCGAGTCCGGCAACCCCTGGCAGAGCATCTGCTGCGAAGACGAGCGAGTGGATGAAGCTCGCCGAGTTGATCGTGTATTTGCTGTAGTCGCCCGCATCGTGGTGCCCTCCGCTCACGTCCACCTCGCCCGACTTGACGTATGGATACAGGCTGTCGGCGATCGACTTCATGATGGGCGCGGTGTGGCGCGGGTTTTTCACTGCGTCGGCGCTGGTGCCAGAGATGGATTTGTTGTGCTCGTCCTCTGCGGTCATCACCCGCGCTGGTGCCGCATGCGCCGGCCCGTGCGTGTGCCGGGTGTAGGGTAGCAGATTCCCCGGTGCCCCGTCGCGCTGGCCGTAGATCCCAAGCGCGTAGCTGCGTGCCATCAGGCCTGCGCCAGAGGGATCAATCCAAAACGGCAGCGAGGCGCCGAGCCCCGCGACGCTCAGCACATAATGCCCGGGCTTGGTGAACGCGGAAAAGTCCGCCGCCAGCACGTTCTGATAGGACGGCGTGCCAAAACCGCTGTCAAGGCGCGGCGCGAGATCTCCCTCAAACGCCTTCTCCCCGGTCGCCAGATCCACCAGCGCAAACTTGCGCTCCGCGATCACCAGCTCCCCCGGGCTCCCAAGATAAAACCCCGCATATCCCATCTTTGTCCCCTCGGCCGGATAGGCATCCTGGTTCACATGCAGGGCCGGACTATAACGCCATGGCTCGGCTTTCACCGACCAGGTCTCGCCGGGAAAAATCACATCGCCGCGCCTGGTCGTCACCTTGACTTCCGCGCCTTCCGGCACCGGCGACGTCAGCTTAAGGTAAAGCCAGTTCCCGACCCGCAGGTCACGGACTTTCAGCGGAGCATAGAGAACCCGGCGTTTGAATCCCACCTCGGCAACCGCAACAGGCTTGCCACCGACGGTCACCTCAAAATCCCCCGGAACCGGGCGCTTCGCATCGTCCGTAAAATCCCACATTTTCGGTGGCAGTTCCTTCTCCACCTTCTGATACACCCGGGTCAGCTCGAGCCACTCGGGCGAAAGCACACGAACCCCGTGGTCGCCGTCTCGAGGCATCCGCAGCGCCTGCACCTCCGTCCTCACCGCAGCCTCACCCCATGCGCTCTGGTTCGCAATAGCGAACTCACCACCGGCCAACAGGCACCCGGCCGCAAGACCAATAGATAAAAACGATTTCATAAAACATCAAAATGACAGATCTTATACAGATGTCTAGATCCTGTTTTTGGAATCGCCGACGGATCCTCGTCATCTGAAATACCTCACCCGTCAGGCATGGATTTCACGATAACAGAAAATTCCGTTGGCACCCAACATTCAGGCGTGCGCCTGATTTTACTTCCAGCCAGAATACAGTGTTGACAGACTCTTTTACGGAGTTTAGAACGACATCTATATCTCAGAACGTCTCGGCTCCCGCTGCATCAAATGAACGACGTCCCTAACGATCCTCCCGAAGAATACCACAGCGACCTCGGTCCCAATGGCGAGGTGCCATTGCGCGAGAAGCTCGCCTACGGGCTGGGGAGTCCGCTCGACGGGTTTGCCGGCGGCGCAGTGGGGGCCATGACGATGCCGATCTTCGTCATGATGTTCGGGGTTTCCCCGAGCGTGCTGAGCCTTGTGGGAATTCTTTACAAGGTGTGGGATGCCATGACCGATGTGGCTGCGGGTTGGCTTTCGGACAATGCGCGAACCCGGTGGGGGCGGCGTCGTCCATTTCTTTTTGTCGGAGCGATCATGACCGGGCTGTGGATGCCAGTGATCTGGTTTTTCCCGCAGGGCTGGCCGACCGGCTTGCTGGTGACGTGGATGGTCGGGTGCTGGATGGTCCGGGATATCTTCGCCTCGATGTATAACATCCCGATGTCGTGTCTTCTCGTGGAGATGACGCCCAGCTCGAAGGAGCGGACAAATATTTCGGCCATCCGGTCCTACTTCGGAAATGCGTCGGGACTGCTCATTGGATGGTTCTGGTTTTTCACACAGCTCTCGGTATTCAATGATGCCAGTGGGAAGCCGGATGTCATCCTCGGCACGCGCTGGGTCACGACGATATTCGCAGTCATCGTCATCATTGCAGGGATCGTCCCTGCGTTTTTTGTCAAGGAGCGGTTTTACCATCAGGCGGAGAAACAGCCGAAGATTTCGCTCAAGGAGAATTTCAAATTCACGTTCACCAACAAGCCGTTCCTCCTCCTCGTCTGCTTTACCTTGATTTTCACGATCGGGACGAGCTCCAAGAACGGCCTCGCGTTCTTCGCCAAGATGTATTACGTCTTCGGTGGCGACCAGAAACTGGCGGCGACCGTGACCGGATTTGAATCCACGCTGACGCTTTTTGTTGGGCTTCTGGGCATCCCGATCTTCCAGTATCTCGCCAACAGATACGGCAACCGGAACGCGCTGATGTCGGCGATGGCGATTGTTTCCACGGCGAGCTTCAGCACGATCTTCACCTACACGCCGACGATGCCGTATCTGACGATCCTCACCGGTGTGCTGCTGGCCCCGGCGACAGCAGGCATGTGGGTCGTCATCCCCCCGATGCTGGGCGATATCATGGATTACGATGAACTGCGCACCGGCGAGCGGCGGGAGGGATCCTTTTCCGCGATCTATTCCTGGCAGCTCAAGATGGCGTTTGCCATAGGCGGCGGGCTTTCCGGTCCCCTTGTCGAGCTGGTCGGGTTCCGGATCTCAAATGGAATTCACCAGCCGGAGCATGTGATCAATATGATGCGCATCCTTCTTGCCACGATCCCATTTGTCCTTGTGGCCATCTCGATGCTCCTGCTGTGGAGGTTTCCGCTCAACCGCAAGCGCATGGCAGAGATCAACGAAGAGCTCGTCCGGCGCCGGGGCGCAATCTGAGCGGTCGTCCGGCTTTTCCAACAAACCAAACCCAACTTTCAATAACCAACCGCCAACACATCATGAAATCCATCCTTCTCGTTTTGCTCTCCGCATTCCTTGTATCCGCCCCGCTTGTCCAGGCCGCCGCAGATTCCGGCGACCGGCTTTTTCCGACACCGGTCTCGCTTCCCAAGGCGGGCGAGTGGGATGCCAGGATGCTAGCGCCGGATCTCGTCCAGGTCCGGATTGTCGGGACCACGGAAAAAATGGGCGACCCGCTGAGGCACCTCAAGCAGTTTTTCGGGGCAGACGGGGCGGTCAAGATCCCCGCAGCCTCGGAATTTGCCGTCACATCGTCGGGCTCGCCGCTTCAGGTCGCGGAGACCGGATACCTTCAGCTCCTGGATTTCGCCGCATTCAAAACCTTTGACGTCCGGGTCATCGGCTCGTTGTTTCTGAAGCTGAGCCGTCCGCTCGCGGTCGGGGAAAGCGTCGAAATCCGCTCGAAGGGGGCCGCGTTTTGGCCGGGCAACGAGGCGCTGAAAGCGACGTGGACCGGCACCGATTTCAGCCCGGTGATCCATGTGAACCAGATCGGCTATGCCCCCGCGCTGCCAAAGATCGCCCGCGCCGGACTGTATCTCGGGAGCCTCGGCGAGATGGATAATCCGGCCACGGACTTCTCACTGGTGACCTCGAGCGGAGAAAAGGCATGGTCCGGGAAGCTGGCTCCCGGCAAGGAGGAAGGCTGGGGGGACGAGGTTTATCAGAAAGTTCTTGTCGCGGATTTCAGCGAGTTCAAGACCCCCGGAGAATACCGGATCGAGATCCCCGGCCTCGGGCGTTCGGCACCATTCCGGATCCATGACGACGCGATGGCCTACGCGGCCCGGGCATATGCGCTGGGGAGCTACCACCAGATTTGCGGTGCATCAAACGACCTGCCGTTCACGCGGTTCACCCATCCGCCATGCCACACCGCGCCCGCGCAGATCCCGACGATGAATCCCGAGTTCAAGGAGGTGAACAACCACATCCAGGGGATGTCCGAGCGCAAGATGGCCAATGTCGATGCCAGCCTGTTCCCCTTTGTGCGCAAGGGGACGGTTGATGTGAGCGGCGGCTACCACGATGCCGGCGACTACAGCAAATACATGAACAGCGTGTGCGTTTACATCAACCACCTCGCGTTTGCAACCGATTGCCTGCCGGGAGAAAAGCCCGACAACCTCGGGATTCCAGAGAGCGGGGACGGAATTCCGGATTCCCTGCAGCTCGCGAAGTGGGAGTCCGACTTTGTCCTGAAAATGCAGGACGACGACGGCGGGTTCTTTTTCCTGGTTTATCCGAAGGACCGGAAATACGAGGACAACGTGCTGCCGGAAAATGGCGACCCGCAGGTCGTGTTCCCAAAAAATATGATCTCCACCGCCGAGGCGGTCGGCGCGCTCGCCGAGATGGGTAGCTCGCCGACGTTCAAGAAATTTTACCCGAAGGATGCCGAGCGCTACATGGCGGCGGCAAAAAAAGGCTACGACTTCCTCCGCAAGGCGGTGGCGGCGCACGGGTTCGAGGGCTCGCACCAGCCGGTGAGCCATTACGGAGCGCTATTCGATCATCGCGACGAGATGGCCTACGCCGCCGCCGCGATGTTTGCCGCCACGGGCGACAAATCCTATGAGGAGGATCTTAAAAACTGGTGGCCGGATCCCACCAGCCCGGAATCAAGGCGCTGGGGCTGGTGGCATCTGATCGAGTCCTACGGAAATGCCGCGCGCGTCTATGCGCTCTCGCAGTTGGCCGGGCGTCCCGGCGGCGGCAAGGAAGATCCCGAGTATCTGCAAAAGATGCGCCAGGCGGTCATTGATGCCGGAAATGCCCAGATTTCGCGGGCGGAAGCCTGCGCCTACGGGATCCCGATCCCGATCGAGAGCAAGCGGTTTCGTGCGATGGGCTGGTTCTGGGGGATGGAGGCGGCCTTCGATGTCGTTCCCGCCGTGCTGCTCGATGAATCCCTCCGCACGAAGGCGATCCAAACCCTCAGCGACGCCTCCGCCTACGAGTTCGGAAACAACCCCTCGAACCGCGCGTTCGTCACCGGCACCGGGAACCGGTGGATGCGCGAAATCGTCCACCAATACGCGATGAACGACGACCGCGTCCTCCCGCCGACCGGAATCCCCTACGGCAACGTCTTCGGCGGACCGCACAATATCCACCGCTACAAACTCGGCGAGCGCAATGGGTTGAACAGCTTCTTCTATCCTGAACTGGGCGCAAACTTTCCGTTCTACGACCGCGCGGGCACAGACGCCTATAACGTGACTGCGGAGTTTACGATCGACAAGCTGGGACGCCACCTCGCAGGCTACATGTATCTGATGGGCCAGACGGGAACCCCGCTCAAACCCTGGAAGTCATCGGTCGGAAAAATCACCGGCGCCCCGGAAAAAATCCGTTCGGGCGAGAAGTTCACCGCCGCGCTCGAAGCGCCGGGCATGCCGCCGCTCGAGGAGGCGCAGATCGTCTGGGAGGCGAGCGGCAGCGAGCCATCGTTCGGCCCGAAGTTCGAGGGTGCCCTCGGAGATGCGCACCCTGGCTACCTCGAGGTTGAAGCGGTCTGGCCGGATGGCCGCCGCATCTTTGCCCGGCACGACATGCTGGTCTCGCAAAGCAACTCGGCAGCACCCTCCGCCGCCTCCGATAAAACCATCGCGCTCGTCCCGTTCGACGAGCTGCCGGAAGGCCGGCTACCGGTTGGGGCCTCGGAGAAAATCCCCACGCTCACCGTCATCGGATCGGTTGACAGCACGTCTGGCAACGTCGCATGGAACCGCGAGCTCACCGGACGCGGCGTGCGCTTTAATGACATCAAATCGTTTGTCGAAGTGGCACTCGGCTCGCCCGACCTTTCGGGCGGTCTTACGCTCTCGTTCTGGCTCTACGGAGACAAATTCTCCTACGGAATCGATCAGGCCGAGATTGCAGCGATCCTCCAAGGCGGCCAGCGGGTTCTCACGTTCCGCACCAACAAGTGGCCGAACCCGCGCGCCCCGGATGTGGCCGACGCGAAGGGCCATGTCCTGATCGGCTGGGAGCAGCTCAAGAATGCGCTCACCCCGCTCCACTGGCACTTCTACCAGCTCAGCCTCGGCGTCGATGGTGCCGTCCAACTCCGGGAGGACGGACGCGTCCTCGGCACCGCATCCGTGCCGCCGCCTCTGGGCGATGAGATGTCGGTCCGCCTCGGCGGCTACCTCGGCTACCTCGATGACCTCCATGTGCAAAAAGGCATCCCGCCCGAATAGCCGGTCGCGGCTGCCGCCTCCAACACTCTTGCCATTGATACGGGAAGAATCACCGGAACCAACACCATTACGGTTCTGAACTCCGGAAATGGAACCGGCTTCGTGCAACTTTCTGGAGCCAACAATTATCGGACATCGTTTACCGGATCCATCATCGTTGAAACCGGCGCAAGGCTTAATGGTGGTAACAACGGCGGGCGGTGGATGTTTCCGGAGCAGATGTCACCGTCTCGAACGGCGGACTATTCACTTTCAATGAAGGCGCCACGGTGGGCGGCCTGAACGGGGTCGCCGGTGCGATCACAGATGCAAATGGCACGACACAGAGATCCATCACCTTAGGCGGGGCAAACACCTATTCATACGCTGGCAACCTCACCAACTCTGGATCCGGCACGCTCTCTCTCACTGTCCGAATGAATTATGGCGGGGGCAAGGGAGTGCAGACGTTCTCAGGGAACAGCACACTGAAAGGCGGAACGGAAATCGCCGCAGGCACGCTGATCCTTGTCAGCGAGGCGATGACCTACACCGGCACTAACGGCGGCATGACCTATACGTTCACACTCGACAACGGCATCCTCGCTGTCGTCCCCGAGCCTGCAGCCTGGTTGCTTCTGTCCTTCGCCGGGACGTTCTTCATCGCGCTGCGCCGCCGCCGCCGATTACCGTAAGTATTTTTCCTACACAGGGACTCAGGGTTTCTTTTGAGCAAACAGCCAGTCGAGAACCTCGTCGTTGGCATAAGTTTGCGTCCAGGAATTATGGCCGACTCCCGGATACTCCGTATATTTGATGAGTGAGCCACCGGCCTGTTTGATGGCCTGTGACATATCGCGGGATCTCTGGGTTTTTACGGTCGTATCCTGATCTCCGTGGAAAGCCCAGATGGGTGTGCTGATCAGCTTCGCGGCCTCAGCGGTGTCGCCTCCACCGCAGATCGGGATGCCGGCGGCGAAAAGCTCAGGATCCCTCTGCAGATAATCCCATGTCCCGAATCCGCCCATCGAAATCCCGCTGATGTAAATGCGGGACCGATCCACCGGCAGCTCGGCGAGGGTTTGCGCCAGAAGCGCACGGACCGCCTGCAGGGGCTGTGATGGGGAGGATGGCATGATATGCGCATCGCCGCTCCAAGGGACGTTCACCCATTGCATTCCGATCGGGCATTGCGGCACGATGACGATCGCAGAAATGCTCTTTTTTTTGAGGTAGGCTAGCAGGGCGGGGATGCCGTGACGAAGCTGGTTGGAGTTGTCGCTCCCCCGCTCTCCGGCACCGTGAAGAATCAGAATGAGGGGAACCTTTTCGTCCGGCTTCAGATTCGATGGGATGTGTATCCGATAGTTTAGCTGAAAATCGCCGTCCTGAAACGTTTTGGCTTCAAGCGGCTGCCCGATGCCCTGAGCGGGCAGGAGCGGGATAAAGGAAAATACGGACAAAATGAGCAGGGCGAATTTCATAGATGCAGCATGGAAGGGATCTGGAATCGTGACCACAAAAAAGCGCAATACAAACATGCGATCGATACATTTCCGCGCGGCGCGAGGTTGCGACGATACGGAGGTGCAGATGGCAGCGCATGTCCCCCCGGCCTGGCCGTTTCGGAAAAACCTGCACGCCCGCTTTGAGCCGACCCATTCAAATGTGGATGAGCGGACGCTGTAAGCTTTCTCTTGCAGCCCCCCATTCGACCGTCGGCTCTGTATGTACACGACTGTGCCAACTTTTGTTTTCGGGATTAGTGAAGCGCGGCCAGGCCGGCCTGATACTGCTGCCAAGCAATCTGTTGGATGCGCGCGGCCTCTCCAGCGTTCATGATCTCGCCGCCCAAATGGGGGAAGGTGTAGGTCAGACCTTGGCTGTTGCCACAACGCGACCATCTGCCAGTTGGCGCACGTTGAGGACGAGGCTCGCCCAGCACGCACTTCGCCCCGACGCCATCCCGCAGGGTGATCGTGATCTTCACGTTGCGCGCAACAGCACTTTTTACCGTCCCCAGCTCGTCGCGGAATACCCCGGGCAGCTTCTCGGCATCTTTCACATAGTAATAGTTCGCATGGCTTGCCTCAGCGAGCGCAGTCATCAGGTCCTCGCTATAGTCATCGCCGAGCCCCACGGTCGAAACCTCGAAACCTCGAACCCTCGCCCCGCAGCTCCTTGCCGAGCTTCGCCAGCGCCGATGCCGAGGACGAGCCGGCCCAGCCGGCTTGGGAGACCAGTCCAGAGCAGCGCGCGAGTGACCTGCCCACACAGGTTCTGCCAAGGAATAGCGGGACTCCGGGCAAAAAGGTGCAGAAGACGAACTCCACGCCAAACACCAAATTGACAGCCTGCAAAACGCCAGGCTGATTTTTCCTGGCTGTTTTTTCCTGGCTGTTTTTTCCTTGCACCCGGCGAAGGTTCGGACATATTAACGCCCGTTAAGATGATGGTAGAGAAATTGAACTTTTGTCGACCTACAAGCGGTTTCCTTTTTTAAGGATATCGCGCAGCTCCGATTGTGCTTATGTAGTCGCGACCGGATGAACTTACCGCATATCAAATCAGATTTTCTATTCCGAATCATCTTAACTCATTGATTAACATAAGGAAGGGTGGCTGAGTCCGGTTCAAGGCACTCGACTCGAAATCGAGCGTAGGGTTAAACCTACCGTGGGTTCGAATCCCACCCCTTCCGCGTTGATTATCAGCAGATTGCAAGATATTCCAGACGATCCAAATCAACAATTACGGAATGCATCTTAACCCCATCTTAACCCTTTCGGAATGCGCTTGAACTTTTTTGTTCCTCGCACGCCGCTAAACCCGAACTCCGAAGTTGGAGATAAAAATCGGGGTTAAAACGCCCCTAACACGCCTGCGGCACTGGTAGGGGGATCCAACTTCGGCGAAGTTGGAATGACCCATCGCAATATCGTTTCTATGAGCGGGTTATGCTTTTCGAATCCGCCCCAGGCATCGGAAAGGTGAAGCACTGGCTTGCGAGCGGCACGACCGAGGATGGCCCGGCCGAGAAAGACGGTCATGCGCAGCGTGGCAGGCTGCCGGTACGGGGCGCTCGGGTGAAGTGCCTTTTGGTAAAGGCTCAAGAGGTTGAAGGTGAAGAGCACGGAGAGAAAGGCGGATTCGGTCGCGTAGAAGTTCTTCATGCAAAACCCATCGACGTTGAGCTCGGCTTTGAGCTCTTCGATGATGGCGCGCTGGTTATAATCGCGCCAGAGCGTGAGTGCATCCTCGCTACGATTGGTCACGAAGATGCGAAAGGTGTAGCCGGGCACATCGATGAGCTTGCGACCTAAGGGAGATTTGCCTTCGCGCACACGTTCGCGTACGACGATAAAACGGCGGGCCACTTTCCAGCCCATGAGCTGGGTGGTAAATTCGCCCGCCGCGTAGATCTCGTCGATGGGAGTCCAGCGGCAAAGTGCCGTGGCGTGGCGTTTGATGTTTGCGCTCATGCGTGGAGTATGCACTGCGCCTCAGCAAGCACGGCAAGTAGGGGATGGTGACTTTTCCGCCCAGGGCGATGGGGGTTGTAGCCTTTGGCGGCCCCTTCTTGATGTCCGCTGCGCTGGAAGATTGTCGAATCCAGATCCAGAGCGGGCCCCAGAACGCCTGGATCTTTCCTTGGCTGAAGCGGGCAAAGAGGTTGCCAAGACGGTGAATCCCCACACGGCAGTGCGGAGGGGGGGAGGCCCTGCATGGCCTCTTCGACGCAGAAACCGGCGTAGCCTTGGGGTCATGACCGGCAAACCCACTCCCCACGAGAAGTTGCACTACAGGAAACTTGTTGCCAGGAAGATCCTCGGGATCCACTGGGAGGACTTCGAGGGACAGGCGCTGCCGGTGCTCGTCCTCAGCGGGAAGGACCGGGAGGGACACCCGGCCACCATTGCGGTGCTCTGCGACCCCGAGGGCAATGGCCCCGGCCACCTGGAGCACTCGCTATGAGCGCGAACTACCCGCGCATCCGCAGCCTGCACTTCGACCGCCACGAGCGCCCTGTGCGTGCTGTGGTCGTCACCCAATACGGGATCGTGCGAGCGGAATGGCTGGAGGTTGCAGGCGACCGATGCTGGTTTGCCAGCGGTACCGGTGATGCCAAGCGGGAGGCCGTTCTCGCCATTGAGCACATCGAGCAGATGTGCCAGTCCATGCGGTGACGCATGGGCGGGAAAAGCCTGCCAGCGTGGCGGGCTTTTTTTACCTATCAGTGGAACGGCTTTATTATCCGTTGATATCGCCGGAGTGATTTTGTGCTGAGTAGTAGGGGAGGAGTGAACTGACCGGAAGGAACTGTGGGGCTGCACCGTGCGGCTCACATTCCGGCCAATCGCGATGCGACAGCTTGGACACGCTCATCGATTGTCCATTCCAGACCGCATTCCCCGGCAAGTTGCGCGTAGGGTTGTTGCCATGATTCGGGCGGTTCTGGAAATGTGGTCGGGACTGCATGCGTGCCGCGCTGCTCGAACGTCACCTGAATCGCCTCCTTCAGCTTCGGGCTTTCCAGCATACCCATTTTCACGAGCAACGCCATGTCCACCAAATCTTTGACCCGGCTGTTTGCCTTTTCCCGCTGGCGTGTGTAGGCGTGAAGTTTCTCGGCGAACTGTTGCTCCCTCGAAATCGCGACGTAAGGGACGAGCGGGATGCCTGCAAATTGCCACCCTTGAGCAGCCAGGGCGCGTTTGGTTCGGAAAACAATCGCGCCAGCAGTCGGTCAAACGACACCTGTCGGCGCAGGCGTTGGAGGTCGATACCCTCGGCCTGGGCGAGCGATTTCAGCCGCGCCTACAAGGCGATCCGAAATGCGGTGGCCGTCGCGTAGCGCATGGGCGGCATGAATCAACATAAATAGCGTATTATCTACGCTATTTATGAAGACTCAAGATTAATGGTGCCGAGGGAGATCATCGGCGAACTCCAAGCCCTGGTTGCCCGACACAACGCCGGAGCAGCCCTCAGCGCGAAGATGAGCACCGCAGAGATTTTACGGCCGGCAGGAGAGCGGAGAGGGCAGATTCTCGCCCAGCAGCGGCCATTATCGAGGCCTTGGAAATCCGCTTTGACCGCGTGCCCGAGGGGCTCCTGGAGGAAATCGGGCACATCGTTGATTCTGCCCGCCTGCATGTCCTCCTCCGCTCGGCGATCCGGTGTGCGGATTTGGAATCCTTCGCCAAGGAAATCTAGCGCGCGGCGGAGAAAACTTCTTTCCAATCCCAGGCTACCCCCAAACGAGAGCTGCCGGGACTCTTCTTGTCACAATTGGACGGCGCGCTAGTGGTTGATCCGACGAGTTCTAACCCAAGTTTCTTACGGATGGGCTGGAACCAGCATAAAACCTAGGGACGGGCCACAAAGGCACTACAAAGTCGTCAGGCTTTTATCACGGATTTCCTCGCCGGGAATGCGTTTTTCCAGTCGATCCCAAGGCGCTTGTAAACCAGTGCCTGTTCGGCATCTGGCACTCCGGCTTTCCGGATTTGGATGAGACCTCCGCTTACGAGCGGGAGCCA
>Ga0194058_10000656_pt1 | contig 17132 bp, 18 predicted proteins | sample SepL4417m_MetaG_FD_155490 | JGI IMG/M metagenome (GOLD analysis project Ga0194058, IMG submission 155490) | Anoxic zone freshwater microbial communities from boreal shield lake in IISD Experimental Lakes Area, Ontario, Canada - Sep2016-L442-17m | ecosystem: Environmental > Aquatic > Freshwater... | reverse complement strand
GCCAGGGGCTCGACCAGGTGAATACGGCGGTCACGCAGATGGATAAGGTGACGCAGACGAACGCGGCGACGGCGGAGGAAAGCGCGAGCGCCTCGGAGGAGCTCAGCGCTCAGGCCGCAACCCTGCGCGAGCTCGTCGCCGGGCTCCAGCAGCTCGTCACCGGCTCGAGCAACCAGTCTTCACGCGGCTCGGGCGGCCACCAGGTCCTGCACACGCGGCCCTACAAGGCTCCCGCCCAACGGACGGCGAAAAACACGACCTTTCGCCCGGCCCAGCCGGCCATCGGCGGATCCCGCCCGGCTCTCTCGTCGTCGAAAAAGAAGAACCCGGAATCCGAAATCCCCCTCGAGGATGGGTTCAAGGACTTTTAGTCCAAGGCCAGCGATCCCGCGAGAAAATCCCATGCGACGCGAACTTCCAATGCGGGAAGCCAATTCCCGCCGCCAGCAACATTTTCAGTGAGAGGTGCAAATTGATGAAGGCGCTCCATATCCTTCTGGCCGATGATCACGAGCTGATTCTTTCGGGGCTGAAAGCGATCCTGGATGGCGAGCCGGGCTGGAAGGTGGTGGGCATGGCAAAGAACGGGATCGAAGCGGTCCAGATGGCCGGGACGCTTTGCCCGCATGTGGCGGTGCTCGATATCAGCATGCCGGACCTCAATGGCATCGAGGCCACGCGCCAGATCCGGCGGGCCTCTCCGGCAACGGAGGTGCTCATCCTGACCATGCATAACTCGGAGGTGATCGTGCGGGATGTCCTCGAGGCCGGCACCAAGGGGTTCATCCTGAAAACCGACACCAATCGCCTGCTGAAAACCGCAATCGAATCCCTCGCCGCCCACCAAACGTTTTTCACGGGAACCGCATCGGACGCCATCCTGCAGGGCTATCTGGATCCTTCTACCAAGCCAGGTGAGGTCGAGACGCACAAGCGGCTGAGCCCGCGCGAACGCGAGGTCATCCAGCTGCTCGCGGAGGCCCACTCAAGCAAGGACGCGGCAGCCAAGCTCGGAATCAGCGTCAAAACCATCGAGGCCCACCGCTCGAATATCATGCGCAAGCTGAACCTGCATTCCGTCGCCCAGCTCGTCCGCTACGCAATCCGGAACGAGATCATCCACCCGTGACCGGCTCCAAGGCCCGGACAAATCACAGAGGGTTGGCTCAGGTTGCGTAGGGGCTGTAAAAGAGTAAAAAACCTCGGGGCTTGCCCCGAGGCATTGAAGCGCATGAATAATACCATCGTAAATATTCGGTGAACCCCGTTTGGGTTCATTCGGCAAGGATGGCGCGGAAGTTTTTTTGGATGGGATAGACCAGGATGCTTTTGAGGGGCAGGATGCTCTGATGGTTCTTCTCGAGTTTTCCGCGGCCTTTGGTTGTTCCGACTTCGATCCAGTTGGCGGCGCGGTAGCAGGCGCCGGTGAACCGCTCCAGCTCCACAAAGGTTTCCAGAAGGACGGGGCTGTAGCCGTAGCGGGAGAGCCAGTCGGCAGCGATGCGCCGGGAGACGAGGGAGAGCAGGCGGGATGCGAGGTTGGGAGTCCGCACCCACGGTGGGATCAAAAAGCGGTTGTTATTGACGACGAGATGGAGCCGGGCGCGACGCGAGGAGTCGGACCAACCGATGAAGCGATCCCGTCCGGCGACGAGCCAGGCGCTGGCTCCGAAGCCCAAGGCACCGACGACCTCGCCGCCGCTGCGTGCGAGGTAGCGCAGTTGTGCGCCAGCCATGGAGCCTGCCCCCAGGTAATGATGGGCCTCCAGAAGTCGGTGGTAGATGGCGCGGTCGGCTTGGGTTTGCACAACGTCGAGGCGGACATGGCGGAGTTGCTCCGCGCTCATGGTTATGAGGCTTTGCGGCAGGGGCAGGAGCATCCCGGCATCGGGTTTCTTGCGGCGCCCTGGAGCTGGCCGGATCGGCGCAGGCAACGCGATGAGTCCCGCGCGGTGCATGCGCAACAGCGCGACTTTGCAGCTCATGGTTTTGAGTTTTCCTGCGGCATTGATCCAGCCGAACTCCTGGCAGACCCGGCGCGCGAGATGTTCGCGGCAGAGCATTTTCTCCGAGATCCAGGCGCGGATGGTTTCCAGTTCCTTCTCCGTGAAGTCGCGCCCGCTAAATCGCCGGTGCGAGGGCGATATCGGCTGGCTCATGGAGAGGGTCTGGCGGCGGCGCGTTGGGTCGTGCCCGTTTCCTGGGAGAGGCTCTGGAGAGAGGAAAAATTCCACGGCAGCCAGGGCTCGATATCTGCGGGTGCCCGCGAACCGTTGTCGGCGCAGGACTGGAGATAGGCGGTGAGATATTTGCGTGGATCGACTTGGTGCAGAAGCAGGGTTTGGAAGAGGCTCATGAGCATGGCCATCAGCTCCCCGCTCCACTTCGCCCCGCTGCCGTAGAAGTTTTTCCGGGCGATGGCGGCCGGGCGCACGGCGCGTTCTGCCCCGTTGTTGTCCATGGGGATTTGTGGATGGTCCACAAAGAGCGTGAGCCCGTGCCAGTGCGCTTCGAGGCTTTGGAGGACCTTGCGGCGGGGGATACGAAGATCCTTGCCTTCGAGTTCCTCGCCCCGGGTGGTTGCCATTTTTTCCACCGCCTCGCGCAGGCGTTTGTCGGCTTGCTGATACTCGGGGGTTTTCATGCGCGCGGCATCGAGTTCCACAAACGGGGAGGGCAGCGCACGCATCGGCTTGAGCACGCATCCGAGGGCCAGTCGCACCTTGTTGAGCGAGTAAATCTCGCCGATGCGAAACACCCAGAGGTCGGCCCAGGCGCGGTCTTTTTCCTCGCTGCGCTCTTCCAAAAAGTCGCGCCTCACATGCGCCCAGCAGTAGGCCAGATCGAGGAGAACTTTCAAAAAGCCATAGCCCGGATAACGGTCCGCCATGACTTGCTGGTGCCACGCGTGCGTTTTGCTTTCCTCGTCGTAGCCGAAGTATTCCTTGGGCACGGCATTCGAGCGCGACGGCGAGAGGATGTAAAGCCGCGTCATGTTCGTCACCACGACCCAAAGCCACCACCGGTGACTTTTCTTGCCCTCCGTTTCCACAAAAACCTCCCACCGGCTCTCATCCATGAGCGCGAGATCCTGCAGGCGCGAGCGGGCTAAAATGCCTTCGTAGAGCGGGAGAAAAAGCGGCGCGATTCTTTGGAAAACCCCGCAGAGCGTGCCCGCGCTCAGCGGCATGCCTTCGCCTTCGATCATGCGCAGGAGCCGGTGCGCGGGCATTCCGTGGAGGAACTTCAAGAGCAGGGCCTGCACGATGAAGCTGATGCTCAGAAGCCCTTTGGGGATCAGCGATGCGGGCGCCGGAGCGCACACGATGTCCGCTCGGCCATCCTGGCAGGTGCATCCTTCCGGACGCCGGAACTTCGGGCGCTTGGTGCGCGTGCGAAACAGGCGCGTTTCCCAAGTGATCTCTTCCCGCACCTCTGGCTCGCCAAATGGCTCCCACGGTTTGTTGCAATGGGCGCAGAAGGTTTGCCCGGCAGACGGGAGGACTTCCACTTCAACCACCGGCAGCTCTTTGCGCATCTTGCGCCCATGGCCCGACGCCCCATGCTGCTGGCCGCGCTTGCGCTTGGGACCGATCAGCGTGGGGCCAATGACCGCGCCCTTGCCTCGCTCGCTTTTGCGCCCGAAGAGCCGGTGCGCAAGTTCGCAGACCTTGCTTTTGAGCGACTCGATTTGCCCGTCCCTTTCCAGAAGGCGATCCACCGCCTTCCCGTGCATCGCTTTGTAATAATGCGCCTCCTTCCGGTCCGTGATCGCCTGCGCCCGCAAGGTCCGATTTTCCTCCCGCAGCCGGGCGTTTTCGCTAAGCAACCTCGCCACATGGGCCGACGAAAAGTCTCCCAGCGTCGGTTCCTCCGTGTCGGGAATTTTTGCGAGTGGCGGATCGGTGAGCGGCATTCGCTTCGCACCATAGCGAATGAATTTTAGTGTGTCCCGAAAAAAATCACTTCACCCCAGACTTTTTTTCACACGGGGTTCACCGAATATTTACATACCATCGATTAGAAATAACTGGACATTATAAGTTTGCGTGAGAGAAACCGATGCGCGCACACCAAAACTCAGGCATGGGAGGCCGGACCTGAGCGCTCAGCCCCCGTGTCATTGATCCAGGCGAGCGGCTACCTATCCGCATCGAGCCGGCGACGGCTCCAGAGGAACAGCGCCAGGAAGACCAGATCGGCGACGGCGAAATATTTCCACACGGTCGGGATGCCGCCATGAAATTCATGCCAGAGGACAGTAAGGACGTAGCAGGCCTTCAGGAGCACGCCGTAGTCCACCAGATTTCTGTTCTCGATCGGCTTCAGGGCAATCCTCAGGAACATGATCGCGAAGATCACCAGCGTGCCGGCGGCGAAATGAACATACCCCCAGTGATTCGGCGGAGCAATTCCCACCAAAGCAAAAACCCCGGGGGCCGCAGCAAGGAACACCAGCCCGAGCAGCCCGTCATAGGCGGCCGCTAGGAAGTATAGGATACGAACGGGCAATAAGGATTTCATTTGGTGGTTTTCATTTTTAGGAACACATTTTCGGGCTGAACTGGCTGAAAAATTCCTTGCGCCTCCGCGCGGTCGCGTCCTGGCTGTAGAGCCGCTCGCTGAGCCAGTAGATCCCGTCCCTGAGCTCCTGGGGGGTCATTCCCAACGGGCGGTAGTTCACATCGAACAACGTGCAGAGGTTCCATGCGCGGGGCTCGAGGATGCGGCCCTCGGCGCTGAGGCGATCGTAAAGCGGGGTCCCCGGAAAAGGCGTGAGCAATGTGACCTGCACATCAAACGGATTCGCTTCCTCAACAAACCGGAGGACCTCCTCGAAGATCGCGGGGGTATGCCCATCCAGGCCCAGGATGAAGCAGGTGTTCACGGTCACCCCGCTGGCCTGAATCTTCCGGACGGCCTCGGCGTAAGAGGAGGCCCGGCGGGCCTTCATGTCGGCGCGCTGCTCCAAGCCGCCAAGCGCCCCTGCGGAGGGGCTCTCCAAGCCCACGAGGACCTGGCGGCAGCCGGCCTGCCTCATGAGGTCCAAGAGCTCCGGATCGTCAGACGCGCTGATGTCCGTCTCGGTAAACCATTTGATTTTGAGCGGAATCAGCGCGCGGCAAAGCTCCTTTCCCCACGATTTGTCCGCGAACGTGTTGTCGTCCGCGAACTCGATGAACGCAGACGGATGCCGCGCGGTGATGGCGCGGATGTCGCGCACGACATGTTCGACCGGCCGGTGCCGATATGGCATGCGCAGCATCACGGTTGAGGCACAAAACTCGCACCTCCACGGACACCCGCGCGTCGCCTGGACCGTATATCTGTTGTATGGCCTGCTGCCGAGCAGGTCATAGCGGGGCATAGGGAGGTGATCCAGGGCGACCGGAGGATAATCGCTTGCTTGAAAAATCCCGGTCCGCCCCCCGCCTGCCGCCGCCTCGACGACGGCCGGCCAAGCCGCCTCGCCCTCGCCAACCACCACATAATCGGCGTGCTGGATGGCCTCGTCGGGAAGCGCCGAAACATGCAGCCCGCCGATCGCGACCTTCACCCCGCTTTGCCTCAGCCGATCCGCAATCGCGTAAGCCTCAAAAATCTGGGCGGTGAACGTGCTGATGGCGACGAGGTCGCAGGCGTAGATTTCCTCCGGCTCCGCGCCGCTCGACTCGGCCTCGAAATAGAGCAGCTCATGGCCGCAAGGCGTGCAGGCCGCCAGATACAGCAGCCCGAGGCTCGGAAGCGAGGCGATGATGCGGCTGCGCTCGACAAACCCCGGCAGCGTCAGCCCGAGCTCCAGCAGCTTCTTGTCGTGCGCCCGAATCCCGCTCAGCGCAAGGAATCCTATTTTCATAAAGCAATGAGGATCACGGCGGACATCAGCAGGAGCACAGGGATAAAGAAGAGATTCCGGAACCCGGTTTTCCAGGCGGACAAGAAGCAGGTCAGGGGCATCGCGATCGCTCCAGCCAGCAGCAGCGAGCCCGGCAGGACGCCCGCCGGCGCCGGGGACAGGCCGTAGAGGATGTTCAGCCCGCCAAGCGCCGCCAGGGAGATGTGGCCCAGGCGGGCCAAGCGCCTGCGAAACGACCCGTAGCCGCCCAGAAAATCTTCCCGATGAAACCCCATCCCGATACCGGCCCCGGTAACGAACCCCGCCAGAACCAGCCACCATCCGGCGGAAAAATTCAGCGCGTGCGCCATGGTTTCAGCGCTTACTTGAGATACCCCTCGGCCAGGGCCGTGAACGCTTTGACTTGCGAGTCCAACCACGAGCTGTCGCGGCCGAGCTCTCGGGCAAGGAGCCTCGCGGCATCCGGCGCGGCCTCGATGGCGGCGCGGGCGTCAAGGATGAGCGCCCGGGTGCGCCGGGAGAGCACGTCTTCCAGCGTGCGGGCCTGCTCGTGCCTGGCAGCCCAGACAACGGCTGCCAGCGGATAGGGCAGCTTCGGATGCAGGGGGACGGCAAGCGATGGTTCGGACTCCATCAGGGCCTGAACTTTGCTGGCATCGCTGCCATAGACATCCAACCCCTCCGGCAGGGCCGGCGCATTCGGGCTGCGCCATCCGTGAATCTGAAGGTTTCTGGTCACGCAGGGCCGGTCCTCCAACCCGCCAAGCGTCATGGCGTGGTCGAGCGTGTCCTCGGCCATTTTTCGATAGGTCGTCCACTTGCCTCCGACGATCGTCACGAGGCCGGAATCCGAGACGAGAACCTCATGGTTGCGCGAGATCGCCTTCGTCGCGCCCCCGTCTTTTCCCGGCGGGCGGACGAGCGGCCGCTGGCCGGCGAAGACGCTGAGGATGTCCTCCTCCTTCGGGGCGCGGGCGAGGTAGCGGGCGGCGTTGCGGAGGATGAACCCGATTTCCTCCTTCATCGCGCGCGGCTCGATGTCGGCAGTTTCCATCGCGGTGTCGGTCGTTCCCACGAGGACCTTCCCATGCCACGGGATGACAAAAAGCACCCGCCCATCGTCGGTATGCGGGACCATGATGGCGGAATCGCCCTGCAGGAACGAGCGGTCGAAAACCAGATGGACCCCCTGGCTGGGCTGGATCGCGCGCTGGGCTTTCGGGTCGTCCATCATCCGGATCGCATCGCTGAAGATCCCGGTCGCATTGATCACAACGCTCCCCTTGGCCTCATATTTTCTTCCGGTTTCCCCATCGATGAACTCGACCCCATCGGTGAGGCCGCCGGCCTTTGTGATGCCTGTCACCCGCGCATAATTCAGGGCGCAGGCTCCATGGTGGACTGCGGTTTGGGCCAGCGCAATGGCGAGCCGCGAGTCGTCAAACTGCCCGTCGAAGTACTCGACGCCTCCGAGAAGCTTCTCCTGCTCGATGTTCGGAATCCTGGCGATCGTCTCCTCCCGGGAAACCATGCGCGAGGGGGCGAGGTTGAGCTTGCCGGCCAGCGCGTCATAGACTTTCATCCCGATGCCAAAAAACGGCCCCTCCCACCACTGGTAGCGCGGGACGATGAACGACAGGTGATGGACGAGATGCGGGGCGTTCTGGTGCATGAGCCCGCGCTCGCGGAGGGCCTCCAGCACGAGCGGGATGTCGCCCTGCTCGAGGTATCGGACCCCGCCATGCACGAGCTTCGTGCTCCGGCTCGAGGTGCCCTTGGAAAAATCATCGGCCTCGAGCAGAAGGGTTTTGCAGCCTCGGGTCGCGGCATCGACGGCCACGCCGAGCCCGGTCGCTCCCCCCCCCGCGATGATGATGTCCCAATGCTTGGCCCCTTCAACTTGTTGGATCAGCTTTTCTCTATTCATAATGGTGTCTCCCAATTTTGCGCGCGCCTGACGGCTTTTTTCCAAACCTTCATCCGGGCGCGCCGGTCTTTGACGGTGATGGTCGGTGCAAATTTTCTATCCACCTCGCGGATCGAGGAAAGCGACTCGACGTCCGGCCAGATCCCTGCGCCGAGCCCGGCGAGCATCGCCGCGCCGAGCGCCGTGCTCTCGATGTTCTTCGGGCGCTCGACTGGCAGGCCGAGTAGGTCGGCCTGCGTCTGCATGAGCAGGTCGCTCGCGCACGCCCCGCCGTCTACCCGCAAAATAGAGATTTTCCTTCCGGAGTCCTTTTCCATGGCACCGATGAGATCGGCCACCTGGTAGGCGATCCCCTCGAGCGTCGCCCGCGCGATGTGGGCGGAAGTCGTGCCTCGCGAGAGCCCGAGCAGCGCGCCTCGGGCGGACGGATCCCAATACGGCGCGCCGAGGCCGGTGAACGCGGGGACAAGCACGACGCCTCCGCTATCGGCCGCGCGCGCGGCCAGCTCGTTGACTTCCGGGGCGGATTTGATGATCCCGAGCCCGTCGCGCAGCCATTGGATCGAGGCCCCCCCCATGAACACGCTGCCCTCAATGGCGTATTGCATCGGCTCCTTGCCGATCCTCCACGCGACAGTCGTCAGCAGGCGGTTCGCGCTGGAAATGGCGTCCGGCCCGGTAAATGTGAGCAGGAAGCAGCCGGTCCCGTAGGTGCACTTAACGAGGCCGGGCTTCGTGCAGAGCTGACCGAAAAGCGCGGCCTGCTGATCCCCGATCGCGCTTCCAACCGTGAGCTCCCCGCCGAAAAACGACGCGTCGCTCACCCCAAAAACTCCGCTGCTCGAAACGATCCGGGGCAGGACGGCGGCCGGGATATCAAACAGGGCAAGAAGCTCGGGATCCCACTCCCCGGTCCGCACATTCATGAGCATCGTGCGGGAGGCATTGCTGACATCCGTCACATGCTCGCGCCCGCCGGTGAGCTTGAAAATCATCCAGCTGTCCACCGTTCCCGCCGCAAGCTCGCCGCCGGCCGCCCGCGCGTGCCCGTCGGGGATCTGCCGGAGGATCCAATGCAGCTTGCTCGCAGAAAAATAGGGGTCGAGGAGGAGGCCGGTCCGCTGCTGGATCAGGGCCTCTTTTCCAGCCTCGCGCAGCGCGCTGATATACTCCCCGGTCCGGCGGTCCTGCCACACGATCGCCCGGTAGGCCGGCTCGCCGGACCTCCGGTCCCACACGACAATCGTCTCGCGCTGGTTCGTGATTCCGATCGAGGCGATGTCGGCGGCTGAAACCCCGGACTTCAAGATCGCCTCGCGCGCGGTCTCAAGCACGGTCGCCCAGATCTCCGAGGCATCGTGCTCGACCCAGCCCGGCTGCGGAAAATACTGGGGAAACTCCTTTTGCGCGGAGGCGAGCGTGCCGAGCTGCTCGTTATAGACGATCGCTCGCGAGCTCGTCGTGCCTTGGTCGAGGGTCAGGATGTGCTTCATTCAAAGAGTCGGTTAGAAATCTCCGAGGGCGGCGAGGGCGGCGAGGGCGGCGAACACACCCGCATTTTTTCACCGGCCGTATTCCGCCGCAAGACATTTCTATCTGGGAAGTCGCGATGCTGGAATCCAAGGGGAGGTTGGCCCTTGGGCCCACGCTGGAGCAATGGGTCGAGTCGAATCTTCGGTCCCCGGTGGAACTGGAGCCGATTCATCCCGCGATCTCCGTAGCAAGCTGCCGGTTGGCGGATTTTCACGGCGATCCAGCCGACCGGCTCATCGTTGGCGACAGCGATGGTGCTGGGGCTGCCTTTGATAACCTCCGACGCCAAGATCATCGAGTGGTCAGGCCGCAACCCGGCGCTTCATGTGGTCGGGATGTGATCGTCAGAGGGGCTATTCCGGACCCCCACCGCAGACATTTCCGTCAACAGGCTATCGCCGCGCCAGCAGGCGGGTGAAGCCTGCCCGCTCGAAGTGATCGTCGTGGGTCAACGCCTCCTTGAGACGCAACTCCCGCATGACAACAAAGCTTGTCACATCGGTGAAGGAATATCCCTGATCCCGGTGTTTCAAAAAATAGTCGCGGGCTTCGAGGAATCTGGCATGTCCGACCATGGAGAGAGTCAGAGCGGAAGACTCCTCCAACATCTCAAAAAAAGCATCCAGCGCCCGCGAGGCTCCTCGGACCATAAGCAACGTCGCGGTTTCGTCCACCACGTAGTCCGTCGTCAGCAGGGGAACTTTCCTGCCCGCCAGATTCTTCAGCAAGGCACAGGCCGTGCTGTGCCAGGAATCCCGGCGATCAAACAGGCTATACCAGCCCATGGTATCCACAAACACGGGCTTCATCGGCGGTAAATCAAATCATCGGCTGCCCGCGCGTCCAGCTCGCCGCCCAGATCCTCCGCATGTTCGGCAACGCGGTAAACCGGATCATCGGTAGAAATGGACTTGCCGCCCGCCGCAGGAAACAACTCGCCTACGGGACGGTTGCGGTAGGTGATCCGAAAGCTCTCGCCCCTGAGCAGCCGCCCGACCAGGCTTTTGGTGTTCTTCCTCACATCCAGCATCGAAATCGTTTCCATGAGGGACAAAGTGCCACTTTCAGTGCCACTTGTCAAGATTTCCGGGGTTTCCAGCCAAATCGCCGAAAGCGCGTCTCGCCGATTGCGGGAAGCCGGGAAATTTCCTAGCATCCGCCGAACGACACCATGCCCGCACCCGAGACGATCATCAAACTCTGCGAGACGTTCGCCGACCACCGCGAGCACTTCCGCTCGGGCGCCTACAACGAAGCCCAGCTCCGGCAGGAATTTCTCGACCCGTTTTTCCAATGCCTCGGCTGGGACATGGACAACGCCCAGGGGCTCGCCCCGCAATACCGCGACGTCATCCATGAGGACGCCCTGAAAATCGGCATGCACACGAAGGCCCCGGACTACGCGTTCACGATCCACGGGCAGCGGAAATTTTTCCTCGAAGCCAAGAAGCCATCGGTCAATATCAAGGGCGACATTGCGCCAGCCTACCAGCTCCGACGCTACGCATGGTCGGCAAAGCTCCCGCTCTCGATCCTCTCCGACTTCGAGGAACTCGCGATCTACGACACGCGGATCAAGCCCGCGCAGAACGACCCGTCATCCAAAGCCCGGACGTTCTACTGCACGAGCGGCCAATACGCGGAAAAGTGGGACGCCATCGCCGCGATTTTTTCCCGCGACGCGATCCTCCGGGGCTCGTTTGACAAATACGCCGACTCGTCGGGAAAAAAGAAGGGGACCGCCGAGGTGGACGCCGCATTCCTCGAGGAGATCGAGCGCTGGCGCGAATTGCTCGCCCGCAATTTCGCGCTGCGCAACCCGGCACTCTCCGTTCGCGACCTGAATTTTGCCGTCCAAAAAACCATCGACCGCCTCGTCTTCCTCCGCATTTGCGAGGACCGCGGGACCGAGGACTACGCCCGCCTGCTCGCCATCTCGAATGGAGCCAACTGCTACCCACGCCTGATCGAGATTTTCCGCCGCGCGGACGAACGCTACAACTCCGGGCTCTTCCACTTCTCAATCGAAAAACACCAGGCCGAGGGGCCGGATACGATCACGCCGGAACTCCACCTCGATGACCGCGCGGTGAAGGACATCATCGGCCACCTCTATTACCCGGAGAGCCCCTACGAATTTTCCGTCCTGCCCGCCGACATCCTCGGCTCGGTCTATGAACGATTCCTCGGCAAGACGATCCGCCTCACCGACGGACACCAGGCGAAGATCGAGGAGAAGCCCGAGGTCCGCAAAGCCGGCGGCGTCTATTACACCCCGGCCTACATCGTCGCCCACATCGTCCGCAACACGCTCGGGCGCCTGCTCGGCGGACCGGACACCCCGATTTCCCTCGCCGCCGCCGCGAAGCTCAAAGTCGCCGACATCGCCTGCGGGTCCGGCTCGTTCCTCATCCAGGCCTACCAGTGCCTGCTCGACTGGCACCGCGACCGCTACCTCGCCGACCCGGAAAAATTCAGCAAGGGAAAAAACCCGACCCTCTACCCCGCGCGCGGCGGCGAATGGCGGCTCACCTCGGCCGAAAAAAAACGCATCCTGCTCGCGAACATCCACGGGGTGGACATCGACGCGTCGGCGGTCGAGGTGACGAAGCTCTCGCTCCTGCTCAAAGTCCTCGAAGGCGAGACCGACCAGATCCAGCAGCGCGACTTTCTCACCGAACGACAGCGCATCCTCCCCGACCTCGCCACCAACATCCGCTGCGGGAATTCCCTCGTCGGCCCCGACTTTTACGACGGCACCCAGATGGACCTCCTCGACGACGACGCCCGCCTCCGCGTCAATGTCTTCGACTGGCACGCCACCTTCCCGGACGTGTTCCGCCAGGGCGGGTTCGACTGCATCGTCGGCAACCCGCCGTATGTCCGCCAGGAGAGCATCAAGGAATTGAAGTCCTATCTCAGCCAGCGCTACAAATCGGCCTCGGGTACGGCAGACCTCTATGCGTATTTCTTGGAAAAAGCCGTCGAGTTGCTTCGCGACGGCGGCATCGCGGCCTACATCGTTTCGAGCAGCTTTTTGAAAGCCTCCTTCGGCGAGGGCCTGCGCCGAACTTTGAAAGCGATGGCCGCCGTCACCAGCGTCACGGATTTCGGGGGCCTGCCCGTCTTCGAAAGCGCCAAGGACACCTACGTCTGCATCCCCATCCTCGCCAAAATCCCCCAGCCGGAAAAAATTCAAATCCGGAAAATCACCACGCTCGAAGACACCGAACGCGACCGGCAACTTCAAGCCGACGGATACTCTGTCCCGCACGTCAGGTTCAGCCCGGAAGAATGGTCGCTCAGGACGGATGCAGAAAATGGGTTGTTCTCAAAGCTTCTGAAAACTGGAGTTCCGCTGGGTGACTACGTGAAGTCTCAGTTCTTCAGGGGAGTGACGACCGGTTTGAACGAGGCGTTTATCATCGACACAAAAACGCGCGATGACCTCATTGGAAAAGACCCGAAGAGCGGCGAAATCATCAAGCCCTTGCTCGGCGGCGAGGACATCCGTCGGTTTGAAATCCGGGAGACCGACGCGTGGATTATTTTTGCGAGGCGCGGAATCGACATCGCGCGCTATCCGGCGATCAAAGAACACCTGTCAAAATGGAAAGCGGAACTCACTCCCCGCAATGATCCCGGAATGAAAATAGGCCGGAAACCCGGACGATATGCCTGGTATGAAATCCAGGACGACGTCGCCTATTATCCGGTTTTTGATTCTCCGAAAATCATCTTTCCAGACATCTGCAAAGGTCCGCGATTCTATCTCAACAACGATGGCACCTACATTGCGAACACCGCCTACGCCATCGGCTCTGCGGACAAGTGCCTCCTGGGCTTTCTGAACAGCAGGCTTTTTTGGTTTTTGATTTCGCACATCAGCATTCCGTTCGGGGTCCGTGCGGGCGAGTTCCGCTATCGCCTGATCTACCAATACATGGCGAAGATCCCCATCCGACCCATCGATTTTTCATCCCCCGCCGACGTCGCCCGGCACGACCGAATGGTCGCGATGGTCGAGTGGATGTTGGATCTTGTTCCGAAGCGTCGGGCCGAGAAAAACCCGCACACCGCCGCGCAGCTTGACGCGCAAATTGCGGTGACCGACCGCCAGATCGACCGCCTGATCTATGATCTCTATGGGCTTACGGACAAAGAAGTGCGCCTGGTCGAGGGCGCGTAATAGCGGGAAAGAAAGCTGAAAGCACTTGGCGCGAAGTTCTGGTTGGGGGGTTTCGGCTTGACATTTGCGTTGCCGCATTGCAGCATTGCCGCATGACAGCCATTGCCGTTTCAAAGCGTGGGACGATTACTTTGCCGCCGGAGATCCGCCGTGCGCTGGGTCTGGAATCCACCGAACACCCGATGATGCTGGCGGAACTCCGCGAGGGAGGAGTTTTTCTGCATCCCGCCGCAGCGCTGCCGGTGCGGGATATTCCGCTGGAGAAAATGCAGAAGTGGATCGCCGAGGATGAGGAGGGGGCCGAGGCGTTCTGGGACAAGGCACGGTGACTGTCTTTCTCGACAGCAGCGTGATGATCTCTGCGGCCGGATCGGAAAAATCATTGGCCAGGCTGATCGTGACCCTTGCCGATAAAAACGGATGGCAGCTGATCACTTCCGCCTATTGCCGGGCGGAGACGAACCGGAACGTCGTGAAGTTCGGGCCGGAAGCCGTGGCCCGCTGGGAGAAAATGAAGGGCGGGATAGGATCTGTTCCTGATGCCCTGACGAGCACCCGTCCACTGCTGCTCACGGCGGCAAAGGACAAGCCGGTCCTGATTTCCGCGCTGGCGGCGGAAAGCCAGATTCTGCTGACGCTCGACCGGGGCGACTTTGGCATTGTTCTGGAAACCGAGGTCTATGGAATGCTTGTGACGACGACGCGTGGATTCCTCGTTCGCGAGGGACTCGGTTAGAGCGGACCTACCACACGACCCGAACCAGCCCGCTTGCGGAGATGATTTTGTCGCGGGTGAGGAGCGGCAGTTCGTGGTGCCGCGCCGAGGCAACGATGATCCGGTCGAACGGGTCCCCATGCGGAAGCTCCAATTCCATAGCTAGCGCGGCAATTTCTGAGGTGATCGTCAAAGGCGGGTAATTCCGCTGGATGCCGCGCAGGTATTCCCCCGCGGAAACGGTCAGCCGGATCCGGCCCTTCTTCGCCAGCATCGCGATCTCCAGCAGAGTGATGTCAGAAATCACAGCCTCGCCGGTCTTGAGGGTTCGCAGCAGCTCCGCAGCCGATGAGCCAAGACGTGCGTCTCCCTCTGCCGCCCAGAGCACGGCATGGGTGTCGAGCAAAGCTCTCACAAATCGGAATCCCAGCTCTCCGCATCGCTCGTCGGCCCGTCGATGTCATCGTCCGTTCCGGCCAGAAGACCCCTCATGCAACCGATCAGCGAGCCGGTGATCGGCGCATCCAACGATAGCCGCAAATTTCCCTCGCGGGACTTGATGATGACTGTCTCCCCGGAAAGCGCCGCGCGCCTGACGCGCGGAAATTCCCGAAGCAATTCTGTGACCGTCGTTTCCATGCTAGAAAGTATGTCTGATATTTTGTCAGATGTCAATAAGTTTGTCCCGCTCCCCGATCCGCGCGTAAGCGCATTGAATGATCGGGGTAGCCCCCGGCCACCTTGCCGAGAGCAGCCCGAGGGCGGACTGCCTCCCTTGGAAGAGCGTGCCATTTTCTCACTTGCTTCGGGAAACCGCAGTGATACATTACATGTATCACCATGAGCATCGCAAAAACGCAGGAACCCAGAACGGCGACCGTCCGCGACCTCCGCAACCGGTTCGCAGCGGTCGCGAGGTGGGTCGAGGACGGCGAGAAGGTGACCATCACCCGGCACGGCGCGGCGTTCGCGACCCTCGCCCCCGCGCCGGCCACCAAGAAGCCGGGCAAGCCGGACTGGGCGGCGAGGTTCAAGCGGCGTCCGCCGATCGGAAAGAAGCTGACACCGGAGGAAACGCAGGCGTTCTATGACGATATGAAAGGTGTTCTGTGAACACCTACGCGGATTCGTCTTTTATCGTATCCCTTCATTCAGACGATGCGAATGCTGGCGTGGCGCGGCGGTTCATGTCCCGGCACCAGGAGGAATTGCCGTTCAACCCGCTTCATCGGCTGGAAGTCCGCAACGGTCTGCGGCTGGCGGTTTTCCGGCAGGAGATGACCCATGAGGAAGGGACGCGGGCCATGCGCCAGATCGAAGAAGACCTGGAAGACGGGATTCTCGTTCACTCGGCGATGCCTTGGACGGATGCCCTTCGACGGGCGGAGCAACTGAGCGAAGACCATGCGGAGCGGATCGGCAACCGGGCGGCCGACACCCTGCACGTTGCGGCGGCGATGCTGGCGGGAGCAAGGCGGTTCCTCTCGTTTGACAAACGCCAGCGCGACCTTGCCGGGGCGGCGGGCCTGGAAGTGAAGCCGTGAGGGCTTCATCCGGGCGCGGTTTAAAATTTTCCGAGGGCGACGTAGGCGAGCGCGGCGAGCGAGCCGCCGATCAGCGGCCCGAGAACCGGGACCCAAGCATACCCCCAATCGCTGCCGCCCTTTCCGGAAACCGGGAGGATCGCATGGGCGAGGCGCGGGCCGAAATCCCGCGCCGGGTTGATCGCATAGCCGGTCGGCCCGCCAAGGGAAAGCCCGATGCCCCACACCAAAAGCGCAACCGGCAGCGCCCCCAAAGCCCCCAGATCGATCGGATAGACAGCCGCGCCCTGGGGCTGCCCGGTCGCGCCCTTCAGGCAAAAAATCCCGAAGAGAAGGACAAACGTCCCGATGGTTTCACACAGGAGGTTTGCCGGCGCGCAGCGGATCGCCGGCGCGGTGCAGAAAATGGCAAGCTTCGCGGCCGGATCCTCGGTGATTTTCCAATGCGGAAGAAATGCGAGCCAGACGACAACCGCGCCCGCCATCGCCCCGAGCACCTGCGCCAGGATGTAGCCCGGCACCGCAGACCATGAGAAATTTCCCGCCAGGGCCATCGCGACCGATACGGCCGGGTTCAGGTGTGCGCCGCTCACCCGCGCCACCGCGAACACGCCGACAAAAACCCCGATCGCCCATCCGGCCGTAATGACGATCCATCCGCTGTTTTGCGCCTTGCTGCGGCTCAGCAAAACGTTGGCCACCACGCCATCGCCCAAAATGATGAGCAACGCGGTTCCGAGAAATTCGGCGAGCGCTGGAAACATGCCGATTAATTTTTCACCCGCCGGACCCCGCCGCAAGACATTTCGCCGGCAATTGAAATTGACAAAATCCCCTGAACGGATAAGGAGATCATCCACATGAGATTGGTGATTTGCGCCAGAACGAGAGTTCCGGATTTTGGCGAGGCTGAGGTCACTCATTTCGTGAGCCTGATTGATCCCGACGAGAAGGATACCCTCCTGCAGATTCCCAAGAAAACCCTCTACCGGCTGCAGCTTGTGTTTCATGATCTCGATGACCTGGAAATGACGCTGCCCTGCTACGCCCGCTACGTGGCTCCTACCGAGGCCCATGTCGCCTCGCTGGTGGAATTTGGAAAGAAGATGGCATCCCTGGATGATTGGGGCCTGCTCACGCACTGCGAATCCGGCATCAGCCGATCCACGGCGGCGGCCATCACGCTGCTCGTCTCCGCCGGCTACTCACCGCAGGTCGCCTTCGGGCTCGCGCGGAAGGCCTGCCCGCAGATGCTGCCAAACCGGAGGATCCTGCGCATCGCTGACGGGATGCTGGAAACGGGGGGGAAGCTTCAAAAAATGGCGGAGATCTATCGGAGAAAAGCTTTTGAACGGGCCGGCTATGAG
>Ga0194058_10000655_pt1 | contig 17134 bp, 14 predicted proteins | sample SepL4417m_MetaG_FD_155490 | JGI IMG/M metagenome (GOLD analysis project Ga0194058, IMG submission 155490) | Anoxic zone freshwater microbial communities from boreal shield lake in IISD Experimental Lakes Area, Ontario, Canada - Sep2016-L442-17m | ecosystem: Environmental > Aquatic > Freshwater... | reverse complement strand
ATCATCTGGGCGATTGCCCGCATGGCGCCGAGCACGGAATACTTGTTGTTGCTCCCCCATCCGGCCATGAAGACGGCCACCTCGGTCGCCGCGCCGACCGCAAAGAAATAGAGGATTCCGGAATCCAGCTCGGCAGGCACCATGTCGCGGCCGTAGGGGAGGATCGCCAGAACCATGAGCGCGGGAACCATCATCGCGACCGGCGCGAGGAAGTGGAGCGCCTTGTCCGCCGCCTGCGGGACAAGGTCCTCTTTTGTGATCATCTTGATGCCGTCGGCCACCGGTTGGAAAAGCCCGAACGGGCCGACGCGGTTTGGCCCGAGGCGGTTCTGCGCGCGGGCGAGGATCTTTCTCTCCATCACCGAAGTCAGCGCGAACAGGCCGAGGAAAACTCCGATGATCGTGCCGATGATGATCCCCGCCGAGACGATCGCGAGGATCCATTCCGGGGTTCCGAGCGATCCCAGCAGCCCGAGGATCCAGCTTTTGAGGTCGAGGGGCGCGCGTTCGAGGAGGGTTATCATTTGGCGGCCTCCTGGGTTCCTGCGGCCTTGGCGGCTTTGGCGGCGGCGGCGGCCTCCTTCTTCTGTCGCTCGACCTCGAGCAGGGCATCCGTCTCCGCCGCCTCAGTCGGGTGGATCGAGCGGTAGTAGGAGTTCGACTTGAGGAGGCGGGACTTGTCGAGGACGAGGGCTCCGAACCTGTCGAACGAGGCGAGCTCGTATGCCTGGTCCATGCGGATGGATTCGAACGGGCACACCTCCACGCAGATCTGGCAGCCCATGCAGACCGAGATGTCAATATTGAAGACCTTCGGGCGCTTGATCGGCTTGCCTTTGGCGTCCCTGTCCTGGATGATAAAGATGCACTGCGGCGGGCATTCTTTCTCGCAGATTTTGCACGAGACGCAGCGGATGCCGGCCTCCGCATCGTCGCCGTCGTAGACGAGAAAAGGAAAGCTGCGCGAGTTCTCCGGGAGCTTCGGGCGCTCCTCCGGGTAGAGCTCTGTCGTGAGGCGGTCCTTCTCAAAGTAGCTGCCCACCATGTTGCGGGCGGTGACCGCAAGTCCTTTCACGATGCCGGATCCGGGGAAGTTCATACGGGAAATGGGAGGTGGAAAACGCGGAGGGCGGAAGGGAAGGATCTCCCCTCGGAGCGGCTCAATGAGGAGGGCGCTTCGCATTTCGCATTTGCCATTTTCCTCATCGGTCGACCTCCCCGAGCACGATATCAATGGAGCCGAGGATCACCATGACGTCGGCGAGTTTTGTGCCGACGCAGAGCTCTTCGAGCAGCGTCAGGTTGATGAGGCTTGGCGGGCGGATGCGGAACCGGTATGGGCGGCCGCTGCCGTCGCTGATGAGGTAGAACCCGAGCTCCCCCTTCGGGCCTTCGATCCGGCCGTAAGCCTCGCCGGCCGGCGGGTGAAACCCCCGCTGTTTGACCTTTGGGTTGAGGATCGGCCCGTCGGGAATTCCGGAGATCGCCTGGGTGAGGATGGAGACTGACTCCCGGGCCTCGAGCACGCGGAGCATGAACCGGTCGTAGCAATCTCCGGCCGAACCGCGCGGGATGCGGAACTTGAACCGGCTGTAAATCCCGTAGCCGTCCACCTTGCGGATGTCGTAGTCCACGCCCGAGGCGCGGAGGCCGGGACCCGACATCCCCCCGTTGATCGCGCGCCCGGAGGCCAGCGGGGCAACCCCCTGCAGGCGGGCGAGAAGGATCTCGTTGCCGGTGAGGAGCGCCTCCATCTCCTCAAGAAATGCGGGAAACTCATCCGCAACCTTCCGTGCCGCCTCGATCCACCCGGGCGGCAGGTCGCACCGGCACCCGCCGAACCGCATGTAATTGGCCATCATGCGAGCGCCGGTGAGCGACTCGAAAAGATCGAGGATTTTTTCCCGCTCGCGGAACGCATACATGAGGGCGGTCCCCCAGGCCCCCATGTCGCCGAGGACAAATCCCAGAAATGCCGCGTGGTTCTGGAGCCGGGTGAGCTCGCCGACGATGACCCGGATGTATTCCGCGCGCTCCGCGACCTCGATGCCCGCGAGCTTTTCCACGGCCAGCGCATACGCCCAGTTGTTTGTGATCGGGCAGATGTAGTCGAGCCTGTCGGTGTAGGGCATCGCCGCCAGCCACGAGTTGCCTTCCGCAATTTTTTCGTGGTTCCGGTGGAGGTATCCGAAGACCGGCTGGAGCTTCACGACCGTCTCGCCGTCGAGGGTGACGTTCATACGGAAGACCCCGTGGGTCGAGGGGTGCTGCGGCCCGAGAGAGACGTCGATCATGCGCGAGGGCATGCCGGTCATGCCGCCTCCGTCCGTGCGCTCACGCGTGCCAGGACCCTGTCGTGCGGGGTGGGCTCGTATTCGTAGTCGTCCGGGGCCACATAGTCCTTGCGCATCGGATGGTCGGAAAACTCGTCCCACATGAGGAGGCGGCGGAGGTCGGGGTGGCCGATGAAGCGGACTCCGAAAAGATCATACACCTCGCGCTCCTGGAGCTCTGCGCTTTTCCATACCGGAGTGAGCGAGGGGACCGACACGTTGCCGCTGCGGTCCCCCGTCCTGACGCGAACGGTCAGCGGGCCGGATTTTTTTTCGATCGAGTAGAGGTGGTAGACGACCTCCAGGAAGCCGGGGATTTCGCGCTCGACCGTCTCTTGAGGATCCTTCCCGGCATCGTCAGGAGACGGGCTGGCCGCCTTCTCTTTGACCTTGCGGGGAAGCCAGTCCACCCCGGAGACATTCGAGCAAAAATCGTATCCGAGCGAGGAGCGGAGGAATTCCGCGACGGCGAGGGCGTCGCTGCAGCTGACAAGCAGCGAGTGCTGCGCGCACGGGCTGGGGTTGTTGACCTGCTCGACAGAGGCCGAGGGAAGCGCTGCGCGAATGGCCTGGAGCACCCCCGTCATGCCTCGGCTCCCAGCGCAGGTTCGGGTTTGAAAACAGCAGGGTTCAGCGGCGGTTCGAGATCGTGGGCCCCATAGGACGGGACCGGATAGTCGGCAGGATCGCCAGCATCCGCATGCCGCGCGCGGTGGACGCCAAACAGCCGCTGGCCCTCAATTTTTTTTTGGAGCTTGATCAGCCCCTCGAGGAGGGCCTCCGGACGCGGCGGGCATCCGGGGATCGCGACATCCACGGGGATATACCGGTCGATCCCTTTCAAGACATTGTAGCCCTCCTTGAACGGGCCGCCGGAAATTGCGCACGCGCCCATCGCGATCACATATTTTGGCTCTGCCATCTGGTTGTAGAGCCTCACGACCAGCGGGGCCATCTTTTTGGTCACCGTGCCGGCGATGATCATCAGGTCGGCCTGGCGCGGCGACGGGCGGAACACCTCGGCTCCGAACCTCGCCATGTCGAACCTGGCTGCGGCGGTCGCGATCATCTCGATCGCGCAGCACGCGAGCCCGAACTGCAGCGGCCACAGGGAGTTCTTCCGCCCCCAATTATACAGGTCCTCAAACGAGGCAACAAAGATGCCCCGCTTCTGCAAATCGGATCTGAGTTCTTCTTCGGACATTTTCTCTAATTCTACTATTTCTATCAGTTCTATTTATGCCGTATTCCTCCGGCGGCAAGGAAAGGTGGATTAGAGGGTTCTCCTCACGAAAAAGCAAGCTTCATGACAAATTTGTGGGAAGCGGGGGGTCATCCGCCGAACTTTCGCTCGAGTTCGGCAAGCGACCACTGGATCATTGTCGGATGCCCGCGCGGGCTGGCGTAGGGGAGCTCGCAGCGGAGAAGCTCCAGGACGAGCTGCCTTGCGCGGCCGTGCTCGAAAGGAAAGCTTTTCACTGCGGCGAGGCTGGAGACCGATCGGATCAGCGCGTCGAGCGCGAGCGGGCGGCTCCCCAGCGAGCCGGTCGCGCGAAGGGACTCGCAGAGGTCGAGCAGCGAGGAGCGCACGTCGCCTGCCGCCAGGCACGCCGGCAGCGCCTCGACTTTGAACGCGCTGCCGCCGAACGGCTCGAGAAGAAACCCTGCGGCCTGCAAGGGTTCGAGGTTCTCTGCGATCCAGGCCGAATCCTTTGCGGGGAGCTCAATGACCTCGGGGAGCAGGAGGCGCTGGGCGGACGCACCTCCGGACTCGGCCTCGCGCCTGAGCGACTCAAAAAGAATCCTCTCCGAGGCTCCCCTCGCATCGAGGAGCACAAGCCCCTCAGCGCTCCGCATCAGGATCCACCGGTCGGCAAGCCCTCCGATCACCTCAAATTTTTCTTCCTCGACGCCCATGGCCAACTCGGCCTGTGGCCGAGCGCGGAGCGCCTCGGGAGCGGCTGGAGCGGCTGCAGGATCCGCTCGCCAGGCCGGCGACCTGGGTGCCGGAGCCTCCGGCGGGGCCGGCGGGGCCGGCGGGCGTCGGAGGTTATCAAGCATGTTCCTCGCGGCGAGGAACACGGCTTGGCGGAGCAGGTCGGGGCGGTGAATCCGGATCTCGCGCTTGGCCGGATGCACGTTGCAGTCGAAGGCCAGCGGATCCATCGAAATTCGGAGGACCGCGAGCGGGTGGCGCCCCTTGGGGATCGCCTCGGAATACGCTTCCCTCAGAGGCTGGTAAATTGCAGGGCATTGCACGACCCGTCCGTTCAGGACGATGAACTGCTGCTCCCGATCCAGGCGGCCCTCTCCCGGACGGGCCAGGTGCCCGGAAATCGTGATGCCATTTTCTTCGCGGGGCTCGATCGGGACAAGTCGCCTGAGGAAATCCTGGCCGAAGAGATCGCGGAGGCGGACGCCGTGATCCTTCGTTGCGGCCGCCTGCCAGAGCCGGCGGCCGTCGCGCACGAGGGTCATCGCCACGTCCGGATGCGCGATCGCCAGCGACTCCATCTGGCGGATGATATGCGCGGATTCCGTCTCCTCGCCGCGCAAAAACTTTCTGCGAGCGGGGAGGTTGAAGAAGAGCGCGCGGACCTCGACCGACGTTCCTGGCCCCTCTCCGCTATCCGAGACCGATTCGATCTTGCCTCCGGCGAGCACGATTTCGGTGCCGGCATCCGCGCCGGGCGGGCGGGTGACCAGTCGGAACCTCGAGACGCTTGCGATGCTGGGAACGGCCTCACCTCGGAACCCCATCGTTGTGACGCGGGCGAGATCCTCCGCCGTGCGGATCTTGCTGGTGGCGTGGCGCTCGAGCGAGAGCAGGGCATCCTCGCGGTCCATGCCGCCCCCGTCGTCAGCTACCCGGATGAGCTGGGTTCCGCCGCGAGCGAACTCCACCACGATCCGGCGCGCCCCTGCGTCCACGCTGTTTTCGACGAGTTCCTTGACGACCGAGGCCGGTCGCTCGACGACTTCTCCCGCCGCCACCTGGCTGGCGACCTCGTCCGGTAGCAAGCGAATCTTTCCCATGCCATTTGACTTCGCATGGATTCGTTCATAAGAAAAGAAAGTGATCACAGATTCCGATCCGCGGCGCCAGAAGCTAGCATCCCGGTTTTCCGAACCCGATTTTGAGGGGGACGGGGATATGCCGGCATCCAGGGAGGGAGGTCTCTTTCTTTGGACGATTATCATCCTCGTCCTCTTCGGGTTCGCCATCGCGTGCTGGATCGGCAGCTTCTATGTTTTTGAGCATCCGGAAAAGCCGATGAGCTACCACGTGCTCAACAGCCTGAAAAAGCTCGAGCCCCCGAAGCGGTTCGAGTTCACCGCCGCCCCCCGCGGGGAATTTTTGAAGCCCGCCCAGATCTTCGAGCGGTATCAGAAAATGACGCCGCGCGAGCTGATGCATGCGAATGAGGCGCTTCTCAAGAACTACATCCGCAACTACAAGCTCACCCAGGATCTCGTCCTCTATGTCGTCGGGACGTTCAATATCCTGGATTCTTACGAGCTGACAAAAAACGATTTTTTCGGGGCGGGGATCGTCGCGCTCGCCCAGGCGAAGGACAACCCGAAGGTTCTCATTGAGCAGGTTTTTCCATCGCAGCCGAAAGTCGTCCCTGCGCTTCAGCGCACGCTGCTCACCGGGCTCGACATCGATCTGAAGCGCGAAAACGAACTGGCCGCGATCCTCCATGTGGAGAAGCTCGACGACGGGCGGATTAAGGTCACCACCGTCTCGATCCTTTATCCGAGCTACGGATCGACATCGGCCGCCGGGACGTTTTCCCTCGACCCTCCCGAGTTGCTGAACGTGGCAGCCGGGCTGCCGGTGATTGTCGGCAGGCGGCAGCAGGATGCGGACGCGAAGTTTGCGGCCTACCGCCGCCGGGCAGGGCTTCAGGATTCCCCCCCCGACGTTCCGCCGCAGAGCCGCCTAGTGCGGGTGGAGCGCCCCCTTGCGGCCAGCCTTCCCGCGCATTCGCAAAATATCCCCGTGCTGCCGGCCATTCCTGTCAATGCGCCTCAAGCCGCACCTGCGGCAGCATCGGAAGCTTCTCCGGTGCCGGCTTCGTCCCCGGCGTTTGAGCCGGGGTATGCTCCCCAGTCGGCGGTGAATCCGGATGCTGGCTCCTGGCCGGTTTACGCCCCTGGGCAAATGCCGCGCGGGCGGCTGCTCCACATCAAGGATGTCTCATCAAAAGGCGAGATCGCCGGCAGCGAGCGGGTCTATCTCCAGGGAAACTTTCTTGTTACGGCATCTGGCCCGAGCCGTGCGGTCCTGCGCACGCAGGGGGCGATCACCGATGCCCTCGGGCTTGGCGGGCGGTCCGGGAGCGTGCGGGTGATTGTTGAGTTTCCTGCCGGGGTGCGGCCGCCAGGCGAGGGGGCGACATTCTCGCGCGATGCGCGCCGGCCGTTTTTGGTCACTGAGGTCAAGGAGAGCGCGGACGGCCAATTGAATGTGTATGTCCGGGAAGTCACCCGGCCTTGAGGGGCGGCTGGCGGCTGAAATTGCAGCCGGCGGGCCGATGGGTTTCGACCGGTTCATGGGGCGCGCGCTGTATGATCCGGATGGCGGCTACTACGTCACCGGGGCGCATCGCGTCGGAAAAAACGGCGATTTCTTCACCAATGTGAGCCTCGGTCCGGTTTATGGGGAAATCCTTTCCGGCCAGTTTCTTGAGATGTGGCAGGCGCTTGGGCGGCCGGAAGATTTCGCTTTGGTCGAGCAGGGTGCGAACGATGGCCAGCTGGCCTGCGATGTTCTTTCGGCCCTCAGAGGAACTCCGCTGGATGGCGTGCGGTTCGTGATCGTGGAGCCGGCGCCGGCCTTGCGAAAGATCCAGGAGGAATTGCTCGCCGGGTTCCGGGTCGAGTGGGTTTGCGATGCCGGAGACCTGCCGGAAATCTGCGGCGTGCATTTTTCCAACGAGCTTTTCGATGCGATCCCTGTCCATGTCGTGCGCTCGACAGGATCCGGGTGGGCCGAGGTTTTTGTCGGCTGCAGGGGCGGGGAGTTTTTCTGGCAGGAGGGCTCGATGTCATCCGAGGTTGCCGGGGTTGCCGCATCATTTCCTGTGCGGCCTGCCGGGTTCACGACCGAGGTCTGCACCGGCTACCGGGCACTTCTTGAATCCCTCTCATCAAAGATCCGCCGGGGGTTCCTGCTGGCGGTGGATTACGGGATGGCCGCCGAGGATCTTCTGGCTGAGCACCGCAGCGAGGGAACCCTCCGGTGCTACGCAGGCCACCGGAGGGATGCCGACCCGCTTGCCGCGCCCGGCCGGAAGGACATCACCGCCCACGTCAATTTTTCTTTGCTGGCCGGCGAGGCGGAGCGGGCGGGATGGCACCTCGAGAAGATTGCCGACCAGCACCGTTTCCTGGTCGGAGCCGCAACGCGCCTGCTCCTCGAGATGGAAGGTGCTCCGAATCCCAAAAAGCTCCGCCCGCTAACCTCCCTCCTGCACCCGGAAAGCATGGGGCGCCAGTTTCAGGCCATCCTTTTCTCCAGGGGCGTCTCCGGCACCTCCCTCTCAGGGTTCCAGCACGCGCGGGAATCAGACCGGGCGATCCTCCTCCAGCACGGTGATGGAAAACGGTGTGATCATCATCGGGATCTGGAGTGATTCGGGGACTTCCACCGGGGCGGCCTCGATCCCCTTCCTCATTTCGTCAACGATCGTCCTCCGGAACTTGATCCCCGCCCACTCCGGCGGGACGCAGAGAAGCACGTCTGAATTTCTTCCCGGCCGGTCGTGGACCAGCACCACCCGGCGGCTTCCCTGCGGCGTGACGATCGCGCACCCATGCACGCGCGGCGTGAGGCCATCCGAAAATGACGCGCGCCAGCTCAGGATCGTCGAGCGGGGAGGGATCGCCCGCATCAGCGCGCGATATGCCGGGTAGATGCTCGGCGAGGCGGCCACCGGCGCCTCGCCCCCGACCCATTCGATCAGGCTCCAGCGCCCGTCCACCGTCGGATCCACGCACAGGGCCCACCGGAGAAACCCGTCCACCCCTTCGTTGATCGCCCGGACGATGAACTGCGCATCGTGGATCGCCGACGAGTGGCTGCCGGATGTCTCGTAGTCGCGCTCGCCCCAGAACGGGCGGCCATAGAAAAATGTCCCCATCTCGGTCACGAAAAACGGCTTTCCTTGGAGGGATGCGAAATCCACCCACCGGCGGATCGTCTGCTGGAGGAAGCTGTGGGTGTTCACGAAGTCCTCCGACGTCTCCGCCACCCAGTCGGGCTGCTGGAAATACGCGTGCATATCCCATGCGGCGAGCGAGGCCGAGGGGTCCGCGCCCGAGGCCATGAAATCCAGAGGAGGCATCTGCCACGAGCAGAGGTGCCCGGGGCCGATCAGCCCGAGCGAGGACTCGCCGTCCTCGTCCAGAACCCGCCGGACCTCGGCATACGTGCGAGCCAAAACCCGAACCTGGCAGGCGCCATCGCCAACAAAAAAGTTTTCGGGATCGCGGGTGAGCTTCCCCCAGATCGGCTCGTTGAAGAGCCCGAGCCAGCGGAGCTGCTTGAGCTTCAGATCGTGGCGCAGGTGGCGGATGAGCGGGCGGATGTAGCGCTCCGCGTATTCTGCGGGATCCCTCGGGGCTCCCCGCCAGTTCGCCTTCCCGCTCGCGTCGGCTTCGATTTCCCCGCCGCCCGGCCGGCTGACCTGCATCGAGCGGGGCACCCACCACGGGTCGAGCATCCAGCTGACCTCGTGGCGCGCGCACCATGCGTCGAACCACTCGAGCTTCCGCCAGAGATCATGCGAGAGATCGAAGCTGCCGGACAGATCATCCCATGGCGACACATCGCCCTCGGTTTCCGAGCCTTCAAGGTAGCCGATCCGGAGGAACCCGGGCCGCGCCTCGTCCATCAGGTGCCCGATCTGCTCCCACCTCACATGATCCGAGGTTTGCGGGTAATACCTGTCCCTCCCGAGAAAGGCATTCATCCCGATCCCTTCGGACATCGTCCGCACGGGGTTTCCAACGGAAAAGACAATTTGTGGAAGGCTGCCGGGATTGTATTGCATAGAGATATCTAGATGGCTTGGGCCGGGTTGTGCAATCCAAAGATTTTCAAAAGAGATGACCCGGCGCCCGGGTCATGGAAAGCTATACTCCACCGCATAGCGTTCTCGGAAAACAGGAGGCTCACACGAAGACACGAAGGCGCGAAGAAATCTCGGGACGTTGAGGCAAGGTAAGCGGGCTATATAGCACAGGTCGGTAGAGCCGCTGGATATTTTGCGTAGCCGTCAGAACGCGGAGTTCTGACACTTCCAATGTTTACGCCGCAGCGGCGTATTGTTTCTGGGAGGCGGCGCGTGCCTTGGCCCAGTTCTCCGGGGTGAGTTCGTGAACCGTATGATTGGTATATCGCGGCAAGCGAGTGAGCACATCGTGAAGGTAAGCCAAGGGATTGATGCCCCGGCGGCGGCAGGATTCCACGATGGTATAGAGGATGGCGGTTTTCTTTCCGGCTTCGGCTGCCCCGATAAAGAGCCAGTTCTTTTTGCCGACGGCGGAGGGCCGGATGGCATTCTCGACCAAATTGTTGTCGATCTCCACTCGCCCGGCGGTGAGGTAAACCTGAAGCGAGGGCCAGATGGAAAGGGTGTAAGCAATGGCCTTGCCCATGTTGCTCTTGGGCAGGAAGCGGGGCGCGAGGATTTTGAGTGCGCGCTCCAGCCGAGCCAAGATTGGCCGGGAGGCTGCGGCGCGGGCTGCTTCTCGCAACACGGGACCAGCTTTCTGCTTTCGCAGGGAGGCTTCGATGCGGTAAAGGGCCGCGATGTGGCTGAGGATAAAGTTGGCAACTCCCGGCTTCTGTTCGCGGGCCTGGTAAAACTTGCGCCGGGCATGGGCCATGCAGCCGGCCATGGTGACCTCCGGGCGGTCCTTGGCGAAGCTGCCGTAAGCCGAGTAGGCATCGGTTTGTAGTATCCCCTTGAACTCTGGCGGCAGGATCTCCTTCACGCACTGCGCGGCGCGGCTGGTTTTCCATCGGAACACGGCGTCGCCTCCGGGTTTTCCGGTGACCCACAGGTAGCCGATCTGGGTTTTCCCGCTTCCGGGATCCAGATAGCGGATCGGGGTTTCATCCATCTGGATGTAATCGCCTCCGAGCACCTGGGCGCTGATCTGGTTGTAAACGGGCTCCAGCCGATCGGCGATCATCTCCATCCAGCGAACCATGTTCTGGCGCGGGATGTGGACCCCGTAGCGGGTCTTGAAGATCTGCTCCTGGCGATAAAATGGCAGATGGTCCACGAAGCGGCTCACCGCAATATTGGCCAGCAGCCCCGTCGCGGCCAGGCAACCGTCCTGAAGCTTGGGCGGCAGCGACGCGATCACCGGCTTCGCGTCCACGACTTCCTTGGCCACGTATTTGCGCCGCACCGTGCGCACTTTGCGGAAGGCTCCGGGCGTGTAGTCGAGCTGTTCGCTCACCTCCGCCCCGATGTATTTGTATGCTTCCGGTTCGGCCTGCACCTCCAGGGGATCGATGACGATTTCCTCGACGGGGAGATCCTCCGGAATGCGGGCCGCCCGGTCGCGCCGATCACTCTTTTCCCGAGAAGCCTCCCCCGAAAAGGCGGTGCCGTCTTTTTCTGCTTCTTGCGCCCCGGCCGTCTGCGTGAACCCGAAGAGGTCGGGCTGGTTCGGGTTGAATGGCTCGCTGCTGCTCCCGAAGATCCTCCTCACCAGCGCGTCCACCTTTTGCTGCAACAAAAAGTTTTCTTTACGCAGCGCCGCGTTCTCTTCTTCGAGACCGGCGAGCTTCTTCTGAAGCCCTTTTATGGTGGGTTCTGCCATCGGCTATTAGTATAGCAGGAACCATGCCTAAACATTAGCAATGCATTCCTTTTTTCAAGAGACTTACTCCCGCTCATACCACGGCCGCATCTTCGCACCGCGCAGGTCGATCCCGTCGGTCAACATCGCCAGCGCCTCCGCCTTCAGCCGCAACTTGGCTGTCCCTTCCGCCTTCGGCCACGAGAACGTCCCGCTCTCCAGCCGCTTGCTCATCAGCCAAAGCCCCGTGCCGTCAAAATACAAGATCCTCAGTCGCGTCCGCCGCTTGTTGCCAAAAACGAAGATCGCCCCGCTGCGCACATCCTCGCCCAAAACCTCCCCGGCCAATGCCGACAACCCCTCGTAGCCCTTGCGCATATCGCAGGGCTCCACCGCCACGAACACCCGCAGACTCCCCGAAAAACTCAGCATGGTCTCACCACCTCCAGCGATCGAATCACCTCACCAGCCAATACCGCCTGCCTCGAATTGAACACCTCCAGACGAACCCCGTTTCCGATCTCGATGCACAACCCTTCCCCTTTGCTGGGACTCCCAGGCTCCAGCGTTGCTTCCACCCAGCTCATACTCGCTGGCTTGCCCATCTCCCCACCGAGCTTGTTCGCCCGTCGTGCTTTCCCGACCCAACTCATCAGCGTCGAATACTTCACCCCGCAGAAGGCGGCAAATTGCTGCCCCGTCATCCCGCTCCCGCCGTAGGCCGCCAGGATCTCCTCCTGCTTCGCCTTCGGCGTCCTCACCCGCCCCTGCGTATCCACTTTCAGAACCACTTCCTTGCTGCTTTGCGTATTCGTCATTACGCAATGCTACGACACCTCTGCTATTTGTCGCTAGATGTGCCAGAAGTGCCGCTTACGAGGCAAGAGCCGATTCCTAGAATGCAAATTGATCATGCCGGAGGAGTATATCCGGGCTGACGGCGCAGCCAGCTGGCGGTTGAGCGGAGGCGGGAGTCGAGGTGGGTGATCGTCTGGCGGAGGCTGCCGGCCGGGAGCTCGTGCAGGGCGTCCCATGGGGCGAGCGAGGTGCGCAGCTCGTCCGGCGAGCACTCGCGGAGCTCGACCGGCGGGGGCGCTCCGCTATCGGCCTGACTTTGGAGCTCGAGCATCCGGGCGGCATGCGCCGCAGGCAGCAGCTGGGCCATCCACGTCGCGTCGTCGAGGAGCGCGCCGGCCCGCGGCCATCCCTCGTTGATGTCACGGAAAAATAGCAGGTGCTCGTGCCAGAAGAGCGCGATGTCCCCTCCCTCGCCGAGCCTCAAAAATGGGGCGACAGGAAACAGGAGGGGAAAAAACCGGTTCGGGAAAAGGCGCGCGTTGTAGTATCTCTCCGCAACCGTGGCGGTTTGCCGGTAATCGCGGAGATTTTCCCAATCCACCTCTTCGAGCGGGGTGCAAACCACCGGCTCGAACGCCAGATTGCAGGTGTCGTTCGCGACATCGAGCAGATCGTCCCCGCACTGGATCGCATTCTGAAAGAGCCGGCTTTCCTGGATGAAGTAAACGGTTTTCCAAGTGGCTCCAGCGGCCACGAACCCCTGCACGAGCGGCTCTTTCGAAAGCCTCTCGAAGACCCGGGTGCAAATCGCGAAGCAGAAGCCGTGCGGATAGGAGGACTCCGATGGCTCGGGGGCATTCGGCACGGGACGACCGGCCGCCAGATCGCTGCGCAGGTCGGCATCCACGGCGGCCCGGTGGGCATGGGCCAACCTGAGCAGTTCCTCCCGCCATGGCCTCACAACACGCACGGAAAGGGAAGCTTGTTCCGGGCTGCGAGAAATTTGCATCCCGCGCGCCCGCCGCCCGTAGTCGGCAAGGGGAGATCGGCTCATGCCCCGGAGAACTGGCGCGTTAAGAAGCAATCAAATCGCTGACGCTCTTTGCGGTTGTGACCTTCCGCTTGCGCCACTGCCGCAACCCCGCCGCGCCGAGCACGAGCGCCCCGCCCATCGCCAATGACGCGTTGGTAGCAGGCTCCGGAATCGCCCCGGCGGCGATCTTGGCACCCGAGTCGTCGTAGGCCCACCCAGTCAATGTCACCGACATGTTCGCCGGAACTCCAGGCGTGGCAGTCGCCGCGCTCATGCCAACCCAGCCGTAGTTGGGCTCCGGGTTGGCATTGAACCAAAAAAGGAGATATTTGGTTGATGAGAATTCTCCCGGACCGAGAATCGCGGCCCCATCTGTGGCAATGATGAATGCCGAAGTGGGTGAGGACGGTATGCCTTGAGAAGACCAAGTGGCTCCAGTATTTCCGCGGAAGGCAAAAGGCAACGTACCTGATGCTCTGCGGACCGCCATGTAGCCATCTCCACCTTTCTTGGCACTGATTCTATGGGTGCCAACCCCTGTGAATCTCCCAATGGCAAGCTGCTCCAGTTGGGCACCGAAATTAGGAAGATTGATCAGAACCGATGCCGACTGCCCGCCGCCGAACCCGACGGTCTGGGTTCCCAAGTCCGTGTAAATGATCGAGGCCTCTGCGGCGATCGGCAGGGCGGAAGCACCGGCTGCCAGAGCGAGAAGCGAGGGGAGGGAAGAACGGGTTTTCATGGGTTGTTGGAGGTTCGCTGGAAGGCGGCAGTGAGGGAGAGGAAATCCGACGCGCTCAGCAGAATTTTCTTACACCACTGCTTCCTGAAGACAAGAGGATTTTTTCGCCACAAAAATCCACCCGAAAATCGAAGCCTGCGAGCCATCCGGGGTAGCGGAAAATTGAAAATTTCTCGTCTTGAAATGGGCGCTTTGGAATCACGGCGCGGAGCCGACGAAATTCTTTCAGAATTCCGCTACGAAGAGGATGCAAGCGCAAGTCCTTCTGATGTCCTGCACCCGCTGCCGCCTAGTGGGGCGATATTTCTTGCGATGCGGCTTGTGCTGCAATTCTCTGATGCGGATGAACCGATCTCCTCGCGTATTGCTACTTGGCTGGGATGCTGCCGACTGGAAGGTGATCCGCCCGCTGCTTGCCGAGGGAGCGATGCCGAACCTGGCGGGGCTGATGGCGCGCGGGGTGCACGGGAACCACTCGACGATTTATCCGGTGCTGAGCCCGATGCTGTGGACGTCGATCTCGACCGGCAAGCGGCCTCCGAAGCACGGCGTGCTCGGGTTTTCCGAGCCGACAGGCGACGGGCGCGGCGTGCGGCCGTGCAGCATCCTTTCGAGGAAGACCAAGGCGGTTTGGAACATTCTCGCGCAGGAGGGGAAGCGGTCGGTCGTTGTTGGCTGGTGGCCGTCGTTTCCGGCCGAGCCGATCCCCGGCGCGATGGTCTCGAACCATTTTCAGCAGGTGCCCGACGACCCCGATGCCGCCCTGCCGCCCCTGGTTCCCGGCACGGTGTCGCCGGAGCGGGTGGCCGGGGAGATCTCCGACCTGCGCGTCCGCCCGTGGGAAATTCCGTCCGAGGTGCTCGGGATGTTTGTGCCGCGCTTCGACGAAGTCGACCAGGAGAAGGACAAATCGCTCCACGACCTCGCAAAGATTTTGGCCGAGACGCTATCCATCCATGCGGCGGCGACCGACCTTCTCGAGCGTGAGCCGTGGGATTTTGCGGCGGTGTATTTCGACACGATCGACCACGCGAGCCACCGGTTCATGCAATATCACCCGCCGCGCCAGGCGCGCGTGCCCGAGCGGGAGTTTGAGATTTACAAGGACATCGTGGCCAACGTCTATCGCCACCACGACGCGATGCTCGGCCGCTACCTCGAGCTCGCCGGGCCAGGAACCCACGTCATCGTCGTGTCCGACCACGGGTTTCACTCCGACGACCTCCGCCCCGGGTGGATCCCCGCCGAGCCGGCCGGCCCGGCGGTCGAGCACCGGCACTTCGGGATGTTCGTGATGGCGGGGCCGGGGATCCGGCAGGGAGAGCGGATTTTCGGGAGCTCGATCCTCGATGTCGCCCCGACCGTCCTCACGCTTTTTGGGCTTCCGGTTGGCGAGGACATGGACGGGGCCGCGCAAATCCAGGCATGGGACGAGGTGCCGGAAGTCCGGCGGATTCCCACCTGGGATGATGTTCCCGGCGCCGATGGACGGCATCCGGAGGAGGCGGAGCAGGACCCGCGCGCCGCAGCGGCTGCGCTCGAGCAGATGGTCGCCCTCGGCTACATCGCACCGCTTCCGGACAACGCGGCCGAGGCGGTGCGCGAGACGACGTGCGAGCTGGATTACAACCTCGCCCGCGCGCTGGCCGATGCCGGCAAGCCGCACGAGGCCGCGCGGATCTTCGAACGGCTTTGGGACGAATGGCCCCGCGAGCACCGGTTCGGGCTGCACCTCCTCGATGCGCTCGCCCGCACCGGGCGCATCCCCGAGCGCCGGGCCGCGCTCGACAAGCTCAAGATTCGAGCGGAGGAGTTTGCCGCCGAGGCAAAAGCAAAGCTCGAGTCCTTGCCAAAAGAGGAGGCCGACCCCGTCGAGCAGCGCCACCCGGAAAACCGGCGCAAACAATTCGAGCGGCGAGGGTATCATGAGCGCGCCGCCGGGCTCGTTGTCCCGATCCTGCGGGAGGAAATCGCCCAGTGCCTACTCGAGGGCAACAAGGAGGAAGCGGAGAGGCAGCTTGACGGGTTGCTCGAAGGCGGAAACCTGCCCTACTGGCTCGCCCAGTTTGCCGCCGAAAAGCTCGTCGCCCTGGACCGGGGGGACGAGGCGCTCCCGCTGCTCGACAGCCTCCTGGCTGCCGATCCTGAGAACCCAGGGCACGAAGCCCTCCGGGCGGAAATCTTTTATCGGAAAAGGGATTGGGATTCGCTGGTGGATGCGTCGGCCGAGGCGTTGGGGCTCGTGTATTTCAACCCGCGCCTCCACATGCTGCTCGGCCTCGCGCTTTTGCAGCTCGGGCGCACGGAGGATGCGACGAACGAGCTTCTCGTTGCCGTGCGGCAGAACCCCGGGCAGCTCCCCGCGCTCGAAGCGCTGGAAGGGCTGTTCCGCCACGATCCCGCGAGGGCCATCGCAATCCGCTCGATGAGCGAGACCCTCAAGGCCAATATGGCTAAAATGGCCGGGCATCGGATGCGCGCCGACGAGCCCCCCCTGGCCACCTACGAATTTGCGGAGCTCTGCGATGCTCCCCCCGCGCCGGGCGAGGCATCGGATGGGGCGATCATCGTGACCGGGCTCCCCCGCAGCGGGACATCCCTGCTCATGCGGACGCTCGAGGCCGGCGGAATCCCCGTCCTCGCCGACGCCGAGCGCCCGCCCGATGAGAGCAACCGCCTGGGGTATTTCGAATTTACCCCGGTAAAAACGACCGCGCGCGACGCGTCGTGGATCGGGCAGGCGAAGGGAAAAGCAGTGAAGGTCGTCGCGCCGCTCCTGCGCTACCTCCCCTCCATGCCCGCAAGCCTCATCGTCCTCCACCGCCCGCTCGCCCAGGTCCTCGCGTCGCAGGAGGCGATGAAAGCCCGCCTCGGAGCCGCATCGCAAGGCGCCGATCCCCTGACCCTTTCCCGCCAGTTTGCCACAATGATGGATCGGCTTCCCGGAAAGCTCGCCGAGCGCCCGGACTGGCGGGTGCTTCACGTCTCCTTCGAAGCGATGCTCGACGACCCGGCCGGGCAGTGCGCCCGGATCGCCGCGTTCCTCGGCCCCCGGTTCGATCCCGCCCGCGCCGCCTCTGCGGTGGATCCCGCCCAGCGGCGCTTCAGCTCGTAAGCCATCGTTCACAGCGACACGCCCAGAGGGGGGCTTGGGAGCATAGGAAGCCTGAGAGTTTTCGGAAATCTACCATCCCAAGCCCCCCTCGGATTGTCCTGCACCCCGGGAAAAAGGGTGCAGGACAAATTTCTTCGAGGAATCCCCGAAGGGGATGAAATCACTCAGCCCAGGGTTGCGAAGCTACCCTGGGTATTGTACCAATCGCGATCAAACCCCACCGGGGTTTTATCCCGTTTCCATGTCCCAATCCTTGTCCAGCGTCTTTTTGCACATTGTCTTCTCCA
>Ga0194058_10000649_pt1 | contig 17181 bp, 19 predicted proteins | sample SepL4417m_MetaG_FD_155490 | JGI IMG/M metagenome (GOLD analysis project Ga0194058, IMG submission 155490) | Anoxic zone freshwater microbial communities from boreal shield lake in IISD Experimental Lakes Area, Ontario, Canada - Sep2016-L442-17m | ecosystem: Environmental > Aquatic > Freshwater... | reverse complement strand
GCCGCCGCAAGCCCGCCACCAGACCGTGCGGCGGCAGCGGCTCGCGCCGCTGGCCCCCGGTCTGGTGGCGGGCTTGCGGCGGCCGTGCGGGGCAGCGGATTTTCTGCGCTTGATGCCGGCCTCCTATCTGCTGGCGAGCAGAGCGGAAGGCTTGAAGAGGCCTGCCGCGAGCTGGCGGATTACTATGCGCTTCTCGCCAAAGGCCGCCGCCGCGCGGTAGCGGCTGCCGCTTACCCCGTCTTCATCCTGCACCTCGGAGCGATCCTCCTCTCGATTCCTCCTGCCGTTCTCTCCGGAGAGCTTTCGGCGTTTCTCATCCAGGCAGGAACATTTCTCGGCGCAGCCTACTTCGTGGCGGCCGTCGCAGGTGCCCTGCTTTGGATTATGGCAAGAGCCTTCGCCTCAGGCGTCAATGCCGACCGGCTCATTTCTGTCATCCCCGTGGCTGGCGGCTTTTTTCGCTGTGCCGCGCTCGCGCGGTTCTGCCTCGTCCTCTCGCTCGGGATCCGCTCGGCCGACGGCGTCATTGCGAGCATCGTCCGGGCGGGGTTGGCCGCGGGAAGCGCGCAGATCGATGCCGGGGCCGCGCAGGCGGCGGACGCGATTCGAAATGGAGAGGGGTTCGCGGCGGCCGTGCGGGCGACGCGCGCCTTCCCAGCCGACCTGGAGCGCGCGCTGCAGGTTGCCGAGGCCTCGGGGCGGCTCGATGAGGAGGTCCGACGATGGGCGGGGATCTACCGCGAACGCTTGTCCCAGCGCGTCGAAGCTCTTGCCGCCTGGGTTCCGCGCGCCCTTTACCTTCTGGTCGTCCTGCTCGTCGCCTTGCAGATGTTCGCCCTCATCTCGCAGCTCGAAGGTGCGTTTTCACGTGCCATGGAAATGAGCGCAATGCCGGCTCAGAAGCCTTTGCGGATCACACGAAAAATATCCGTATTGTCCTGGAACCCTTGGAGGGATTCGGTCCCGGGGCCTTGGCTGACGGCGATGACATCCTCGGCTTCGCCGATTGACGCGGCGGTTTGGAAAGCCGACGGCTCAGTCCTGGCAAGCCCCCCCGGGGAGGAGCCTGTTCCGGGGCCTGTGGACCATGTCAGGGAGGGAACCCCCTGCGCGTTGATGCCCAGTACGGCTACCCCCTTGTCGTTGCGAAAGGAATACCCGTTTAGCCGGAGGCCTCCCAGGTTGGTCCTCCCGGCAACCACGATCAGCGCATTCTCGCCCGCATAGGTTTTGGCGGTCACGACCGCGCTGTCGAGCGCGAGGATTTCTTTCATCATCCGCTCGCCTTGGTTCTGCAGAGCCGCTTTGCCCGACAGCCCGGCATCCACGACGAGGAAGTATCCTTTGGGGTTGTACTGGAGCAGAAGGATCGCCTGCCGCACCATGTCGGAAAGCGATGGCTGCGAGGCCGATGCCTGCACCTCGTCGGCGAATGCCAGCGGCCCCTTGCTGAAGAGCCCGAGAACCTTCGGGGCCCGCCACTGCGGGGTGCTTTCCATCTCCTGCCTGTTCCTTGCAACGTCATATCCCCGGTTGCGCATCTCCAGGATCAGATCGCGTCCGTCACGGCGGCGGCCGTCTTTCGAATCCGGCAGCAAATCCGCCGCCCCGCCGCCAAGGAGGACATTGATCTCGGACTTTTCCGCAAGATCCTTTCCGAGAGCCTCGAAATCGAGGGGGTCGGAGGCCTCGGCGTAGAACGCTGCTGCCGTCGCATCGGTCAGCGATGTGTTGGAGACGATCCCCGTCGCGCGGCCCCTTTTCATGGCCAGTTCCATGAGCGTGGGGAGGGGCACCTTGCCTCCGTCGAACCGGAGCGAACCGTTGTTGGCCTTCTGCCCGGTCGCCACCGATCCGGCCGCCGCCGCGCCATCGGCCACGGCGAAGTCGTTAGCCTGCGAGGTCAGCAGCGCCAGGTGCGGAAACCTTTCCATCCCAAGCCGATGGTCGGCTCCCCCAGCGTAAATTCTGGATGCAGTCAGCACCGACGGGGTGAGGTTGTCGGAAAGGAAAAGAATGATCGCGAACGGGCGCTGGATCACCCAGTTCACATAGAACAGGACCCCGACAGCTAAAAATACGAAAAGGCATCCCAGTGCCAGCAGGCGATTGCGAAGTTTTTTGCTCACGTCAAAAATCATTGCTAGGGAATGAGGCGGCAGGCAATAGGAATCGTAACGTGGAGCACAAATGATCCTTGCAATCTGCGCGTCGCATCATCAATATGCAATGATGATTGACAGGATTCGGCTATTGCATGAAGCAAAAGCGTCCTTGGATCGGGTGTCTGTAACGATGTTGTTGGGGCCTCGCCAATGCGGAAAGACGACTCTGGCGAGAGAGATTTATGAGGCTGGCGGAGGGCATTTTTTTGATTTGGAAGACCCGGAAATTGGAGCGGCCTTTGCGAGTCCTAAACTTGTCCTTGAACCGTTGGATGGGCTCATCATCATCGACGAGGCGCAATGGAAACCAGAGATTTTCCCTGTTCTCCGGGGGCTGGCGGATGCTGACCGGCGGGCCGGGCGATCGCGGAAGTTTTTGCTTTTGGGAAGCGCGTCGCCCGCGTTAGGGCTGGGGGCCTCGGAATCTCTTGCGGGTCGGGTCCACCAGATTCTCATGCAAGGTTTCACCCTTGAGGAAACCGGGTTGGATCAAGTGGCCCGGCTTTGGGGGCGGGGCGGTTTTCCAGACGCGTTTCTCGCTTGCGATGATGCGACGTCTTTCATGTGGCGCAGGGATTTCATCGAGACGTTTCTGCTTCGAGACCTACCGCAGATGGGTGTCAGCGTCCCGCCTGCGGAACTCAGGCGCCTTTGGATGATGATTTCCCATCTGCACGGCCAGCTGCTTAACCTCTCGGACCTTGGACGTTCATTATCGGTGAACCATAGCACGGTTCGGCGGCATCTGGATATTTTGGACCAGGCTTACGTCGTGCGGATTTTGCAGCCCTGGCACGAAAATCTGTCCAAGCGACAGCGCAAATCGCCGAAGCTCTATGTCCGCGACAGCGGGCTGCTGCACGCGCTTCTCGGGGTGCGTGACGAAGCCGCCCTGCGCCTGCATCCGAAGGCCGGGGCCTCGTGGGAAGGGTTTGCCATCGAGCAGGTGCTGGGAGCGCTGCGCCCGGAGGAATCCTTTTTTTGGCAGACGCAGGGAGGAGCGGAACTCGATCTCCTCACGTTTTCCGGAGGTCGCCGGCTCGGGTTCGAGTGCAAGCTCTCGGATCGACCAACCTCGACAAAATCCATGTACGTTGCCGCTGGCGACCTCCAGCTCGACCACCTCTATGTGGTTCACCCGGGTTCGCACACATTTCCGTTGGCAGACAAAATCACCGCAATCCCTTTGCCGGAAATTGTCGAGCGCGCAAATCTGGGAAGCTTATAAAACCGAGGGCGCTCCTCTCTTTGGGAGGGTGGTCGCCCCCAGTCTGGGGTTCTTATTTCGTGCTGCTGAGGATCACAACCGATGCCGGGGGGACGACGACCTGCATGCCGGATTTGAGATCGGGTCCGGCGGATTCCTGGATCTTTACATTTTCTTCCTTCCGGTTGTTGGCTTTCGGGTCCGGGTTCGTGAGTGCGAATTGCTTCGAGGGGCCGGAGAACCCTGCGGGGAGGTCGATCGACACCGTGCGGGGCTCGGTGAACGAGCGGTTGAGGAGCATGAGCGTGAGGTGTCCGCCGTTGCGGAAAGCGTGGCAGGTCGTGAGGGCCACGCCGTTTCGGCCCTTCACCGTCTGCTCGCTACCTTTTCCGTCGTTCGTCGTCTTGACCACCTTCTTGTCTGGAACATCCACCCGCTTGACCTCGAGCGGATCCACCTTGAGGAGGTCGCCCGGACAGAGGGTATTGCGCATTTTGAGCGCGAGCCAGGAGGGATACGCGATGCGGTCCTTCGGATTGTTGTGCGAGGACCAGTATTCGCCGGTCTTGTAATCGTAGTAGGCGACCGGCGATGAGCCTGCGGAGAGGAATTCCATCGAGACGTCGAGCGTCGCTGTCCCGAGCGCGAGCGACTTCCCGATATTCTCGTCCTCCTCCGGGGTCGGCTTGCCCGGGCCTGGCAGGCTGTAGCCTGGACCTCCCTCGTAGTTCGCAAGCTTCTTCGCGGTCTTCGACGGGCTGAGCGCCAGCCGCGCGCCGAGCTTGTCGCCAATGCGCGCGTCATTTTTCGCCGCCGCCAGGAACGGGACCGGGATCGACTCGGTGATCCGCGACTCGAGGATGCTGATGAATTCGGGGTCTGTGGCCAGGGCCTTCGCCGGGGCGGTGTCGCCGAGCTGCGCCGCGATCATGACCGCGATCAGGCGCGCGCTCTCCGGGCTGAGGTCCGCCCGGGAGCCGTTGGCGGCCTCGCCGAGCCGCTGCCACATTTCCTTGCGCACATCCGGCGGCAGGGCGGACATGAGAAGGTTCGCCTCCTCGTCCGGCTTGTAGGATTCGGCCCCGCTATGGATCTGGGCGATGTTGGCGGACATCGTGGCGGCGATCGCCGCCGCCTCGTTATGGAAGATGTTGGGGGTTGCCCCGATGGCTTCCATCGCGGTGTTGGCAAATGCGGGATCCGCCTTCATCGCCTTCATCAGATGCTCGACCCGCCGCTGCGGCGACTCCCGGAGCGTCGAGCCGATCACGTAGTTCAGGTAGTGCTTCATTTTCCCCTTGATGATTTCCGGGGTGGCCTCGCGGCGGAATGCGGCGAGAAAATCCCCGTTGCCGGAGCGGGCGAGCGTCCGGATGGCATTCCGGAGCTGCTGGTTGAGCTGGTTCGTGATGTTGTAGGAAAGCTTGTTTCCGGTTTTCAGGAACTCTTCGAGTCCGGCGCGGGCGTCCGGAGGCATCGAGGGTGACTCCGCCCATTTTTTTACGGAATCGGGATGCGCTTTGAAGAGCGGGACCAGACGGGAGGGTGCGTTGAAGTCGATGAGCCCCTCGGTGAGGTCCCCGAGAATCGCGGGTTCGGCTAGCTCAAGTGCCTGGACGGCTTGCGGCTGCAGGGCCGGATCGTTGGCCATCGCACGGTAGGCCGCATGCCAGAACGGGTGTTCCAAAACCGATCGGCGGCTGGCGATCAGGCTCTTGAGCCCTTCGGAAAACTTGTCATCCTTCGCCCAGAGCGCGGCCAAATTTCCTCCTGTTGCGACAAGCTGCTCCGGGGTCAGCTGCAGCTGACCCGCCGGCATCGCGGCGAGCCCCCCCGCCAGCAGGTCCGGCTCCGCGCGCAGGGCGGACGCGAACCGCTGGAGGAAGTTGGGATCGAAAGTCGCCGAGTCGAGGATTTTTGGGACAAACTCGAGCGCCGTGGCAAAGAGCTTATCCTGGTAAACCTCGTCCACCGCTGCCGCCTCCGAGGCTGGTGCCGTCGCCCCCTTTTCCCATCCGCCAAAGTAGTAGGCGACGTCCACGCGGTCGGCCTCCTTCGAGGCGAGGGCAACCCGGCGGGACCACCCGTCTTTTTGCATCTGGTTATCCCATCCGTTCGCGACCATCTCGAATTTGTCCGCAGCATAATACGGCGATTTTTTCAGCTCGCGGAACTGGCGGTCGGCAACCGCCGCATACGTTTCGGGCTGCGACGGCAGCGCATACCGCATCATCTGGTTCCACGCCTCGTTCGCGGATTCCAAATAGATTTTGTTGAAGGTTTTTGTCCACGGTTCCGGATGCCCGTGATCTGCGCGAAGCTTGCCGTAGCCCTTGTCCGCCGGGCCTCCCAGGTATTCCATGAGGCTTGCATTTTCCTCTGCCGTGAACCACGGGTTGAGGACCAGCCAGGGGTCGGCGCCGGCCTCGCGGCAGACCTCAAGCGTCTCGCCGAGCGATGCCCGGACGGGATGTTCGGTCTTTCCAAAGGTGCCGCGGATCGGCTGCGCGAACCCCTTGCTGAGCCAGTAGTCGAGCGTGGGCGAGTCGAGCCCGCCCCAGAGCCGGACCACATGCGGCTTGAAGTCCTTGATGATCGCGACCTCCTCGGGCATCACGGCAAATTGCGGGACATCGGACTGCCAGATCAGGAAGTTGTCGATCCAGAGCTTGCCGGGCGAGAGCGCCCCGATCCACATCCGTGTCGATTCGTTCTGCGTGCTCGAATACGGCTTCTCCGGGCTGTCCACCGGCAGGTCGAACTCAAATCTTTTCCACTCCGGCGTCACGTCCACGATCCGGGTCATCACGGTTCCGAACTGGATCTGCACGCGCGGATCCGCCATGCCATCCTGCCGGAGCCAGATCTGCGCCTTGTAGGATTTTCCTGCCTTGAAGCGGACTTTCGACTCCCCATCGTTGTGCGCGACGAACCAGTGCCAGGGGCCGGATGGGGCCGCCGGCGAGGCCTCTTTCACGTCGAGCCTCAGGCTGGCCCGGCTCCCCCCCTCGGGGGCCACACTCGACTCATCGTAGCTCCAGTCCGCCGAGCCGGTGAGCGAGCAGTAGCCGTTGAGCAGCGGGGCTGTGGCCGGCTTGATCAGCTCCTGGCGAAACTGCGATGGCATCTTTTCGCGGTTCATCCGCAGCACGTAAAAATCCCCGTTTTGCACAGCTGGCCCCTTGTCTGCAAACCAGATTTTTTCCTCTGTTGGCTGCTGGGTCTCCGGATCCTTGCCGATCGCGCTCCTCGCAATCTTCGTCTGCCGAAGGAGCTTCATCACGCCGTTTTCGATCCGGTAAATGTAGACGTCCGATCCGTCCCAAAAGCCCGAGCGCGCGCAATCCCAGCTGGAAAATCTCGGGGCGCTTGTCTGCTGCATCCAGTCCTCCCCGCCGGCATCCAGCTGCCCGTGCTGCTGGAACAGGATCGGCCCGGCCGTAAACGGCGAGTTCCAGCAGTTCACAAAGACGTCGGGGTTCCATGGCGCAAACCCTCCGAACTGCAGGTTCGTTGAAAAATTCGGAGGAGCCTTTTGGAGGATCTGGTCGGTAACTTGGAAATGGTCCACGGCCGGCGCGGCGGCATCGCCGGCCAGGAGCACATTGGACAGGAGGAGGGGGAGAAGGACGGCAAGTCGGATTTTCATGGGAGTTTGGGCGGAGGGGTAGGGGGCTGGATTTCTGAATGCAAGCTGGCGCACGATGCTAACTCCCGCAGCACATTGACGGCAATGAGCATTCCTTCTTTGTCGCGCCTTGGTTGGCAGAAAAATTCCGGCGCGTCTTGTGCCATGTGATCGCTCCGAGGCTCCTAGGGCGCCGAAGGCAATCGCACGGTGAACGTGCAGCCGAGTTCAGTTTTCACTTCGATGCTGCCTCCGTGTCCTTCGACGATGGCTTTCGTGATCGCGAGGCCGAGGCCTGAGTGGCCCTCGCCCCCCGAGCGGGCTTTTTCGGCCCGGTAGAACCGCTCGAAGATATGCGGGAGATCTTCGGGCGGGATGCCCGGGCCGTTGTCGGCGACCGAGAGAACCGCGCGGCCGGCTTCGGAATGCGCCGTCACTCGCACACAGCCGCCCGGCAGGCTGTAGCGGATTGCGTTGCTGGCGATGTTGCTGACGGCCTGCGCGAGCTGCCCGGCATCGCCAAGACATCGGGCAGGCGAGACATCCAGGGCGAGGCTCACATTCTTCTCATTCGCCAAGGGTTCCAGCAGCTCGACGGAATCTGCGGCGATGCGGGAGAGATCGCAGGGTTCGAAGGCCTCCGCTGGTTCGTTTGAGTCGAACCGCGCGAGCACGAGGAGGGATTCGATTAGCCCGCGCATGCGTTGCGCCGCACGCTGGCACGCCGCGAGGCTTTCGCGGTAATCGGCGGCCGGACGTTCCCGGGCCAGCGCGGACTGGGTCTGCGTGAGCACCACGGCTACGGGAGTGCGCAGCTCGTGCGAGGCGTCGGCCGTGAATTGCGCCTGCCGGGCAAAGGCTGCCTCGAGGCGGGCGAATGTGTGGTTCAGATCGAGCGAAAGCCTGCCGAGCTCGCTCTCGCTGTCAGTTGTGCGGATGCGCTGGCTGAGGTCGCCTCCTGAGATTTTCTCCGCCGTCGCACGGATGTCTGCCATGGGCCGCAGGGAGCGCGCAGCGATCCACCAGCCGCCCGCCAACCCGAGCAGAAGCACCGCGCCCCCGGCACCGGACAGCAGCCACGCGGTTCGCCGAATGCCGGCCGCTTCGTCGGTGATGTCCCTGCCCACCATAACGCATGCTCCGTCCGGAGTGTCGTGGAAGCACTCCCGGTATGGGCCGCGCGATCGGAAAGCGGGCGGCCCGGGCATCCGTTCCGGGCGTGGAACGTTTGCGGGAGCAGATTCGGAAACGTTTCCTTTGCGCCCATCAGCGAGCCAGATGATGTAATAGAACCTCTGGCCCGGCAGGCCGTTGAAGAGGTCCTGCTCGCGCGGTTGCAGGCGCATCTTTCCAGGCGGGGGAGGCCGTTCGCCTGGCGGAGCGTTTGCCGGGCGCATGGTGCCCTCAATGATCCCCATGCGCTGCTCCAGCTCGCGGTCAATCCGCCCCATCTGGTTAGCGCGCTGAAGCTCCCATGCGGTGAGCCCGAAGCCCGCAAGCGCGAGCACGAGCAGCAGCCCGTGCCAGAGCTGCAGCCGCCAGCGAATGGAGTGGAAGAATTTCATTCGATGCAATATCCCTGCCCGCGACGTGTGTCGATGAATTCGTGGCCGAGCTTTTTGCGCAGGTTGGAGACGTGCACGTCGAGGAGGTTGGAGAGCGAATCGTCGTCCTCGTCAAAGAGGTGCTCGTAAAGGGCGGTGCGGGTGACCGTCTCGCCGCGGTGCAGCGCGAGAAACTCCAGCAAGCAATACTCGCGGGCGGTGAGCGCCACTGGGTTTCCTGCGAGAGTGACCCTCCGCGCTGCGGTATCGACAACCACCTCTCCGATTTCGATGGTGTTGCGCGCTTGTCCGGTCGCCCGCCGGATGATCGCGCGCAGCCGTGCGAACAGCTCCTCCAGGTCGAAAGGCTTCACCAGGTAATCATCGGCACCGTTGTCGAGTCCGCGCACACGTTCCCGAGCGGCATCGCGGGCGGTGAGAATGAGGACCGGGGTCCGCTTCGATTCCCGCAGCCGCCGGAGAACTTCCCAGCCGTCCATCCGTGGCAGCATGACGTCGAGCACGATCGCATCATAGGCGACCCCCGTTGCTTTGTAGAGGCCCTCCTCGCCGTCCGAGGCGGTATCGGCCGCATAGCCCTCTTCGCGCAAGGCCTTGGCCAGGCTCGCCAGCAGGTCGGCTTCGTCTTCGATGAGGAGGATTCTCATGCGATGAGCGCCGCCGTCTCAAAGCTGCGCGTGTCGCGATAGCCGCCGATGGGCCGGAGCTTCTTCATGAGCGCGTTTGTAGCCGCACGCGAGCCGGCGGGCGAGAGGATTTCCCGGCGGCTATTGATTTTTCTGCATCTTCACGTTCCCTTAAGGTTCGCATGCGCATGGTTCCATCGCTGTGCGGAGCACACCGGCAATGAACACGCCAGAAAACGATGATCTGAGAGCGGGCAGGTCGCAAGTGCGGCAAGGGTGGCTGATTGCATTTGTGATTCTCGCAGCGAGCATTCTGAGGGGGATCCTCCTTTTCGGCACTGCACTCGTGCCTGGGACGAACGGGGGCTACTACCCCGTTCAGGCGCGAGCCCTGCTCGCTCACGGTTCGCTGGGGATTCCCGATCTGCCGCTTCTCTTTTTCGTGCAGGCCGCGCTGGCGAGCATCGTGCAATGGCTTTCCGGGCGGGATCTTGACCCATGCATCCTTTTCTCTGTGAAGCTGACAGATTCGATTCTTCCCGCATTGGTGGGGCTGCCGGTGGCACTGCTCGTGCGGCGCTGGGCCAAAACCGCGGGCGCTCCCGCCTGGACCGCTCCGGTCGCCGCAGCCGTCGTGACTCTCAGCGCCCCGATATTGGGCATGGTCGGCAACTTTGAAAAAAACTCGCTGGGCCTGCTGTGGCTCTGCCTGCTCCTTCTCTTCATCCACCTGTGGCTGAGCCGTCCGACTTTGCCGAATGCGGCCGGGGTGCTTTGTTTCTGGGGCTTGGCCGCCGTGACTCATATCGGAGTGTTCGGTGCCTCGGTGATGTTCGGCGGGCTGGCGATCGCATTTTACCTTTTGCTTCAACGCGGTCCGGGATGGCGCGTGACCTGGCCGCTGCTGGCCGCCGCTCTCGCCGTCGGCGCAGTCGCGGCGGGAATCGTGCTGTGGAAATTTGACGCCGTCCGGATCGAAAGGCTCGCCGCCGCCCTGATCCATCCCGCGGACTACCTGGCAGGCGGCAATATGGGGCCCGCCGGCCCTGCCCCCTTTCTTTTCGTTCTGCTGCAGGGCGGACCTCCCGCGGTTTTCGCCGTCGCATCCATCGCGGCCCTGCTGAGTTGCTGGCGGCGGCGGGCCGTGCTTCCCCCGGCGGATATCTGCGTGGCGGGCGCTTGTGCTGTCGGCGTTCTGGTGATGACGGGTCCATGGGTGCAGGGGGACAAGGCGCCTCGGTTTTATCTCATCGCGATCGCTCCTGCGTTCATGGCTGTGGCCTTTGCCTTGATCCATTGCAGGCATCGCCGGCTGCGTGCCGGGCTCGCCATCCTCGGTGCGGCTTGCATGATCGGGTGAGTCCTCGCGCCCGATTTGCGGAAAGGCCGAAATAGGGTCTGGAAGCCCGAAATAGCCCGAAGATGCCCTGTTTATGCGGGTCTGATGATTTCATCCGATGGAATCGCCAAGAATCCGACGATTTGCGGGAAAAAGGCCGGAATCAGCCCGTTTATCAATGAGTCGAGCCAGATTTCTGCGGTATTGCAATGGTTCTGCACGGGGGTAAAAGAGGGCATGCACACCACTTTCAGCGACGGGAGGCGCAGAAATCATGATCCCTGAGTTGGGATACAGCCCAAGAAGAGGCCGGGAAGTGGATCGGCTCGCAACACCTCGGGCGTGACTTGACGGGGAAAAGCATCGATTTGAGTGCCGCAGACCTTCCTTACGAAGGGTATTTCCGGAAAATGGTTCTGAATGCGGCTCGCCGAAAGCTCAAGAATCGCGGCGCTCGGGAGATCTTTCTGCCTGCCGGGGAATGATCACCAGTTCCCGGTAGGTTTTCTCCTTTGCCTGGGTGATTCCTTTTGCCCGCTCGATGACGGAGACGCTGCAATCGGAGAAGATTCGACGGATCTCCGGCGCGTCGTTGAGGGTGACGATCCATTTCCCCTTGAGCCGGTCGAGGCGCTCCCTGAACCTCTGGACGTCTGCGATTGTCCAGGCCGCATACATTCCCGCCTGGCAGCCGGTGTAGGGCGGGTCGCAGAAGAAGAAGGTTTCCCGTCTGTCGTATAGATCCATGCACCTCTGCCAGTCCAGATTCTCGACGACGACGCGGTCCAGGCGCACGTTGAGCTGTCGGATGGATTCCAGGCGGGAGCTGCGGGATCCGCTCGAAGCTCCGCCCTCTGGAGAGGTGCCGAAGGTCCCGAGGTTGGCCCCACGGAAACAGTTCCTGTTCCGGAAAAACCAGCGTGCGGCGCGCTGGATGTCTGTGAGGCCCGGCTGGTCGGCGAAGTCGAAGAACTCTTTCCGGGAATTGAGGACAAACTCCAGCTCGGTGAGGAGGGTGTCCGAGTGAAAGCGGACGCAGCGGTAGAAGGTGACCAGGTCGCCGTTGAGATCATTGAGAACCTCAAATTTTGAGCGGGGCTTCGCCAGGAGGACCGCAAGCCCTCCGGCAAAGGGCTCCACATAGCAGTTGTGGCTGGGGATATTGGGCAGGATCTGCTTGAGAAGTCGGGTTTTTCCTCCCGGCCAGGTGATGGCGGGCTTGACGGTATAAACGGCGGGTTTTGATTTCACGCACCGGATGCTACCGGAAAAATGATCCCGCGTTCCGCGAGTGCGCGTTTTGCCTTCGCGAGCGCCCTCTTTTCGATCCTCCAGATCGTGCTTTTTGAGCAACCCGCCCACGCGGCGATATCTTCTTGCGTGAGCGGCACGTCCGGCAATGAGCGGCGTTTCAGAAGAGCGAGTCCGAGATCGAATCTACGATCACGCCCGATCAGGTCCCATCATGTCTGCGCTCCCACGCCGTCATGAGAAGAGGTCGAGTTGTTTTCCGGCCGGGGCTTTCGCTTGCTTGCGCTTTTTGACGGCTGTCTCTCGCACGAGCCGGTTGAGGTCGGCGAGGCGGGAGGTTGTGGCGTCCTGGGCATCGCTGAGTCTGGCGCGCTGTTTTTTCGTAAGGACTTCCATGGCCGTGTTGGTGATGGCCCGCAGGCTTTTTCCCTCCTCATAATACCGGTCTCCCTGGTGCCGCATGTGCTCTTGGACGGCGAAGAGGAAATACCGGCAGAAATACTGGATCTTTCCGGTTGCCCCGTGATGCATGATCCCTTTGAGGATCTCGTCGAGGATCTGGCAGAGGCGGCGCTCGGGGATCCGGACCCCGCGCTCGTCGAGCCAGCGGGCCGGGGTCGTGATGGCGTTGAGCAGGATGCTGCGCTGCTGGAAAAAACCCTTTTCGTCATCAGGGTAAAATTGCGTCCTGATCCGGTGCAGATAGGTCTTTACCAGGTCGGAGTCGGCCATGCTTAGAGAAAAACAAGCTGCCCGGTGTGGCGCTCGTATTGACCAGGGCGCTTCCCCGTGAGGCAATTTGTCAGGGCGCGGTTGAATTCATCCAAGGCCCGCCGGTTGGCGATGAGGACTTTCAGCCGTGAGTGCTTGTAGCGGATGCGCTCGGGGGCCGTGGTGAGGGAGATGTGTTTGAGCCCTTTGGTCGAGCTGGAGATCGCGAAGCGGGAGAAGATGGGGCGGCGCTTGCCGTCTGCCCGGAGAAGCCTCTCGGGGACCTGGCAGGCCGAGCAGACGTCATCCACAGAAACCCATCCAGCGCGGGCGAGCAGGAGGGCTTCGATGGCGTTCGCGAGTTCTCCTGTGCTCATAAATCAAAAAGGCTCGTTGTCGGCCGCTGCGTGGGCCAGTTCGCTGGACGGGACGAATGGGCTCGGGTTCATGTCGAGGATGTAGCGTCGGCGTCTGGCAGCCGGAGCGACGGGGCATGTGTGGGGGACTTTGCGGGTGTCCGCGCCGACCTTCCCGCTTGCCCGGTTGTGGATCGTGAGCATCAGATTTTTCAGGCTGTCCAGGTCGAGGTCTTCCCAGTTGCCCAGGACGTGCAGGTCGCGGGCGACCTCCTTGATGTATTCTGGGGAGAGGCCTGCCTTTTTCGCGTCGTCTTTGATGCGCCAGACGAGGCGGCGGCGGGCGTCGTCTGCATCCACCTTGTCCATTCCACCGTCATTCTTTCCGGCGATGATGGCTTCGCAGCGGGTTTTGAAGCGGTTGAAATGCTGGTTGCTGAATCCCTTGGAAGAGGGCGGACAACCGGCTTGCTTATGCAGGGCATAGCGCTTGGCGTTTTTCTCTGCGGCCGGCAAGTGGTGCCACCCCATCTCGACCATAACATTGTTCCAGAGGGTGAAGTAATAGACGGTTTGTTTCGGGCTCATTTCTTTTTTCGGCGCTTTGGCCGAGCGTATTTGGGTGGGAGAAGATCGCCGAGTTCGGCCCGGCGCTGGATGTCGCGCTGCAGGAGCCCAGCGTATTTGAGAGCAGAGTCTTCGGTGCGGCATCCCGTGCCACGATGCACCGGGCGACCGGATGCCATGCGGACAACGCAGCGGTAGTGCGTGTCGATGGATCGCTTATAGATCTTCATGTCATTCTATTTCGCGTTCGGCAAAGGAAGCGACTTTTTACCCGTCCCATTGCACTTTTTACAGACAACGGGCTCGATCCGATGGTGGGTTAGCGCACCAGTTCCATTGCATTTTTCACAGTTGTTATCAGCGTTTTTCATAAGTCTTGAATTTCGCGGAGCGGAGAGCCTTCCTGCCTTTGCTGGTGATCCGATAGTATGGATCTGGCACGAATGATTTGCGGCCCGCATATTCCATGAGTCCGTCAGTGATGAGGCTTTCGGGAATTTCGCCGCAGTAGAGCCCACCAGCGGCGCGATGCTCCGTATGCCAGAGAATATCGCGCTCGTGCCGAGTCAAATCAGCCGAACATGGCAGTGGACCGAATGGCGGGAGGTTCGTCACTTTAGACCTCCCACCGTTTCGCCCGCCATACGGTCACTTGGGGCGTTGGGAAGAATACGGCGGAGCGCGAGTTTGCACGCCGATTCCGCCATCGTGGCCGCTTTTTCCGTGCTTCTTCCGTGGTGAGGATTCCCATCGTCGCAGGTGATTTTCCAGCCCGCGTGATCGCCCTCGATGTTGATCAGGAATCCCGCCTTGATCATGGCCTCGACAACAAGCCATCCGCCTCCGGGCGTGTCGCTATAGCGGACGTGCCAGACCTGTTCGACGATTTTCACTTGGTCGCGTTCCTTGAATGTCGGGCATGTTTTCTTGTCGAATTTCTGCTTCCAGATCCGCTCCGATTGCTTTGCATGCGCCAGCCATGCCTCGGACTCCGCCAGGGATAGCGTGAGGCTGCCGAGGGTCTTTTTGATTGTCCGCTCGATGCCTTCCAGATTGTGGAACTTATACTCCCACACGATCCATGATTGCCGCATTGGCTCCGCGCCGATCAGCTCACCGATCCGGTTATTGCGCTGCTCCTCGGTCAAATCTTCCCAACAAGGCGGCGCACCGAATCCCAGCCCGTTTTGTTTTTCAGTTTCCATTTGATTCGTTCCTCTTGTTTGCGGCTATGTCCGCTCCCGGCTGGGATTCGGTAGCCTCTGCGTTCATAGCGTTATTTGCGGCCATGCCCGCTCCCAGCATGGGATTCGGTAGCCTCTGCGTTCGTCCGTGGCCGCCAAGTGATGCCGCGCGCGCTCATCAGCAGGGCGTGCAGGAGCAGGATGGTGTTGAGCGTGCGCAGCGGCATGGTCAGATGTGGGTGCTGGGGCGGATCGTGCGGGTGCAGATGTAGTGATCCCGGCGATAGCGCTCGGAACGGGCCGAGCGGATCAGCGACCAGGCGAGGACCGAGGCCAGGGTGAAGAGGCCCCCGGTGGCCGCGCTCACGAGCGAGAGCTGGATGGCGTCTGAGGGCGTCATGGCTGAATGTCCTCGGCGCGGTCCCACTCGACTTTGATTTGGTTCTTGGGCGTGCCGTTCTTGTCTCGGGCGAGGGCTGCGGTGATGAATGCCGGGCCGAGTTTCTCTCCGAGGATCGCTCCGGCTTCGAGGCGGAAGGCTTTCCCGTTTTTCGCGAGGACCTTCCATGTGGTGACCGGGCGGTAGAACTGCCCGAGCTTCTCTCCGGCTGCGTCGCTGAGCCGGGCGTGGACGGTCGAGCCGTCGGCGAATGTCTGCGTGACCAGGTCGGCGGTGAGGATGACCGGGACGATCGCCTCGGTGCCACGGGCGAGGTATTGGCGGCCCTCGCGGTCGGGATCGGTGAGCTCGATCTGCTGGCCGACGAGAGCGGACTTCTTCAAACACTGCTCGATGACGCTGAGCTCATTTTCCAGGCCTTCGATCTGCGCGCGGATTTCGAGCCCGCGATCCACAGATTTCTGAAGCGTGGTCATGACAGCCTCCCGAGCAGGATGGCTTGGCGTGCGAGGAAAGCATCGATCTGCTTTTTTGTCCCTTTGGCCAGTTTGTTTGCCGTGCTCTTGATCGCTCGGATCTCGCGCACGGCTGCATTTTCGACCTTGCTCACCTTGCGGATGGTCGCCGCTTCGTGGCGGGTGTTGTCGCGATAGGCTCTGCCGATCTGTGTTTCGAGCGCGCGGAGTTCCTTCCGGTATTCGCGTGCCATGTTCGGACCGGAGGGGGCGAGTGGTTCAGTTTTCAGTGGTTCAGTTTTCAGTTGGTTTGGTGTTTTCATAAAATAGGACTACCTGATGACCGGACGCGCTTTGTCGGTGCGCTCGGTGCTGAATGTGTAGGCGAGGCGCATGGCCTCGCGGGCGGTGCTGATTTCTTCGGAGGCTTGCTGGACGCGGGGCAGCAGGAGCTCGATGCTGCCGGCGGCGACGGCGCGTTGATCTTTTGAGACATAGACGGCCACGTTGTTTTGGTGGTCGTCTTTGGGCCACTCGTTGCGGTTCTCGGACCAGACGATGGCGCGGTAGATGATCACTGTGCAGCCCTCCAGTCGCGGACTTCTTTGGCCATGAGTTCGAGCTGCTCGGAGGCACAGAAAAGCCACTGCTCGATTTCCTCGGGCTCGTTGCCGAGGGACTGGCTGTCTTCGATTTCGCGCAGGCGGGTGTTGACGCCGCCCATGTCTTCGAGGGCGAGGCAGATAGATCTGCGGATGCGGGCGATGAGTTCCGGGCTCATTTGCCCTCCAGGGAGTAGCTGCGGATTTGCATGGTGTGGCCGGCGCGGAATGCCTGGGCGATTTCGATTTTCTTTTCGTCGGAGAGGTGGAGGGCGAGGGTGATCTGTTTGCGGAGGGAGCGGATGTGGCCTTGGTTGGTGACGATTTTGGTGGCGTATTCGATGAGTGCGTCGTGGTGCTCGGGGCACATTTGGGCGATGATGCGGGCGGCGATGTCGGGGCACTCTTTGTCTTTGAGTTTGATTTCGGGGCAGATGCCGATGCGGGAGAACTGCTGGTCGTTGCTTTTGATCTGGTCGATGATTTCGGGGTTGCCGAAGAGGACGACCGGGCAGCGGGTGGCGTCGTGGAGGTCGAAGAGGTATTCGCGTGCGGCGATGGTGAGGCGCTGGCCGTTGTCGAGGAGGAGGAGGCGGTTGCTGCCTTTGAGGCGGTCGATGATCCACTCGGCGCGGTTCATGCCGCTGGCTGCGAAAGCGCGGCTTTTGACGCGGGCGAAGATTGTCTTTTGGATGAATTTGGCGTCGCGGCAGCCGTGGGCTAATGAGACGAGGATGGCGGTGGCGTTGTCGGCCTGGTAGCGGGCGGCGGCGACGGATTTGCCGATGCCGGCGGGGCCGTAGATGACGCCGAAGTCGTTTGTTTTGAGGATGAGGTTGATCGTGCCGGCGACGGATTTTGTGACGCCGGTCTCGAAGGTTTCGCAGCCGACGAGCTGGCGGATGGGGGCGGTGCGCAGGACGTCTTCGGCTTTGGCTTCGAAGAGGTCGACGTCGCCTTCGAATTTGTCGGAGAGGTAGCGTGAGACCTGGCTGCTGGACATGCCGAGCTCGCGCCCGAGCTGGCGGTGGCTGAGGTTGTTGGTGTCGCGGTAGGCGGTGAGGCGTGTGCGGACTTCGGGGGTGGTGGGCTTTCTGCGGTCGGTGGTGGCTGGTGGTATGTTCA
>Ga0194058_10000640_pt1 | contig 17301 bp, 13 predicted proteins | sample SepL4417m_MetaG_FD_155490 | JGI IMG/M metagenome (GOLD analysis project Ga0194058, IMG submission 155490) | Anoxic zone freshwater microbial communities from boreal shield lake in IISD Experimental Lakes Area, Ontario, Canada - Sep2016-L442-17m | ecosystem: Environmental > Aquatic > Freshwater... | reverse complement strand
CGTGGTATAGTATAATTGCCGAGGGGTGTTTCCCGAGTTCGGCGTGGGTCTCCTGACCCCGCCGAAACATTGGACCGAAGGTCTCCCGGCAAATTGGAGACCTTCGGTCGGCGGCGTGGCTCGGTCAGAGACCGGCCACAACAAGGCGACCGGCCACAACAAGGCGACCGGCCACAACAAGTGTGGGAAACTTTGGAAAGGGATATTTCATGCCAAGCTGTCAAATCTTCTCATTGAGGTTCCGATCCAGCCGCAACGGCTTCACTCTAATCGAGCTTCTCGTGGTCATTGCCATTATTGGTATTCTGATCGGGCTGCTACTACCGGCGGTCCAGGCCGCGCGGGAGGCCGCCCGCAACAATTCGTGCAGGAATAATCTTAACCAGATCATTAAGGCGATGATAAACTACGAAACGACCAATCGGTCGTTCCCACCCGGCCGCAAGGGGTGCGATGCCTACACGGGGAGTCCCTGTGGCAGTGTCCGAAATGTTCCGGAGGACCAGCGGTCCGGCGCCAGTGCCTTTTTGGCGATTCTTTGGCAGCTTGACGATGCGCCGCTTTACTCATCCTTTGTGATGAGCGGGACTGTTGGCAACGGGACTGTTTCTGTTTACCCAGGCAAGGTGACCAGCGGCTGGCAAAATTACGTCGCCAGCAGCGGCACCCTAGTGACCGCCCAATCGATCGCCCTTGCCCTGCTGGTGCGGCCGCCCGTCTTTGTCTGTCCGAGCGATAACGCGCTGCCGGACAACACCTTCTTGAATCCTCCGACCAAGACCAGCAGCTATGCCCTGGTGCTCGGCTCGCTGGGCGCAAATCCCGTTCTCGATTCAAGTGGGAATGTACTTCAGCCAGCGGCTGTCGAGGCGAACCAGAAGTATTACAACAACGGACCGTTCATTTACAAGTTGCCGCGTCGTGCGGCCGATATTCGTGACGGACTGGAAAGCACGATGTTTGTCGGCGAGACGACCGCCGGCGACACCGCCGGGTCGTTGAATTCCTGGGCACTCAGCGTCGCTTATCTTTGCAGCATGCGTTCGACCAACAACCCCTTGAACACCCCGTCAGACACCGGAGCCATGGTCAAGATTACCAACAGCGGCCTTGACTCCTCTCTCCCTAGCCGACTCATTACCACGGGAGCCACGGGAGCTTTCAGCAGCCGGCATCCGTCCGGCGCCAATTTTGCTTTTGGCGATGGTCACGTGAAGTACATTTCCAATTCGATTGACTTCACGGCGTACCAGGCATTGTCGACGATCGCCGGCTCGGAAACGATCAGCGAAGATTATTGATTCATTAGGATCGGCGAATTGATAAATGTCGTGTTTTGCGCACTCGCCGAGCAGGGGGCGGACGGCACACGGAGTGTGCCTGCTACTTTTCTTGCGATACTTATTGATTCGCCGATCCATTACCGCACGCTTGCCACGTGCATATCTTCCAGACCGAGACGCTTCATCTTCTTGTAGAGCGTGGTACGGTTGATGCCTAAAGCTTCAGCGGTGGCGTGACGGTTCCACTGATTGGTCTCCAGCACGTTCAAGATAATCTGTCGCTCGGGAGCTTCCAAGGCATCCTTCAGCGTCCGCGCGCTGGAAGTCTCCACCGTCATCGGACTGCCGGCCAATAAGTGCGAGGGCAAGTCCTCCAGACCGATCACTGGATTCTTGCCCAACAACACGGCTCGCTCGATTACGTTCTGCAACTCACGGACATTGCCGGGCCAACGGAAACGCTGCAAGGCGGTCAGTGCCTCCTCGCTAAAACAGCGGACCTTTTTTCCGGACTCGCTGCAAATCTGACGGAGGAAATGCTCGGCCAGCAGAGGGATGTCGGAAATTCGATCGCGCAGGCCGGGCAGTTCGATGTTGATCACATTGACGCGATAGTACAGATCCTGGCGGAAACGGCCCTCCGCCACCGCCCGACCGAGATCCTCATTCGTGGCTAGGATCACGCGGGTATCGACTTTGAAGGTCTTCGTACCGCCGACCTGCTCAAACTCGAGTTCCTGCAAAACACGGAGCAGCTTGACCTGCATCCCGGGACTGGCCGTGGAGATTTCGTCGAGGAAAATCGTGCCCGAGTCGGCCTGCTTGAACTTGCCAAGCTTGTCGCCCATCGCACCCGTAAACGCGCCGGCGACGTGGCCGAAGAGTTCGCTTTCCAGCAGCGTTTCCGGCAACGCCCCGCAAGCCACCTCGACAAAAGCCTTGTCCCGGCGACCGCTGCGGCGGTGAATCGCCCGGGCGATCATCGACTTGCCAGTGCCGCTCTCGCCGGTGATGAGCACGGTGGCGCGGGTGTCCGCCACGCTGTCGATCATGTCGTAGATTTTCAACATGCGATGGTCGTGACCAATGACGTTCTCCATGCCGAAACGGAGATCGAGCTGGGCCTTCAGCGTCTTGTTCTCTTCGATGACCTCGCGCTGGCTCAGGGCACGTTGAATGGCCATGTCCAACTCTTCGTCGATTAGCGGCTTGGTGAGGAAATCGAATGCTCCTTGGCGAATCGCCTCGACGGCCGACTCGACGGAGCCGTAGCCGGTGAGCATGATGACCGAGGTTTCCGGTCGATTCTGGCGGATGTGGGCCAGCAGATCGAAGCCGTCTTGGTCGGCCAGACGGATATCGACCAGGGCTAGGTCGTACGGTTTGCGATCGACCGCGGCGATTCCTTCGGCCAAGCTGGCGGCCGTATCGGTCTTATGGCCTTGCTCGCGGAGCCACTCAGCCATCGAGCTGAGTACGTGGCGGTCGTCGTCTACCAACAGGAGTGTGGCTTGGTTCTTCATGGTGTTGCCTTTTATCGTAGGGTGGGCTTTAGCCCGCCTATCGGTGAGGTGGGCTGAAGCCCACCCTACTCATTCCGTTGCTAAATATCTACGTTATGGGTGACGGAAGTCAACGCGCGGGGCAGATACTCATCAAAAGCGAAGGGTATCCTTACGGATTAGGTACGGTGGGGTGGGTGAAGCACGGAAGTCCTGTGCTAGGTGGGGTGATTGAATTACAATGGGTTTACGGAAAACAGACCCGTAAAGGAGCGTTTTCCCCCTCGAATTGGTAGATAACTCATCGAAAATCCCGCTGAGTCGGGGGGGTAGTTTGTTTCTTCGGGGGGTTGTGTCACGCCCCCAAGTGGACTAGAATTAGTGAAGTTACCTTCCGCGGTTTTTGCGGAGTTACCCCCCTGGAGATTCCTATGAGCATCAAAATCCTAGTTTGCGATGATCATTATGTCATTCGCATCGGTCTGGCAAGCCTATTTGCGGGCAGCGAGATTGAAATTGTCGGCGAGGCCGACAATGGTAAAGAGGCATTAAAGCAGGCACTGAAACTCAAGCCCGACGTGGTTCTGCTCGACGTCCGCATGCCGGATGGCGACGGCCTGGCAACGCTGGAGAAGTTGCGGGCGAAATCGCCGGAAGCGAAGGTCGTGATGTTGTCGACCTACGACAATCCCACGTACATCGCCCGAGCGGTCGCGTTGGGTGCGGTGGACTATGTCCTCAAGGGATCGTCGCGCGATGACATCATCGCCACGATTGTTGCCGCAGCTCGGGGCGAGTCGCCCAGCCATTCCGGCCAGTTGAAGAAGATTGCGACGATGATGAAGGTCCGTCAGGTCCTTGCTGACGACGATGTGCCGTTGACGCAACGCGAGACGCAGGTCTTGCGGCATGTGGCCTTGGGCCTGAGCAATCGCGAGATCGGGCGTTCGCTGGAGATCAGCGTGGAGACGGTGAAGGAGCATGTCCAGAACATTCTCCGCAAAATCGCCGTCAGTGACCGCACGCAAGCCGCCGTGTGGGCTGTGCGGAAGGGTTTAGTTTAGCCAATCAAACAAGGCATCTCGACAACCCCATCCAGCCGGATGGGGTTGTCTTTTTACCGGGTTAGGGCGAGGGCGGCGGCAGGGAGGGCGCGGGCAACTGCCGGCGGATCGTCTGCTTGGTCATGTCGCTAAGATAGACCTCTTCGGGCCGAATTCCCAACGGCGACGTTTTTGGCGGTTCGACATCTACCTTGGCAATGACCAATACGGTATGTTTCTGCCACTGTGAGCAAAACTCAGAAATCGTGGGGCGGACATTGCCGCGAATGGGGTCAGCCAAATAGACCCGTCCATCAACGACGCCGCGGAAAACGACAAAGTGATTGTATTTTTTCAGGCGGATGGGGACGACCAGCGGCACACGCGCGGCCGCCAACTTTTCAAACGACATGGTTCCGATCGTGGCTTGGTATCCCATCTTGACTGCGGTTCGCCGTAAGTCGCTGATGGCCAAGCCGTTCTTGACGCGATCTTTGATCTCCTCGGGGGTAAGCATCTGCATCAGGGTCGAGAGCACATTCTCTTCCTTGACCGCGTCTCCCCAATAATAGCGGAGTACGGTGGCCATCGCCGCCGCGCCACAGGAATACTCGCGATTCTGCATCACTACATTACGCTGCTTCAATTCCTTCCACGAATTGATGTGCAACTGGAACTCGTGATCCGGATCACGGATCGGAGCACGGCCATCCTGCGCCGACGCGCCGTCGGTGCCGATCGCCATCAGGACTCCGGCAATCAAGGCCGGAAAACTGCGGCGAGTACTAGCCCGGAAGCCTTCGATAACCGCAACCCGGGAATTCGGAACTTGTTTCACGGTGGTGATGCTCCTGTGGAGTTAGAAGGTCCAAGCGATGCCGAAACGCGTGTTGGCCGAGTCATTGGTCAGCCCAAATTCGACAAACGGTTCGCAAATCCGTTCGCACTGAGCCAGGGTAACGGCACAGCGCAGGTAAACAGGCTCCATACTCGTGCCGGGAACGATTCGGTTGTTGATCCGCGGCTCGGTAACATAGGCACCAAAGAGCGTGCTGCTGAACGTGACCCGCTCGTTCACGGCAAAGCCGACGCCAAAGCGATAGGAATACTGGTCGCCCGCCTGAACGTCAAACCCATCAAGTTCACGGGTAAAAGCATGGCGGCTGCCAAAACCATAGAACACGACGACCGGATCGTAGGTTTGGACGAAAAGGACGCTCCAGTAACCGGCCCAGAAGCCTTGGCCCAGCGATGCCTGCGGCGTGATGAGCAGGTTGGCGAGAAAATCTCCGTGGCTGGTGGGAGCAGTCATGCCGGCGGTGACAATGATGTCCGGATCGCGACTCGATCCACAACTCTTGTGCCAGAGGTAGGAAGCCCCAAAGCTTGTATCGCCCAGACCGCCGTCGTTGGAGTAGTTGTCGAACCGAAGCTGGAGACTTCCGTATTTGTCCAGCCCACGGGCATGTCGGCGAAGAATTGCAACCGGTCGCTGAAGCCGTAGCGAAGATCGAACTGCGAGACCAGCAACCGACGGTGGAGAGTGCTATTGACCGCAGTGGTCGTGTCACCAGGCTGAACCGTGGCAAGTTGCGTGAATGGTTTTTCATCAATGAGGTAGCTCAGCCCCACGTCGAGCTTCCACTGTCCAGGCTTCAATAGAATCGTGTCTTCGCGGAGAAACTGCTGCGAGTTGTTTTCGGGGGCCTCGCCTAATTTTTCCTGATTCGCGACATGCGTCGCAGCCTGGACATCTGCCTGAGGGGCGGCAGATTCTTGCGCGAACGACGCCCGGACTAGGGGCAGCACCAACACAAGAGCGGTCGGCATCCAGCATGCGACCTTCCGAAAGCGATTGATCTTATTCATAGGTACTCCTTTTCATGGGTATTCCCTGTCATGGCCGCGGTACGGTTACTGTTTCTCCAGCATTTCCGCGATTGCCGCCAAGAATCACGCGTTCGTTAGACGTTTTCCGTGACCTGCTCTAACGAAGATTCGGTTGTAACGAAAATTCGGTCACTGCCGGAAGTATCGGCGGCGCTAGGCGCGGTTTCCGCAGAAAAACAGGCATTACCGTCAGATCCCGCACATGAGGCGCGATATTTTCGCCAAAGGCGGCAAAACCCGATCGCTGGGAATATTCGCCACACGCCGCACAGACGGAGTTATCCCTACAGGCGGCAATCTCGCACGGTAACGATTCGGCCAACCCGTCAGCCGTTGTCCCGACGTACAACATGCCGTGCTGACCGCAAAGTTGCCAATACAGCCAGTTGTGGTTGCCTGGATTACTTGACGGGCTGGGCAAATCCCTACCTCACCCATTGATCGCGCCCATCCTGAGGTGGGGGCGTTGCTGGATAAAGTCGACGTAATCGCTACAGTCGCCGCGATCCGAACCGTTGACTTTAGCGATAGCGGCGACTTGCGCTGAAGTGCGGGCGGCAGGGCTTGCCGTGGAGGTGCGGATTGCGTGAGTTTGCCTGAAAATTCCATGAACAACGATTCTTCCGCATGTATCGAGAAGTCGCAAAAGCATCAATTTGCAGACGACGCCTAGTCGATCGGAAGCATATCAGGCAAATACGATACGATCCTTTTTTTCGGAACAATACACAAGACCGGAAGTTGCGCGGTTGCTAGTCGTGTTGATGATGCACGCAATAGTCCGGGCGAAACCAAAGAGGAGATGGAACAATGAGTCGATTTGTAGGAAAGTTTGTGGTTCTTGCAGTAGCCGCGTTAGCTGCCATGATCGTGAATTCCAAGACACTGCGCGGTGAAGAAGAGAGTAAAGCAACTGCATCCCAGGCTGCCCCCGCCGCTCCGGTGGTTGACCCAAAATGTGACGGCGGATGTGGCTGTTCGAGCGTCTGTGATCCGGAGTCGTTCTGCCACCGGCATATCATTGCTACGGCCGAAGCCGTTTGGCTTGCACCGCTGAACAATCAGCGAGTCGGCACCTACGAAATCCTCGATGGTGACAACAAACCCATAAGCCAGTATTCGGCCGCCTCGGCGACCAGCGATGGGCTGGTGGCAACCCCGCGGATTATGCTTGGAATTCAAGGCGAATGTTGGGGGGCGCAGCTCCGTTACTGGCGAATGGATGAGTCTCAGACCGTAAATCATCTTGATCCAGTGGTCGGCACCGGGCTCTTCGCCCAAAGCAACTTCAAGGCGGAAACGATTGATTTAGAACTCACTCGCCTGTTGTGTATCGGTGAAAGCCAAGCACAGTTCAGCGTGGGTCTTCGCTACGCCCAACTCGAGCAGTCGGCCGGCTTGTCGGCCAACAAGATACTCAACTACGGCATTAACGACAATGACTTCTACTCAGGCTCGGTACTTTCGGGTGCCAGGTTTTCGGGCACCGGTATCACGTCCGCTCTAACGGGACTTCGTCCCATCGGATGCGGTAATTTCAACCTCTTCTACAGTCTGCGGGCGTCGTTACTGTGGGACGGCAATGCGTCCAACTTCGTGCAGACTCGTGCAGACTACCAAAATACGACCGGCCCCAACTGGTCGAAAGCCTATAACGCCGCCTATGCGAACGGTGCGAGCGATATGTTCATCGGCGAACTGCAAATCGGCGGCCAATGGAACTATGCTCTGGAGTGCATTCCAGCCAACGCCTTCATCCGCGTGGCCTTCGAGTATCAATACTGGGCAACCAAGAACATGGGCGATGCACGAGCATTCTCCTTTGCCGGCGCCCTTGACGGACCGGTGGGCGTGGCCACAGGCCGCTCCGGTGACGTCTTTGTCAACCTCGTCGGTTTCAATGTCGGCACCGGCATCACCTGGTAAGCGGCCGGGTTACAAAACGAAACCAGCGCGAAAGCATCGCAGGGCAAGGATGACGTGCTGAAAAGGCCGCGCCACGCCCAACCATGGAACACCAAGCAACGCTCCTGACAAAACTGCCAGGAGCGTTGTTTTTCTGTAGCAACGCAAGTCGATCAAGAATTCAGAAAATCAACGAGCGAATGCTACGGCACCGCCACCCGAGATCGAGCCGAAGACCCCACCGACCGCGCCACGGGGCAGGAAGATGCCAATGCCCGAAGCCGAGACGGAAACCGATCCACCCGCGGCAAGAGCATTGGTTGTTTTCGACGTCGCACTGTATTTATTCCACGCGTGCGCATCGGTTCCAAGCACAGGCGCACCTCCGCCCGAGGAGGCAGTCGAGTAGCCAGACACGGACGCAAAACCCGAACCGCGGACGCTCGTGCCCTGGACATCGGACATCGGCTGAATATCCGCGAGTCCCATCTTGGACAAGGTATTTTGAGAGACCTGTCCCGGATTAGCAGCCGAGGCAAAACCCGCGGCCAAAACCACACATAGAACCACACACAAAACGATCAAGCTTCGCATCGCATAATCTCCTTCTGGAGCTGCTGCGCCAGTGTTTCCAGAGGCGACATGCCCCAGACAACACACGCGCATGATGATGATGCCGAATCAGTATGAGAATCCAGATATGATGCCGGACGGCAAAGCCGTCAAAATCCCGTTCATGCGGAAAAAACGCATGAAATGATTAAACCTCGCTATCATCCTTCCCGAAAAAGTCCCGCCGTCAAGACCCCACAAAAAAAATAGCAGAAAGCCGGTAAGCACAACCCCAATTAGCGTTGTGCTTCACGTCGGCTAGGTCTTGGCATCCTCTCGAATTACCTGGAAAGCGAGATGCCGGGGATCTGTTTTTCCAAGGCCTAATGTGTGGAAACTGCGGAAAAAAACGACTTTGAAAGCATGAACGAGGCGTTATTCGTCCCTAAACCAAGCGACGCGTTTGTAATTCCGCGAGTACATATTATGGGGGTATATGATAATTTGGAGTCTGCCCAACCATTGGACTGGACACTTTGGAAAATTGAACTGGACACTTTGGAAAAGCGACGATTTCTCGCGTTTTCCGACATTCCGAGTACTAAAACCCCTCGATTATGCCTCAAGGGCCTTCTTGGCAAAAACTATTACCAATCTATTACCAAACCGATACGTAGTCGCGGTTCTCCGCATGGCGACTGGTTCTATAATGGCTAGAGTCCGGATCGCTATCGACCGGAAGTAATGGCGGGTTTTCGCAGGAGATCGTTTGAAAATGAACATTGAGACCACGAAGTTTGAAGTATCCTCCACCTACCCTGATGCCGTTCATTCGGCCGGCTCGAAGGCTCGCGTACTCTTAACGAGCGTCTTTGGGCCTTACGCGCAGGACGACGAATACGGCAGTCGGGTGATGAATCCGATGGAGCTTTATCATAATCAGGTGACTCGGACCCAAGGCCCGTTCTCATTGCGGATGTTCCACCGCAGTTGGGGCATCATGCTTATCCAGTCCAACATTGAAGCTCCCTGCACGCTCCTGGACTTCCCCACGTTGGATCGCTTCCTCGACGAACTTCGCGACAACCAGTACGACGTGATTGGCATCACCTCGATCATCCCCAACGAGCAAAAAGTGAAGAAGATGTGCGAGCTGATCCGCCACTATCAGCCCAACGCCCAGATCATCATCGGCGGTCACATCGCCAATGTACCCAACTTGCACAAGAAGATCGACGCCGACCACATCGTTCGCGGCGAGGGCGTGGCCTGGTTCCGCCGCTACCTGGGCGAGAGCACCGACCGCCCCATTCGCCACCCCGTAGTCAATTCAGGCCTCGGCACACGGAACCTGGGCGTCAAAGTGGGCGATGATCCCGGCGACGTGGCTGCCGCACTGATACCTTCCGTCGGCTGCCCGTTGGGCTGCAACTTTTGCTCGACCTCGGCCATGTTCGGCGGCAAGGGCAAGTCGTACAACTTCTACGCCACGGGCGACGAACTGTTCGACGTCATGTGCCAACTGGAGCGAGAGTTGGGCTGTCACGCGTTCTTCTGCATGGACGAAAATTTCCTGCTGCATCGCAAGCGGGCACTGCGCCTGCTGGAACTGATGGAAAAGAATGACAAGGCCTGGGCCTTATATGTCTTCGCCTCGGCCAACGTGTTGCGTTCGTATACCATCGATCAGCTCGTCCGCCTGGGCATTGCCTGGGTGTGGATGGGCATTGAGGGTTGCAACAGCCAGTACGTCAAGCTGCAAGGGATCGACACCTTCGAGTTGGTCCGCGAGCTTCAGTCGCACGGCATCCGCGTGCTGGGTTCAACGATCATCGGCCTGGAAGAGCACTCGCCGGAGAACATCGACGCGGCGATCGAACATGCGGCCAAGCATGACACCGACTTCCATCAGTTCATGCTCTACACGCCAATCCCCGGCACGCCGCTGCACGCCGAGCTAACCGCCAAGGGCCAAATGAAGGATCCGGCCACATTTGAACAGGGAGACATTCACGGTCAGTTGATCTTCAACTATCGCCATCCGCACATTCCTGCCGGCATGGAAGGCGAGTTCATGGTGCGGGCCTTCAATCGCGACTTCGAGCGCAACGGGCCGAGTACGTTGCGGATCGTCCGCACGACACTGGCCGGCTGGAGGCGATACAAGAACCACCCGGACACCCGTATACAACGCCGCTTTGCCTGGGAATCCCGCGAACTGGCGACGACTTTCTCCGCCGCGGCCGCCGGGGCAAAGATGTATTACCGCGGCAATCCGATCATGCGAGCGAAGATGGCCGCCGTACTCAAGGAGTTAAATCAGGAGTTCGGCTGGAAGTCGCGGCTGATGTCGCTCATTGGCGGGCCTTATGTCTACTGGAAGCTCTTGCGTGAAGAGAAGCGACTGGCCGCCGGCTGGACCTACGAGCCGCCGACTTTCTACGAGAAGAACAGTGCCTGCCACGACGCGGCCGCCGATCCCTGCCGTTACGTCACGCCGGAGGTTTGTGCTTGCACGGCGAAGACGGACGGCAAGACCCTTGTTGTGGCCGGTCTCTGACCGAGTCACACCGCCGACCGAAGGTCTCCCACTCACCAGGCCATGAAGTTGCTTAGTAAAGGGTAGCCTACAGAACTTACTTTCTTGGCTTGTTTTTCCCCCCTGAACCGCAAGAAAGCAACTTAGTGGTAAAGGTGTGAACTATCTAACTTCAAGAAAGTGAAAAGCAACTCGGTTCACACCATGAGTTGCTTTTTTTATCCGCTTTTGCCTAACCGACTAACATTTTGAGAAGAATGAAGCAAGCGCAATGCTACTTCGCTAGATGGGAAATGCCAGGCGGCTAGGCAAAAGGGGACAAATCCGGGCTTTGGCTTATATGGATAACTATGGATAAAATTCCCTCCTACCCGTCCTTGGGCAGGAGAGAACCGAGGGAAACTGCTAAGAACCTACCATCGACGGATAAGCATCGGCAGGAAATAAAACCTGCCCAATCCTCCTTATCTGCTTTTCCCTGGGTGCCTCAAATCCAAGCACCAATCGACCTGACTTCTTGCGTAGAGCAATGACGATAATGTTCCCGTCAATCTCTACCGCCTCATCCACTTTCAAGGTCAATACCAACATGATGTCCTTTCTCGTTTAGGTGTTGTTGTCAATGGAAGGGGTCTTAACAGGGATCAGCATCCTGATTTTCTTCAAGGATCCCGTCTTGCTTTTCGACGATGTTGAGCCGGTACTGAGCACCTGATCGAGATGCAAACGCACGCGGCGAGACTTCGACTTCGATTTGTTGCCCGATGGGCATGGTGGGAGAGAAACTCCAGTCGTCGACCCAGTGGAGGTCACATCCGGCGAGGACTTTGTAACTTCGGCAGACACGGATGTCCCCGTTTTCTTGCTTGAACTCCTTGCGCGTCCTGGCAAGGATTTTACCGCAGAGGAACAACCCTCCATCGGCAAAGCATCCACTGCTGATGATTGTCCCGCTACTGGGTTCTGTGTGGGACCGGTCTTGGGCAGCATCTTGCGTACCTTTTCGTACCATTCACTAATCTCCTTAATAGCAACTTCTCCGAAACCTCGCGTTTTAGGCAACCAAGATGTGAACGCCTTGCACAATTCATCGGCGTACTTTATCCCGTTGTAAACTAATAACGCTTCTACTCGGCGCGTGAAGCCTAGTTCTTTGACTAAGACTCCCTTCAACACCGATTCATCGACAACAAGCCGATACCCATCATATGAAAATGGTTCGCCTTTGGATTGAACACACCAAAGCGAAATCCCTATTCTTCTTGCAAGGGCACCTGTCGCTTTAACCCAACCGCCCTTCGTGTGACGTGCCGAATAAGCAAAGGCCCACTGACCAAAAGGCTCATTCCTTCTTTGTAAAAGCCCTTGGGCAACCATGCAAACCGTCCGGTGGATGATGATGTTTCCTTTTCGCCTCTTATGCTCTGTCACCTTTCCAGCCGATACCTTCAAACTCGGATCGCAACCGCAAAAAGCGGCAACATTGCGTGATGTCGCAAAGCGGCGTGGTGTTATGGTCTCTGCAAGCCACGACATTGCGGTGACAGGTCCCACACCGGGCACGGACAACAACAACTTCATCATCTCCTTACCATCCAACTCCCCTTTCATGGTTTCCCATTTTTGTGCTTCAATAGCTTCTCGGAAAGTCTTCTCCTGTTCGCGGACTCGTCGAGCAACGATGTCCCAATCAAGAAACATTTCAACGATTGCTTTTCCAACATACGGCGGTATGCCCGTCGGCGAAAGGTAAGGATCTTCAATCGTCGTGCCAAGGTTGCACATATCCTCGATAAGAGGCCGGTAGTGTGCATCTGTAACCTTTCCATGCGATCCACAGGTGTGGCCAAAGCGCAAGATGATGTTGTTGATTTGGTTGGAAATACGATTCCGTTCTCGCATAAGCTGGCGACGACGAAGAGCCATGACACGGATTTCGTGAAACTCGGCTTTAGGAAAGAAAGATGCTGGCCAAAAGCCTGTCATCGAATGATAGGCAAGCAGTCTTGCATCAAGCGTGTCGGTCTTGCGGCGTGTTGGGCCGGCGAGCGTCGGATTGACGATTGCGGGACGGCCACCGAAGACACGAACGACGGGAAAGTGATAGCAGCCTGTTGACTCAATCACCCATTGGAACACGGGCTCGTCAACATTGTTTTCAAAAAGGACTTGATGAACCCATTCACGCGCTGCTACCAACTGCGGAATGGACGTTGCAAAATTCTGTTCAAAGCGTTTGACTTCAATGCCTGAAATCAGGACGCAAACGGCGATGAACTTGGAGTGACAATCGACACCGACGCCATAGGGCCTGATTGCGATATTTTCGCCACCAGAAGCGACGGTTTGGTTTTCTAATCTCGGCAACTCAGCCGAACATTGGGGTGCTTTGGTTGTTTCGGTTACTTGGGGGGGTAAACTACGCATTTTCCAACTCCGTTTGGACGCGAAAGCCGAATAAAAAGAGGTAAAACCTCGCGTGTTTTCACTCACCGAACGACGGTGTGTGTAACAAAACTGCCATTGGGGGTCAAGCCGTCCATATGAACCAACGAACACCGTTTCAGAATCTAGCCTGGTGATCTGCAATCTGACCTAAGCCGTGCTGCAAAGGAGTACACGAGATTCACAGCGGTATTTTACCATACTTAAAAAACATGTCAAGTAGGGGCGGCAAAAGATTCTTGAAAAGTTTCTCTTGTGATAAAAGCCCTGTTTTAGGCACTTTGTAGTATGTCCCTTTATAATTCCGACTTTCCGACCATTTTGCCGGAGGCGGCAGAATGTTTTTTTCGGTGGTTTTTTGCGATGGATTGGATTTTTTGAAAGTGTCGGAGGTGCTTACTTTCTTGACTGCCTTTCCCCCTCATCTGCCGTTGTTCACGCCTTTACCTACTAAGTTACTTTCTTGTGGTTCAGGGGGGAAAGGCAGTCAAGAAAGTAAGTTCTGTAGGCTACCCTTTACTAAGCAACTCATGGCAGGAAGGCAAGCCAGTGAACTATAATGCGGTGCATGTGGATGCCAGACCGATGCTTTGTGCGGCGAAGTACCACTTCAGCAGTTGGCGGAACGCCAACCGAACACCAAAAGATTGCCTGCCGTAGCAGTTCCAAGCTCGGTGGACGGTCTTCGCACACTTTTTCCCGTTTCGGGGGCCGATAAGCACAGGTAGCAACAGGGAACCAGACGGAGAGGCCCATCTGGGCAAAACACATCATGAGGCCGGGGTTGTAAAGCCCGACCTCCTTCCAAAACAAAGGATAATACTTGTCAGAAAGAAATCAAGTGGATTAGCAACCGCAGCCACAACGACGAGCCCGATGGCAACGCTCGCGCTTACCGCAGGAATCGCCAGAGGTCGAACCGCAGTTCGACGCAGACTCAGCAGACACTTCGACGGTCTGCTCGACCATCTTGCAGATCTGCACCTGAATCTTCTTCTCAACCGTGCGGGGAACCATCACGGTATAGTTCTCGGTCTTTTGGACCTCGCGGACCTCATTGACAGTGACCTGCTCATTGTGGGTCTCAGTTTTCGGCACGCAGACCGTAAACGCAATCTCACGGGTACGTTGCTCGGTTTTGCACTCGCTGACCGTGTTCGTGCGAGTGCGATTCTCGCAGTGATACTCGCAGACTTGGCGAGCGCAAGTATGGGTTTGGTTCTGGTAGTTGCAAACCTTGACCATGCGGGTGCGAGCCTCAGGCTTGCAGACCTGCACTTGGTAGGTGTATGGCTCCTGAACCGTCTCGATCTTGTTGACAGTTACTTCGCGGGTCTCATTCACCCAGTTGGGCGCCCAGCTGCGAACGGTCTGAGTACAAGCCGGGGCTGGGGAACAGCCGCCGCAAGAAGCCTCGCCACCGCATCCGCAACTGCTGCTGCAAGAAGTGTGGCAGCAGCGATGACGGCGGCAATGGCAGCCGCCGCAAGCGCCCCCGGACTCAGAAGCACTGCAAGCGTTCGAGACTGCGACCTGACGCTCTTCCCAATGTCCCTTATCGACACAGCGTGTGGCGGTCTCTTTGACCGGTACGCAGTGCTGCACGCAACGCGTGCCCTGACGGGTCTCGCAGGAGGGAACCCTGACGGTGTACTCTTCCGTCTTGTCAGTCCAAACCGGCACGCAAACCGTATATTGGGTTTCGACGGTCTTCGTCGTCGGCACCTGAACCTGATAGGTCTCGGTCACTTCCCGCGTCGTCGGAACCGAAACACAATACGTCTCAGTTCGAGTGCGCGTCTCGGGAACCATCGCCGTGTAGGCCCGAGGCACGGTCTTCGTAACCGGAACGGTCTCAAAAGTCGTCACGTTACGCGTGCGGGTTTCCACCACGCACTGGGTCTCGATTACGGTACGCTCTTCGCTAGCCGTTGTCGGGACCAAGATCGTTTTCTTAACCATCTGCGGGGCACAGGGCACTGTCGGGGCAGCACGACCTCCACGTGCCGATGCCCGGGCCGCGCCACCGCAGCCACAATCGCTCGCTGAGGCGACATTGACCGCCAATAACATGGCGGCCGCAACAAGCAAAGATCCAAAAAACTTCATGAAAATCTCCTCCAATAAGGGAATAAAGCTCGGTTTGGCCCGGACACCATGTCCGTAAATCCAACCGAACCCCTTTGGATTCTACTCAGGTCGCGCAGAATGGCAAGTCTATGCTATCGAGAAAAAGAAAAATCGATCGTCTACCACACCCGATCACTGGTCGCCACATCCCATTCCAGGGCCCTCAGCGAGCATCTGGCGGGCTTCTAGGCATCTCGACGCCTCCCGAGTCATCTAAATCCCGACCGACCCTTCTTGGTGCCTTTACGGAACTCACAGAGGGCATCGCCTTTATGGCGATTTCAGCCGGTGCCGCAGTTTCAATCGATGGTCTTGCGATCATTTCATCCCAATGCGTGTCAAACTCGCTTATTGGAAGCCGTGAGGGCAAACGCTCTAATTCAATCCCACGGAAAAGAACTAGCCGTCGCTGCCGAATCTTAAATGTATTATTAAGGTCTTAGCGGTCGAGGTGGCAGTCGCGGGTGGATGGATTGGCCACGAGTCAAAAAGGAGAGTCAAAAATTAGGGTACTTTGACACGACGTTGGGCGTCGCTACAATGGTGGGCTGACGAGTCGGTCGGCTGCGAAGGGTTCCCTACCTCGGGATGACTTGCACCGTGCTCACCATGATGCTGGATAGGCTCACGAGCCAGCACAAATTGAAAGTCAAAGCGTCGCCGCGTTAGACATTTCGGCCCACGGCAAACGCGCACTCTGGGTGAGTATGGCAATATAGATAAGGTTGCGCTTTTTTGGGTTTTCGCTTCTAATGGTGTTGTTGTTTCATCACCCTCAGGAGCCATTGCTAATGCCCGAAGTCATTGTACCGAAAGTCCAATCCATCCTTGACTACTTCCGACCACTCGAAGACCCTCGTAGTACCATCAATCGAAAGCACCTGCTCGGCGATTTGATTGTTATTTCCATCTGTGCCGTAATCGCAGGTGCCGATGGTCCGAAGGCTATCGGTATTTGGGCCCTCGCCAATCAGGTGTGGCTGTTGCAACATCTCGAACTGCCCAACGGAATTCCTTCACATGACACGATTGGGCGATTGCTTGCGTTGCTCAAACCGAAAGCGTTCCAGACTTGTTTTCAAACATGGATCAAGGCACTGACCGAGCCAGCATCTCAAGGCTCGATGGTTACGATGCCGAGTCCGCAGAAGATGATCGCTATTGATGGCAAGGCACTTCGACGTTCTCACGATCGCAAGAACAAACTGGGAGCCTTGTTCCTAGTCAGTGCGTGGTCCGTCGAGAACGGCGTCAGTCTCGGACAGTTGGCGACGGAGGCAAAATCGAATGAAATCACGGCAATTCCCGAGCTGATCAAGAATATCGACGTGTCTGGTGCAATCGTCACGATCGACGCGGCAGGATGTCAGAAGAACATTGCCGCACAGATCATCGGTGCTGGTGGTGACTATATTTTTTCACTCAAAGGCAACCAGGGCAATTTCCACAAAGCGGTGGAGAAGTGGTTCACCGACCGAATGGCAAACGGCTTTATGGACGCTACGGTTCGCATCCATCAAGAAGTCGTCGAAGGGCATGGCCGAATCGATACGCTGACCTACTATCAGTGCAAGGTACCCGCCGACCTTCTCGGCCGCTCAAACTGGAAGGGACTTCGTACGATCGGTGTCGCCATTCGCGAAAGCCGCCGGGGTGACAAAGTGACCCGCGAAGTCCGTTACTTCATTTGTTCCATTCGCATGAGTGTCAAACGTTTTGCCCGCGCCGTGCGAGGTCACTGGGCGATCGAGAATACACTTCACTGGTGTCTTGATGTGACGTTTCGTGAAGATGAAAGCCGGCTGCGCGACCGTCGCGCCGCAGACAATGTGGCATGGTTGAAACGCTTCGCCATAAGCCTGTTGAAGCAGATTGATGACAAGGAAAGTATCGCCATGCGTCGCCGAATGGCAGGCTGGAATCCCAAGTACCTGTCGCAAGTTCTTGGCCTGCCAGGGGTTTAGCATGCGTTTGCCGTGGGGGGTGAGGGCATTAACGACCACTCCCCAGCC
>Ga0194058_10000637_pt1 | contig 17369 bp, 12 predicted proteins | sample SepL4417m_MetaG_FD_155490 | JGI IMG/M metagenome (GOLD analysis project Ga0194058, IMG submission 155490) | Anoxic zone freshwater microbial communities from boreal shield lake in IISD Experimental Lakes Area, Ontario, Canada - Sep2016-L442-17m | ecosystem: Environmental > Aquatic > Freshwater... | reverse complement strand
ATCGACTGGAAAAACGCGTTCCCGGCGAGGAAATCCGTGATAAAAGCCTGACGACTTTGTAGTGCCTTTGGAGCCCACCCCTAGGTTTTATGCGGGTTCAAGCCCATCCATAAGAAACTTGGGTTAATATTGTTACCCTGGCCGCGCTGGTTGTGTCAGCCCTGCCAGCCACGGCCTTGACCGTGCGAGTTCAGGACACGCCGGGCGGCCCGCAGATCCACCGGGACGGCACGCCGATCGCGCCGCGGTTTTTCTGGGGAAGACCGCGTGGAGATACCATCGCGGTAACCACGGAATGGAAGGAATACTCCTTCGAGATCAAACCCAAGGCGGAGGCCAATGGCACCGCCTTCATGCATCTCCGGTTTCAGGAGATTCCAGCCACGATCTGGATTTCCGACATAAGCATCACCTCGGAGAAGAGCGGCCGCGAGTGCCTGCCCTCGGGAAGTTTTGCCACGCAGGAAGCCTTTGACAAGACATGGAATGCCTTCCCGGCCGCAGAGATCAATACCGTGGGGAAGTTCCGCGTGGAAGATGGCTCGCTCGTCGTGTCCTTAACCCCACCGCCCAAGGGCATGTGGCCGGATTTCCATCTTCACACCAAGACCGGCATGACGTTTACGCCCCCCTCGGTTTACAAGTGCAAGTTCCGGGCGAAGGCCTCCGTTCCGACGCTGATTTTTCCGGACATCTACCGCGTGGAAAATGGATATTGGAATAGCCTGGGCGGGATGTATGGACCTCTCCTCGAGGAGGTGGCGCTGGCGCGGGATGCCGGGGTGAACCTGATCACCTTCCGCGCGCCCAACTGCTGGTCTCCGCCGGAGAAACCCATCGACTGGGCTCCGCTGGATGAAATCTGCCAGAAGATGATTGATATCAACCCGAACGTCCTGCTGGTGCCGCGTGTGGATGCCGACGCGCCAAACTGGTGGCTGAAACGCAATCGCGATGCCCGCATGGTCTATGACGACCAGACCAATAATCCCGGCATGGTTTCTCCGTCCCACCGTGGCTACCGGGAGGCTGCGGCCAGCCACCTTGAACTGATCGGGAGGCACTTGACCGAGGCATTTCCCAACCATTTTGCCGGGCTGCATCCCACCGGACAGCAGACCGAGGAATGGTTCTACAAGGATGCGTTTGGGAAGCTATTGAGCGGATACGATCCGGCGACACGGGACGCCTGGCGTGCCTGGCTGAAGGCAAAGGGCGATCCCGATGCGGAGTCCGCCGAGGTTCCCTCGGGTGCTGATCGGCGTGCTCATCCCAACGGGCTGCTGCGGGATCCGGCCAAGGAGCGCCTTCTCATTGAATTCGCCAAGTTTCGGCAGGAGGAAATGGCCGATACCGTTCTCGCCCTTGCGGCTGGCGCGCGGAAAGGTGTCGGCAAGGATAAGCTTGTCGTTTTTTTCTACGGCTACCTCTTCTCGTTCAGCATCCTCGAAAACGGAGCACCGGTCAGCGGGCATTATGCGCTGAACAAGATTTTGAAAGGAAAGGATATCGATATCCTGTGCGCGCCGGTTGCCTATTATGATCGGGATTGGCTTGGGACATCTCCGTGCATGACCCCTGCGGAAAGCATCCGCCGGGCCGGAATCCTCTTCTTGAACGAGGACGACACGCGCACCCATCTCGATCCGCGCGGCAATGAGCATCCGCAGGAAGGCGGCACGGTCAATCAGTCGCAGGCGAAACAGGTGATGCTGCGCAATACCGCGCAGGCCTCCCTGAGAAATTTTGGAACCTGGTGGATGGATCTGTTTGGCGCTGGCTGGTTCAATGATCCGGCACTTTGGCAGGAGATGAAGCGTCTGGCCCCCGTGGATCAGGCGATGCTTGGGAGGAAAAAAACTTTCACCCCGGAGATTGCCGCGATCATTGACGAGGACAGCATGTGCTACTTGCCCGGGGATTCTGCAAAGCTCGCCGATCCGCTGACCTATGAGGTGCGCGGAGCATTGGGTCGCTGCGGTGCGCCATACGGGCAATATACGCTCGAGGACGCGGTGGCGGGGCATGTCCCGGCGAAGCTGCAGTTTTTCCTTGCCGCATGGGCCCTGACCCCTGCCCAGAGGCAGGAGCTTGCCGCCAACCGCGCGCCGGGCACAACGCGGGTCTGGTGCTACGCTCCCGGCTACCTCCTCCCGGATCGCGCCGATGTGGCCGCCATGACCGATGTGACCGGATTCAAGCACCGCCTCATCGAACTCAATTCCACCGTGTCCACGCCGACCGAGGCCGGGCGCGAGTTCGGGATCACGAAAGCCTGGGGGGTGAAGAAGAGCATCAATCCGCTGTTTGCCGTTGAGGCCACCTCATCGGACTCGGTGCTGGCAACCTATGAGGACGGCTCCCCATCCGTGGTGATCCGTCGCGGCCCGCAGGGTGCGGACATCTTTATCGGCACCCCCCAACTGACCACCGAGGTCATCCGGGCATGCGCCCGCTCTGCGGGAGTTCATTTGTTCACCCAGTCGGATGCTTCGATCTGGGCGACGGATGGATTCCTTTCCATTCAGGCCCTCAAGGATGCGACGATGGCCATTGATACCGGCAGCGATCGAGGCGTGACGGATGCGCTGGATGGCAATCCGCTCGGCAAGGGGCCGGTGGTGGATTTGCCAATGAAGGCCGGCGATGTGCGAGTTTTGAAGTGGTAGATCGATTGGAAATCCCTATCAAATACGAGGATGAAAAAGTTATGCATTATGGCAGCGCTGATCATCACCGGGTCATGGGTTCGGGCGGGAGATGACGGCTCTAACACCAACGCGCGCATCGAGATCAGCGGAGGGGAGGAGATTCAGCTGACCCCCGTTTCAGCACCAGAATTCGGCTCGCTGAAGAATTTTGTCAGGCGCGGTGGCGAGGTTGAAGGCGGCCTCGAATTCAACCTGCTCGGCGAGACCGGCCCCCTTCCGGAGGACGAGTGGGTGAAGGCAAGCTTCTCTTTCCTTCCGAAAAGCGATGGCAAAGTGACCCTCTATCTGAAGGGCAACTGGGCCAAGGCCCCGGATGGCGAAAAGCTTTCCCCCCGCTGGGTCTATTATGACAAGGTCACCGTCGAGGGTGCCGAGTCGTTCCAGAACGGCGACTTTGAAGAGGCCAGCGACGGCAAGCCGAAAATCTGGAAAATGACCTCGGATGCCCGATACATCACAAGCGGGATCAAGCCGCTTTCGGGCGATGCCATGGTCGCAGTCTGGCTCAACCAAAACTGCCAGCAGACATTTCCTGTCAGCGCGGACCAGAAGGTAACCATCACCATCCATGTCAAAAAGGCGAATATCCAATGAATAAGAAAACCAAACCAATGAGAAAATCATTTGTCCGACACGCGCTAGTCGTTGCCGTTTTTTTGCTGGCAGGTTTTGGTGCCCAGGCTGAGGAGCCCCTGAAAGTCTATTACGTGCGCCATGCCCAGGGCGGGCACAATGTCGCCCTGGAATGGAAGGGCATCCCGAAGGATCAATGGCCGCCGTATGTCGGAAATCCGGATGCCTTCACCCCCCTCGGGGAGGCACAGGTGGCTGAGCTCACAAAAAAGCTTGATGGCATGAAGTTTGATTTCGTTGCCTCAAGCCCGACCTGGAGAACCCGCAACACGATCCTTCCGTATCTCAGGCTCAAGAATCTCAAGGCCGAAATATGGCCTGAGCTGATGGAGACCCCGTTTGTCGGGCCATCTGTTCCTGCGGATTTGCCCGCCCCCACCGCAGCGCTCTTCGAGGGCACGGTCCCGCTAAAGATTTCGGATAGCGAGAAGGAGTTTTTTGATTTCCGGGCAGACGGCCGGAACGAAATTCAGATGGTTCCCGAGAGCAATGCCGCGCAATACACTTCCGATTCCATTGCATTGGCCGAGAAAACGGCGCAGATGGTCCGGACACGTTTCGGCAAATCCGGAAAGACCATTCTGCTTGTCGGGCACGGCCTGGCAGGGACGACTTTGATCCGGGTGTTAACCGGCTCAACCGTGCCGCAACATGGCCTGAGCAACACAAAGCTCTGGATGGCCGAGGAGCAGCCGGACGGCTCGTTCAAACTGAAAATGATGAACAACGTCCCGTATGAAAAGTAGGTAAAGAACCTCTGGGCAAGCCCCGAGGCAATTGGAGGGGCCGGCTCTGTCCGGTCCGTTGCTAACGACGGACAACACGGAGGTCGTCCCTCCAGCAACAAAGCCGAAGCAAGCTTCGGGGGATCAGACCAGAAGGAATAAAATATGGAGGTCATACGATGAAAACAGCTAAAATACTCACGGGGATTATCCTCCTTTTATCCATGTCATTGAGCCTTGTTGCAGGGGAACCCAATCAACGGATTCCTGCCAGCGACCCCCGTTTTCTTTATGAGGGACGCCTGGATTTCTCAGACAAGGGCGCGCCTGTCGTCATCTGGGAGGCAAGCCGGATCGGCCTGGATTTTGAGGGGGATACGCTCGAGCTGATTTTCGACGCCATCAAAGGGCAAAACTATATCAATGCCGAGATCGATGGGCAGAACACGATTGTTGAAGCCAATGAGGGGAAGCCGGTTAAGAATGGGAGCTTTTCCGGCCTTGGACAGAGACGCCACCGCCTGTCGCTGTTCAAACGGAGCGAAGCCAATGCCGGAACTTTGCAGTTTCGTGGCGTGGACCTCGCGCCCGGAGCCCAAGCTTGGGCACCGCAACCGCCCGCCTACAAGCTCAAGATGGAATTCTTCGGAGATTCCTGCAGCGTGGGCGCATGCAATGAAGACGGCCCTGTCGAGCAGTGGAAAGACCGCCGCACGCACAACAGTGCTTTGAGCTACACGACGCTCCTCGCATCGGAGCTCGCCGCAGACCATCGCAATATTTCCGTGAGCGGGATGGGCGTCGTCACCGGATACACTAAAGTAAAGACTGATGAAATTCTGGATCGGCTCTATCCGACAAAGACTTCTCCACCTGCCGATCAGACAATGTGGACACCAGATGTCGTTTTCGTTGCAGTGGGCGGAAATGATTTTCTTTTTACCGCAGAGAAAGGCCAGCCATTTCCTGAAAACTTCGCCGAAGGCTACATCGCGCTTGTTCGCTCGGTCCGCGCGGCTTATCCCGCCGCGCACATTGTCCTGCTGGGGGGGACATTGATCAGCGAGCCGCCCAGGACCGAAGCGCTGGACAAGGCGTGGGAAGCGGCGGTGCAGCGAATTGAAGCTGGTGACGACAAGTCCGTGAGCCACTACGTCTGCAAGCATGTGTATGGAGGTCATCCCAAGGTCGCAGACCATCGGGCTTTGGCTCAGGAGATCGTCGGGTGGCTGAAGCAGCAGAGATTCATGCAGCCATATCTTTAGTCCATTGACATCATGAAAGTCCTCCCGGCTACTCTTACCTTCCACGTCAGAGATCCTGATCCGCACATAAGAGAGCTTGACGCACGGAGTGCTGCTCAACAAAACCAGCGCGATTGCGCTTCGTGGATCGGGCCAGTCGAGCGTTTGGCCCAGGCAGGGCGACCGCCCTCCCAAAGGAGGCAGCTCGCCCTCGGGCTGCTCAGCAAGGCGGCCGGGGGCGACCGCCCTCCCAAAGGAGGCAGCCCGCCCTCGGGCTGCTCAGCAAGGCGGCCGGGGGCGACCGCCCTCCATTCCTTGCGGTTACGTGCGGATCAGGGAGAGACGTACGGAATTGACTTCTCTCAGGAATCCATGAGTGAAAACCGCCATGAACCCCATCCTCCCAATACAATATTTCATACCCGATGCTGAGGCCCGTGATTGGAACGGCCGCCTCTACCTCTACGGATCTTTAGATATCAGCGGTGACACGAGCTACTGCAGCGCGAGGTACCATGTGTTCTCCTCTGGTGACTTGGAGCACTGGACTGACCACGGGCAATCCTTTGATCTTTCTACAAGCCACTGCCCGGGCGCCGGGCGCCTCTATGCACCGGATTGCATCTGCAGGGATGGACAATATTATCTGCTGTACTGCGCGGATGACGGATCCGAAGGAATGGCGGTCAGCAACAAGCCGGAAGGGCCGTTTGGCAATGCTGTAGGAATTCGTGGGGCGGATCGTGGCGGCATAGACCCGGCCGCACTTCTCGACGACGATGGAAACTGCTATTATTTCTGGGGCCAGTTTTCATTGAAGGGTGCCCGCATGAACGACCGCCTTGATGCCTTGGATGCCAATTCGATCGTGACAGGAGTTCTGACGGAGGAAGGGCACGGATTCCATGAAGGGGCATCGATCCGAAAAAGGAACGGCATCTACTATTTGGTTTACACGGACATCAGCAGGGGCAGGGCAACATCGCTCGCCTATGCGACAAGCCATGCGCCTCTTGGGCCGTATCAGAAACGAGGGATCATCATAGACAATACCGGATGCGATCCCGAGACCTGGAACAACCATGGGTCGATCGCCGAATTCAACGGGCGATGGTACGTTTTCTATCATCGTTCCTCGCATGCCTCGAAGTTCAGCCGAAGAGCTTGCATGGAACCTATCGCATTTCGAGAGGATGGAAGTATTGATGAGGTGGAAATGACGACACAGGGAGCTTCCGCCCCCATCCGCGCGACAGAAACAGTGGATGCTTATCGGGCATGCCTCTTGTCCGGGAAAGTCCGCTCGGAATCCCTACATCAACTCGATGCCGGAGAGGCGCATCTGGAAAGCCTGACAGGGATCCACAGCGGCGACTGGGCCGCGTTCAAGTATCTGGAATTCCATGAGAATGTGAGCGCATTTTCCGCAACGCTGGGCAGCCCCGTTGGTGGAGGGATTCTCGAAGTCCGCTGTGATCATCAGAACGGGCCATTGCTTTGCGCCTGCGCGGCCCCCTTGACGGGCGGATGGAAAATCTGGCAGAAGGTGGAGGCAAAATTGCAATTGCCTGTGACCGGGATACATGCAATATACTTGGTTTTTAGAGGGGGGCAGGGGCGCTTGTTCGACCTGCTTGACTTTTCTTTCATGACTGATAGCCAGACACTTGTGAGATGAGTATGAAAACATTATGCGTTATTGCAGGGCTGGTGATGCTCGGAACATTTATTCAGGCTGAGGAGGAGGGGAAGACCAAGGCGCGGATCGAGATCAACGGGGGGCAAAAGGTTTCGCTCACCCCGGTTTCAGGGCCTGAGGGCGGCTACCTGCGGAATTTTTCCAGGGGCAATGCGAAGATTGAAGATGGCCCCGATTTCAACCTGATCGGAGAGACTGCGCCGCTGCCAGCCGACCGGTGGGTGCAAGCAAGTTTCACTTTCGTTCCGGAAAGTGATGGCAAAGTCACCATCTATCTGAAGGGGAACTTCGCCAAGGCCATGGGAAATCAGAATCCTGACGCGCGTTGGGTATATTATGATATGGTCGCTGTTGAAGGATGCGACCCGCTGCAGAACGGCGACTTTGAAGAGGCCACCAGCGGCAGACCTGACTTTTGGAATGGCGGCCAGGATCTTCGATACGTCACCAGTGGGATGAAGGCGCTTTCCGGGAAAGCCATGGTCGGGGTATGGCATAACAATTACTGCACCCAGACAATCAACGTCACTGCGGGCCAGCAGGTCACGCTTACGGTGAATGTCAAGATGGGCGAGGTGGAGCCGGCCAAAGAGTAGATGAGCCATTAATGTGAAGGCCTCTCGACTTTTTATCGTTGCGATGGCCGGGATGGTGACGCTGGCGCGAGCGGCATTTCCTGGCGAGGAATGGCAGGCTCCGCCGGCAGGAGCGGATGTCGCTCATCCCGCGCAGGTTGACAAGGCCATGGCAAGCTTGGAGGCAGTGATGGGGCGGGAGGGAAATGCCGGGACGGTGGTGGTTCAGGACGGGTATGTTCTGTGGGAGGGAGTGGACACGAAGCGCAAGCGGGCCGTGTGGTCCTGCACGAAGTCATTTTTGAGCACCTGCCTCGGGCTTTTGTGGGACGACGGCAAGTGTTCGCCAGATGATCTGGCCTCCAAGCATCTTCCCGGGCTGGCGGCGAAGTATCCCGGGGTGACGCTCCGGCACTTGGCCACATTCACGAGCGGGGTGAACCTGCCGCTCCTCACCCTTGAGCCCGGTTTGCCGAATTTTGCTCCGGGCGAGGCGATGCACTATTCGTCGGAGTCCGACCTCCTCGCGCTGATATTGACCAAGGTCGCCGGGGAACCGCTCCGCGAGCTTTTCAAGCGCCGGATAGCGGATCCGATCGGGATGGATCCCGAGGGATGGGAGTGGAAAAGCGTGCACGAACGCGATGGGATCGCGGTGAATGGAGGCGCGGGAATGAGGGAGAACGGGATGCATATCTCGGCGCGGAATCTGGCTCGCTTCGGCTGGCTCTACGCCAGTGGCGGGAACTGGAACGGCCGCCAATTGATCAGTCGGCGATATATCGATGAGGCAACGCGCCCGCAGGTTGCGTCCTCGGTGCCGATGTTCGATCCGAAGGACTGGTATAAACAACTTCCCGGCACCTATGGCATGAATTGGTGGACCAATGGGGTGACAACGGAAGGTCGCCGCATCTGGCCGAGCGCGCCGGCGGAGGCATTTGCGGCCCTGGGCAACATGAACAATATCTGCATCATCATTCCCAAGTGGAAACTCGTCCTTGCGCGGGCGGCAGATGACGAGGTGAGGGACATCTCGCTCTTCGACGGGCCCCTGAAAATCCTGGGCGGAGCGTCTGCCCGCCCCTGAGCTCCCGCTGATTGGGAATCGCTTTTCCGGAGGCGGGGCGGGTGTTGTCAGAGAGCTCGCAGTTGCAGCAGGCGGGCAGTGTGCTCCTTGGCGAGGGTGACGCGGAGGACGCCGGTTTTGTCGTTCCATTTCCAAAACGGCGCGGCCTTGGCGGGGAAACCTACGCTGATTTCCAGCTTCTTGCCGCGAAGCCCGGGCAAGGAAATGTCGATGCTGCTTCGCTTCCCGGCGAAGCGCCACACGGCCAGGAGGGTGGTCTTGCCCGAGATCATGCCGAAGCTGGCCCAGGGGGCGCCGAAGCGGGCGAGACCCAGCGGCCAAACCGGCTGGCCGCGCCGGATCAGCTTGCGGATGGTTTTGTAGTAAGCGATTCCCTCCTTGACCAGCGCGAGACAGCTCGGGGCAATCTCATGGATGCGACCGCTCTGGTGGATGCGCAGGAGGATCCCGTTGACCATATTGAAGATGGTTTCTTCCTCGCTGGCGTTTTTGATCGGGTAGCTCCAGACGGCCGCCTGCTCGGGCGTGACCGCCGAGACCGCGGCGGCGGCGATGATTCCGGTGAGTCGGTAATCGGTCTGGTCGCTGGTGGACTGGATGCTGTGGTGGCTGAGCGAGGCATAGTCCATCCTCATGCCGCCGCTGGCGCAGTTTTCGACCACGAGGCCAGGATGGCGCGCCATCATCGCATCCATCCACGCGAGGTAGGCACGGTTGTGCTCCAGCAAGCCGTCGCCGAGGGCATCGGCGCTGAAATCGGTGCCGGGGCCGGCGTTGATGTTGTAGTCGTTTTTGATGTAGCCGACGCCGTAGTCGCGGATCACGCGGTCCAGGATGCCGTCAGCGTAGCAGCAAACCTCTGGGTTGCGGTAGTCGAGCTGGTAGCGGCCATGGTCGCTCACGCGGCGCCCCTCGCGCTGGAAGAACCAGGCCGCAGGAAATTTTTTGGCAACAGGCGAGGTGATGCCGACGACCTCCATCTCAAGCCAGAGGCCTGGAACCATGCCCTTGGCGCGAATATGATCCATCACCTTGACGAAACCGCCGTTCGGGAAACGGTCGGGCGATTCCTTCCACTCGCCGACGGATGTCCACCAAGTTTCCTTCAGTGACGCGAACCAGCCGGCATCGACCACGAAGTATTCGCAGCCGACCTCTGCGGCCGCATCGATGACCGGGAGAAGTTTTTCGGTCGTCGGCTCCGCCATGAGGCAGTTCATGTAATCGTTGAAGATGACCGGCATCTTCTCCATGTCGGGATGAGGAAGACGGATGAGGCGACGCACGGAGTTGAGCGCTTGCAGCGCGGCGGTGAGATTCCCTTGCACGCGGCCGATGGTTGCGGGAACGGAGGCGAAGCTTTCGCCCTTCGCCAGCCGCTTGCTCCAGTGGCCTTCGCGAAAGGTCGGGCCCGAGATCAGGACATAAAGTTCCTTGCCGATGTCGCTGATTTCCCAGTGCCAGGAACCGTTGTGCTCGATTTGCCAGAAAAGGGTTTCTCCGGTCTCTGTGTTTTCAAGTGCCCCCATCGGCAGATAGCCGAGCGTGGACCACGAACCCTGATTGGTGATCGAAACGCGGTTGAGCGAGAAATCGGAGTCAAATGCCTTGGAGTAAACCTGCGAGAGGCCGAAATCCTGAAGGCTGCCTGAGCGCCATTGGCACTCGCCGCCCCAGGTGTTGTCCGCAAGGTGCAAACGCATCTTTTGATCCCAGATTCGGGTGCCGCCAAGCGAGGCGCCGGGCAGCGCGGCCGTGGAGACATACTCGAGCAACACGGGTTCCTTGCCGGTGTTCACCACCTCGGTCCAACTGCGAATCGCGCCGAGCTTGCCGATGGCCTGCAGATGCGAGGTGACTCGGAGACCGCCGCCCTCTTGGACGACCTCGAGCTTCGCGCCCAGCGGAGTCTTGGTCTCGCGATGGCTCTGGTAGCGCAGTTGACCGGCGGGATTGGTGCCGGTGTACTTATTGCCGTGATGGTCGTCCCAGTCGTGGCCGTTCGCCTGCACCTCGACCAGGCGCGACCACTTGGTCAGCTTGCTGTCAAGCTGAGGCGATCTGGCGAAAGAAAAATTGAGAAGCTTTACCGGCGCATCGCCGGTGAAGGCAAAGAGGAGGTGAAGACCGTTGGCTTTGAACGAATGTGTTTTCATGCGATTTTGTTTGGATCTCTGTTTGTGTTAGAACCTCGCGCGGTGCCTGTCGAGGCGGGGAGTCAAGTCAAGCTTCAGAAGGACCGCTGTGAGAACAGCCGCGCAGCCAGAGGTGCATAGGCTGCCAAAGCACCGCCATCTTCGGCGAGCAGCGAGCGGAGCCTCTGCATGGCACCCTGCAGGGCATCTCGCACGAAATCGAGCAAGGTTTTACTTTCTCAGTTAATCCGATGTCTCAGGCGGCCTGAATGGCACTCCTCCTGAGCAGCTACAATAAATCCACGACTATTTTTGGATCAAATAGTAAACCTTGTCCGGCAGCAGGTTGAATTTGGCCGCATTGCCGGCGTCTCCGGCAGGGTATCCGTTAAAATCCAGCGCGGTGACTTTCAGGCGCGCGGCATCCGCGCGTTTGAACGCGACCGTTCCCTGGATGTTACGGAACAGCCAGGGATCCTGGCCGATGTTGGTGATCCGGCTCACGCCATTGCCAGCCGGCTCAGCGGAGAAGTTGGTTCCTTTTTCCTCCGTCATGGCCTGCACGAGGATCTTCGAGGAAACCGCCAGGGGCTGGCCGTCCAGGGAGACGGCGACGATGTGGGCCAGCTCCAGGTCCGACCCGATCACCACGTCCCTGAGGTTGGCGGGCCCGCCCGCTTTCAGGTTCCCGCTGGCCGCCTGCGCGCACGGGGCATTCAGGGTCAGGAACCCCTTCCCGTAATCCAGCTGGATTTCGCCCGTTGAGCTGACGACGGTCTGCGCGGCCCGATTGATAAACCGGGAGAGATCCTTCAGCTGGGAATCCCCGCCCTTGGCATCAATGCGGAGGTTCGTTTTCCCGACAAAATGGATCAGCGGATCGATGACATCCTTCGAGCTTGGATCGGGACCTTTCATCACATCGGCCTTGCGCAACTCATCGAGATTGGCCTGCTGCACGAGCTTCGTCCCTTTCAGGGCCAGGATCTCATCGAGCTTCATCGGCAGATCCGCCATAAGGTCGCCCGGCTTGACCAGGCCTTTGCGATAGATGAGCGCCGCGGCGGGGAACTGCCCCATTTGAGTCGGCGACATCAGCGTCCATGGCTGCATAAAAAAGCGCGGCTTCACCTGCCAGCTGGCGGTATCGAGATCGAAATGCACGATGCAGTCCGAGCCCTGCAGCGCCCCATAGACGGAAAAGAACAGCGGCGCTTCGCCACGGTAGCGGTTGGGGCGGTTCCACGTGGTCTCGGAGATCATGGATGGCAGGGAATTCCACATCGGATCCATTGCCGGATGCTTGAAGCTTTTCGGCTTCCCGGGCTCCTCGGAATCAAACCTCAGGGCGCTGACATCGGAGTAGGTATGCCCCGCCCGGACCGACCAGGCCGCATTCTCGCCCTTGTGGTTGCAGCCGAAGTAGCCATGCCGATCGATAAAATCGCCCGGCGTGTAGCTGTATTTTTCCAGCGGGCCCAGCACGTCGTTGTTCGCGGTGGTCCAGTTGGAGGCTGTGATCATTCCCTTGAAGCCCAGGCTGCGGAGGTATTGAACCGTGTCGGCGTAGAATTTCCGCTGGGTTTCCATCAGGAAAGCCGCCGTCTCCTGGTCGCGCGGAGTCTTTTGCGAGAAGATTTCGTGGAGCAAGCGGAATCCCAGGCGGCCTTCGGATGGGTTATCCCGGGGATGCGCGACGCCGTTCCATGCAGCAAGCGCCTTGTCCAGCGAGCCGTGTTTTTTGATCGCCCAGCCGCCGAAGAGCTTCTCCAGCTTGCGCATCTGGGCATCGGGGACATGGTCGTAATTGAAGGTCCAGAAAAAGAACGAGTCCTCATTGACCAGCTCCACGCTCATGAGCGCGGGCTCGTCCACCAAGGCCTTTCCTGACGGCCCCTTGCTGGTGAGGAGCTCCTTCCACCAGCTCCGATAGAGCTGCTGAAAATCGGGCTCGAAATAGAGCGTCGCGAACGGAGGCTTATTGCCGGCGTAGCCTTCCCTCCAGCCCGGGCCATTCTCCGGGGACATCCAAAGCGGGAAGTAGATGGAGAGGTGCGAGTAAATCCCCTCGGCCTTGGCCGCCTCGATGATCTCCTGCTTTTTCCTGACGATCTCCGGATTGATCGCGCCGGTTTTCCCGTCATAGATGCTCCCGTGCAAGCGGAGCATGTTGACCCCATGCTTGGCGAGCACCTGGAGGCCCCGCTTCAAAGCATCGCCCGTGAGCTCAGTGGGCGGCCCGTTGACCGCCCAGAACCGCACCGGCTCGTTGTTCTTCTGGTGGACAAACTGCTCGCCACGGGCCTGGATGAAGCCGTTTTCGCCAGCAAATTTCTCATTGAGGAAACGCATGTCGATAGGGCTCGGCTTGAAGTCATCGACGGGAGGGTTCCACGGTGTCCAGCCCTGGTTGTCGGCGGCGACCTGCTTCAGCTTGTCGGCGAGCTGGTCGGGTTTGAGCGCACCCATGGGCGCGAACGGTTCGTTCGTGAAAACAAAGCAGTCGATCGCCCCGTGGTTCTGATTTGCGCTGTCCATGACAAAGCGCAGCGTGTTTGCACCCGCTTGGAGCGGGAACTTGCCAACCTCCGACCATGCGAGAAACCGGAGGTCGGGCGCATTGTTTGCGGCAATGTTCACGACCGAGGTCTGGCCGTTCGCAAAGTTAATCGGGGCAAGCGGGGAACCATTGAGAGAATACTTCATGGTGGCTTGCGTGGGGTTGGCGCGCAGCCAGAGCGTGTATTGGCCGGCGGACGGGATGGTGACCGCATATTCGGCCTCGCCCGGTTTCGCCTGGTCGAAGTGCGCCAGGAAATCGCCCCCGGAAAGCTCCGCCTTTTTCACCCCGCCGTAATACCAGGGGTGCTTTCCAGCATTGGACTTAACCGCCTGCTCGCCCTCCACCCAAACCCAGGAGGCGGGAAGCCAGGAAGCCATGACGAAGGAGAAGAGGCAGGCGGCGAGAAAGTGTTTCATGGAGAGATTACGAAAGAACAAACAGGGAGGCAAAGAGACAGGGGATAAGGACGATGGCTTTCATGCTAGCCTGAGAAAATGTGCTTTCTCAGGAGGGGAAACTGCAGGGGGCAGGAAGTGGCATGGGAGAAAATTACAAAACCCGCCTGCTGCATATAAAGCGAAAATTCCTTCAAACCGTTGAATCGTGCCCGCTGTTATGGGAAACCGGTTAATTGGCTGCCCGCCGCAGCCAGAGAATGCGGGGGCCCGTTGCGGTCCAACGGGGGCAATGGTCGTAGAGATCTGTCCGGCCTCTCCTCGAACTTGCGCTGGCGTCTATTTGAACGGTTTGAGTTTTATACCCATTGCGCGCATTTTTGGGAGTGCTAGAGGTCTTGGAAACCGCTTCCCGGGCCTCGCTAACATAGTCATCATGAAAACCCCAATCCTGCCTCTGCTTATCCTTGCTGCGTCCTCAACCGTGCTTCTTGCGGCGCGAAACCGGATTCGCTCGAACTGAAAGACACTGGCGAGTGATGACTCTCTACCGACACCCGAAATCTCTTCAGCGCTCGGCGGCGTTCTCCGTCCGCATCAACGGCCAGGAGGCCGAGGTCCTTCACACGGACGTTGCGGACTTCGTGATCTGCGCGTTGGCACCGGAGGATTTTCCCGCCACCGTCGAGGTCACGCCTTCCGCTGCGGCAACTGGCGCCATGATCCATCCGGAATCGAAACAGATCTCGGCCACGGTTGAAGGCGGCATCGTCCGATTCGCGCTCAGCCAGGCGGACAAGGTCTCTATCGCCATCCCCGGGAACAAGGCGCTCTACCTTTTTGCCAACCCGCCGGAATCCACCCCCCCGGCGCTGGGCGATCCTTCGGTTGTGACCTTCCCCGCCGGGCAGGTCACCGAGGCCCCGATGCTCACGCTGGAGGACGGACAGACGCTTTATCTCCCGGGCGGAGCCGTCCTCAAGGGCCGGATCCATGTCAAAGGAAAATCCGGAATCCGGATCTGTGGACACGGGATTTTTGACGGATCGGCTTACAGCGTGGAGAAGGACGGCCTCATCCCTTCGATCATTCTGGAGCGCTGCCCCGATGTGCTCGTCGAGGATATCACGATGATCCGTCCGCAGGGCTGGATGCTTCTGCTGGCCGCATGCAAAGGGGCCACCGTCCGCAACCTGAAGGAGATCGGCGAGGTCGTCTGCTCGGATGGCATCGACGTGGCCGGCTCAAGCGATGTGCTCATCGAGGATTGCTTCCTCCACAACAACGACGATTGCGTCGTCATCAAGGCCCTTTTTCTCAGGGACAAAACCATTTCCGAAGCTGGGGTTGATGCCCGCGAGAACGTCGAGAACGTCCTCGTGCGCCGCTGCACCTTTGCGAACTGGCACGACGGCAATGCGATGGAGATCGGCCACGAGCTCTCGGTCGAGTCGGTCCGCAACATCACGTTCACCGATATCGACATCCTGCATGTGCATGGCAAGGGAGCCGTCTTCTCGCTGCACAACAACGACCGCGCGATCGTCGAGAATGTTCTTTTTCAAAACATCCGGATCGAGCATTGCTACGACCGGCTGATCGACTTCCGGATTTCCCAATCACGATTCAGCAGCGATGCCGAGCGCGGCCGCATCCGGGGCGTCGTGCTGCGCAACATCAGCTGGTCCCGCACCCCGTTCAACCGGGGCTACACGGTCTCCCTGATCGGCGGGTGGGATGCGGACCACACGATCGAGGACATCGCCATCGAGAATTTTGTGATCGACGGGGTTCCTGTTCGCCACCTGGACGAGCTCGAGATCTGCACCCGCCACTGCCACAACCTCCGGCTCAACAGCTAACCCCCCTCCCCCAACGCCTCCCTAGCAGCACTCCCGGATGCAAATTTCCCAGTTCAATCCTTCGATCTGGGCGCTCCCGGCCACGGAGTTCAGCCTCTGCCCATTTTGGTTCTGGAACGACGCGCTCAGCGAGGATGAGATCGATCGTCAAATCGCGGACTTTCAGGCCCACGGGGTCAGCCAGTTCGTCGTGCACCCCCGTGTCGGGCTGTCCAAAATACGGGCTGGATGAGCCCGGCCTGCTCGGTTTTGTGCGGCAGGCGATCGCGGCGGCGATGTGACCTTCACTGTCAACTAGCCGCGAATGGCACTAACTTAAGCCAACTTTGGGATGATTTCTTGCCCCCGGAATCGGGGCGATTTCCGGGGTTTCCAAGATCAGCTTCTGGGTGATCTCGCGCATCTCGTCGATGATCTTATCCAGTGCCCGGTGGTTGGCAATGGCCTGCTTCATTTTTTCGGCTTTACCGGACGTCAATCCGAGGCTGACAGTTTTCCCGCAGACTTTTCTCGTCCACCTCCACGCTCTTGGCGGCTGGGGCATGATGCTTCCTTGGCTCAACGCTTCAAAGCCCCCGATCCGCGAGGCCAGTGCATGGTAGCGGCCTTCGAGTTGCCGGATCTTTTGTGGAGTCAGGTGTGTTTTTTTCACGGGTTTTCCGCATTTTATGCTTGCTGTCAAGGATGCGTACCCATACGCATTGGTTATGCGCAACTCAACACCTTTCTTTCGGGCCTTCGGCCCCCTGCTTTTTGGCAAGCCCCCAGTCTCGGCACTCGCGGAGGCTTTTGCCAAGTTCTCGGAATGCAGCTCGCTTTCCCAGCTTCGCAAGGCTTTTGGCTCCTACATTCCCCAGACATTGCTCGCGCGCACTCCATCCGGCGACAATAGCCGCCGGCGCATCTTTTCGCTCGACGTCGTTTTCTGGAGCTTTTTCGACCAGGTTCAAACGCCCAACGGGGCCTGCCGCGAAGCGGTTCGCAAGGTCATGGCCTTCACGCGCCGAAAATTCCCCTGCGAGAAGGAGACCCCGATGAGTCCAAGGACCGCCGCTTACTGCAAGGCCCGCGCGAAAATCCCTTTCGATGTGCAGGACAAAATTACCGATCATCTGGTCGATCGCATGCAAAGCCATATCCCGCACGACAAACTCTGGCACGGCCGCCATGTCCGGCTCGTGGACGGCACCGGCATCTCCATGCCAGATACTCCGGCCAACCAGGCCCGCTGGCCCCAAAGCAAGAGCCAGAAGCCGGGGTGCGGGTTTCCTTCGATGACTCTTGTCGGCATCTTCTGCCTGCTCTCCGGGGCACTTGTCAAAGCGGCTCACGGGGATCGCCACACCCACGAAAGCAAGCTTTTCCAGAACCTCTGGGGCGCCTTGAACAAAGGCGATCTGGCGGTAACAGACCGGGGGTTTTTCTCATTCGGCACATTTGCCGGGTTACTTGCTCGCGGGGTGGACTCGCTCATGCGCCTGCCGGAAAAAAAAGTCCGCAAGGCCATCGGTTCCTTGCTCCCGAAAGCCGAAAACTTCGATGTGGTGGTGACCTGGAAACGCCCAGCGCAACGCACCCCCTCGCAGACGCCCGAAGAGTTCGCTCTCCTGCCGGAATTCCTCACGGTGCGTGTCGTCCGCTACACCATCGCCCATCGGGGATTTCGCACCGAACGCGTCACGCTGGTGACCACGCTGCTCGATGCCGCCATTCCCGCCGCTGACCTCGCCGATCTTT
>Ga0194058_10000636_pt1 | contig 17382 bp, 8 predicted proteins | sample SepL4417m_MetaG_FD_155490 | JGI IMG/M metagenome (GOLD analysis project Ga0194058, IMG submission 155490) | Anoxic zone freshwater microbial communities from boreal shield lake in IISD Experimental Lakes Area, Ontario, Canada - Sep2016-L442-17m | ecosystem: Environmental > Aquatic > Freshwater >... | reverse complement strand
CTGTGAGCCAGTACAAACAACAACAACTCTTTCGTCTGGATATTTATTTAAATCTTTTACATCAATAATAGTATCACGTGGCATGATAAGTGCTTCAAGTGAAAGTGCGATCTCTACAGTTGTTAGCATGCTTCGACCAACAAAACAAACTTTTCGATCCAAAATCTTGGATACGTTTAGGATTTGCTGAATACGACCGATAAGAGTAGAGAAAGTTGAAACGATAATTCGTTTCTTCGATCTCTCCATGATCGACATCAAAGAGTCTTCTAGAACTTTTTCTGAGATTGAGACACCTGGTTTTTCGATATTTGTCGACTCCATCATCAGAAGTAAAGGTTTTCTCGCACCGATCATAGCAAGTCCTGAAAAGTCTGCAGGTTTTCCGTCAGCTGGAGTATGGTCAAATTTGAAGTCACCAGTAGCGACGATCACGCCTTCAGGCGTTGTAATACAAAAGCCCATAGACTGAGGAATACTATGATTTACCTTGAATGTTTCAATCTTGAAGCAGCCAAGCTGCAATGTATCTTCGCCAATTTTCAAAGGAGAAAGCTTCGCAGTGCGGTCTAGCCCGAACTCTTCTAGCTTGCTCTTGATAAGACCAAGGCTCAGAGGTGCGGAATAAATAGTTGGCGAACCAATACGTTCGTAAACGTAAGGAATAGCACCGATGTGGTCCAAGTGACCGTGAGTGATCAAGAGACCCTTGATCTTACTCTTATTTTGCTCGAGATAAGTCACGTCTGGGATAACATAGTCAACGCCTGGCATTGTCTCATCAGGAAACATGAAGCCCATGTCAATAATGATAATGTCGTTCTTGTACTCGATAATCGTGCAGTTCTTTCCACCGGTTTCTTCAACACCGCCAAGTGGAATAACTTTCAGCTTTGGTTCATAGAAGAACTTCGACTGTAAATTTGGGTCAACTTGCTGTGCTGTGTAGCGAGTTGCTACACCGTCGCTCTTAATAGAGTTTTCTAATTTTTGATTTCTGTCACCTTGAACGCTCGACACTGCTGGCCGGCTATCCTTCATGACTTTTAGTACATCATGTTTCATACTTTTTAGGAATCTTCTTTCTTTTTTAGTTTCACTAATTATTTTTAATTAAAATTCTTTTTGTCATTTCACCTTCTCCTTTTGTCATTCCGGACTCGATCCGGAATCCAGAAAGCCTTCTTCCGAATTGTATTCTGGATCCTGAATCAAGTTCAGGATGACAGAGCAAAACAAATTTACTTTGTTTTTATAAGCTCTCTTATCTTTGCAAAATCAGCCAATAAAGTCGCTCTGAGACTTCCGTTATGAAGTGCGGCGGCTGGATGATAGAGTGGAAGATATATGATTCCGTTGGCGCCGATAATCGGCTCGCCATGGATTTTGGAAATATTCGGCTGATCAGGAAGCATGCTTGCAACAGCATGACGCCCAAGACAGACAATTATTTTCGGCTGAATAAGTGCAATTTGACGCTCAAGATAAGGCCTACAAGCGATTTTCTCAGTTTGCTCAGGATCACGATTTTCAGGTGGTCGACATTTTACCGTATTTGCAATAAAAACATCTTCGCGCTTCAATCTAATACTTTCGAGCATCTTATCTAAGAATTTCCCAGCGGCACCGCAAAAAGGTAAGCCAGATTTGTCCTCTTTGTCCCCTGGTGCCTCGCCGACAAACATAATTTTGGCCGAATAATCACCAGAACCGGGGACAGTTTTTGTCCGTGTTTTGCAAAGAGTGCACTTCTCACAATTTGAGATATCCCCTGCAATCAGATCTAGTTCGCTCGTTTTATCTAAATCATTCATAAACAAAAATAATGAAAATAGGGCTATAAATAAGTTCGTAATTCGAGAGTTCAACCTGCACTTGTTGATATAAGTTTAACACTTATGGCTTGGGGTGTCAATGGCACTTCTTTGTCATTCCCGTGAAGACAGCAATCTTGAGCTCAATCGCATTTGACACTTTCAAACAATAATGTTAATGTAGCCGAAGCCTGACAAAAGGAGCATTAGAAATTATGAGATCACTGATTCCTATCTTGATTTCCTTATCACGACTCGCAATTGCGCCTTTTGTTATATATTTAGCAAGAGATGGCAAGTGGCCAGTAGTCGTACTCTTGATCGTTTATGCTTTTACCTCCGATTACTTCGATAGCTTCATTGCCAAGAAGCTCGGGGTACAGCATAACAAAATCATAACGAAGATTGACAGCATCTGCGACGGTTTATTTTCACTAGCACTGGTCTATAGCCTGTATGAGTGTCATACGCTTCCGCTAACACTAGCAATAATTATGATTTTATTCTGGTGGCTGCTAGCTCTTTGGGGGATGATTTTCCCAATAAGAAATCCTCTTGCGCGAATCATTTTTGCCATTCTCGGCACAATTCGCAGCTTGATTCTGATTTCCGTTTATTGCTTATGTATCGCGAAGGCCTTTGGTCTTCTCGTGATGATTGGCACACTAGTCGCGGCGATGATTGTTTTTTTCTTTTTCCTGATCGCCGCTATGCAAGAGACGATCGCATGGTTTCTTGGTATGCCTAGAAAAATTTAGTATTGTGTCACACAAACAGAAATCCCCGCTTCTCAAATGAGAACGGGGATTATTTTTATTCTGCTGAAATATAGTTATTTCTGATTTAGAGCTTTGATCGAGAGAGAAACTCGGCCCTTCATTGGATCGACTTCGATAACTTTTACAGTCACAGTCTGACCAATTTTTAGCTTGTCGGAAACTTTCTCTACTCTCTCATCAGCGATCTGAGAGATATGAATCATACCATCTTGCTTTGGAGAGATTGCGAAGATTGCGCCGATCTCTTTGCCAGTCATTCGGTCTTTCTTGATGTCGATGATTTCGCCAGTAAGTATCTCGCCAACCTTGACCTCACGAGTCATAGATTGGATCAGTGAAATTGCCTTTGCGCTCATCTCTGGATCGATGGATGAAATCATAACTGTGCCATCGTCTTCGATGTCGATGCTACAAATCTCTTTGCCGCCGCACTCTTCAACTAGTTTCTTGATATTTTTGCCACCAGGCCCGATCAATTCACCGATCTTATCAGGATTGATCTTGATAGTTTCGATTCGTGGAGCGTATTTTGAAAGCTCAGCTCTAGGCTCAGCAATCACCTTTAGCATCTCAGCCAAGATCTCTAGACGTCCAGTGTGGGCCTGAGTAAGTGTGTCTTTGATGATGTCCCAAGTAAGACCTGTAATCTTTGTATCCATTTGAATCGCAGTCACGCCGTCAGCAGTACCAGCAACTTTGAAGTCCATGTCGCCAGCAAAGTCTTCTAGACCCTGAAGGTCAGAAAGAACCTTGTACTCGGCAGCATCTTTAGCGGTAACAAGACCCATCGCAATACCAGCAACTGGTTTCTTGATAGGTACACCTGCATCCATAAGAGCCAAAGTCGAGCCGCAAGTTGCAGCCATCGAGCTTGAACCGTTAGATGAAAGAATTTCTGAAACAAGACGAATAGTGTATGGGAAGCTCTCGGTATCAGGAATCATTGGCTTTAGAGCTTTTTCAGCTAAGTAGCCATGACCGACTTCACGTCTGCCAGTTCCTCGAACTGGACGAACTTCGCCAGTTGAATATGGTGGAAAATTATAGTGATGCATGAAACGCTTAGTTGATTCACCTTCCATAGTGTCGATAAGTTGCTCAAATCCTGGCGATGCAAGAGTTGCGATCGTAAGAGCCTGAGTCTGACCACGTGTAAAGAGAGCTGAGCCATGAGGTCTTGGCAAAACACCAACTTCGATACCAAGTGGGCGAATTTCTGTAATAGCGCGGCCATCTGGACGAATGTTTTCTTCTAGGATCAAGCGACGAATTTCTTTTTCTACAATCTTTGCAAAAGCGCCTTTGATCTCAACTTGTTTGTAATTACCTTCAAGTGAGGCAGTAACTTCAGCTTCGTAAGCTTTTAGCTTTGCTTCACGAGATTCTTTGTCAATCTCAGCAAGAGCTTCCTTGATCTTATCAGCGACAAGATTTGAAACTTCAGAGTGAATACCAATAGTCTTGTCTTCAACAAGTTCTTCGACTAGTCGTGCGTGATCTTCAGCAATCTTGTGCTGAATTTCGATAACCGACTGCATTGCCTTGTGACCAAGCTGCATCGCTTCAAAGATTTTATCTTCAGGAACTTCGTTTGCTTCTGTTTCAATCATCATGACACGTTCAGAAGTCGCAGCGAAAGTGAGGCTAAGAGCTGAGCTCTCAAGCTGGTCTTCTCTCATGTTGATAACAAATTCACCATCGATCAAGCCAACATTGACTGCGCCGATTGGTCCTTTGTATGGAGCATTTGTCTGCATAAGTGCGCATGAAGCAGCGATCGTACCGAGAACACTCATATCGATCGAACCGTCGTATGAAAGAGCGGTAACAATGAGCTGAACATCATTTCGGTATGATTTTGGGAAAAGTGGACGAATAGGACGATCAATTTTTCTACCATTTAGAACAGCAGCGTCACTTGGACGGCCTTCGCGTTTGATAAAACGGCTACCAGAAATCTTACCAGCAGCATAAAATCTCTCTTCAAACTCAACCATAAGCGGGAAATAGTCATTTCCCTCACGAGCCTCAGGAGCAACACAAACAGTTGCCAAGATTACAGTTTCACCGTAAGTTGCAACGATCGAACCACTAGCGAGTCCTGCCAATTTACCAGTCTCAAGCACCAATTTCTTACCAGCAAAATCTACCTCGTACTTTTTGGTAGAGAATTTCATTTTCTGAATCATATTACCTTTCGTTACCAGAGACCTCAAGAAGCGGAAACAAATCGTAAATCACTTTATAATTTCTTTTCGCCTCTCCCAAGTTTGTCTCTGGGGGGTTATTAAAACTAAGAGTAGCCCCGATGAATCGGGGCTACGTCTAAATTCACAAACCTATTTTTTGAGACCCAAATCAGCAATAATTTTTGCGTAATTTTCTTCGTTGCTCTTCTTCAAATAGTTAAGCAATCTTCGTCTTTTACCAACCATCATAAGAAGTCCGCGACGTGAATCGAAATCCTTCTTGTGCTCTTTCAAATGTGTTGTCAGATCAGCGACTTTCTTTGTAAGAATCGCAACCTGAACTTCTGTCGAACCAGTGTCATTCTGATGAGATTGATACTTCTTGATCAAGTCATCTCTCTGACCTTTAGCAACCTTTTTCTCTACCATCGTGTCCTTTCAGCCAGCAAACGCAGTTGATATTTGAGCCGATAGTTCTGGCTCGCATACTCCGCACGCTGGTTTCTCCCCTTATTAATTTATAATTTACTCTCAAGTTATACACCAAAATTGTGATTAAATCAACTGATTCTATCCTTTTAAATTGACAGGATTAATAATTTATTGTATAGTGCAGAAGTTGTCTACCTTTAGGAGGTAAATATGCACAAGTACAATTCAAAGAATTGTGTACTGGTCGCCATAATTTTGGCGATTGGGGCAATCTTGCCCATGACTGTTTTTGCAGCGACTGACGTGATTAATTATTGCACGGACAAAGAAACAATTGCTCGAGCAGCACACGTTAGAGAACTCTCAGCGCCGATATGGAAAGATCCAAAAGATGCGTTTAAAGTTGTAATACTTGATTCAGATGATATAAATGTCTTCAATCTCAATCAAACCATGTTTATTACGACTGGGCTTGTACAGCTTTGTCAAAGAGATGACGAGATCGTCGGCTTAGCAATCCACGAATGGAACAACTACGTCATTACAAGTTGGGAGCGCGTAAACACCTCTCCGGACACCGCTTATCGAATAAAATTGAGAAATCTAGAAGGCAGTGTTGATACTCTAAAAATTGTAAAATCTAAGGACGCTTCTGGAATTGATTCCGATATGGTTGCTGTGAAACTGCTCGGCATGCTCGGTCTTGATTACAAATCTTACGGTTCTTTGTTGGAACGACTAAGAAAACTTCCAGATCAAGATAAGGTAACGCTAGCGAAGTGGAATCCACCTTATACTGAGAGAATAAAGTATGTGCAAGAGACTGTTGACCTCTTAGTATCAAACGAAAATATCTGTGCTAATACGAAAGTTTTGGCGGCAAAGCAATTTTCTGACGCCATCAACGGGACACCGATAGTAAAGTATAGCTTCGTTTGCATAGACAAAAAGGCTGGTCTTTATATCTTCTTTAATTCCGCCGACAAGGCAATTATTGAAAAGAAAAAGATAACACTTCCAGCAGACGTAACAAAAGCAATTATTTACGTTCACGCTGGCGACATGCCAAAAGATTGCAAATTATTCTCAACTTTACTCGAAATCCAAGGTCTGGATATTTCAGACGAAACGGATGAAGTCGGCGTCGCGATAGAACTTCCACTTGCTTATCTTTCTGATCTCAATGGGTTTAAAGTTACCGACAAGTATTTCGACAAGAGAGTGAAAGAGAAGAAGATAGAAACCGAATTTCTTCTTAGCCTTAAGGGTAAAATAGCAGATAATTCCGTCTCAGATTTTCCTGCTCTGAGAGCTCCCAAAATAATAAATCCGTGTGCACCAAGTAAAAGTGCAGTAAAATAGCAAACAAAATACCCGTCCAGAATTTCTGGACGGGTATTCTTTATAAAGTACTTAATTGTCATTGCGAGGAGTGCCCTTGCGACACGGCAATCTATCAATGATTGATTGCTTCGCTATAATTCTCCCTCTACTGGCGGACAGGCGCAATGGCAGACGGACGAGAATTATTTAGACTGAAACTCTTTAATCTTCTTAATCACTTCAGCACCCGATAGCTCAAGCGAGGTTGCTGGAATTTGAAAAGCTGCGGCCATCGCATGTCCCCCACCACCAAATAGGTTCGCAATCGCCGAAACGTCCTTCGACTTGTTAGTCGAACGAAGTGAACCGTGCAGATCGCCATTTTTCTCAGAGAGCAAAAGTGCGAAGTCAACGCCAGCAGCAGTCTTTAGTAATTCATCGATAACACCTGCCGACTCAGTCTCAAGTGCATTTACGGCCGTAAAGTCAGCAAGGCTCAGACTGGTCCAAACAAACTTGTGTTCGCTTTCGTCCACAAGATTGGAGAGTGCCTTACCCCAGAGTCTGAGGGTCGAGAGAGTTTTCGTCTTGTAAATATTTTTGATAATATCTTGCTGGCGGGCACCGAGAGCAACCAGCTGTGCCGCAACCGTTAGAGATTTTGGTGTCGTATTAGTATTTTGAAATGAATTTGTATCAGTGATAATACCAGTAAGAAGTGCTGTAGCAATCTCCTCATCGATAAACTTCGGGTCACCCGTAAGAGCTTCGATGACAGAGACAAGAATTTCCGAGGTCGAAGTGGCGGTCATATCGACAAGATTGATCTTGCCGAAGAAGTCATTACCTGGATGATGATCAATATTTACAAGGGGAATATCGTAGAAAATTTCTGGATTTTTTTCATATGGTGAGCCGATACGCTCAAGGTCAGGAGAATCGAGGACGACAATAGCATCAAAATTAAAGCAGCCTTCGCAGCTAATGAGATCGGAGTGCTTGAACTGGCCGCCAAGAGGTGTGACGATGATGTCGAGATGATTACCGTTTACCTTATACATGACTTTGTCGGCCTTTACCTTGGAGATATCAAGAGAGATGACAAAGTCACGGCTACCACCGAAATTTTGTGAAACTTCTTTTACTGAAGGGAGAAATGAATAAGCAGCTGGGGCGGCATCGTTACAAACGGCCGTCACATTTTTACCCATTTTTCGCAAAGTCAGATAGAGTCCCAAAATTCCCCCGAGAGCATCGCCGTCTGGGTTTTTGTGTGTGAGGATAAGAATATTTTGTCGATTTTTTAGAATATCGACAACTTGTTGTTTTGGAGACAGTTCCATCATGACTTCAAAATATGATTAATTTCCTTTAGTAAAGTGAACTAATCATAATACCAAAATATGGCAAAAAGTCAAGGTAGGAACGTATGCGAGGAACATAAAAATGCCTCCGCCAGAGACGAAGACATCTTTATTCTCACGTAAAATAGTGCTAGAGAGCTGTAAAGGTTATCCAAGCACCACAGCTAGTGCCGACGCTGTTCGTGGCACAAGTTTTCACATAATATGTGGTTCTGGTCAGGAGGGTACCCATAGGTGAATTAGAAATAGTGAAGGTTCCCATGCCTGTAAACCCGTTGCCTTTAGCGGTGGAAGACTCAAATCCGGTTTGACCTCTTTTCCAAAAGGCTTGTGTACTAATGATAGGCACCCCACCGGTATCTGATATTTCTCCTCTTGCTTTAGCGGAGTTACTAGTAATAGACGAAGGCGAAAGAGTCTTTACGACTGGTGCGGTTGCAGCTGAAGTCGTGACCTTTACCCATTTACCCAAGCTCGTTCCAGCACTATTCTTAGCATATGCCTGAACCCAGTATTCTGTGGAGGCGTTTAGATTTGTAATCCCCTGAGGCATCGAATACTCTCCTGCAGAATAAGGAGCTGTGCTGGTATGAATTTCTTGCTTATTTGTGTCGTTTTCCGAATTGCCCCAGTAGAAGCCACGCCCTGTGACTGTGCTACTGCCAATGGAGGTAATGTTGCCTTTCGGCGTAATAGTCGATGCGGTAACATCGGCGGCGGTCAGAGTCTCAACTGTAGGAAGTGATGGACCAGCAGTAGTAAATGATTCCCAAGTGCCAACAGCAGTAGCGAAATTGCTTTTTACATAAGCTTTATAGTAGTATTTAGTAAGAGGTCTGAGTAAACGAACTTCGGGAATCGAAGGAAATTGTGACTGATTGGTCTGAGGACATTGTGTACCAGTATACGTCAGCTTATCTGCATCAGTATCATTAGCTGTTAGTCCGTACCAAAAGCCACATTCGATAATAGTTTGACCTCCAGTACTAACCAACATCCCATACAATGTGGCGCTTGTCTCGTTGATATAATATGAAGGGATTACATCCGTAGTAACGGCTAGTGGAATCAGGACAGTTGTTTTTAACGTTACCCAATCGCCATAGCCAGTCCAACCAGACTCATTAGTGGCATATGCTCTGTAATACCACTTTGTATTTGCAGTCAAGCCAGATATGTTTGGAGCCTTGCTATATGGACCAACACTAAAAGGGTAGGATGGGGCATTCTGATCATCAAAAGTAGTGAATTGACCGTTATCGCTTGGACTCGTGTTGTAATTAAACCCACGGATTTTTATCGGACTAGAGCCAGCTGATACAATCTTACCATATGGTACCATCGTACTTGCAGTGATATTGCTAGCCGCAGTTATTGGATCGGTTGTAACTACAGGAAGCTCTCTTACTCGAGTGGTAAAAGCAAGAGGATCTCCATAACCAATACTACCATTAGCATTCTTTGCATATGCCCAAACCCAGTATGCAGTATTGTCTAGCAGTCCAGTCAGTGATGGGGCTTTAGTATATGGACCAACGACGAATATACCGGTATCAACAGTTAGAGTAGCTGTGGCGCGGTCAGCGTCAGTGCCGAACAAGAATCCTCTCTCGACGATAGAACTTCCGCCATCACTCGTAATGTTTCCGTTTGCGACAGCAGTCACATCGCCTACTGTTCCCATAGGCAGTGTGGTTACGACAGGAGCTGCAAGCGCTGATGTCTTGAAGTATACCCAGCCAGATCTAGTGGTGCCAGCAGAGTTAGTAGCATAACACTGATAATAATATTCTGTTCCTTGTGTTAGTCCTGTGATAGTATTTAGCCCAACTAAATTATTTCCAACGGTAAATGTAGGTGACAAAAACAGTTTCGGGAGTTTCGTTGCATCTGACATAAATGGAGCGGTGTTGTAGTAAACTCCATAGTCAGATAAAGCCGTATCAGTTCCAAGAGAAACTAGTTTGCACTCCGGCTTTGCAAATGTCAGTGACACCGTAGAAGGGGCCTCAGGTGAAACTGTTGGCGGAATCCCAGCCGACGTGGTGAAGGGCAGCCAGTCGCCATAGCCAGTACCAGCAGAATTTTTAGCGTATGCCTGAATGAAATAGTTTGTAGCAGGAGCAAGCCCTGTGATAATAGGTAGCTTAGTAAACGGGCCTACTGAATAAGTACCAGTTGCAATAGTATCCTCGGTAAGAGTTGCACCGACTTCGTTTGCTACAGTATTCCAACGAAAGCCGCGCTTTTGTACGTTTCCACCGCCGAGAGAAGTAATTTCCCCTCTTGGTACTATGCTAGTAGTAGTTATAGTGGCAGTAGCATCTAGAATCGTTTTTACAACAGGCTTAGTAACAGGAGTCGTCGTCCCCGGAACCCATAAGCCATAAGTTGTGCCAACTGAGTTTTTTGCATACGCTTGTATGTAGTATGTATAGCCAGCAGGCTTCTGCAACCCGGAAAGGACAGGAAAGCTTGGGAAATCTGCAACTGTAAATGTTCCTGTTTTAGGAGAACCGATGACACTTGGACTACTTCCATCAATTTTTTTACTGAGTCGGTACCCTATCTCGGTCACCGTTGCTCCACCAGTATCTGTGAGTTTAGCATGTAGAACCATACTGTTAGCGGTTTGGTCTGAAACAGGTAATGTCTCGACCGCTGGCGCACTTGCGCCTAGTGTAGTCAGGCTTATCCAATCAGATGCACAGCCCTCGCCCACGCTGTTCTTTGCACAGGCCTGATACTTATAAGCTGACGAGATCCTTTGAACGGAAATGTTTGGTAAGTATGTAAAGTCGCCAATTGGATAGTTTCCTATTGTATATGTGGTACTACCGACAGGAGAGCAAGTTCCATCTGGATTGACTGGGCAAAACTTGAAATAGACTCTGTCCACCACTGCGCCGCCAGTACTCTTCAGGTAACCATGTGGCTCAAACGAATTGCGTGTGACGCCAGTGACTGCACGGTTTTCTACGACAGGTACCGTAGGCGCACTAGTCTTAGCCAAAACCCATGTACCATAGCCGGTCCCCTGAGAGTTTTTTGCATATGCCTGTACATAGTAGCTGGTGTTTGTAAGCTGGGCCTGATAAGTTGCTGTAGGAAAATCACCAGCATTGAAAGTCCCCGTCCTTTGTTGTATTACTCCCAATGTTGGTGAGCCAGTGGAAGATTTACTGATGTTAAAACCAATTTCTGTAGCGGCAGGGCCATTTGTGGAAATGATTTTCCCGTGGGGAACAAAACTTTTCAAGGCAGTGTCAGTGGTAGACAAGGTCTCAACTGTCGGTACTGATACAGGTAGAGTCCTGAAGGCCTTCCATTCTCCATAGCCATAGGTGCGCTCACGAGAGGCGTTTTCATTGGCACCCATAGCTCGATATATGTAATCTTTGTCTGGCGATAGATTGTTTATCGTAAGTGTTGCAGGGAAAGAATAGACCGAGACATCTCCAAATGCTCTGCTATAGTTTAAATGATGTGTGGTCACAACCTGTGAGCCTCTTTCTGTGAGCTGAACAGCGGGAAGTATAATAGTAGTATCACTTGGTGGCAGCACTTGGCCCTTTGGCGAAAAAGAATTAGAGGTGATTGTAGTTGCATCAAGAGTTTTAACGACTGGCGCAAGGGCAGGCTGCTCTACAGCAATCTCTGAACCAGGAGGTATGGCCATCCACATGCCATAGCCCGTCCCAGTAGCGTTAGTTGCATATGCACGATAAGATATTCCATATCTGTTATAGTAAGCAATTCTAGAAGTCGACTCGAAGCGACCAAGTGAAAATGTACTTTCATTAGTATTATCGTAAGTCATATCTGCTCCCAAGGTAAGCGGACGGGACTGGAAACCCCTAGCTATGAGGCCGCTATCTCCAATACTTTTGATTTCCCCCATACCCACGAAACTGGCGTTGCTTATATCCCTGTGTCCGAAAGTCTCAACAGTTGGGACACCAGCACCATTGGTGGTAAAGCTTTTCCACGCGCCTTTATATTCTACATTATCATCGCCATAAGCATAGGCCTGATAGTAATAGATAGTTGCTGGAGTGAGGCCGGTGATGAAACTTCGAAAATTTCCCTCGGCGATGCGACTAGTCGCAGAGAAGACATTTTCCTGTGGATCCATTGTGTCAGTTCGAGCAGGGTTGACCTTATCTATACCGTAGTAAAAACCTTTATTATATTGACCTTGGCTCGGATTGAAAGAAATTTTACCAAATGCGTTCTTCCCACTAAGAGTCACTGATACCGAAGAGATATCTTTGGCGTCATTTGTCTCCACAGCGGCAGAAGGGTCTACGGGAATAGAAAAAGCCGCCCAGGCACTCTCGGATCTGCCGGCTGCGTTTACTGCATAGGAACGGATCTTATAGCTTCCAACAGGTGGAGTGACCTCAGCCATAGTAAGAGACTTACAGCTGTCAAGAAATTCCGGAGATTTAGCATAAGAGATTTTTTTCATTGTTGTCGAAGTGGCAGTGGCAGTGCCAAGATCATATTCAAATCCACATTCAGATATATCCGAGCCAACGGAGTTAAAAGTCGCCGATGGTTGTATTCCCATTTTTTCCACACCAACGACTGGATCGATCAACATTTGGAGACCTCCAACCAAGATATCAGCAGTTGGGACAGTACCTGTAGTTGTGGTCACGCTAGCCTGAAAATAATTCTGTTTCAGGGCATAGCCACCACAAGAAGCACCAAGAAAACAAGCCACAAGACCAGTTTTTTATTTGAGTTCTTCCAATTCCCCGTTCCTGAGCCTAGTCCAAAAAGCTTCAAAATGTCCTCCCTCTAGAGTCTATTAAGTTTGATTTTATATATTATATATCGTACCACAGCAGTATATTGCTGCACAATATAGAATTGTGTCTGACTAGAGCAATACTAGCCAGACACCGTTTTCAAACAATTTTTTAACAGTGGAAAAGATAGCTTTAGTTTACCTTAGTCTTAAACTCGATCCACTCGCCATAGGTGACGCCAACAGCACTCACTGCATAAGCTTGAATATAGTACGTAGTATTCGGTGTTGGAAGTGTGATGATTGGGAGCTTCGTATATTTGCCAACAGTAAAGGTGCCACTGTCGTATGTCTTACCGTAGACCACGGGCACACCAGCTGCATCTTTGACTTTGCTCCAGCGGAATCCTCTAGCAGTCACAGCAGCGTCGCCCACACTGGTAATCTCACCATATGGAACGATCGTTCTGGCGGTAATATCCACTGCCGCCGGTGCGACAGTAGTAACACTCGGCAAAGCTAAGGCCTTCGTCTTGAACTCTACCCAGTCACCGTAGCCGATACCAGCAGTGTTTACTGCATAAGCTCGGATATAATATGTAGCATTTGGCACTGCAAGAGGTATCGACGGAAGCTTAGAAAATTCACCGATGCCAAATGCGCCAGAATCTCTCCCATCTGCAGTTGCTGAGCTTCCATCTTTTACCTTGCTCCATTTAAAGCCTCTGGCAGTGACAGCTGTATTACCAAGGTCTGTGATATTTCCGTGAGGAACAGCGGCCTTTGTTGTAATCTCTGTCGGAAGCAGCGTGACAACGGTTGGCAGTAGCAAAGCCTGTGTCTTGAACTCGATCCACGCGCCGTAAGCAGTGCCATAGGTATTTGCAGCATAGGCTTGAATATAGTATGTAGTATTAGGCACTGATAGCGGAATACTTGGCACTTTTGTGAAATCTCCAACCTCAAATATTCCTGAATCGTAGTACACGGCCTGGGCTGCACCATTGATTGCGGTACCAGCGATCTTGGTAAGTCGAAAACCCCTTCGCGTGACCGGAGAACCACCAATATCAGAGATGCTCCCATGAGGCACCGCTGATTTGGTTGTCATATCTGTTGGAGGCAAAGTGACGACAGTTGGCGGGACCAAGGCTTTTGTCTTAAACTGAACCCAATCGCCATATGTAGTCCCAACCGAATTGACTGCGAAAGCTTGGACATAATAAGTCATATTTACGACTGCAAGAGGTATCGATGGAAGCTTGCTAAATTCGCCAGCGATAAATTCGCCTGATTCCCTTGATTCACCGATGGGCATACTACCATCATTTGCCCTACTCCATCTGAAGCCCCTTGATGTGACCACGGCTCCACCAGTATTTGATATTTCTCCATGCGGGACAGCTGATTTGGTTGTAATATCTGTCGGTGGTAGAGTTTCGACAACAGGGGCGACAAATGCAACTGGTTGTTGTAGGCCTAGCGTTGTGAAGCCAACCGCATCGTGCTGCATTCCGCCAGCGTTTATAACCGTAATGTCGAGAGAATAAACTGCATTCGAGGACAAATTCGCTAGATCGTAAGAATGTTTGCCGACTAGATAAGATCCTCTCTGTGTAACTGATTTAACACCATCTTTTTCGCATTCATAATCAATAATCCACTCATCTGCAGGATTTGCACCATCTGATAATATCTCAAAATTGACTGTCGCTGATGTTGCAGTGATATTTGTAACTGGCGAGGCATAAAACGATACTCGTTCGATCAATGGCTTCGTCTTGAATTCCATCCAACTGCCGTAAACAGCTACCCCTTGCGAATCCTTAACCATGGCGCGATAGTAGTATGTTGTATCTGATTTGAGCGCTCTCACCGAACTTCCAAATGATCCCAAAGTAACATCTGCAGTCGAGTAATCGAGCAGTTCATTGCCATTTTTTGTCAGCCCATACTCAAAACCTTTACCAAGAATAGTTTTACCGCTACTGCCGCCCGCAACGCTACCATCGAAAGATGCACCCTCGGCATCGACTGATGAAGGTGGGAGCGAGACAACCGTAAGCGGAAGTTGTTGGAGCTGCTCTAGCGTACTGCTAACAACTTGTAAGCCGCTGAAATCTGCTTGAACACCACCCCCATAATTATCATTCATACCATATATCTCTATCGACACATCCTCTGTCCCGATCTCTCTTGTCAAATAAACTGTCGTGCCGTCAGTCGCATAAACCATACCAACTGTACCAACTCGTTGGATTCTGAGTGTGCCCGCAGTACTGGTGTCTGGCCACTCATATGGATTGTTTGGAGTATTTATATAAAGATCTGAGTGGATGACATTGTCTGTGCCATTTGGATAAAGCCTACGTTCGATATTTAAAGGCAGCAAAGTTCCATTTGCTCTTAGACCAATCGCTCTAATGCTTCCACCTTCGGTAAAAACCAGATTGGAGTAAGAAACTTTGATGTCAAAGTCTCCTGAAAGCTTGAATTTGCTCAGCGCCCCTGATGTCGGCGTACCATCAACATGGTTGACACTAATTTTTTCGTTAGCAACAGAAAAATCAGGTGTAGTACTCCAAAGATTTGCATCAACGCTCGTGCCTAAAAATGGATAGTCCGTTGCTTTTTTCTTTATCTGCAGAGCAAGAACCTTGTTCCAACCTGTTTGTAAAACGATATTTCCGGCAGCTAGCTCTGTACCAGAGGGCAGCTTGACTGAAACAGTTTGAGTACCGGTTGGGACATTCGAAAGTGTAGCAGTACCTGTAGAATCATAGAGATCACCGCGACCATCAGGAAATACATCCTTCGTACGCATAGACAATGTTTTTTCGGTAACCCCACCAATCGTGACCGCCGCATTTGCGATTGGTTTATCCAGCTCATCATACATTTTCACCGAGGCAAATGACTTATCCATAAAATTAGCATTCATAATATCATCATAATCGTATGCCGTATCAATCCTACCAGGGAAGAATTGGCCAATATTACCAGCAGCCGCTACAACTTTGTACATATACATTGCGCTGTTTTGCTGAATCAGCTGAGTATCATTCGCTGATGGGTTAATAGCTGATGCAAAAATTTCTGAAACTTGATTGGGATTCAAAGGCGACTGGTATTCCCCCATAGCACGATTTGCAATTGCGTATTTTAGTTTTTCCCGATATGAAAATTGACTATTTGACATAGTATCTGGTGTGTATAAGGCAGCAAATAATTCCGCGAACATTTCATGTTGATTCTGCTCTGCATAGCCTTTGATGAAGCCTTTCTCCAAGTTCGAAATCATCCATCTATAGGATTCAATAAAATCATCCTCATCAGAACGATAACAATGATACAGCGGTTGGGCAGTATACCGAACACAGCTCCCTGCTGATATCTGGTCCGGATAATCTGAGCCTTTTTGCCAGTCTACAATATGCCCCATCTCGTGAGTGATGACTGCCAAATCCGTTATGGATTCCACATTGATTACGATTTCATTGCCATACGAAGCATACGCAGCAGAAGTATCCCAAGTTACTCTCCCTCTCATATAAATAATCGGAGGAGTGGTGTTAGATACTGTGGTAAGGTAGTTAATCTGATCTGCAATATTTATTAGATCGACTGCATATTCATCAAAATACCGGGCATTTTGTTCATCCGCACAAAACAAGATGTTCTTGATTTCCTGCCCCTTATAATCACCAGTGTTAGGAAATGACCTGTGAGTATATCCGAAGGAGCCGTTTCCTGTGCGACACTTAGTCGAAATTGGATCGAGCAGTTTTGTAGATATAATACTAGTAGGAAAAGCGCCAACCCCAAAGTTCACGTCTGGCATATAGCTTGATGCACCCACCTTTACAGGTAGACTCTCTACCGGATAGCCATCATTTTCCTCCTTAACCCAGATCAGGAATGGTGGCAAAACGGCTGTTGGTACAGTCACTGTGGCAGTATAGTCACCATTTATATCCGTCGCCACCTTAGTCGGTCCTGCCGTCCCAGTAACAGTGACCTTTGCGCCAGCTACAGGAACTTTCGTGAAAATGTCGGTGAAATTGCCCGAGACCGTTACTGTTCTCACGGTTCGAAGAGACGGATCTGTGCTTTCGTCAGCCTTGAAATTGTTGTTACGCAAGGTAAAAAAAGCTCCAGCCGAGAGCACAAGTAAAAGTGCGACTGAAAGTGAAATATTTAGAACTTTAACGCGGCCAAGCCGAGAAAAAATTGATTTCCTCGGTATTGGAGCTGTGGTGCTAACACCGTCTGTATGTATATTTTCTCCTGTCAAACCTTGATTTTCATCACTTAGCATCAGAGTCCTTCCTGGTTTATTGATCTTTTATATATTCTAGCATCCGGAGGAACTTCGCACAATCAGCTCAGAGAGGTAGAATCTTTGCGTTTTTTTGCATTGTGGTATAATAGTACCAATAGATTAATAAAGGAGATAAATGAAAGACAAGAAACTTTACCGTTCGTGCGATGATCGCTTGATTGCTGGTGTCTGTGGTGGGCTTGGAGAGTATTTCGACATAGACTCATCGATTGTTCGGCTTGTATTTGCGCTACTACTTATCGCTGGCGGCTCTGGGCTCCTCGTTTACATCATCGCTTGGGTTGTCATACCATCTGATCCAAAGTGCGTAACAAAGGAAACTGGCGCAGAAGAAATCAAACAAAAAGCTGAAACTTTTGCAAAAGAGGTGAAAAAAGAGTTCA
>Ga0194058_10000634_pt1 | contig 17394 bp, 19 predicted proteins | sample SepL4417m_MetaG_FD_155490 | JGI IMG/M metagenome (GOLD analysis project Ga0194058, IMG submission 155490) | Anoxic zone freshwater microbial communities from boreal shield lake in IISD Experimental Lakes Area, Ontario, Canada - Sep2016-L442-17m | ecosystem: Environmental > Aquatic > Freshwater... | reverse complement strand
GGCGTTCAGCGCCGAGGACGCGAGCGCCGGGGCCGGCACGGTCCAGACGCCAACCCTCGACGTCAAGTCGAGCGTTAGGGTCGTCGACCGCCGCGCCAAAGAGGGCGACCACGTCAACCTCGACGCCGCGCCGCTCATCGTCGGCGTCGGCCGCGGCTTCAACGCCCGCGAGGACCTCAAGCTCGGCGACGAGCTCGCCGCGGCCCTCGGCGCTGTCGTGGGCTGCACCAAGAGCCTCGCCGACTTCGAGTGGCTCGGCGAGGACCGCATCATCGGTCTCTCCGGCGCCAAGACGGCCCCCGACCTCTACCTGAGCGTCGGCGTGAGCGGCCAGATCCAGCACACCGTGGGCGTCTCGGCGGCGAAGCTCATCGCCGCCGTCAACAAGGACAAGGAAGCGCCGATCTTCGCGATGTCCGACTATGGCATCGTCGGCGACCTGTACGAGGTGCTGCCGGCGCTGACCGAGCGTCTCAAGAACGTGTGACGAGCCGGCCGGTTGGGCTGCGCCCGCCGGCCCCCGTCGCGCCCAGGCTGCTCCGGAGGCGAGAGACGGCGCCGCCGAGAGCACGGCCGGGGCCGCGCTTGCGCGGCCCCGGCCTCGTTCCGCCGGCCCTCAACGCCGTACGCTCACGCGCGGCGGCGTGCGCTGTGGGTTCGAGTCCTGCCAGGTCCGCCAGCCCGTCGTCTTGATTGTCCACGGTTCACAATGGGACGTCGAACTACCACGTAGGGACCGCGACGTCGTACTATCGCGGCACAGCAATCGGCGGAGGCGAGACATGTCGGTCGTCTTCAGGATCGAGGTCGAGCGACAGATGGACGGATGCCGGCTGGCGGAAGCGGTCGAGCTGCCGGGCGTCTTTGCGTACGGAGCCACGGATGATGAAGCGATCACGCGCGTGCAGGCACTGACCCTTCGCGTCGTGGCGGATCGCCATGAAGGTGGCTACCGCGATCGCAGAGAGGTGAAAAACGATGACCATCGATGAGCTCACGCGAGAAGCGCTCGGCCTCGATCTCTCCAGCCGGGCGCGCCTTGCTCGCGATCTGCTCAGCAGTCTCGACGATCTGTCGGAGAGCGAGATCGAGCAGCTCTGGCTCGAGGAGTCCGTCCGTCGCCACGACGAGGTCGTCACGGGCGCGGTCGAAACCGTGGCGATGGACGAGGCGCTGGCCAAAGCCCGAGCAGCTCGAGGATGAGCCACGGCGTACGGCTTCACCGCGTTGCGCAGCGCGAGCTCGACGAGGCCACCGAATACTACGACCTGACCATCCCCTTCCGTCCGGTCGCGGGTTCAGCCTCCGGATCGACGCGCAGCGAGAAGGCGGACATGGCCCGCCGCGCCCGCCGCGGCTGCCACCCCCGGCGGCCCCCCGGCGGCGCGCGCCCGCTGGCCGGCAGGCGCCTGTCCGCCGCAGCCGTGGGAGCCGCCGGAGCCGCCGCGGCGGGGTAGTACTGTGAGGGAAGATAAGAAAAGTCGGCGGATCCTTATCTTCCCCCCGGCAACCGAGCCTGCGGACGGCCGTACGTGGCCCGACAGTCAAGGAATCCTTGTCTTCCCTTTTCGTACTACCCCGCGCGGCAGCCGTGGGAGCCGCCGCGGCCGCCCGCGCGCCGGTCGCGCCCGCCCGCGCGCCGGTCGCGCCCGCCGGGCGGCGGCGGGCGCGCCCGCCGGGCGGCGGCGGGCGCCGTGAGCTCGAGTCCTGCTGGTCCACCAGGCGCCGCCGGTCGACTCCCTCCTGTTCTTCGGGCTATGCGTCGGATAGCCATGGGAGGCGCCGCGTGATCACCAAGGTCCAGAAGTGGGGCAACAGCCAGGGCCTTCGCCTGAGCAAGGAGCTCCTCGCGGTCGTCCGCATCGACGTGGGCGACGCGGTTGATGTCAGCGCGCGTGATGGGACACTGGTCATCACGCCGGCGCGCCGCGTGAGGGGCGGGATCGACCTTGAGCAGCTTGTCGATCGCATCCCCAAAGGCTACCAGCCGGAAGAGCTCGATTGGGGTTCTCCGGTCGGCCGAGAGGTCTGGTAGATGGCGGCCTACGTACCCCGCAAAGGGGACTTCGTCGCGCTGACCTTCGACCCGCAGTCCGGACACGAGCAGCGCGGCCGGCGCCCCGCACTCGTCGTCAGCAACGACCTGCTCAACAAGGCCACGGGGCTCTGCCTCGCGTGTCCCGTGACGAGCGCGTGGCGCGACTGCCCGTTTCACGTCATGATCCCGGAAGGCCAGGACGTGGACGGAGTGGTGATGTTAGAGCGGGTGAGGTCCGTCGACTTTCGCTCTCGCGGCGTCAGGCACATCGGTAGCGCGCCAGAACCGGTGCTTCAGGAAGTGCTCGCGATACTGGATGCGTGCCTCTACTGAGATCTGAGCGCTCAGGGCCTATCCCGATAGGGATGTGCGTGCGGGGCGTTCGTGGACCGAGCGGGGCGGTCACGAGACGGTTCCCTCGTAGCCCACCTTCGTGCCGCCGCCCGAGGCGGGGCACGCCCGCAGGGTCCGCGGCTTCACGCCTGTGAACAATCTGGTCGTCGAAAACGGCGAGCTGGTCGACAGCCGCGACGCCTTCGGCGGCGCCACCGTGGCGCGAGAAGCTCGGCACGGCGATCAAGGTCTTCGACCGCCGCGCCAAGGAAGCCGGCCACGTCAACCTCGACGGGGCGCCGCTGATCGTCGGCCCCCGACCTCTACCTGAGCGTCGGCGTCTCGGGCCAGATCCAGCACACCGTGGGCGTCTCGGCGGCCAAGCTCATCGCCGCCGTTAACAAGGACAAGGAAGCGCCGATCTTCGCGATGTCCGACTATGGCATCGTCGGCGACCTGTACGAGGTGCTGCCGGCGCTCACCGAGCGACTCAAGAGCGTGTGACAGTCAGCCCGGCGCGGCCACCCGAACCGGGCCGGCCGCGCCGCAAGCAGGTCGCGCCCAAGCTGCTCCGGAGGCGAGAGACGGCGCCGCCGAGAGCACGGCCGGGGCCGCGCTTGCGCGGCCCCGGCCTCGTTCTGTCTTCTTCGAGCACTGCACGAGGTCGCGGGACCGGAAAACGGTGGAGCCGGCCAGGCAGGTTCCTCAGGCGATCGCGGCCCTCGAGGAGCTCGCCCGCGGCTTCGTGCGGGCCTTCACGGACCCCGGGGATGCCGGCGCTCCTCCGCAGGTTGTGTCGCTCAGCTCTCCACGACGTCGGCCAGCCGCCGCCGCGGGCTCAGCCCGGCCTCGACGGTCGGATGGCCGATGCGGAAGGTGAACAGCGCGGTCTGGCCGCTCGGCGTCAGCTCCGCGAGCGGCGCCTCGAGCGGCGACGTGCGGCCCTGGCCGCGATCGCGGGCGATGCGCTCCGTCACCTGGTTCAGGGGCTGCAGCGCAAGGCCGTTCGCGGTCGCCCAGAGGTGCAGGCGCTGGCAGGCGCGCCCGACCTGGAGCTGGCTCTCGGCGTCGCCGGCGTCCGCGACGCTGAGCAGGCCGTAGGCGGCCGCCGTCTTCACGTGCACGTCCCGCGTGGTCTTCAGCCACGACTGGTTGTTCTGCTCCTGGGTCTGCGGCGGCAGGACCTTGCCGAGGAAGAGGGTGACCGGAGGCAGCGACTGCGCGTCGAGCGTCATGCCGTCGCGGTGGCGCTCGATCTCGTCCCTCGTGGCTCGCCACCAACGGTCGATCTCGTCGGACTGCGCGCCGTCGGCGACGACCGCCGCCGTGGCCTGGTTCACGAGCTCGCCGAAGCGGTCGCGCTCGGCGCCCTGCAGCCAGGAGAGCTGCACGCGAGGGAGGGACGCCAGGAGTGCGTCGCCCTCCGCGAGCGCGGCGGCCGCGACCGGCTGATCGACGGCGTAGGGACCGCGGCTGGTGTGCCGCTTCAGGATGGCGGGGAAGAGGGCCGCATTCTCTCCGGCGCTGCCGCGAGCGATCGTCACTCGCGCGAGCGCGTCGCCGGCGTCCGCAGGATGCATCTCGACCGTGGCGGTGCTGCCCGCCGCGGCCGCGGCGACGGTCATGTTCTCGACCGCGCAGCCGAGGCCGGCGACCATCTCGCTGCCGGTGGGGTCGGTCGCCGCGAGGGCGCGCGAGCGGTCCGCGATCACGTCGATGCCGTCCGGGCCCGAGCGGAACCGCCAAGGCTGCGTGTTGTGCGGGTTGGCGGCGAGGATCGCCGCCGCCACCAGCGCCTGCGGGCTGCCGTCGCGAGGCAGGGACCGCCAGGCCTCGTACGGGTCGCCCTCGCCGGCCGAGAAGGCTCCTGCGGCGGCGGCGCGTGCGCCCGTGCCTACGCTGAGCGCGCCGCCGACGACCAGTGCCGTCAGCCCGCTCACCTTGAGCATCTGTCTTCTGGTCATGGTGTTGTCGGTCATGGTGCTCTCCTCAGCTCAGGGCGATGATCAGGGCGATGGAGGCCAGCAGGACGCCGCCGGCCATGAGGCCGGCGCCGCACCCGGCGGCGAGCATGGCCGGCGCGCGCCGCCGCAGGCCGGGAGCCACCGCGGCGCTGAGGGCCAGGCCGCCGGCGAGCAGCACCGCGGCGGCGATGGCGACGCTGGACGGCCCTCGGCCGATGAGCACGGTGAGCAGCGAGCCCAGCGCCACCGCGAGGCCGACGACCACGCTCACCCCGTACAGGATCCAGGCGCCGATGGAGCGGGGAGCCGGCGCCGCCTTCTCTTCGGTCTCCAGGTCGCTCGGCGTCGTGACCGGCGGCGCGTCCGCAGGTCTAGCCGGCGGCCCCTCGGCAGCCGACGGCGCCTCGGCAGCGGGCGGCGCCGTCACGACGGCGAGCAGCGTCGCCACCAGGAGCAGCGTGCCGGGCACGTACCAGAGCCGGCCGACGGTGCTGAAGCAGACCGCGGCGCAGGCGACGCTGACGAGGACCCACGTCACGCGCGCCCAGACAAGCACTGGCCGCCGCAGCTGCCACAAGGCCACGGCGGCCACCAGGCTCAGGACGATCGTCGTCAGGCCCAGGCCGGCCGGGTCCATCTTGTTGCCTGTCCACTCCGGGATCGACGAGCCGACAAACAGCTGCGCGAGGCCGGCGCAGAGACCGAGGAGCACGCCGGCGCCGGCTACGGCGACCATCCCGCGGGTTACCCGGGCGACTGTCACGGTTTGTGTGGAGCCGTTCATCGCTGCGCCTTTCCTTCGGTGGGTTGTCTGGTTGCCATGCCGTCTTCGAGGATTCGCCAGAGGGTGTCGATGCGCTCGCGGAGGTCGGCTCCGCCAGATGTGAGCTCCGAGAGCTCCTCGACACCGTTGAACGCCCCGAAGATGGTCTCCGCGATCTGCCGCGAGCCCAGGTCGGTGCGGAAGGCGCCGTCGCTCTGACCGCGGGCGACGATCGCCTCGATGAAGTCGATCCACATGAAGAGCGTGGCCTGGAGCTCGGCGGCGAGGTCGGGGCGGGTCGCCACGAGCTCGGGCACGAGCCGCCCCAGCGCGCGGAAGTGGCTGTTGCCGCTGTAGGCCTCGACGACCAGGGCGGCCATCTCTCGCGCCTGTTCTGGGGCCGGCTTCTCGCGATTCACCGCGTGAGTCGCCATCGAGCTCCAGCTGTCGCGCAGGTCGTCGACGACGGCCAGCGCGAGGGCCTCCTTCGAGGGGAAGTGGAAGTAGAAGGCTCCCTTGGTCAGTTCGGAATGACGGATGACATCGTTCAGGGACGTGGCGGCGTAGCCGTCCTTGGCGAACGCCGCCGCCGCCGCGTCAAGGATCTGCCGCCTGGTCTCTTCCTTGCGCTCCACCTGCGTCGGGGTCATGTGCCGCTCCTTTCCTCGCTGCGGGGACAGCATAAAACCTACCGGTAGGTATGTCAATACCGACCGGTAGGTTTTCTTGTGTCACCTGTGATCCTGCGTACCTCTCGTGGACAGCCCCGCGGAACGCCTACAGAGCGTCGAACAGCGATCTCGGTGCGGGGCGAGCGTTCGAGAGTCGTCCACCAAGGGACGCCAACGTCGTCAGAGCGACAACGCTCTTCCCGCTCAGCGGCCGCTTCCGCTGTCCGGTCGCCCCCCGTGCGGTCTTCCGCTCCAGCCATACCGGCATAGGCACTCCATGTCGTCTTCGCCGCCGCACCCAGCCCCGGCTTCGGGCTGGACAGAAGATGTGACGATACGGTACAGTATCACATCATGACCGTATCCATGCCCAAAGCGCCCCGCGCCTGGAGCGCCAACGACCCCCGCCGCAAGCGGCAGGCGGAAAAGCGAACCGCGCTGCTCGAGGCCGCGACGGCCGTCTTTCTGGAGGAAGGGTACGCCAGCACGAGCATGCAGGCGGTGGCCGATCGCGCCGGCGTCTCCAAGATGACCCTGTACCGTCATTTTGCGGACAAGGAAGAGCTCTTTCTGGCGATGTTCTTCGAGCAGTGCATGAGGTCTCGGGATCGGCAGGCGGTCGAGCCGGCCAAGGACGCCTCTGAGGCGATCGCGGCCCTCGAGGAGGTCGCCCGGGGCTTCGTGCGGGCCTTCACTGACCCCGGGGCGCTGGCGCTCTTCCGCATGCTGATCGGGGAGACCGGCAGGTTCCCTCAGCTGGGCAAGACCTTCTACGAGCATGGCCCCAGGCAGGAGATCGCGGACATCGAGGCGATCCTGTCGGGGCAGCTGGCTCCCGCGGCGGTGCGCGGGCGGGCGCAGGCCTTCTTCTACCTTGCGCTGGGCGACGCCTATCACCAGCTCCTGCTCGGCTGCTTTCCGGAGGAGAGCAGCGCAGGCGCCCTCGAGGCGCAGATCCGGGAGGCCGCGCGTCTGGTCCTCCCGGAGCGCCTCGGAACGCCGCGGACAAACGTGCCACCCGGCAAGGGCCAGAAGGCGCCCGAGTCGTGAGAACGAGCAAACCAATGGAGGTAGACATGATCCTCGTGACCGGAGCGACAGGCAACACCGGAGCGGCTGTCCTTCGGCGGGTGAAGGGAGCTCAAGCGTGAGGCAGTGGGTCGTTCGACCAGATCTGCTGCCGGTGGGCGTTCAGGAAGTGCGCGAATGCGGTGCTGTCGGGAGCCCGCTCGCGGCCGTCAGGCACACGTGGATCGAGTGGAAGAATGAAACGCAACTGAGAGAGGAAGATGAGGACAATGAAACCGAGTGCTTCGCCGGGAGTCACCTTCCCCAAGATCATCCTGCTTCCCAACGGGTGGCAGCCTGAGGGCATCGCGTCCGGTAGCGGGACGTCGTTCTATGTCGGCTCGCTGGCAGACGGCGCGATCTACGCGGGCGACTTCGGCACTGGCAGTGGAAGTGTCCTGGTGCCGGGCCAATCCGGTCTGATGGCTATGGGTATGTGCGTCGACCAACGGGGCAACGACCTGTTCGTGGCCGGGGCTGTGGGTGGGCAGGGCCGTGTGTACGATGCCTCCAGCGGGGCCCTTCTCAGGACCTATCAGTTCCAGGACATGTCGAATGCTTCGCCGCCGGGCACTCTCGTCAACGACGTGATCGTGACGCGCGAGGCCGCGTACTTCACGGATTCTTTCGATGCTTTCGTCTACCGCGTGCCACTCGGACCGGGCGGAGCGCTGCCCGATCAATCGGCGGTGGACCGCATTCCCTTGAGTGGCGATCTTGTCTACGTTCCCCAGGTTCCCGGGGAGCTCGTCTTCAACTCCAACGGCATCGAAGCGACATCCAACGGCGAGTGGCTGGTGATCGTCCAGACCGCCACGGGTAATCTCTTCCGGGTCGATCCGCAGACGGGGGTGACGAAGTTGATCGATCTGGGTGGCGCCACGGTTCCCATCGGGGATGGCCTCCTTCTTGCCGACTCACGTCTCTACGTGGTGCAGAACTGGCTCAACATCGCGGTCGTCAATCTCAGCGACGATCTCACGTCAGGCGCCATCGAGCGCACCATCGCCGATCCGGCCTTCCGGGTGCCGTCCACCATTGCGAGCTTCGGTGATTCGCTCTACGCGGTCAACGCTCGCTTCGACACGACGCCTGGACCCAGCGTGGACTACGATATCGTCAAAGTGCCGAGGGACTAACGCCAGGTGCAGCCGTGCGACGCATTGAGTCGAGTGCGTCGCACGGCAAGCGGCGAGACTGCTCTTCGCCGCTCGGCTTCATCGTTCTACCAACCCATCCAACCGCTCCACCAGCCCTGCCGGCGCCGTGAACGCTGAGCAGCGCAGGCGCCCTCGAGGCGCAGATTCGGGAGGCCGCGCGTCTGGTCCTCGCCGGTCATCTCGAAACGCAGCAGACGTACGTCCAGCAAACCATTGGAGGTTGACATGATCCTCGTGACCGGAGCGACAGGAAACACCGGAGCGGCTGTCCTCAGCGCGCTCACCGAGCGGAACGCCGCAGTCAGGGCGTTCGTACACGACCCCGACAAGTTCAGCGCGCCGGCCGGCGTCGAGGTGGCGGCCGGCGACTTCCGCGACCCCGCCTCCATCGAGGCCGCGCTCGCGGGCGTCGACCACGCCTACCTGGTCGGTCCCTCGGCGCCGGACCAGGTCGAGCTCGAGACGGCGTTCGTCGAGGCGGCCCGGCGCGCCGGCCTGGCGCACCTCGTGCGTCTCTCGGTCATCGGCGCCGACCAGCCGGACGCGCGCGCCGCCCGGTTCATCGCCGCGCACGCGGCCGTGGAAGAGGTCGTGCGCGCGTCGGGCGTGCCCTGGACGATGCTGCGCGTCAACGGCTTCATGCAGAACACCCTCATGCAGGCGGAGGCCATCGCCGGCCAGAGCGCGTTCTACTCGTCCGCCTCGCCGGCCGCCCGCGTCTCCCACGTCGATGTCCGTGACATCGGCGACGTGGCGGCCAAGACGCTCACGGAGCCGGGCCACCAGGGCCGGACCTACCTGCTCACCGGCCCCGAGGCCTTGAACGACGACGACATCGCGGCGCGGCTCTCGGACGTCCTCGGGCGCACCATCACCCACGTGCAGGCGCCGTGGGAGGCGGTGCGCGAGTCGCTCGCCGGTATGGGTCTTCCGGAGTGGGGCATCGACGGCCTCAAGGAACTGAGCGACTTCTACGAGACCGGCGCGGCAGCCCTCGTCTCCCCAGACACCGAGCGCCTGCTCGGGCGCCCGGCGCGCGGCTTCGCCGAGTTCGCGGCCGACCACCGCGCGGCGTTTGGCGGGTGACGGCAGCTCGAGGCGGAGGAATCGAATGGGCAAGGGACGTCTCGAGGCGTTCAGTGACGGCGTGCTCGCCATCATCATCACGATCATGGTGCTCGAGCTCAGGGTGCCGGCCGGCGAAGCGCTCTCCGACCTGCGGCCCCTCGCACCGGTCCTCGGCAGCTACGCGCTGAGCTTCGTCTTCATCGCCACCTACTGGAACAACCACCACCACCTGTTCCTGACAGTGGAGCGCGTCAGCGCCAAGGTGCTCTGGGCCAACATGGGACTGCTCTTCTGTCTGTCGCTGGTGCCGTTCGGCACCGCGTGGATGGGCGAGACGCACTTCGCTCCGTTTCCGACAGCCGTGTACGCCGGGATCCTGTTGCTGTCGGCCCTTGCCTACTGGCTGCTGCAGGGCGCGATCCTGGCCACGCAGGGCAGGGACTCGCTTCTGGGGCGGGCTCTCGGCAGCGACCGCAAGGGCAAGGCGACGCTCGCGATCCTGGTCGTGGCCGTCGCCTGCGCCTTCTGGGCGCCGCTCCTCGCGGCCGCCCTCTGCGGGGTGATCGATGTGATCTGGGTGGTCCCGGACCGGCGCATCGAGCGCGCGCTTGCCGCCGCCGAAGGTGCGGCTGGGGAGTAGTGGAGCGTGTCTGAGAATAGTAGTGGCCGGAGGCTCCGGTGTGAGGACGTTCGCGACGACGGTCGGGATCCTGGGGTCGCGCCACGGGAGGCAGTCACGATGAGGAATGGACTCGGGAACGTCGGCTTGCCAGGCCTTTTGGAGTTCCATCCTGCGAGAGCGCGACACGGAGCCGCCCTGCGACCCGGTTGTCGTCACTACTCGACCGTCAGGCTTGGTCGCGATGGTTGACGGGAGGCACGTGACCCGGGGCGGTTCACACCGTCTCAGGGGCGTGCTTTGGCGGTCGCGTCTCGAGACTGGGTGCAAATCCACGCCGTTCGGGGAGGATGCATGAACGATTTGGAAGCAGCGGGTACGACGCCCCGCAGCGCCGGGTACCGGATGCCGGCGGAGTGGTGGCCACACGAGTGCTGCCTCATCGCCTGGCCGACGGTCTCGCGTTCCTGCTGGGGCGAGTACTTTCTGCTGGCCCAGGCGACGTACGCTGCAGTAGCCCGCGCCGTCGCCCGCTTCGAGCCGGTGCTGGTGATCGCCAATCCCGGCGAGGGCCGCAACGCAAGGAGCTACTGTGGTTCGGACAACATCGAGATCGTCGAGTTGCCGATCGACGATTCGTGGATCCGCGACAGTGGTCCCAACGTCCTCCTCGGAGCGGACGGCCGGAGGGCGGTCGCCGACTTCGCCTTCAACTCCTGGGGCGAGAAATTCCTCCCCTATGACAAGGACGCGAAAATCACGCAGCTGCTGTGCGAGCACTTCGGGTGGGAGCGCTTCGTCGCCCCCATGATCCTCGAGGGCGGCGCCTTCAGCGTCGACGGCGAGGGGACGCTCATCACGACCGAGAGCTGTCTGCTGCATCCCTCGAGGAACCCGGACCTCTCGCGCGAGAAGCAGGAGCAGATCCTCTGTGACTTCCTCGGCGTCGACAGGGTCGTGTGGCTCAAAGCCGGCCGGGCGGAAGCGACGGACACCGACGGTCACGTCGATGGCGTCTGCCACTTCGTGGCGCCCGGACGCGTGATCCTCCAAATGGTCCACGACCCTGCGCTCAGGGACTTCGAGAGCTTCCGCGAGAACCGTCGTGTGCTCGACGAGGCTGTGGATGAGAAGGGCCGCTCCTTCGAGGTCCTCGAGATGGACCGGCGCACGACGTTCGAGATCGGCGGCAAGTGTCTGGCCGGGGCGTTCTACATCAACTCATACCAGGCCAACGGCGGCCTGGTCGTGCCCGTCGCTGGTACCGCTTACGACGAACACGCCCTCGAACGCATCCGTGAGATCTTCCCCGACCGGGAGGTCGTGGGAGTGCCGACGCCGGTGCTGGCCTACGGCGGCGGCGGCATCCACTGCATCACGCAGCAGGTGCCGATGTCGGCCCCAGGGCCGCGGTGACGCGGGCGATAGTGGCTATGGCGCGCGCCCAGCGGAAGGAGTGCGATGCGCACGTTTAAGTACTTGCGGCCGGCCACCGTGGGCGAGGCCTGCGAGATGAAGGCCGAGCTCGGCCGGGAGGCGCGCTTCCTCGCCGGTGGGACGGACCTGATGCTGGAGTGGCGCCGCGGCGCGGCGCCCCTCTCGCACGTCATCGATCTCTCCTTCATCCTCGAGATGCGCGCCGGCGCCGTGACTCCGCGTGAGCTCCGCCTCGCCGCCGCAGAGACACTCGGCGGGCTGGCCGCCGCCGACGGCGATCAGTGGTGGGCGCGGGTGCTCGCTTCGACCGCCGCGCGCATGGCGACGCCGCAGCTTCGCACGCTCGCCACCGTTGGCGGCAACGTGTGCCACGCCTCTCCCTGCGCCGACATGGCGATCGTCCTCTCCGCGCTCGACGCCGTGATGGCGGTCGCGGCCACTCGCGGGTCGCGCACCCTGGCCGCCGCCGAGTTCTTCGTCGGCGTCAACCAGACCGCGCTCGCCGCCGACGAGATGCTCACGGCGATCTCCGTGCCGCTGCCCGCCGAGCAGACCGCGGCCGCCTACCAGCGCGTCACGCGCACGGGCGTGGACCTGGCGCAGGCGAGCGCGGCCGTGCGGCTGAGCAGCGAGGACGGCAGCACGATCTCCGACGCACGCGTCGTGATCGGCGCTTGCGCGCCGGCGCCGGCGCGCAGCCGCGAGGCCGAGCAGGCCCTCCTCGGCCTGAGCCTCGCGGCTCCCGACGAGAAGGCGCTGGACGAGGCCTCCCGGCTCGCCGAGCGTGCCACCAGCCCCATCTCCGACGTGCGCTGCTCGGCGGACTACCGCCATCGGGTGAGCCGCGTGCTGGTGCGGCGCGCGGTGCTGGAGGCGGCGGCCGCGCTGGCGCAAGGCGCGGCGGCCATCCGCCGCGAACGCGCCAAGAGGGAGGTCTGACCGTGGCGCACTTTCATGTCAACGGGCAGAGGCACGAGCTCGAGATCGAGCCCCACGAGACCCTCGCCGAGGTGCTCCGCGAACGGCTCGGGCTGCACGGCGTGCGCGTCTCCTGCGGCGAGGGCGAGTGCGGCTCCTGCACGGTGCTCCTCGACGGCTTGCCCGCAACGTCGTGCCTGATGCTTGCTCTGCAGGCAGAGGGCAGGGAGATCACGACCATCGAGGGCCTCGGCACGGAGGACGACCTCCATCCCCTGCAGCAGGCCTTCATCGACGAGCAGGGCTTTCAGTGTGGCGTCTGCACGCCGGGGATCATCCTGAGCAGCAAGGCGTTGCTCGATGGCAACCCGCACCCCACGGCGGACGAAGTGGCGACGGCGCTGAGCGGGCACGTCTGCCGCTGCGGCGCCTACACGCAGATCGTGCGCTCGGTCCTGCGGGCCGCAGACGAGATGGAGGCGGCGGATGAGCGCTGAGCAGCGGCGCCGGGTGGTGGGCGCCAGCCCGCCGGTCAAGGATGCGGTGCAGAAGGTCTGCGGCACGCTCACCTACCCCGTCGACTTCGCGCTGGCCGGCATGCTGCACGGCGCCATCCTGCGCAGCGAGCATGCCCACGCCCGCATCCGCGGCATCGACGCCAGTCGGGCCCTGGAGCTGCCCGGCGTGATCGGCGTCGTGACCCACGAGGACGCGCCCGAGGCGGAGTGGAACGGGGTGTTCCTGAATTACCGCGGGCGCATCTTCGACGGCGCCGCGCGGTTCGTCGGCGACGAGATAGGCGCGGTGGCCGCGACTACCCCGGAGGTCGCGAGGGAGGCGCTGCGCCACATCGTCGTGGACTACGAGCCGCTGCCCGCCGTGTTCGACGCCGAAGCCGCCATGTCACCGGAGGCGCCGCAGGTGCACGAGTCCGGCAACGTTCGCGAGCCCCTGGTGGAAGCCTGGGGCGACCTCGAGGCGGCGAAAGCGGCGGCCGCCGAAGTCGTCGCCGCCGACGTGAGCTTCGGCAGCCAGCAGATGGCCCCGATGGGCCGCAACGCCGCCATCGCCCAGTGGTCGGGCGGCAGCGTGACCCTCTACACGGGCACGCAGACGTCGTCCGAGGTCAAAGACGCCATCGCCGAGGCCTTCGGCATGCCTCGCAGCCGCGTGCGCGTGGTGGGCCTGCCGCTGGGCGCCTCGTTCGGCGAGTTCTGGAGCAACAACTTCATGATGGTGGCTTGCCTTCTGGCCAGGAAGGTCCGCCGGCCCGTGAAGATCGAGCTGAGCAACAGCGAGTGCATGGCGCACGTGAAGCGGCGTCACGAGGAACGCTGCCGGGCCAGCATGGGCGCCACGGCAGGCGGAGACATCACGTTCGTCGATGTGTACCATCTGTTCGACAACGGTGGCTACGGGTTCAAGGACGACGTGGGCTTTCTCGTCCCCGACCTGTGGGGCGCGCACGCGCCGGCCGGCCGCTTCGAGTGCCAGGGCGTCTCGACCAACCTCGTCACCGCCGGCTGCATGCGCGGCGTCGGCGACGTGACCATGGGCTCGGTCGTGGAGCGGCTCGCCGACCAGCTCGCCGAGAGGTGCGGCCTCGACCCACTCGAGTTCCGCATCCGCAACCAGATCAGGCCCGGCGATGTCCTGCGCATGGCGTGGGGCGAGCACCTCTTGCGGCGCGACGAGCAAGGCCGCAAGCGCCTCATCGACGAGGTGGCCGCGGCGGCGCCGGCGGAGCTGCGCGAGCGCTGGCCGGAGCTCTTCCGCCTCTCGTCCGGGTCGACCGTCGAGATGCTGCGCAGCGCCGCCGAGGAGTTCGGCTGGCAGGAGAAGTTCGTCGGCTGGGGCCGGCCGTACTACGCGGAGGGGCCCCTCCGCCGCGCCGTCGGCCTGGGCACCGGCATCCACTGCTGCGGGGAGGAGATGGAGGGCAACACCGACGCCACCGTGCGCCTCATGAAGGACGGCAGCGTCAAGCTCTATTGCGCCGTCGGACGTCACGGCACCAGCGCCGACACGACGCAGGCCATGGTCGCCGCCGAGACGCTCGGCATCGCCCTCGAGATGATCGAGGTCGAGGCCGGCGACACCGACGCCTGCCCGTGGAGCCGCGGCTCGATCGCCAGCACGACGATGTTCCGCACCGGCTTCAAAACGTGGGCCGCGTCCCTCGACGCCAAACGACAGCTGCTCGAGCTCGCCGGCCGCGAGGTCTTCGACTGCGCGGCCGTCGATCTCGACATCCGCGACGGGGTGATCTACACGACCGAGGCGCTGCGCGCGGCCGACGCCGGTGGCCGCGCGCCCGCCGGAGGCGTGCCCATCCCCGATGTCATGATGCGCGACCGTGAGGACACCTTCGGGCCCACGGACAGCATCACCGGCCGGCCGGACTTCCCGATGCCGCCGTCGATGACCTTCGCGCGCCACTTTGCGGCGCACTTCGTCGATCTCGAGGTGGACGTCGAGACCGGCAAGATCCGGCTGCTCCGCTACCTGGCCGCCCAGGACAGCGGCACGGTCGTCCATCCGCAAGTGCTCGAAGGGCAGGTCATCGGCGGAGCGGTGCTCGGCGCCGGGTTCGCCCTCTGCGAGCAGCTCCACTTCGACGAGCGCGGGCGCGTCGTCAACCCGTCGCTCTCCGACTACAAGGTGCTGCGCTCCTCGGACTTCCCTCCGGAAGCCGCAGTCATGTTCGCCGAGGATGCCGACCCGGTGGGCCCCTACGGTGCGCGCTCGGCCGGCGAGGCGCCGACGGCCGCCCCGGCGCCCGCCATCGCGCAGGCTGTCTACAACGCGATCGGCGTCTGGGTGGACGTGCCGATGACGCCGGAGAGGGTGCTGCTCGCCATCGAGACATGTGGGCAAGCGCGCACGATTACTAACGGGAGTCGATGATGGGTCTGGACGTGAATGCCGTGTGGCGTTATGCACCGGTTGAGCGATGGACGAGCGGGGCGGCTGCGGTCATCCTCCTCACCTTCGACGTGGACGCCGAGACCATGCTCCTGGGCGAGGGCGGCGACAGGTACGCGAGCGATCTCTCCGGCATGTCCCACGGGGCCTTCGGCGCCACCGTCGGTCTGGAACGTTTGCTGAGGATGCTGGAGCGCCACAGCACGCCGGCGACGTTCTTCATCCCGGGGTGGACGGCCGAGCACCACCCGCGGTGCGTCGAGCGCGTCGCCGCCGCCGGTCACGAGATCGCCCTCCACGGCTACCTGCACAAGCCGCCCTCCTCCTGCGACCAGGACGAGCAGCGCGCCGAGATCGAACGGAGCCTGGAGGTGTTCGAAAGGCTCGGCGTGCGCCCGGTGGGGTACCGCGCCCCCGTGTGGATGACGACCAGCTACACCCTTGAACAACTGGGCTCCTACGGGTTGCAGTACGACTCGTCATTGATGGACGACGACAAGCCATACCTTCTCGATACGCCCAGCGGCCGCCTCGCGGAGCTGCCCCCGCAGTGGTATCTCGACGACGGCGAGCAGTACCTGTACCTCCCCTATCCGGGGTTTGACGGCGTCATCCAGCGTCCGTCGTCTGTGGCCGACACGTGGAGGGATGAGGTGGACGCCTACCGCGCCATCCACTCGTTGCTGGTGCTCACGGCGCATCCCTGTCTCAGCGGCCGCCCGGCGCGAGTGCGCGCGCTTGAAAGCGTGATCGAGTACGCCGAATCGCTCGGTGACGTCGAGCTCGCGCGCTGCGATGAGGTGGCTGCCCGGCTCCTTGAGACTCCGGAGGTCGAGCTCCTGCAGTCTCGGCCGGGCGAGTGACCTCGCGGCTTCACCCGGGCGCCGATGACAGGACGGGCACGGCGTGCTACGGGAGACGGATTCCCAAGAGCGCCTGACCCCGCACGACGTCCAGACTCCGCACCCCTCACATGACCAGCCAGATGACAAGGAGAGGACGATGACCCCCAGCAACACCAGGCCGAACCTGCCGGCGCTGGCGAAGTACCGTGGCCGTCACTATCTCGACGACCAGGACTACAGCGCCGAGGAGCTCCTCGAGCTGATCGATCTCGCGGTGCGCCTCAAGGCGCTGTGGCGGACCAGGCCGTTCACGCCGTTCCTGCTCGGCAAGAGCCTCGCGATGATCTTCGACCAGGGGTCGACGCGCACGCGCGTGAGCTTCGAGACCGGCATGTATGAGCTCGGCGGCCACGCCCTCTATCTGCGCCCCGGCGAGATCCACTTGCCCGGCAAGGAGAGTGTCGGCGATACGGCCCGGGCGCTCTCCGTCTTCAACAACGCCATCGAGATGCGCTACTGCGACCCAAGGGTGCTGACCGAGTTCGCCGCCGGAGCGGAGGTTCCCGTCATCAACGGGATGGTCCTCACAGTGCGAGACCCGCAGACTGGCAAGATCCTCGTGCACGGCAGCCACCCGGCGCAGTCGATGACCGACGCGATGACCGTGATGGAGAAGCGCGGCCGCATCGAGGGCTTGACGATCGCCTGGGTCGGCGTTGCTGAAGACGTTGGCTGGAGCGACGTGCTCACGTTCTCTCGTCTTGGCGCCAACGTGAGGGTCGCTGCGCCCAAACACTCACCGCTAACCGACGACGTGTGTCGCAAGGTCCGGGCCAACTGCGACAAGTGGGGCACCTCGTTGCACGTGACCGACGATCCTGTCGACGCGGTGACGACCGCTGACGTGGTGTTCACGCAGATGTGGTGGTGGGACGAGGATGATGCGGAGAAGGAGCGCTACATGACTCTCTCGCAGCCGTTCCAGGTCAACGAGGACCTGATGCGGCACGCCGCTCCGGACGCGATGTTCATGCATTGTCTACCTGCCCAACGCGGGCAGGAGGTGACCGACGCGGTGATCGACAGCCCCGCGTCGGTCGTCTGGGACGAGGCCGAGAACCGCAAGCACTTCCAGAAGGGCCTGCTCCTGGCCCTCATCGGCATCGACGACCTGCCGGCTGACCCTGACCTGCACGAGATCGGCCGCGCTCTGCTGTCGTGAAGGGGTCGGTCTGCGAGCAGGATCGCATGAGCGCGTGTGTCGACAGTACGGCGCCGGCGCTCAAGGGTCGGAGCCCCCAAACAACGCCGGGGCGGGTCGCTGAAGCGAAGGGTCTCTTTGCCGTCGAGTGAGAACATCGGGCCAAGGCTGCACGATTCCCGGCTCATGACCATCCCCTTCCGCCCGGTCGCGCGTTCACCCTCCGGATCGACGAGCGGCGGGGCCGGCCGCGTTCGCCGCGCCGCCGCGCCGGGGGGCCGGCCGCTCTCTGCGCCGCCGCGCCGGGGGGCCGGCCGCTCTCTGCGCCGCGCCGCCGCGCCGGGGGGCCGGCCGCTCTCTGCGCCGCCGCGCCGGGGGGCCGGC
>Ga0194058_10000632_pt1 | contig 17422 bp, 15 predicted proteins | sample SepL4417m_MetaG_FD_155490 | JGI IMG/M metagenome (GOLD analysis project Ga0194058, IMG submission 155490) | Anoxic zone freshwater microbial communities from boreal shield lake in IISD Experimental Lakes Area, Ontario, Canada - Sep2016-L442-17m | ecosystem: Environmental > Aquatic > Freshwater... | reverse complement strand
ACATCGTGCTGTTCGTGAACGGCATCCCCCTGGTGGTCATCGAATGCAAGGATGATTCCACCTCGAACCCCATGTTCGAGGCATTCCAGCAGTTGATGCGCTATTCCGATCAGCGGGAGGAAACCAAGCTGGCCGGGATGCGGGAGGGCGAGCCACGGCTGTTTTATCCGAATCAGTTGTTGATCCGCACCTGTGGGGAAAAGGCCGATTTCGGCTCTGTCACCTCGACCAACGAAGAGTTCTTCTTTCCCTGGCGGGACATTTTCCCCGAGAAGTATCGCAACTACACCCCGCCGCTTGGCACAGTCCGCCCGCAAGAGGTTCTGATTCAAGGGATGTTGCCCAAGGAAACGCTGCTGGACATCATTCGCACCTGCACGGTGTTCAAAGATGTGGGTAAGAGTCGGGCAAAGATCGTTGGCCGTTATCAGCAATACCGGGCGGTGCAGAAGATTATTGCCCTGTTACACAGCGGTCAGACGCCCGATGATCGTTCGGGCGTCATTTGGCACACCCAAGGCTCGGGTAAATCGCTCACGATGGTCTTCCTCATTCGCAAGTTGCGGATGTGCGAAGATTTGAAGGATTACAAGGTTTGCCTCATCAATGACCGGAAGGATTTGGAAAAGCAGCTTGGCGAAACGGCAGTCCTGGCGGGGGAGAAAGTCACGTTCATCAGCAGTTCTGACGAGTTGAAAACCAAGCTGGCTACCGACTCCTCGAATCTGAACATGGTGATGATCCATAAATTTCAAGAGTATGCCAACGACTTGCCCGACTACCTTGATGAAGTGCTGGACATTCCGGTTTACCAGTCCTTCGGACTGGTAAACCGCAGTGAACGCATTTTACTGATGATTGACGAGGCCCATCGCACTCAATCCGGCGATCTGGGCGACAATTTGTTCGAGGCATTTCCCTCTGCCACCCGGCTGGCCTTTACCGGCACGCCGCTGATTCTGGTGAAGAACAAGAAGACCACCATTGAGCGGTTCGGCCAGTACATCGACAAGTACAAGCTGCAAGATGCCGTCGATGACGGGGCCACCGTGCAGATTCTTTATGAGGGCAAAACGGCGGATACCGCCATCAAGGATAAGACGAAGTTTGATGAGAAGGTGGATACGCTTGCCAAGGAGCATGTCGCCTCGCAGATTCGGAAGGACGAGAATCAGGAGCTTCTCAAGAAGATTGCCGAGAAGAAGAACCGGCCGTTCGAGGATCTGGTGAAGGAGCATACCGACGAGGAAATCCTGGCCCTAAAGAAGAAATGGGGAACCAGCGGCGATCTGTTTGAAGCCACGGAGCGGATCGAGGCCATTGCCGCCGACATGGTTGACCATTATGTGGAAAACATCCTGCCCAACGGGTTCAAGGCCCAGGTGGTTTGTAGCTCGAAGATGGCGGCTGTCCATTACAAGACCTATATCGAGAAGGCCGTGGCGGCACGTCTTGCCACCGAACAGGCCAAGCCGATCTGGACGGGCGATCCCCACGACCTAACGGAAGAGGATCGGCCCTGCTATCGGGATGACGAATTGTGCAAACAAATCTCCTTCCTCAAGTCGGCGGTTGTGGTTTCCTCGGAAGGTACGAACGAGCGGGCGGTGATTACCACAGCCCGAAAGCAAGCCCAGTCCGTCGATGCCGTGGAGAACTTCAAGCGGAAGTTCGATTACGATGACCCCGAAAAGGTAAACACCGGCGTAGCCTTCCTGATCGTCTGCGACATGCTGCTCACGGGCTTTGACGCCCCCATTGAGCAGGTCATGTATATCGACAAAAAGGTGAAGAACCACGACTTGCTTCAGACGATTGCGCGGGTGAACCGGGTTGCCAAGGGGAAAACTCGGGGTTACATCGTTGATTACATCGGGCTTACCGACCATCTGCGGGATGCCCTCTCCATTTATGCCGCCGACGATCAGAAGGATATTGAGAATGCCCTGAAGGACATCAGCAGTGAGGTTCCCGTCTTGGAAGCCCGTTACCAACGTCTGGTCAATCTGTTCAAGGAATTAGGCGTTGCCGAGATCGAGGGGTTTGCCCAGCAGACCATTGCCGATCCCCAGCACACCTATGAAGTGTTGGAGCAGGCCATTGAGGCGATGAAAGACCTGAAGCAACGGACCAACTTTGATGTCTACCTCAAAAAGTTCCTGCAAAGCATGGACATTATCCTGCCCAACGCAGCGGCCAACCCGTTCAAGATTCCGGTCAAGCGGTTCGGCTATTTGCTGGTGAAGGTCAAGGATCGGTACAAGGATGACTCGCTCAGTATCTCGGGCGCGGGTGAAAAGGTGCGGAAGCTCATCAACGAGCATCTCATCAGCCTGGGGATCAACCCCAAGATCAAGCCCGTGGAGTTGATGTCGCCCAAGTTCATTCAGGAATTGAATAAGCACAAGTCGCCCAAGGCCAAGGCCAGCGAGATGGAACATGCCATCCGCAAGCACTGCAAGGTCCACTTGGAGGAAGACCCGGTGCTTTATGCGAAGCTCAGTGAGAAACTGGAAGCCCTTATCAAGCAGTACGCCGACAACTGGGAGCAGCTTTTTGAGCATTTGAAGAATCTGCGCAACGAAGCCGAGGCTGGGCGACGGGGCGAAATCGAAGGGGTGAGCGAAAAGGCAGCGCCTTTCTACGACTTGATCGGGCTCATCGCCTTTGGCAATAGCGGCGTTCCCGCCAATCACGCCGCCGCCGTCAAGCAACTTGTGGCCGATGTATTGGAGAAATTGCAGCGAACCATTGGAATCGTCAACTTTTGGGGCAATCCACCCGAGGTAAGCGAACTCAAGGGGGAACTGGCCGACCTGATGCTCCTGTCGAATGTTGCCGAGATTGAGGAAAAGAGCGAGCGGATCGTGACCGAGATCACGGCATTGGCGAAGACACGCCACAAGGATATTTTGGGATGATACGGACGTACAAAGACATCCAGTACACGCTCACTCGCAGCAAGCGCAAGACCGCCAGCATCTATATCGAGCGGGATAGTCAGGTGACGTTGCTCGCGCCACAGCAGTTGACCGATGCCCAGGTCGAAGGGTTGCTGGAAGAAAAGCGGAAGTGGATTTACCTCCACCTGGCCGAGTGGCACGACCTGAACACTACGAGAGTTCAGCGGCAGTACGTCAACGGTGAGGGATTCCTGTACCTGGGGCGATCTTACCGGCTAAGGATCGTGAAGAATCAGGCCGAACCGCTCATGCTGAAAGACGGCTATTTCTGTCTTCGGTCGGCGGAAAGTTTGGCATCTGGCGGCGAAGCGGCATACAGGGCATTTTACCGGACCAAGGGGGCGGTGAAGATTCCCGAGCGAGTTGCCTATTTCCAAGCGAAGATGGGTGTCGAGCCAAAGGCCCTACGGGTCATTGACCTGAAGCACCATTGGGCATCCTGCACCCACGGCGGCAAGCTGAACTTTCATTGGAAGTGCATGATGGCCCCGGCCACGGTCCTTGACTACATCGTGGTTCACGAATTGGCCCATATCCGCTACCCGAACCACACGGCGGCCTTTTGGAACGAAGTGGACAAGGTGATGCCCGATTATCAGGAACGGAAGGAATGGCTCCGGGGGCACGGGGCAGGGATGGATTTGTGAAATGGTAGCGATCATCGGAGACTGAATTATGCCCAAGCACCCCCAGCCGTCCATGCCGCAACGCCGCCGCAAGAGACGACCCCACCGCGATCCGCAGTTGGTTCGGCAGTGGAAGCTGTTGGAGCGACTCAACCACGCGCCATCCTCCGTGAAGGAACTCATGGCTGTGTGTCGTGTCAGTGAAAAGACCGTCCGCAGGGATTTGGTCGTGCTTGAGAAGGTCGGTTTCCACTTGAAGGAGACGGTTGAAAAGCCGGTTGGGCGCAAGTATTGGCAATTGAATAAGCCGCTGCAATTACCAGAAACCGAGAGACAGCAGTATCGGTCGGTTGTCAGGCTGCTCGACGCCCTGGCCGAGAAGGTGGCACACCTGGAGGACAAACGACTAATGGCGGATCTTCAGATAATTCGGCGGCAGTTGGTAAAGAAGTGCGGGTGAGGGCACCTGCAAGACGACAATGAAGATCAGCCCTTCCCATCGACCAAATCTCGCCCTTGTCTCTCGCCCTATCTTGGGGGATAATTCGTCTATTGTTCCATTCCGTTACGGAGGGCGAAAGCAATGTCGAAACAGAGAATGAAACGGAGGCTTGAACCGCCAGCCCCCGCCAAGTTCAAGATCGGGGATCGTGTTCGCGTTAAACCGGGCATCCAAGATGAGGACCACCCAGATATTCCGCTCGGTGGCTGGGCTGGGACGATCTCCGAAGTCCACAAGCGAGGCATGTACAGCGTCCGTTGGAGCCAGGAGACGCTGGCAAGCATCCACCCGATCTACAAAAGGCGGTGCGCCATCGATGGGAATGTTCTGGAGGAGTATTGGCTGGGTGAGGAGGATATGGAACCCGATCTGGGGGGACCGCTCGCCATCGAGCAGCCGATCAAAATCACGCCTCGCCCTCTGTCGGCAGAAGACCAGAGCGACCGGGTGCGGATGGTGTTCGGGGTGACCAGCGATGATCTTCTGCCCGCCGTGGACGAGGATTCGCTGGAGACGTATTACGACCACCTTGTCAAGCAAATGAAACTGCCCGTGGATGCACGGCATTGCCCGCAGGAGGATTTCCTCAATCCGTCGCCTCTCCGCAGGATCAAGGTTGTTGCGTTGGATGGTGAGATTGGCTGGGATGAGGACGAGGGCATCCTGTGCAAGATACACACCGCTGAAGGGGAGGAAGTCGTGTCCCTGACGGACATTGAATTCCGTCGCTCCGACCCGAACTACCAACTTCTCGCTGATTTTTCGGCTTGGTTCTGTGGCCACTTGTTGAGCGAGGAGGACGAGGAGGACGAGGAGGAAAAGGACAACGAAATGGAGGATGATGGGGAGACGTCGGAAGTCCCAAAACCGGCGACTCGGCGCGATGTCGTATTGGTGCTTTTGGAAATCGTCGCCTTTGCCATGTCCTTCGGCGCGGTTGTCGGATCGGCGGTCGCGGTCATGCCGTGGGCAAGATGGGCGGCTTGCATTGGCGGCGGCGTGGGGGGCATGATCGTGGCAGTCGCCCATGTTCGGTATGCCCGAAAGAAAATGAGTTTCGTCGTGCCCCGGTTGCAAAAAGTCGCTGACGGCATCATCGGGGTGCTCACCGGCACTGTCCATGGGGTGCTATTCGGCATCATGGCGGTAGCGTTCATCGGCGCAGTGCTGGGCGGCATCTTGGGAGTCATGTTGCGGCGGCTTGTTCGGGGCAGAAAATGGATGGTCCTTCGTGTTTTCCCCAATGGCATATTGTTCCCCGCAGCGTGTGGCGTGATCGTTCAGGCGTTCTACATGGGCCGAGCGGCGGCGATTACCGGACTTGAATATGGGGCTTTGATTGGGCTGGGAAGCGGTCTGTTCCTGTGCCTGGTCGCATTGCCCTTTGCGACGATTGCGGTCAGGAGTACTTCACGGTGAGATTAGCGGATGACAAAATCGAGCAGGCGATCCTCCGGGCCGAAGCAGACTACCGCCATTCCGCCGCCAAATCAGAAATCTCGCACATTTCCACCTTTTCTGGAAAGAACAGCGCAACAGACGAATTTTTTGGGGGGGCTTGCAATCTAGCATCTTTCCTGTGTAAATTGATAGGTGTCTCAGCTTTCGGGCTGAGGCGAATGAATTCATGTAAAAAACCCGTGGAGACGATGAATTGGCCGCTTGACGGCCATGATTGATATATTTTGATCGACGCGCAAGCGTCAAGTTTCTGCTTTCAGGAAAACGACCAACCTGAGCCCTCGGGCTCTTGAACTACAGAAGCAGTGCTTGGACTGGCGCTCCGCAAGGAGTGTCGGGGCCAAGTGCTGTTCTGTAGTGCCCCTTGGTCGGGGTTCCTGGAGCGGCCTTGGTTTCCGACGCTCCTTTTTTTATTGATATTTGCGAAAGCGAAGACGGCACGGCAAATTGGCTTATCATCCCCTCTTATTGAAGTACGAACATGGCAAATGAAATGACGTGGGAAGAACTTGCGGCAATCTGCCCCAAAGAAACCGCTGCGATAGATGAGTTCCTGGACGAGTGGGACATCGAACTGAATCAATACTTGCACGGCATTGCAGGCAATGTGGATTGGTGCGAAGTCGTTAATATTCGCGGTTACAACCTGCCACTTGACGAGTTTGATGAGGCTCGGCGTGAAGAACAAATCATCGAGCAGGGTCAAATGCTCTGGGATATGTTGCGGGCCGCCTATGAAGAGGCAACGACGGATGGTCCCCTATGCCGTCGTATCGCGAGGATCGGCTTTGAAGATGAATATGATGTCTACGAAACGCCTTATTTTGTGACGGAGTTGATGCCAGCATTGAGTGCCGTTGACTTAGTCGCGCAGGGCGAGAGTCCTCGCTGTGAATTCAAGTCGACGCTTCACGTTAACCTGCATACGGGCATAGAAGACAGGAGTATGGAACACGCTTGTCTGAAAACGATTGCCGCGTTTTTGAATTCGCACGGGGGACATCTCCTCATCGGCGTCAACGACAATGGCGAGCCTATAGGAATTGAGCACGACAGATTTCCCAGCGAAGACAAGATGCACCTGCATCTGTTCAACCTTCTCAGGCAGCGAATAGGGGCCGAACACCTCGTCCATGTCGAGGCCCGGTTTGAGACATTGCGCGACAAACGCATTCTCCTGGTGCATTGCAAACGATCAAAGGTGCCCGTGTACCTGAAGAACGACAATTGGGAGCACTTCTTTATTCGGACGGGACCGGCCAGTGTCGAGTTGCAGCTCAGTCAGTTCCTGCGATACATCAAGCAAAGGTTCGACAAAACCGATTGAGGGAGATTCACCGTGGAAGGTCTTTTATGTACGTGGGTTGTAGTCGGCGTGGTGTGCGGTCTGCGTAACCGATTCTCTCATAGGTAAAACAAAAAAGGGGCGCATTGCGATGTTTCTTTTGCTTTTTATCTTCTTTGCGATTGTTGGCTACTACATTGGGGAGCAAAGAGAATGTGCCCTCACCGGAGCCATCTTGGGGTTCTTGCTTGGGCCTATCGGTTGGGCCGTTACTTATTTCATGTTCGATAATCGTCCGAAATGCGACCAATGCGGACAACGGGCCGAACGAGATGCCCGCCAGTGCCCATATTGTCATGCACGATTTGCAATAATGATTCAGCCCTCGCCAATGCGACTTTCCATCAGTAATGGAAATTCTGCGCCGCCTGCTCAGCAGAACACAAACAATCTCACCCCGTGTCCTGATTGTGATCGCCTAATCTCGAAACTAGCCGTGTCGTGCCCTCAATGTGGCCGACCGATGAATAGCGTGCAGATTACCCTTCCGCTGCCTTCGTCGCCACAACCTACGCCGACAATTCTAAAACCGCCCCCACCACCTACGCGGACGATTCTGAAGCCGCCGCCGCCACCCGCACTGAGGTAACCATGGCCCGCGTCAACTCGAATCCGCCGTCATCTTCCCGCTTCGACGTGCCTGCCATGGCTGGTGGCATGATGCCGCAAGATACGAGAACGGGCCACCGTAATTGCTGGCCCGCTTCGATTGTGGTGAGGTGGTGGGGGGATTAGGCTGGCTTACGGCGTCGCCAAAGGATGCCGGTTATATGCGTCTAAGCCCTGGGATAGCCGGATAAAGAGACCAGAGATAACGCTGATGAAAAGGCGACCTGGATTTTATTATCAGCTTCATTAAATGCAAGCTGTAGGGGTGCGTTGCATCAATAATTTTCTTACCAAGATAGCCTAGCTTCCACCAGCGATTCATGCGCCGGAACTCTTGCAAGGCTTTATCTCTGTCGTGTACCGCCATCGCGGCAATTTTCCCGGATACGAGTGCTCCATGAACGCCTATTACCCAGGAGGGATCCTGAAAGCCCGCTAGTGTTCCCGTGAGAATGAACCGATCATGAAAAAGCCGCGGGTTGAATAATGAACTGGTGGGCGTACCCACATAATCCTCGATTGTTCTCCAATCGGACAATTCCAATCCCTCATCCTCTTTCAGCCTCCTTGGGAACCACTCCTGGGCGGCTATGGAAATGCTCGCCCCCCGCTGAAATAGAATCGCGGATCCGATGCCGTTTATAATGGTGAAATAGCCATAATCTTTTGAATATTTATCCAAATAGACGATTGTTTCAGGCCCCTGATAGTTCTTGAATTCCTGTACAGCAAAAAACGCATAAGCCGGCACGAATGGCACATCAAGAGCGATAAAGGAATTCCGTAACATGCCGGTCGCGATAATGCTTCCCGAGGGGAGTTCGGAAAAATCCTTCTTGGACTCCACGGCTACATTGAATCGGAATTTTACTCCCGCATTGAGGGCAGTATGATACACATGAGAATCAAGCGAGGATGGCCGCGGACCGCGCTCGACGAGTTTCATGTGCAAATCCTCCGGATAATGCATGTCGCATTTTGTTCCCGCTATATAAAAGCGTGCGGAGGGCAGAGGGGTAAAATAGTCGATGTGGTTGCTTTTTTCCTTATTGGGCATGAGATCGAAACCTAGATACTGCGAAAGCCGCTCGATGTCGAATGGCGTCATGTCGCCAATAGCAATTGGTTTCTTTATTTTCATTTCCTGATCAAGGGCAACCCCGCCCAGAGCATTGCCCCTTTCCCAGATTTCAACTTCATAGCCGTTGCGGGCCAAACAGATTCCTGCGGTCATCCCCGAAAGACCGGCACCGACGACAACAACTTTACTCATAATTCTTCACCCATTAGGAATAGCCCACCGTAATTTGTGGACCGCTTCGATTGTGGCAGCGTGGCGTGAGGCTCACGGCTCGCCGGATTCCGATCCCCCCAGCATGTCAAATCCTTCGAGAGTGCCTTTCCGCAGCCCATTCTGTACGATCAGATCGAGGTCGGTCGCAATTGCCTGAAGAGTCGCTGCCACAGTGATCTTGTGGCATTTCTCGAACACTTGGCAGTCCAGGCACATTTTGGGAGACTCGCCACCGAGAATGACTCCACCTTGCTCCCCAAAGCAGTCTGGCAATTGGGCCATGATTCCACATCCGATTGACAAAAAAAGAATAGAAACTTTGATTCCTGAAGCTCTGAGTCTAGCCAGTGCATATTGGCAAGACAAGGGGTGGCTATGCGGCATACGGATAGGCTCGCTATGGCAGATCCATTGCAACCGCTCGACTGCATTGATAACTTAACATCATGCGAATTCAACATCACAGCCAATTTGAACACCTGATAGCTGACATCAGGAGATACGCCGCTGACCAAACCCTTGCCAATCGGGATATCGTGCTTGGCCAGTCCGCGTATCAGGTGTCGCTCTTCATCGCAGAACTGACGAATGATGTCACGAAGTTGACATTGCTGCTGGAGACGTTGCTCGTTCTACGTGAGTCCGCCGGTCCCGGCAAGTGCTCCGCTGAAGAGGAGATGCTTAAGGTACTTCAGCGAGTCGCGTGGGAATCCGTGGAATGTTTGCGGGAGGCTGGCATGACGCAGGAAGTTTGCCGGACCGCTGGACTTCAATCATCGGACCCGGACTTGCATCCACGATGCGCCGTTCTCTTGCTCCTAGTGACATTTGCGAGGGAGTGCTTTGGGTTCAGCCGCCCGCGCGAGAGTTTCGCCGGACAACGGCGATCCCTGGTCTTCGAGATCCTCGGTACGATCGGGCGAATCCTCGATCTTCCCGACGTCCTGGAATTGGCCAGGCAAACCGTCAAGAAGGGTCGCGCGGATGCCCTTGGGGCGTTGATCTTCCTGGAGGCGTACCTCGGTGCTCGCAAAAAGAGGCCCGATGAAAACTTGAAGGCCGAACTGTTAAGATTCGCCAAGCGGACCAAGAAACGCGGGTTGGCCGTCGGTGCATTGAACATTTTGGTCGAGTCGGGGAGCATCGACGAATGGGATGCGATCGAACGGATTGACGAATGGAAGACTGAGCACTGGGGCGGGGACTAACTGGCCGCCAGAAGCGAGCAGGTCAACGCTACTGAGCCGTTCTTAACTCGCTTGCTTTGACTCGCAAATTATGCTCGCGGACATCGGTGAGAATTAGAAGGTCGCCGCGAACGCCCTCCCCGCCCCCCCCACCAATGGAAGAGATAGAATCAAGTTTCGCGTCCGGATCGCTCGCCAGACACCAAGCCCAGCGGTTGTGTTAAATAATCAGGCAGCGGCCCCTAGAGAGGAGGGAGTACGGGTAGGAGCATGGAGTCGAAGGCGGCAACGCCGTGGCCGAGAAGGAAATCGACCTCACCTACACCTACACCTACACCTACACCTACACCTACACCTACAACGACGACGGCCAACTCCTCTCGATCAATCGCTATCTCGGCGACCAGTTGGTCGTAACGGCCGATTACGCCTACGACTCTCTTGGTCGCTTGGTCGGTTTGGTCTACCATCAAAATTTCTGTGCTATTTTTTGCTGGTGCAAATGCTTGCTCCGTGATACCATCTCTGTTAGCATCCATCTGCATCACCGCCGAACCTTTTTCCAGAAAGTCCAGTCGCCATGAAAACCATCGCCTTTCTCCTGCCGGGGATCGCCCTGGCGCTGCCGCCTTGCTGGGCGCAGACCGCTTCGCCCGAGGCAAAGAGCTTGCAACGAATCGGCATTGAGATTCACCCGAAGGTTCTTACTCCCGTTCGACAAACGAACACCACAGGCAGTTTGACCCTGACTGGATTCTACAAGGACGGCTCCCAGCGCGCCTTGCGTCCTTCCGAGGCAGTGATCAAGGCAAGGACCAAGGCCGCCAGCGGGAATGTGGAGGTCGTTGCGATCGAGGGCGACAGGGTTGTGCCCAAAGAGGGCGGCATCGCCGCCATCGAGGCAGCCGTCGTCGAGGGTGGCAAGACTCTCACAGCCGCCACCGACGTGGTGGTTGCGCCCTTCTATCGGGACTATCACCAGATACTGGTTCTGAAGCTCTTCATGGGCATGGAGGGGGAACCGGTGGAACGCCTTGCCAATGATCCCACCTTTCGGAAAGGGCACGAAGTGTTTTGCACTTTTGAGGAGGCCCTGGAGGTCATTCGCAAGACCGACAACCTGACGCGCGGCATACCGAAGATCATTTACCTGGTCGGTTGGCAGAAGGGCGGACATGACCACGGCTATCCCGCCTGGAGCGAGGTCAATCCGCGCATGAAGCGGAGGCAGGACGCCACGCCGCTTGATAGTTTGCGATGGCTCATCCGCGAAGCCAGACAGTTCCACACGACCGTGAGCCTGCACATCAATATGGTGGACGCCTACAAGCAAAGCCCGTTGTGGGATGAGTACATGGCCAAGGACTGTTTTGCCAAGGATCCCAGCGGCCAAATACGGGTCGGGGGAATACAAATGAAGGGGGAGGACATGTACAGCGTGGTCTATCCCAAGGAATGGGAGGCCGGGCTGGCGCAACGGCGGATTGACGGGCTGATTCAGATGATCCCCGAGCTGAAAGACGGCCACACCATCCATATCGACGTCTTCGTGGCTCAGGGAGAGGGTGGTAAGTCTCTCAGCGCCTGGCACGCGAAACCCGAGAACGGCGGCTTGACCCCAGCCAAGTACGTCGAAACCCAGCGCAAGATTTTTCATTACTGGCGAGACCGCGGTTTTGACGTCACGGGCGAGGGGACCGGCTGGGCACACCCGCCGGGCGAACACTTCGTCGGCTTACAGGCGATGTCGTGGTGGTATTCATGGAACCCAATGGAGATCCCGGAATGTCTGGGGGCGCGTGGCCGCACCGATCGCGGAGGCGACGGCGATTTCCGCTTCGGCTCCAGCATGCATGGAGAAGAAATCTGGAAAAACGACAAGACGAACATGCCCGGTTTCCTGGGCATGTTCTGCCGGACGACCCTGCCGTGGTATTACCTAAGCCGGCTGGAGCGGCAGAGATTTGAGCACGGTGCGCTGCACTACAGCGACGGGGTTGTTGCCCGCACTGAAAACGGAAAACGTATTATTCGCAAAGGCGACTTCGTGCTTCGTGAGGACGACAATCTCTTTGTTCCCGCCCTGTGGAACGAGAAGCAGGAGATCATCGCCTACAGCGGGCCGGGCTACAACAACAAGGCGTGGCAACTGCCCGACGATTGGCGCGACGTCAAGAGCGTCGATCTCTACCGGATCACCTTGGAGGGATGCGTGCCGCTAAAAGCGGGCGTTGCGGTTACCGATGCAAAGTTGGTCTTGTCGATTGGAAAAGACGAGGCTGTTTCCGTTGTGTCGGCAGGAGCCGATCTTTCTGCCAAGAAATGAAACACCCAAGGGAGCGGGCACCGTGCAAGACCTGAAGCGGCTGGATTTTCTGGGGGCCGGTCTCGTAAGTATAGGAAAATGACTTCACAGACCTCGGTATAAACCATAGGAACTGGTGAGTAAAGGGGGTGCAGGCGGGGGGAGTGCCTCAGCTCGATAGGCTTGTCAACGGCCATCCCCCCCCCAACAGACGAAGAGAGAATCCAGTTTCACGTCCGGATCGCTCGACGGACACCAAACCCAACGGGTGTTTTATCCGGCACGAAAGCTGACCGTGCTCAGAAACGTGCCCCGTGGGATCTGGGCCGTCGCCGTCCAGGCTGAAAAGCCACGATATGGGAAACGGCTGTGTCATCAAACGGGTGGTTTTTTGGCATGTTTCGGAATACGGATGAGATTACGAGATGAAGGCGAAAATAACGCCTCAGTTGGGCGTGATCGCCGTCTGCTGAGAGCCACCCGCCCTCCTCTCCTCTCGCGAGTAAGACGGTACGCTACGGGATTGACGTGTCAATGTTACAGTCCCCGTATGCGTGACCTTTCTTTCGCCCATGGTCTGATTCTGTGGGAGAGTCCAAGTCGTCCTGTCGCTGCTGCATCTTCTGGTTCGCGATAGTGACCTTATCTACAATCGTCGGCGTTGAACCGATCTTGTGCCCGATAAGCAGCTTCGCAAGGTTATTGCCCTCCTCAATGGCGATGTCCATGTGTCGCTGCTCGTGTCTCTTTAGGTTCTTCAGCACCTGATCCCAGTGCGTCTTGGCTGCGACTGATGCACTAGCGTAGCCGTTCCACTCCACGACGCGATTCACGAGGTTCCCATGGAGGGTCAAAGTCACTGCGGCACTCGTGCCTGCCGAAACGGCGTCGGCTCGCAACTTACCGCCGCCCTCGCCAGCTTCCTTGAGCTTACTGAGTGCCGCCGCCAAATCTGTGAGGTTGGTCGCGATGACAGGGATGGGGGTCGTGTTGGGCTGAGGCGTAGGAACCCAATCACAGTCCACCTGGGTCACGAACCGGTCCGCCAGAGGCTCTGGCTCGAAGTCGACACCCAAGGGGCCAGGAGTCATGAAGCTTCCTGTGGCTGGCCCGGGTAAAAGCAGATCTGTGGAATTTGCGGTGTCAGATTGGAGGCCCAAGGGACCTGGAACTTTTTCACTAGCCATGTTTTCGTTTCCTTTGAACTCGCAGAAAGCAACCTCGAACTAGACTACTTATCCTATCGCGGACGCCGATCGCTTTCAAGGATCAGCGGGAAATCCACCCAAATCCGGCCATTGGATCGGTTTGATCCGCTGGTTCTGTTTGGGGGGGCCGGCTGCAGTGATTTGAGCACCGCGTGTCAAGATACTTTCCTTTCTTAACGCTCCGGAGCCGATCAGTCTGATTTCCCCGACAAACCCATTCCCCGATGTTTATTCTGCCATTCAGTACTCTTTAGCACCCGATCGACGGCACTGGAAATGAACACTCGCCACAAACTACCCCTGCCAACCACTCCCCCCACCAATGAACAAAGAGAGAATTCAGTTTCGCATCCGGATCGTTCGACGGACACCAAGCTCAGCGGATAAGTTAAGCTTCGGCCAAACCGTCCACGCTCTGGAGATCGCCTGCGAGCGACGGGCGCATATCCGGGAAGAAGGCAGAAAGCTGACCGTGATCCCCAGTTTTCCCACTGATGTGCGTGGAAATGATAGAATGGAGCCATCGCGAGGGCTATTCTGAGTTGCAAACCGGACAGCCAAGCCTTCCCGTTCGGCGAGAGGAGAATTATCGCATGGTTGACACCGTCGCTACTCGGATGCGGGTGTTGGAAGGCAATATTACCCAGCTCAGCATTGACGCCATCGTCAACGCCGCGAACGAGTCACTGCTCGGAGGTGGTGGCGTTGATGGGGCGATCCATTCGGCAGCCGGGCCTGCGCTCCTAGATGAATGCCGAAAGCTCGGCGGATGTCCAACGGGACAAGCAGTAATGACGGGCGGCCACCGATTGGCGGCACACCACGTCATTCACACCGTTGGCCCAGTTTACGGTGGGGGTGGGTACGGGGAGGCTGAGTTGCTCGCGTCGTGTTACCGAGAATCGCTCCGGTTGGCATCGGAGGCGGGGCTCGAATCCGTGGCCTTCCCGTGCATCTCAACCGGCGTTTACGGTTACCCAAAGCCGGAAGCATGTGACATTGCGATCTCCACCGTGGCTGAGTGGCTCGCGACACACGCCGCGCCGAAGATCGTGACGTTTTGTTGTTTTTCTTTCGCAGACGCGGAACTTTATCGCGCTCGGCTGCTGGCCTATGCGATCCGATGCAGAACAGGCCGATGAACCTGCACGCCGCTCAGAAACATTTTCCGGGCCGCCGAGGTCGAGTCACCTAGCGTGGCCGTGGCGGGTCTGCCCGAGCCGCCCGGGGTAGGTTTCTCCGTAGCGTGGAGTGCGGCCAGCGATGTCAGCAGCAGGGCGGTGAGAACTGTGGTGGCGGATTCCATGCTCGGTTTTCGTCATGGTGCGTTGTTGATGCCCTTGAGAGTAACCTTCGGAGCCGGCATATCGCCCGCGACGCTCTTGCGCCAACTAGCCCAAGCGGTCTGGAGTTGCTTGACCCGATCCGGTTGCGTTAACGATAGATCACGGCTTTCACCGACGTCCTGGCTCAAATCATAAAGTCCCAAGGTGGGGGTCTTCGCCGTCTTGCTGGATAAGGCGAAAGTCAGTTTCCATTGGCCCTGGCGGATCGCCCATTGCTGACCGTATTCCCAGCATAGCGACTCATGAGGGGTGCCCTGGCTCCCGGTCAGAAACGGCATCAGGTTTACGCCGTCGATCCGCCATTTGCTGCCCACTCTCTGGGCGGCCAGTGCGAGCACGGTTGCCGTCAAGTCCATCTGAATGACGGGCTGGGTGAACGTGGTGCCGGCCTTCAAGTGCCCGGTCCACTTCATGAAGAAGGGAACACGGATGCCACCTTCCCAGGTTTCGCCCTTGCCACCGCGCAGCGGGGTGTTACGGGAAGCATTCGGCGCGTTGCGCGTGATTGGTCCGCCATTGTCGCTAATGAAGCAGATCAGGGTGTTCTCTTCCATGCCATTCTCGCGCACGGCCTTCAGAACCCGGCCGACGGCGTCATCCATCGCGGACAACATACCGGCATACGTGCGGCGATTCTTGTCCTCGATCGAGGTGAAACGCTGAAGATAGTCGTCGGGTGCCTGCATCGGCGTATGCACCGCATTGAAGGCCAGGTAGAGGAAGAACGGATGGGCTTTTCCCCGTCGGCTTTCAAGAAACTTGACCGCCTCCCGGCCGAAGGCGTGGGTTGTGTATTCGTTTTCCAGGACCGGTTCGCGACCGCGCACCAACTGGGTGTAATGATTGACCTTAGCCTGAGCGGCTTTGGGTGGGTCGGGCCAATAGTTTCGCTCGCCGCCGAGAAATCCGAAGAACTCGTCAAAGCCGCGATTGAGAGGATTGCACTGGTCATGCTCCCCCAAGTGCCACTTACCCACCAGCGCGGTCTGGTAGTTAGCCTTCCTCAAGTAGTCCGCTACCGTCGGGACGCCGGTATTCAACCCCGGCTTGCCGGGCGGAATCCAATCGGCAACCCCGTCGCGCTGATGATAGCGCCCGGTCATCAATGCGGCCCGTGATGGGCTGCACACCGTGCCGGTGACATAGCCGTTGGTAAAGCGGACGCCGGCCGAGGCCAGCGCATCGAGGTTCGGCGTCGGGATGTCGCGGCACCCCTGGACGCCGCAATCGGCGTATCCCATGTCGTCGGCGACGATGAAGAGGATGTTGGGCCTGCCAACGTCGAGCTTTGCCGCCGAGGCGTCGCGTGCCGCTAACGCAACGACAGCCAGTGTCGAAAGACAAATCGTCGCCGCGACCACCGCGGTCTGATTGAGATTTCGGCTCGCCATAATGGTTCATTCTCTGTTGGTTGCTAATTTATCCGCTCAAAAACGATCTCGTAACTCTCCTGCCTCGCTGCCTGGTAGTAGACGCCTACGAGCTGGTCGGTCTTGGGGTCATGGATCAGGGTGTACGTGCATCCGGGGTAGCCCGCGTCTTGAAGCTCCACGAAGAGGGCCGCAACACCGTCCTTCTGCTTCACCATTGCCCGGCCGACGCGGATTGGCTGGGGATTAAAGTACGCGGCCTCGACCTTGCCGTTCTCGTCTACGGCCCGGACCTCAAGGACATACTGCTCGCCGGATCGACGCCACCGTCCTTTCAGTTTGCTCATGTCGTGCTTGACTGCGGCCGAGTCGTTGGCAAGGTCGTTAGACGCGGCCGGTTCAATGGGGCTTGGATCGGCGGTCGTTTCAACCGGGAATTGAGCAGATGCGGGTTGTGTGTCGGGCCGTATCCCCCCGCGTGGCCACCATGTGATGCAAGCAACCCCAGCGGCGACTATCAAAAACAATATGCCAATGGTCCAGGAGCGTTTTGGCGTGGGTTCGGGCGGCTGCTCTTGATTGCGAGACTTCTTGCGGTGTTTTTGAGACATGCGAATCTTTCAAATTCCAATTCGTTAGCCCTGTCCTCGCAGCAATTCAGGATAAGGTTATGGTGTCGATAAGTAAGGCCTGCGGGAAAACGTCCCACCAGGAATCTGCCAGTCCAGGGCCACAGCAGGTTCAGGGTTGGGAGAGTTTTTTGTTCTGCTCATTGGCGGTGCTCTCTTTCCAGCATAGATCGGCAAGAGTTCGGCTCTTGATGCAGCCCTCATTGTAGCCAGAATGAAATGACGCGTCAAAATTGGGTTTTCTGACGCCCAGCCTACAAATCTACGCTACAGCCGAATTTCCCGCAAGACTGGCTCCGAGATTGCCATCTCGTCATTCAAGTCGCTGGGAAGCCGTCGGAAATGACGTCTCCAACACGGCACAAATACCCATGGGGGGAGTTTCGGCCATCGACGATCTTGCCCAAGGGACCAGGGGGGCGGTTCTGCCGCCGGTGCCTTCCGATGGGCCAAAGCGTTCGATGTGCCGCCCGACACCGTCGGCCCACAGAATCGACCACTCAATTACTCACGCTGACCGGTAACCTAAATCGGTCCGGTGCCATTGCCGACGCCGTAATCGTTGTCTCGAACGTAC
>Ga0194058_10000628_pt1 | contig 17468 bp, 16 predicted proteins | sample SepL4417m_MetaG_FD_155490 | JGI IMG/M metagenome (GOLD analysis project Ga0194058, IMG submission 155490) | Anoxic zone freshwater microbial communities from boreal shield lake in IISD Experimental Lakes Area, Ontario, Canada - Sep2016-L442-17m | ecosystem: Environmental > Aquatic > Freshwater... | reverse complement strand
CCCCAGGAGAGCGCCCGTCTTGTCCACGTAAAGATACGGTTCGCCCGCTTGGCGCAATTTTGCAAAATCGCTGATCCCAAGCGGCAACCTCGGCAGGTGGTCGTTCATGCGCGGAACGCTAATGTCAGGCGAACGAAGAATCAATCCCGCCGAATGATCCTGGCCCGCCGAATGATCCTCCCTTCATTTCTGCACCTCTTCCCACAAGCAGCGGATGTTGCGTTCGGCGAACCCGCCCGCAGCCAGCAGGACGACCGGCCGCGAGTCGGTGAGATACGGCTCGAAATACCGGCGCGCCCGGATCTGGGCGAGCGCGGCCTCAGCCGTCCCGAGCTTGAACTCGACGATATAGATCGTCTCGCGGGTTTTGATGACCGCATCCGAGCGGCCCTTGTCGGTGCGGGATTCCGCGAGGATCTCGCCGCCGACCGCCTGGAGGGCCGCCGCGAAGACCGCATGATAAAATGCCTCGCGCCCGCCGTGCAGCTCGCCCGGAATCGCGGCAAAGAGCGCCGTGAGCGCGCGCTCGAAACGTGGGCGGTCGCGCCTGGACAAGGCGGAAAGCATGACGGCGGCCGTCGTTTGGGCGCCCTCGAAGCCCGGCCCGCAGAAGCGCTCCAGCATCATCCCGAACCATGCCTCGCGGACCTCGGCATTGGGGAAGCCCAGCGTATAGACCCGGTCCATGATCGCGCGGATCGTCAGGTAGCCGGATTGCCAAAGCAGCGGCACGGGTGCTGGTTTAGAAATATCGAAAAGCAGGGACATCTCCGTGGCTTCGATCCCCTCAAGATCCTGGTCGGGACGGCCGAGCTTCTCCGCCATGGTGAGGAGCATCCCCGGCGTGCCGCTGCTCCACCAGTAGCTTCCGAATTCGCGATCCGAGAAGCAGTTGAGGATTGCCCAAGGGTTATAGACGCGCTGGCCTTTGCCCCACCAGTATCCGTTGTAGCGCTCCCTCAGCTTTTCCCATGTCTCTTGGGGAGTCAGCCCGTTGGCCTCTGCCATTCCCGGAACAAATGCCGCAAAATCCCGCCGGAGCTCATCTTCCGTGTAGCCACAGACCTCCGCCGCTTCGGCAAGCAGGGTGAGGTCTTTCATCTGGTTGAGCTCGGAAAAGATGCTCGTGCGCACCATCCGACCGATCCCGGTGATGAAGACCTTTTCGAGGTAGGCGTCGCATCCCTTGAGCGCGCCGTAAAACGCGGAGAGCACGTCGCGCATCTTCTTCGCCAAGTCGGGGTCGCCGAGGTGATCGTGCACCGGCTTCTCGTACTCGTCCACGATCACGATGACCCTCCGCCCGGATTTTTCGCAGATCCCCTTGAGCAGCATCTTGAAATCGTCAGGCAGCAACCGGCCCGTGAGGGCGATCCCGCAGGCTCGCGACTCGGCAGCAAGCGCGTTGAGCAGCGCCTGCCTCAGCGCCTCCACTGAGGAGCAATCGAAGGATGTCATGTCCAGATGCACGACCGGGTTCGTCTTGCTCCAATCCCACAGCGGCTCGATCGCCAGCCCGGCAAACAGCTCGCGACGCCCCTCGTAGAGATACCGCATCGTTGAGCAAAGCAACGATTTCCCGAAGCGGCGCGGGCGGGCGAGGAACAGGTAGGTGCCAGCCTGAAGCATCCCCAGGAGAGCGCCCGTCTTGTCCACGTAAAGATACGGTTCGCCCGCTTGGCGCAATTTTGCAAAATCGCTGATCCCAAGCGGCAACCTCGGCAGGTGGTCGTTCATTTTGATCAGAAATCGCTGGAAAGGTGCGCCTTCATGAGGCGATCCGCATAGACGTGCCGGCAGGCTTCCGGAATCGCGCTCAAGATGCGGGCCGCGAGAGGCTCCCAGTTTTGCAGCTTCGAGGTCATTTTCTATTGAGATAATAGAAACCACACAGCCACCGTCGATGCGAATGTTGCTCCCGGCCATCGATTCGGCTTTTTTTGTCGGGTTTGATTCTTTGATTTGGTGTCGGCAGGCCATCTCGAATGAATGGAGGTCGGTCGCCCCCGGCCGCCTTGCAGAGCAGCCCGAGGGCGAGCTGCCTCCCTTCATCTCTTGTTTGTCGCGCCGCCCTCCCGTTCATCTGCGGCTTCTAAGTTCAGCGTTCTTACCCTCAGATTTGGGTCCTATTGCCAAAAATCGTTGTTTGATGCCCTGGCGGCCATGGTGGCAGCACGCTTGAGCTGAGCGGAGGGGGAGCGGTCCGGCTGGGCGCCAGCAAACGTGCGGCCCGGGAGAAAATGATTCAGGCAGATGCACGCCCATTTGAGCTGGTAGAGCGGCTCGAGGAGGCGGATGCGCGCGGCCAGGCGATCCGGGGCGGGATCGATTGCGATCGCGCGCTCGCGAAAGATTTCTGCGAGGGCAGGAGGGAGAAGGCCATCTGGCTGGTTGCAGAAGTCGATGGTGGTTTTGGCGGGGTCGTCCCATCCGGCATATTCAAAATCGAGGAAGCGGAGGGATCCGTCATTTTGGCGAAGCGCGTTGTGGAACCCGAAATCCGAGGGGGATAGGCATCTCTGGTCTGGCGGCAAAATGGCTGTCAGAGAGATTTCCTTTTGCGAGCGGATGCCGTTGTTGATGGTGCTCCAGAGTGGCTCCAAAGTTGCGGACGCAAACTCCCTTGCGCTCACGTGCGCCTCGTCGGAAGCCTCGATCGTCCGCACGCGCTCCATCCTGTCCGCGACCGTTGCGAGGTGGTCTCCCAATGTGAAGCAGGCCTCGGAAACCGGTTGCAGGGATGCTGCCCGGGACCTGTCCAGATTGATTTCTGCAAAAAATTCTGCTGCCGCCTCGACATCTGCCCGGGTGACCTCCTGGATTGCGATGGGTTTTCCCTCGATGAATTCGAGCAGGGCGCATCGGGCATCCGGATCCTTGGCCAGAGGTTCTGGAGCCCGGCAGCATCCGATTTTGCGGAGGTAGCGGAGGAATGCCCATTCTTGGCCAAGCCGGTCGCGAGGGTCCTGTTCGCTCCAGAAGTAGCGCTTGAGCAAAAATCTCCGCGAGGCGGACTGGACCGCCCAGACGAAATTATTCCGGCCGCCAGGGAGCGGGGAAACCGATGTGGGCGGAGGAAGCCCCAACTGAGAGAGGAGGGACGAAGCCGCGCGCAAAGGGTCCGGAGGAGGAATCACGGGCTTGGAGAAAGGAGGAGGTTCGTGAGCTCCGCCCACGACCGTGCGGAGGGGGATTTTTTCCAGTCCGGGTGCGCGCCTGCGGGATCGAACAAGACAAATCGCGTTGTTGCCGGGAAGTCCGCCTGAAGGAAGATCTCCGGCAGATCGTCAATGAACCCATCGCAGCCACAGCTCGCGATCCGCGCAATTTTCTCCGGCTTTGTCAGCTCAAAAAACACATCCTTGCGGCACATCCGGCAGCCGGATTCGGAAAAGACCCCGTTTTGCTCGAGCCAGCTAGTTGCGGCCGCATGGAGGTCATATGGTTCCCCGAGAAACGGGTAGCGTGTTTTATGGCTGATAATTCGGATTGCGAACCCGCGATCCTGGCATTCCCGGAAGAAATCCCACACCCCGGGGTAGGGCTCGGCCTCCGCCATGCGGCCGCCGTAAACCTCCCCTTGGAGGCGGGTCCAGTCCGCCTCCTTGCCAAGTTCCCTCAGACGATCCCGAACGGCCGTCTTGTTCGCCGGAAGCGAGGCGGGAATCAGCCCCTGCTCGGCTGCGACGCGGTGAAACAAAGCGTCGTAAGAGACAATCGTATTATCGAAATCGACCCCGATCGTCATGAGGCGGGTCGCAAAAACTCCATCACTTGCCTGGCGATCGCTGCCGGGGTGAGGCCGAAGTGTTCCCTGGCATCTTTCTGCGAGCCGATCTGGTGGAAAAAGGCATCTCCCGTTCCCGCGCGGATCAGGCGGGCCTTCATCGGAGGCTGATCGGACAGCCACTCGGCCACGGCGCTTCCAAATCCGCCGAGGCGGCTATGCTCCTCCAAGGTGACCACGAGCGAGCTCAGAGAAAACGCCTGCTTCAGGACCGCTTCATCCAGCGGCTTGACGGAAGGAAAGCTCCAGACATCTGGATCGAAGCCCTCAGGAACAAGCATCTCGGCGGCTTGCAGAGCGAGGGTGACCGTGGCCCCGGTGGCCAGCAGCGAGATATCGCGGCCGCTTCGGAGCGGAAGCGCAGATCCGATCTCGAACCCCTCGAGCGGGCTCGCGTGGATCGCAGGCTCGCCCTTTTTTCCGATGCGGATATAGGCGGGCTGAGCTTGGCGCAGCGATGCTCCAAGGGCTGCCCGAACCTCCTCGGAATCGGCTGGAGCCAGAACAACCATCTCAGGAAGCAGGCGCAACATCCCCACCTCCTCGCAGGAATGGTGAGTTGCCCCAAGCGAGGCATACGCCAATCCAGATCCGGTGCCGACAAGCACGACCGGCAGCTTGTGGTAGCACAAATCCACCCGGATCTGCTCGATGCAGCGATAGGTCAGAAATGGGGCAATCGTGTAGCAGACCGGACGAAACCCGGACATCGCCAGCCCGGCAGCGACTCCAATCATGTTTGCCTCGGCCACCCCGCAGTTGTAAAATCGATCCGGGCAAACTTCCTTAAACTCGTCAAAAAGCCGGTTCCCAATATCCCCCGAGAGAAGGACGATGCGATCATCCGCGCGCGCCAGGCGGGTGATTTCCTTCGCAAATGCGTTTCTCATGGCCGGTTCAAAATGGTTGCGACCTGATCCAATTCCGCGTCGTTCGGGATCCGATAATGCCAGTTGTTGTCATCCTCCATAAACGGGACGCCCTTCCCTTTCACCGTGTGGGCGATAATCGCCCGGGGCTGGCCCTCCGCCGAAGATTCCCGGCCCAATGCCTGCACGAGCTCGGGAAGGCAATGCCCGTCGACCTCGACCGCGCTCCAGCCGAACGCGCTCCATTTATCCCGGAGCGAGGCCAGCGCCAGAACCTCGTCGCTTCGCCCGGTCGCCTGCCACTTGTTGTAATCCACGACGACGGTCAGTTTTCCAAGCTTCTTTGCAGCGGCAAACATTGCGGCCTCCCAGACCGATCCCTCGTTGCATTCGCCATCGCTCATCACGACGACCGTGCGGTAGTCCCGCTTCTGAATCTGCCCGGCAAGCGCAAACCCGCATGCGACGGGAAGCCCATGGCCCAGCGATCCCGTGGCCAGCTCAACGCCAGGAGCGCACCCGGGGGCGGGCTGCTCTGGAAGATGGCCGCCCTTCGAGGCAAAAGAATCCAGCCAGGACAGAGGAAAGAAGCCCCTTGAGGCCAGGGCGACATAAAGGGCCGGCGCCGCATGGCCTTTGCTCAAAATGAACCGGTCCCGATCCGGGGAGCCGGGATTCGCAGGATCGATATTAAGGATCCGCCAATAAGCTGCCACCAGGATATCCATGCAGGACAGCGAAGACCCGAGGTGTGGGGCGCCCGCGTTGTGCGACATCTGGACCACTTGGTATCGAAGGGTGCGGGCTACGCCTTCGAGTTCGGAAATTGACGCGCCGAAGCAGACTTCTGACGCAGAGGGATAATCGGGGAGAAGCTTCACAGGCTCACTGAGAAAAATGGACCATGCAATGGATGACCTCGCCCGAGCGCATCCGGGCGATGCCGTCGTTGATTTGCTCCAGCGGGATCCGGTGCGAGACGAAGCCGGCAGGGTCGAACCGTTTGCCCTGCATCATGCGGACGAGGCGGGGGATGTCGTCGGCGGGATGGCTTTCTCCGCCGTGTGAGCCGGAGAGGACTTTCCCGAAATGGAGCGGGAGGGTGTTGATGGATAGCTTTTTGTCGGAGGGCATCACGCCGAAGATGATGCAGCGGCCGGAATCCGATGCGAGGGCGTAGGCTTTTTCGATGACTCCGGGGTTTCCGGTGCCATCAATGACAACGTCGGCCGGGCCGCCAAGGATCTTCCGGACCTCGTCGGCAAAGTCGGCCCGCGCGGAATGGATCGTGTGGGTGGCGCCGTATTCGATCGCCTTGGCGAGCTTGTGGTCGTGCAGATCGACCGCGATGACCGGGTGGGCCCCGGCGAGATGCGCTCCAAGGACGGCCCCGAGCCCGATGCCGCCGCAGCCGATGATGACGACCGACTCGCCGATCCGGACATGTGCGTTGTTCGTGATCACTCCGAATCCGGTCGTCAGGGTATCGGCAAGAAGCGCGCACGTCTCGAAATCCACCGTTGCGGGGACCGCAGTCAGGCGGTTCTCGGAAATAACCGCAAATTGCTGAAAGGTCGTGATGTTCCCGGCATTGACCTTCTGGCCGCCGCGGAGATAGACGCTTCCCCCCGCGTCGATCCCGCGTCCCGGACGCCAGTGCAGGACCACTCGGTCACCCGGCTTGACATGGCGGACTTCCGGACCGACCTCGAGAACGGTCCCGCCGCCTTCATGTCCGAGCAGATGCGGCAAAAACCGATCCTGACCTTTGACGCCGTCGATCTCCCCGAGCTGCGACCCGCAGATCCGGGTGACGCCGACCTCGACGAGGACCTGGCCGAAGCGGAGCTGTGGAACTTCGACCTCATCCAGCTCCAGAGGTCTTTTCTGCTCAACGAGGATGGCGGCGGGGGTTTTCATGTCAGATATAGAATCGAAGAGGTTTAACCGCAGATGATCAAGATTTACACAGATTGAAGATGATGGGCGTAGTTCTCCAGATGAGAAACAGCCTTGCCTTCGAGGTAGATTGTATCGTGGCTCAGGTCGATATCGCCAGGCCATGATAAAGCCCATCCTGAATCGACTTGAACTTTATCAAATAAATGCGGGTCCCTGAGCGTTCGGAATGCTGGAAGCTCGAGATAAGGTTCCAGATCAAAAACCCGCTTCTCGCTGTTTTCAAAAAGAACTTCGACACGGGACGTTCCGACAACGCAGACCGATTTCATGAACGGATTTTTAAAAGGTGTCATTTCAGAGGATCAATCGTCCTTGTAAAATATCGAAATAACAATTCCGTAGAAAAGGCTGATTCGAGGCATGGGTTATATCTCCTTCAGCTTCAGCATCGTCTTGATGTTGTAGTATTTTTCCTCATCTTTCAGCTTGCCGGTGCGGAACGCCTCAATGACCTCGACGATCGCGTCCTCGACGAAAAACTTCTGGTCGAACCCGGTGGCGAGGAGCTTCGCCGAGGAGAGCCGGTAGGAGCGGGGGTCGTTCGAAGGGGTCACGACGATCTCGGCCGGAACATGCTTGGCGACCCGGTTCGCGATATCCAAAATCGAAATGTTCTCGAATCCGGCATTGAAGATCCCCGGCAGCTCCATCCCCTTTGCTAAAAAATGGTGATAGACGCGAACCATATCTTTGATGTGGATATTCGGGCGGGTCTGGTCACCGCCGAAAACGGTAATCCGGCCCTTGGTGACCGCCTGCATCGTGAGGATGTTGACCGACAGATCGAGGCGCATCCGGGGAGAATACCCGCAGACTGTCGCCGGCCGGATGATATTGACGACGAGATCCTTCGCGTAGCTCAGGAGGACCCGCTCGCTGACCATCTTGGTTTTGTTGTAATCCGAGATCGGGACGAGCGAGAGGTCCTCGGTGACCAGAGGTTCGTCCTTCACGCCGTAAACGCTTCCCGAGCTGGCAAAGATAAACTGCTTCACCCCGCAGGCAACCGCCCGCTCCGCGAGCAGCATCGTGGCCAGGGCGTTGACCTCCCAGTTCCCCTTGGAATCCAAATCGCTGCAGGGGTCGTTCGCGATGTTCGCGAGGTGGATCACGGCATCTTTCCCCTCCATCGGAACGGTGCCGGCATTCCGGATATCGCCCTGAACCACGGTCAGCGCGGGATGGTCCGGCAGATAATTTCCGAACCACTGGATATCATAGACCGTGACCTGATGCCCTGCCTCCAGCAGGCTTAACGTCAGGGGGGTCCCCACATAGCCGCAGCCGCCAGTTACTAGTATGTTCATAATATTTAGAGGTTCAGAAGGGTCATTCCGCTTTTCAGCAGGCGCGATTTGGAGATCGGATCCCGGTTGCCGACGATCCTCACCGCCTGGGCACCGGCCAGCTGGCCGATGAAGACGCTCATTTCTGACGAGAGGCCGGAGCAGGCGGCGAGGGCCGCCACGGAGAAGAACGCATCGCCAGCGCCGACGGTGTCAAGCACCCGGGTCTCCATCGGGATCAGGAGCGCAGGAGATTCGCCCGTCTTGAGGCCGATGGTTTCCACGGCCCCGCGCGTGAGCCAGGCCTCCCTTGCCGAGAGCTCGCCTTTCAGGGTCTGAAATTCCTCGAGGAAATCCATGTGCCGCCGGGCGCGGGACAGGAGCAGCTCCTGCTCGTCGAGGGAAAAGCAATCCGCCCTGCGATATTGGCGGTTAATGATGTTGAAGCCGTGGTTGTTGGAGTTGGTCTGGCAGTTCAAGGCCATAAAAGGAGCCTTCTCCTCCACAAACCGTCTAACCGGCTCCATCATCACTCCGTGCCCAAAATCGGCGACGACCACCAGGTCGTAATTCGCGATCACCGATCCGACCTGGCTCAGCACCTTTTCCGTCAGCGAAGGATCCGGCGGATTGGCATTGATGACGTTGACAGAAAAAAGTTTGAGCAGCTCCTTCCCTTCGATCTCCGGCTCGACAAACCGCTGCTTGATGATCGTCTTGAACGCATCGTCGCTCACGCAAAGGTTTTGCTCTGCGGGCAGGTGCGTCCCGACCATCAGCGCCGACCACTGGTCTGCGCCAAGCAGCCCGAGCAGGTCCACCTTGTCGCAAAACTGGGAGATATGGCGGTGGACGGCCAGGGATCCGCCAGGCTGAACCTCCTCATCGATCAGGCGCGAGGAAATGATCCGGTTCTTGGATGTCAGCCCCTGGACTTTGACATAGGTGTAGCGGTCGAAAATGATATCCCCGATGACAAGCACTTTGAGTGACGAGAAGCGGTCGATCGCCCGCCGGAATTGCTCAGGCGAGCACCGGGAGCCGAGCTGGTGGCAGAAGTCCTTGACCGCCTCGGGGATCGCATCGAAGTGGCGGTTGATAAGCTTTGAGGAGCTGAAGACGACCGTGCCGATATAGCGCACCTGCCCGCCGAAGACCTCGACCGTCTTGACGTCATCCGCGATGTTTCCGGTCGGGTCGTTCTCCTCATTTTCATACTCCCGGCCCTTGCAGTAGACGTTCGGCTTCACGCAGGAGATCGCCTCGACGGCAGCCGCGAACGGGATCATCACGACGTAGTCCACGCACTCGAGGGCCGCGAGGTTCTTGGCCCGCATGGCATCGTTAAAATACGGCCTCCCGGGTCCTTTGTTGACAAACTTGTCGGACGTTGCGGTGACGACCAGGATGTCGCCCAGGTCCTTCGCCTCCTCGAGGTGGTAGATATGCCCCGGGTGGAGCAGGTCGAATGTTCCGTGGCACTGGACGATCTTCCGCCCATCGGCCCGGAGAGCGTCAAAGACCGCTGCTGCCGAAGAAAAATCAAGAACTTTTTGGCGGCTCATCGGGATATACTTCTATCAAGTCTTATGCTGGTAAGTCAAAGTTTGGTTCGCGAGTTCGGCCTGGCGGGAACGCGCCCAGGCGATCACTCCGGCGATCCCCTCCTCCAGGCCGACCCGATCCTCCCACCCGAGCTGGCTGCGGCATTTGGAGGAATCCAGAAGATACGCCGCATCTTTTCCCGGACGGTCTTCGACAACATCCACAACATCGGAAAACTCTTTGCCCATCATCTCGCAGATGATTTGGACGAGCTCGCGGATCGACACGAACCTCGAGGTCGAGATGTGGTAGGTCTCCCCGCTGGTTCCGGCATCGGCGACCCTCAGCGTGGCCTCCGCGACATCGTCGAGATGGATGAACGAGCGCACGGAATGCCCGCCTCCCTGGAGCTGCAGCTTTTCTCCGGTCAGCACCGCCATGACCGTCCGCGGGATGATGCGGTAGAGCTGCTGGCCCGGGCCATAGACATTCGCGGCCCTGGTGAGGCACACGGGAAAATCGTAGCGCTGAAAAAACGTCCTGAGGTGCAAATCGCACGCCGCGCGCGATGCCGCATACGGGGTGCTCGGGCGGTAGGTCTCGTTTTCGCGCACCGTGCCCTCGCAGCTCCCATAGACCTCCGGCGTCGAGATATGGACATACCTCCTGAGGCTCGGAATCTTCCGGAGCCCATCGTGCAGCCTCACGTTCGCCACGACGTTTGTCTGATACCACTGCTCCGGGTTCAGCCAGCTCTCCGCCACCATGCTTTGGGCGGCGAAATTCACCACGCACGCGCACCGGGCATCAGACACCAGATCCAGGATGCCTGCGGCATGGTGGTTCAGATCCATCTGGTGAAACGAAAACCGTGCCTGCGCGGCCTCGGCGGCCCAGCGATAAGGAAGAAAGCAGCCGGGCAGCTCCGCAGAGCGGCTCACCCCGATCACCCTCCGGCCTTCCTCGATAGCATGCCGGACAAAGCTTGCCCCGGAGATCGAGTTGCTGCCGATCACCAGCAGGGGAGGCACGTCCATCACCGGGCCTCCAGGCTGTGGGTCAACTGCCGTGGAGTAAAGAACCTCGGGGCAAGCCCCGAGGCATTTGGAGGGACCGGCTCTGTCCGGTCCGTTGCTCTCCACGGACGACACGGAGGTCGTCCCTCCAGCACGAAAGCCGAAGCAAGCTTCGGGGTGTCAGACCAAATGGGAATGATGTGGCACGAGACCATGGGAGAATCTGCTTTGTTCATTTCTGCGGTTCCAACAGTTTTCTGCGAAGCTGAATTCTGGTCATGTCCTCGACGTTCCGGCGCCCTTGCTCGCCGAATTTTTCCTGTACCAGGGCGAGGTATTTCGGGCTCGTGAAGTATGTCCTCCAGGCCTGATCCCTGAAGGCGATCACCTCGGCGGCGGTCAGGTGTTTGGTCGGCAGCGGGTGGGTATCGTAGGAGAGGAACGCGTAGCCCACGAAATCGGGGGGGAGCTCCCAGCCATTCGCCTTGGCGGTGTAGTAGAGCGGGCTTCCGGGCAGGGCCTGGCAGGGATACATGTTCGCCGTCTCGGTGTTGAGCTCCACCGCGAGGTCCAGCGTCTGCTGCATGGTTTCGATCGTATCATCCGGGAAGCCAAAGATGTAGTTGGCGATGACGTTGATGCCGGATTCCCTCACCGTGCCGATGACCTCCCGGATGTTGACTTCTTCGAAGCTGCCCTTCGAGACCTCCCTGCGGATATTCTGGTTCGCAGCCTCAACGCCTAATGCGAGCCAGCCGATGCCGGCCTTCAGAAATTTTTCCAGGTATTGCTTGCGGACGGTGTCGATCCGCGAATACGCCCACATCCGGAGCCCGAGGTCGCGCTCGACAAGCCCGTCCACAAGCGGCTCAAAATAGCTTTTGTTGAGAAAAAACATTTCGTCCGAGATGCGGAGCGTGCTCACCCCGAGCGCGGCGAGCTTCTCAAATTCCTTGAGCATGAATCCCGGCGACCAGAACCTCATGTTCGGGGAGGAGGCCGCGGCGACGCCATCCGAGCTGTCCACCCGGTTGACGATGTTGATCATGCAGAAGTCGCATTTGAACCGGCATCCGAGCGACGTGTAGATCGCGGCGAATGGCGTGCGTTTTTCGGAATCAAACTCAGCGTGCCAGAAGTGCGCGCGGTAGAGATCCAACGGCCTGTTCTTGTAGGGGAGAAGGTCCCAGGCATACCCTGGAAGATCGAGGTCCATCCGCTCGGTGGGGACGACGCGCTCGGGGGCATTGAGCACCGGGATACCGTTGATCTTGTAGCCGATGCCCTTGATCTGGTCGAGCCGGTTGGCCAGGTCGCTGCGCAGAAGGTTGTGCAGGGCGTAAACCCCCTCGTTGAGAAGAACGAAATCGATGTACGAGAGGGCAAGAACCTCGCGGGGAAGCGCGCTCGTATGGGATCCGACAAAGCAGGTGGGAATCTCCGGATGCGCCGCCTTGAGAAGCGCGCAGCAGGCGGTGTTGCCGACCATATTGGTCGTTCCGGAGTTCGGGTTTTGCCCATAGACCACGAAGCAGACGAGCCGGGGGGCGGCGGAGGCGATGCGCACGACCGCCTGCTCGTGGGTGAGACGCTCCGCCGTGGCGTCGATCAGAGCGACCCCGAAGCCTTGGGACCGGCAGCTCTGGGCGAGCAAAAGCGACCAGGTCGGAGGCTCGATCGCAGCAAAATCCTTAGCAAGCTCCTGGTAGGCGGCCGCAGCCGAGTCAGCATTGACGAAAAGAACATCGAGTGGGCGGGGCATGTCGTTATTTCATATCATTCATCCTAATAGGTCAAAGGCTAAGAATCAATCGAGGGAAGTTGGCCCTGATCCGCGCGTCAGCGCAATGAATGGAGGGCGGTCGCCCCCGGCCGCCTTGCCGAGCAGCCCGAGGGCGGGCTGTCAGGCCTCGTTAACAAGCAGGCAAAGGGCGGGAATTTTTTCGGGGTCGAGGTCCGGGTAGTTTCCGATATACCAGCCGAAGAAGTGGATGTGATCTACGCGGGGGAAATCCTCCGGGCGGATGTCTGGGAACGCTCGGCGGAGGTACGGCTGGCGGAGCTGGTTGCCGCCGCCCGAGGTGCCCCGGCGGAATTCGACTTTGGCCGCCCGCAGGGCGGTTTCGATCCGGTCGCGCAGCCCGGCATCGGGCTCGCGCAGGACGAGCGTGAACGCATAGTTGCTGCTCCCTTCCTGGTCGAACTCCGTGAAGAACCTGCTGCTGTCGAGGCCCGCGAGGAATTTCCGCAGGTTGCTGCGGCGCTTTTCGTTATTCGCATCGAGGCGAGGGAGCTGGGCGCGGCCGAGGACGCCCTGGATCTCGGTGGCGCGCATGTTGTGCGACGCGTAGGCAAAAATGAAATCCGGGTTGAGGTCCGGGTGGCGTTCCGGCCACCCGGAGCGGGCCTCCGGGCTTTCGATCTCGCGGGTCATCCCGTGCGAGCGCATCATCCGGCAGATTTCGTAGAGCTCCTCATCGTTCGTGCAGACCGCCCCGCCCTCGATCGTGCTGAGATGGTGGGCGTAGTAGAACGAGAAGTTCGACGCCCAGCCCCAGGACCCGCACCGGCGGCCCTCGAATGTTGCGCCGTGGGATTCGCAGACGTCCTCGACGAGCGGGATCCCGCGCGCGCCCAGCCCGTCAACCAGCTCGCGCGTCAGCGCGTTGTAGCCGAGGATGTGGGTGAGGAAGACGGCCTTCGTCCGCGGGGTGACCTTGCTGAGGATCTCCTTCGCATCCATTCCCAGCGTGCAAGGGTTGATATCTGCAAACACCGGAGTCAGGCCGGCGAACATCACCGAGGCGATATCCGAGACCCAGGTGAGAGGAGGCACAATGACTTCGCCATCGCCCTTGAGGTGGCGCAGGGCGAGCATCGTCAGCTCGTTCGCCGATGATCCGGAGTTGACGAGCACGCAATGTTTGACCCCCGTCCACTCCGCCCAGTCGCGCTCGAACGCGCGGACTTCCGGCCCGTGGGTGAGCCGGGGGTCAGGCCGCTGGAGGTGGGCGATCAGCCGGTCGAGGTCGTCGCGCGTGACATTGTTGGCCATGAGCGGCCAGTCGAGGATGCGTTTCATTTTTCGCTGTAGTAGTCGCCCCATTCGACAATCAAAGTGGATCGCCCGTCGTCCCGCAGGAGGGCTTTTTCGTAAGCGGGAAAAATCTGTTCGGGCTCATCCAGGCGGATGATCTCTACCGACTGGCACATGAGGCGGAACGCGTCCGTGTAGTCCCCGACGTGCTGGTGGCTTGGGTGGAGCGGGCGCTGCGAGCCGATGCTGGTGCGGATGATCGCCTTCGGCACATACCCGCCATGCGACATCACCGGAATTTTGTCCAGGTGGCCGACGAGCTGGTTGGCCGCGAGGAGGAGGAAGTTCCAGCGCGGGAAGAGGGAGACAGGGACCGAGCCATCGAGCGCGAGGCCGGTTGTCATCCCCATCTGCAGCTCCTCATCTACCGGCATTTCCAGGAGCTTTTCGCGCGGCACATCCTTGAGAGTATTAGTCATCGCGGTGCCCGGAACCTCCACCGCCTGCCCGAGGAAGAGGACCCGGGAATCCCGGGCCAGCCAGTCCATCGAGCGCTTCAGTTCATCAAAGTATTTCATGGCCTTTAGAATTGGATCCTCTTCCCGGCGCCTGCGTGCGGGTATTTGGTTTTGTATTGGTAATAAGTGACTTTCGGGTGGGTGTTTTTTTCCCAGCTGAGCGTCGGCTGGTTCCATGCGGCCCTCGTGTCCGTGCAAACCGATTTCCCATTATCCTCCACGATGAAATGAATCGGGAGGTCGAAATTGGCAGCATATTTCATGCACTCGTAGGCGAGCCCGGTCTCGGCAGTCATTTCCCCGATGAAGCACCAGACTTTTTCGTGTCCGCCGCGGCGCTTGATCCCGAGCGCCACGCCGGTTGCGATCGGGAGGCTGCCGGTGACGATCGCCGAGGAAAAAACCCGGTATTCCGGGAAGCAGAGCGTGATCGAGTGCCCGGCCATGATCTCGGCTTTGACCTGCGCGGGAGGCACGCCTTTGAGCAGGCACTGGTAGTGGCTCCGCCAGGAGCACATCACCCAGTCGTCGGTTGCAACGCGAGAGAACACGTCGATCATCGGCTGCTCGCAGCCGTGATACAGGTGGACCGGAGCGCGGATTTTTCCGGCGTTGAATTCCTCGGCGATGTCCTCCTCAAAGCGGATGAGGTCTTCTGGCGTGAGATCTGTGATCGGCATGGTGTCTGGTCAGGATTTTTTTTCGGGATTTCCAGCGGGGGCTTTCTGCCATTCGCGGAACGACGAGATGGCCTGGCCATCCCGCCGCGCGGCGATTTCGGCATAGTCCTGGTCGAGCTCGTAGAAGACGATCCGGCTGCCCTCGAACTCGAACTGGAACGGCACATGGATCAGTCCTGCGAGCGCCTGGCGGACGTCGTCGTGCTTTTCGGGGGGGACGTAGAGGAGGAGGAACCCGCCTCCGCCAGCTCCGATCAGCTTCCCGCCGAGCGCTCCGGCCGCCCGAGCGCAATCGTAAACCCGATCCACCTCGCTGTTGCTGATCATGTCGCTCAGGCTTTTTTTGGCGAGCCAGGCCTCGTGCATGAGCTCGCCGAAGCCGGCCAGATCGCCCCCGCTCGAGAGCATCGCCATCCCCTCCTCGACGAGCTCGCGCAGAACCCGCAGCTGGCGCTTCTTGTCTTCGATGTTGGGGACGAAGCTCGACGCGACATCGGAAGCCGTCCGGTTGATGCCCGTGAAGAAGAGCATGAAATGGCTTTGGAACCCGGCCATCCGGTCGCGGCCGAGGATGATCGGACGCACGACAAACTCGTCGTTAGGAAGAAACGTGATGTGGTTGAACCCGCCGTATGCCGCGCTGATCTGATCCTGGGAGCCAACGTTTTCTTTCAGGATATTCTGCTCGAGGTTGATCGCCTCCTTGGCGAGCTGATCCTTGCTCGCCATGCCGTTTTGTAGGGCATGAAGGATCTGCATGAAGCCGACGGCAAACGACGAGCTGGACCCCATCCCGCTCCGGGCCGGAAGGTCGCCGTCGTGGTGGAGCTCGATCCCCTGCGTGATCCCGAGAAACTTGAGCCCCTCCCTGACTGCCGGGTGCTGGATGTCCTCCGCCCGCGCGCAGGATTCCGTGCGCGAATAGACGATGCGATACCTGTGCTCGAAGAACGGAGGAAGATACCGGCAGGTGAGGTAGCAGTACTTATCAATGCTCGTGGCGATGACCGCGCCGCCGTGATGCCGGAACCAGCCGGGATAATCGGTGCCTCCTCCAAGGAACGAGATGCGGTAGGGCGTGCGTGTGATGATCATGGCAGGTAGGAGCGGGGGCTTGAGGGCGCGATGAAATCTAACGGCATCATATTACGGCGACGGGCGCAATGCCGAGAAAAACGATTCTGCCTCGGCGTAGGATTCCGGAGTTCCGATGTCCAGGAACGGCCCGCTGTACCTGAATCCCAGGATCCTGCGGGAAATCCATGCCGGGAAGTGGTCGCGCTCGATCGAGGACGGAACCCCGTGCGGCAGGCTCTCGACGAGCGAGCGGCGGAGCAGATAGACTCCCATATTGATCCACCCGGGGCCGGCCTGGCTGCCTTTCTCCGAAAACGAGGCGACCATCCCGTCCTCCGCCAAGGCAACCCTGCCATAGCGAGAAGTGTCGTCCATCTCCCGAAGAACCATCCCCGCCGCAGCGCCGGATTCCTGGAACAATTGAAAAAATCCTGCGAGGTCGGGCGCGCAATAGGAATCCCCGTTCAGCACCATCATCGTCTCGGGGAAAAAAAACTCCCATGCCTGCCGGAGGCATCCCCCGGTGCCGAGAGGCGAGGTTTCCGCAGAGTAGCGGAGGCGAAGCGGACCGTGCGACACGCCAAATTCCGCTTCGATTTTCTCCGCCATGTAGCCGGAGCAGAGGACGACATCCCGCGGGCCGTGGCGCGCGATGGCATCGAGCCACCATGCCAGAAACGGCCGCCCGCTCACGGTGGCCAGCACCTTCGGACGATCGGACACCACCGACCGCAGACGGGATCCAAGCCCTCCGGCGAGGATCGCTACAGGCACGTCAGGAGGCAGCATCGCTTGGCGGGATTCCAATGCTCAGACGTTTTTTAATTCCCCGCGGCCGGGCATTTTACAGCCTTTGAACAGCTCCCGGAGCCCGACGTCGAACCAAGATACCCGGCAGCACCGGTCACTAAAATTGTGGTTTTTTTTGTCATAGGTAAAATGCTCCCAAGCCTCAGGGGAGACATGGAATTTTTGCAGAAATTGTTTTTATTGCAATAAGAGAGGCGCCCCCTGATCGGCGCGGGTGCATGACGGGAAAGTTACCACCATGGGCTGAAAGGTAGGGGCTGACCTCCGGGCTGACCTCCTGCGGCGGGCCGGGGACGTCCCGCCCTACCTCGGTAACTTTCGCGTCCTGCACCCGATCCGCGCGCCAGCGCAAAGAATGGTGGGATTTCTCCCCGGGCCGTCTTGCTGAGCGGCCCGAGGGCGGGCTGCATCCCTTGATTCCCATTGGGTCTGATACCCCGAAGCTTGCTTCGGTTTTCATGCTGGAGGGACGACCTCCGTCCGTAGAGAGCAACGGACCGGACAGAGCCGGTCCCTCCAAATGCCTCGGGGCTTGCCCCGTGGTTCTTCATCTCTCGTTTGTCGCGCCGCCCTCCATGCGTCCAGTGAGGTCCAATGCGCGGGAGCGCCCCGCTGCCGGAGCGCTCCCGCATTCAGATGGCTGTAAGCCGGATTCTGTCCGGCCCGCAGCTTGCGCCGGGGCCTGGACGGCCATTTGTCTTGCCCCGCGCCTTGCGGGCGGGGCAGCCCTTGCGGGCTGCGACTATTACCCGGAGGTCCCCTTGAGGCTTGCGCCCCAGGATCGGGCAGGCAACCCGGTTCCTCCTGTTCTGTCTTGCACCGCATGGGGTTTTTCGTGCCCCCGGACTTGCGCCCGGGGCGGTGGGCTCTTACCCCACCTT